>Ga0163217_1050727_pt1 | contig 15481 bp, 21 predicted proteins | sample SynspAceP_FD_185933 | JGI IMG/M metagenome (GOLD analysis project Ga0163217, IMG submission 185933) | Saline lake microbial communities from Ace Lake in Antarctica - Synechococcus sp. Ace-P (PacBio error correction) | ecosystem: Environmental > Aquatic > Non-marine Saline and Alkaline > Saline ...
CCCGCAGCCCCGAAGCGCGCGGGGGAAAAAAGAAGGAAGGAGAAAAAAATCCCACATCGCCGGGTTTTTTTTTTTTTTTTTGGGTAAAGATAGAATCCGTTTTGAAAACCCCCTACCCACAAAACCGGCGGTGTGGGGGCAGTGGGCGATCATCATCTCCGGCCCAAGTTAAAGGTTCAGAAACGGCTGAGAAAAAGAGATAATTTTTTCGGCAACAGAAAACACCATTGTGCTGGGGTGTTTTTGCCCCCGTTTGGCGGCGGGTGGCCGTTCACATCCAGCCCATAAATTCCAAGGTTCTGAAGACTGGAACGTCATCAGCTGGGTCCACCAGAAAATAACGGCCCGATGGGGGCCAAAACTGTCGCAGGAAACTTTGCCCTGACCCATTTTGCCGCCAAAATCAAGTCTGAAAGGCACGTTCTGACACGTCGTTTGAAAGGTCCGCGTAAGCCGCCAACAGTGAGATAACGCATCCGCTTCTGACCACAAATGCCGCGCCTTGGTGCCGCTACGATCCGCAAGCTCGGACCTCCCAATCGGTTTTTTTCTGAATCCTTGGGGAGAATGATCGTTTCATTGGCACCCTGTACACACAGAGCTTTGCTGAACAGGATGGGATGAATCAGGTAAAGCCCCAATCCCCAGCTTCCGGCGCCCGTTGGTCAGATATAATTCCAGGCCCCGATACACAAAATTGCGGCGTATATCATTGATCAACCGGTGCCAAACTACAAAGATCCAAGGCAGCGTCGTTTACAATCCAGCTGCGTACTTATCGAGCGCTGCGGGTTCCATGCTGGAAGAGTCATGTCAGATAGATTTTGCGATAGGTTACGCGCGGCACCATCGGCGTACGAACGATCGCAGGTTTGATGCCATCGCGGTTTCGATACGGCAAGTTCATGATTTTACCTGTTTAATAAGGGGCCGTGAGGTGACGCAGAGTTTGTGACGAATACCGTGAAAACTGCGACTCTATTACTTTTTGAGGTAGGGGATCGACCCATTTCCCGCCAACATATTTTTCTCTGAAGACCCTCCGCAGGTTTCTCCATCCCAACATTTGCGCGTGTGTTGTTGAGGCGGTTCGCTTATTTCTTTATGTCGGATCCGTGACGCTGACGTATATCTCGCTTTCTGGGAGTCCACCGTCGAGCCTTCGATGTAAATTTCAACCGTTCTTTTGCCAGGGTGACTAGGATCGCAGAACCAAGTTGTGTACCAAATTTTTTGCCTGCAATTGCGGCCAGCCCTGACGAACTCGCTACACGATCAAAGTGATGGATCTGCGGCCGAATATGGGGCAGTCTTTGATAGCCTTTCAAAAGTATCTTTCCCATCACCGGTTTGGTGCGTTTTGTTGGGTTTTTTAAAGATCACCGTGAAACGACGACGCGCTTCAACAAGCGACGTGACATTTGCCTTGCCCACCTCCCTGTTCAAACAGCATTAAATCGCTTCCCAATGCCCAAACTGGCGACGTGGGCGCATCACTGCCTGAATAGGATGCCTGACATCACGATCGAACCTTGGATTTTCCTGACGACTTGTCGAGCACGGCGGGGTGCCCGGTTCCTTCGCGATAGCATGGGCATGGTACCACCACAAGTCCTGTGACATGCCTTTCTTTTGGATAGATATATTCGGTAGATTGTTTCCCTGGCAAACGCGCTGCTTGGGCCTCCATCAAAGATCAATCCGGTTGCCGATCTGTTCAGTGCGTCCACCATCCTTAAGATGGTTCCTTACGCGTCTGGACACAGCCTCAGGGTGCCGGATCAGCTTGCCGTTGTGGTATCGCCGCCGTTGTGTAATCTGATGAGCTCGCATGCCGAAGTATCTGCAGCATACTTCTTGGGAAAGGCATTCATCACGCCCAGAGAATTAACGTTTCGATCTCGGCGAAGATCACGTGGAACTTAATGGCTTTCAATTTACCCGCGTCCATCTTCGGCGACACACTTCTTTCGCAGTGCCAACCTACCTTCAATTCGTCGATCGTTCTTGCAAATGCTTATTGCGTATAAAAATCGTTCCTCAGTGCGATGTTCTACCTATGTTAGAATAACCCATTGATTTTCTATATAGGGAAGTCGCAGTTTCAATGTACGCGCACCGGGCCGGCTAGTACTGAAGCCTAATAAATCAAGAGTTATGTATAAACTATTATGCGCTGCGGTTGTGTAAAGATGCAAATATGAGCTGGTTATCTGTGAAAGAATTAAAAATAACGGATCTACACCATTTTGGTTCAACCCGCAACGTATCGGGGTTCAAGCGTCCGTCGCGCTTCTCCCCTTTACCCTGTTTGTTCTCGTGAACATAATCAACAACATCGACAAGCCTGAATGCAACAGAACCGCGACCGCGGACTGGCAACAGCCCCAGAGTGAAACGGAAGAATATACGCTAGATTGTCTTTCCGGCGATATGGGTTTGCTTTGCCGCCCGTGCGCGCTCCGCGAGAAATCGAAACGCCTGATCTGATCGCGATGCTGAACGGACCCAGACGTCGTGGTCGTGATCTGCGCGATATCCGTGAACGCCAGCGCAGCGGCTATATTCCCGGCAAAGCTTTCACAGCGCCCCGTGGGATATGAATTCTGGGTCGAATCCCCGATAGCCGTATTTCAAAGAGGTCTTCGTCGAGGATAAAACCTTTGTGTTCCCTGCGCCTCTGGATGGCGCTCTGCGATCACCACGCGACGCTGCAAGACATGGCCTTTGACGCCGTGCATCTGCGCGAAGGTTCTTCAAGCGTGGGAGAATCTCGGTGGGTCCGGTCGAATTCCCTGAAAAGAAAGACTAACTCCGCCAAAGCGCCTATGCACGCCCAGCCAATCATACGTATAAACACACAAGGTACGACTGAATGAACATCCATCTGAACCTCACGGTCCGAAGCCTAAACTTTGCTTGGCCACGCGCCAACCCGATTGTTTATGGCAAAACGAACCTTGGCCGATTGGGGCGTGTGCCATCGCCAATGTGCACGATAAAGCAAAATTGCTGGGTTTGATATCGCGGTTCGAGCAGTCCCCAATCATGGAAGGCAGCGCTGATCGATCTGATCCACGCGCCAAGGTAAGCATGCTGCGATTATATTGAATGCCGGTGCCTATTACCCATACGTCGATTGCACTAAGGATGCGAATCTGCTTCGGTAGAAGCTCCCGGTGGTCGAGTTCACCTTAGCAATATCCCGCGGCGAGAGGATTTCGTCCACGGTCTTACATCGCGCACAGTGCAACTGGGCCAAATCGGCGCTTTGGGTGCCACCGGCTATCTGATGCCGCTCGACGCGCTGAAGTTTCAATTTTTGAATCTTTAAGTATCTGCCCCTTAGAACTGATTTTTTAAATGAAAAAGGGCGAAAGGTGCTGATGCGCCCTCGCCCTTTTTCTTTGTCCTGCTGTATTGGCAGTTAAGCCCTTGGGCGGGCTTTCGCGACTTCTGCTGCGAAAATCTTCTTTGACGACTTCGATGCTTCGCCCAACTTCCAAACGGAGACGAAACCGTGATAGTCGCGCCTGCTTCTTCCCTGCGGCCTTACCTACGGACAGGTTCAGGGTTCAACACACGAAAAGCTTTGGTTCAGCAGTGGTCACTTCGACATGTGTTTTCTGCATACGACCCGGTGATCATTTTTTCGTGTCACAGCTTCTGGGCTTGCGGACTCGCGTGCGATATCCCATTGAACCTGCGTTTCTTTTTCAACAAACAGCCAGTCCAGATCTGCTTCGGACAAGGAAGCCCAGGGTTTTACAGCATGCGATGTGCAATCGCCGATCTGTTGCCCAGCTCTTCGTTGCCTCCGGTCATTGCGACCAGGAACACCGATTTTTGCCCATGCCAGGTGCCACTGGCGTTGTGCACGTAGGAACAACGACCTGTTCGCCCTTCGATGGATTGCATGCGGCCGAACCGACTGTTTCGCCGATTTTTGGATGGCGTCCGGTGATGATGTGGAAAACAGGGCTTGCCCGCCCATGTCAGCCGCGTTCCAGGGTGCATCAAGGTCGGAAACAGCCGGTGTGCGACGTCTGCGATTATCCAAACCATTTTCTGGAAGTCTGCGTTTTTACCAATCCAGTCGGTTTCGGAGTTTTACTTCGACAGCAACACCTCGCCCGGGGGGGGGGGGGAAAAAAAAACCCCCCCCGCCGTCAACCGCTTACGCACGAGGCCTTCGGCTGCCGGTTAACGGAACCAGATCTTCTTGGCAAGCTTTCGCCAGAACCCTTGTGCGCAGCCAATCAAAGGCGGCTTCCATGGTCCCGTCTTGTTCATTCAACGCTTTTTGGCGTCATCATGCGGGCTACCAGTGTGTCGCGCAGCGTTCTTTGACATGGATGCGTAAATTGCCATCGCTTTGGTTCTCCTGAATTGGGGATAAAATTGAGGGCAGACTTCCTGCACCACCTGTCTCAAATCATGTAGTGGGTGGTGGCATACAGGCAGGGAAAGCAGCCCCTGCCCGTCTCTTTCGCGTCGCTTACGACTTGGCGTCGGCCAGCGTTCCTTCTTGGATTCGATATCCAGAGTTGCGTCTTTGGACATTGCGTCGTTCGATACGGTTTTCTTTCCGAGCGTGCCAACTTCGACGCCACCGGTCGATCTAGGGTCTGTCTTTCTTCGGGCTGGCTTCTCCATCGCACCGATATCAAACGCCTGCGGCACCCAGCTGAGGGCGGCAACCATACCCGTCCAGCGCGGCACAAGCGGCCAGAAATCGCAGTACAAGGTGATCGCGCGAGTGCAGCGTCGTCGTTCCCTGGATATATAGTCCGATCCCGATCGGCGAGGCAATTGGTGTCCGACAACCAGCGATAACGGGGATGCCCAGTTGTTCGCTTCGCACGGCCAGTGCTTCTTTTTTGACGTCGATGACGAAAGATCAGGTCAGGGCGACCGCCCCATTTAACGGAATACCACCAAGCGATGCTTCCAAGTTTGAACTGGTCACGCTCCATGCCCAAGGCCCCTTTCTTGGCAGACCGCCAAAAGGCCATACGCTCGGCGACTGTTCGTCGATGGACTTCAAGGCGCTGGATGGATTTTTGTAAACAGCTGTCCAGTTTTGTCAGCGTGCCGCCCGAACCAACGTGTTCATGTAGTATTGTGCGCATTTCTCTGCGGCGTCGGGCGATTCGGTCTGAGCACCTGACGGCTGTACCAACGAAAAGAATGCTGCCGCCATTTGCGACGGTATCACGATAACTTGCCAGAGCTTGATCAGCATTGGAACAGTCTGTGTACAGGTCCATGATGTTGATCGCCGTTAGCGCGCGCCGTAGAATGAACGGGACCATACGTGGTTCCAGTCGCTGTGTTGGTGACCAAAGTGTACGCCTGCTTAAGGCAGTTGCCGCATTGGAGAACTCAGGAACGAGCCCATGTCTTTCATACCTTTCCGGTTTTTGCCTCATTCGGGGGTCGTCGATCCAGAATGGGGACCAAACCGGCGGACGTTTCGAGGGATTCTCCACCAAAGGCCCACCCCGACTGCGGGTGTTAAGTGACGCGCGAATAGTCCAGTTTTGAACGCTTCGCAAGCCTCAAGCCGCATATTTCCCGCTTAAACGGCTATCTCAGCGCAGTTCGCGGTGTTTGGGGCTGCTATTCGAACCGACGCGATGCGCACTAACGGACCTGTGTTCGCAGGCGTTGGCCAGCGTTTTGGCGGTTGTCGAAATCGGCGAACGGCCCAGTGGCGGTGGTAGATCGTGGTCACTTTTCCCTCGCCGCGACGCCAGCGTGCGCACCAGAATCCCGCCAAGCTCAAATGTCACCCCACCAGCCCATAGACCGCGTCGGCCCCAAAGCGCCGCAGTATAGAAGCAACGTGACAGGTTGAACCCAAGAATTGCATCGCGCAGCTTCGTGGCGCAGAAGAACGATTGAAATATGCGTTGTTTGAACGGCAATACTTGCCTTGCCGCGGTGCTGGTGCCTTCGGAAGAACAACGGCAGCGGTGAGGTATTATATCTATATCGTTTATGCATAGGAAATTCTCGGTCTGTTTTGCGGAAGTTTGGGCTGGCGTTCATGAACAGCGTGCCGGTCGCCTTGGCCAGCCACCCGGTATGCCAGGGCCAGCCTGGCGACCTCAGACTTTTGATACGAAATAAATGCGCTGTGCAGCGTTTCAGGCTGAAAGATATCGAGCCAGGCTTTGTGGATTGGCGACAACCGCACCACGGTGGCGCAATGGGCGGTCCACGAACTTTTCGCCGGCGCAATCCCATGATCCAGAACGCAAATTAACAGACCGTTTGCGTGATATGCGGTGTGACGGGGCGCCCCTTGCCCGCACATAGGGGCGCTTCAAATCAGGCGGATGGCTAGCCAGGACCACAAGCCCTGTAAAGACACCGTCGCCAGGCAAGGCCGCGGATCAACGCCAGCGCACCACCCCAGTGCCCGATGTTTCGTCTATGCCGGGTGATCGCCCTGTCCCCAAGCCCGCGCGTCACGCGGGTTGCCCGCCTGTAAATCTTTGGCGCCCGTCCGCTGAGGCCGCACGTTGTCCCGAGCATCAAAAGTACGGTCCGCGTGTTAAAGTCATAGAATCGATAAAGGCCCCCTCGCCACACAGCCCCAAGCCGCAGGTAGGCTTTGATCAGCTGGCATTTGGTACCCATCGCGCCTGTCGACGGTTCAGCGTAATCCGCGGGGATCAGGTCCATCTCTGCCGCGCTTTAGGCAAAGCCCGTGACCCGCAGTTCGGGGGCGCAAGATAAGGCGTGGGTGCAGCAACGACAATAGGCTCTGCGAGAGGCATCCGCTTGGTCCTCGAAAAGCCTGCCACGCCCGACAGGACTCGACTCGTGGCGCGCCACATTAGGATGCAAGCCCCGCCCAAAAGCTGGTGCATAGCGATGCCCGCCGCGATAGGATGGACGAGACACCGACCGCCCCAAGCTCAAGGATTTCAGCCCAAGGATTTCAGCGCGGTCAATCATCTCGTTTTCGAATAGAACGCCGCCCTGCCGCGTCGGCCATGCAGTCGGATCAGACGTAAGACAGCCACCAAACCGTTTTGCGCGGTCTTTTACGGTCGATAAGCAGCAAATGATCGACAAAAAATCGTCGTAATTGATCGACATCAAAGCCTTGTTGGTCGTGATCAAGCCAAAGAACGCCCGCCGCACCCAGTTTCGGTGACAAAGACATCAATTATGCTGCAGCCGCTGTGCCGCATTGAAAGCTCCGCTTGGGGCGCGCCAACGGAACTTCGCAACTCTGCCGCTTTGCAATTGGTCAGTGAGCTGTTTCGTCTCTCGGTCGCAATATGCGGAATAAATAGGTCAGTTAACTGCCTGTCGCGCAATGCTTGCACCGCGGTAGCGGTGTTTTTTTTCCGCGAAAATTAAATCTGTAGTTTTGCCTAACGAGAGCCTTCATGCAAAGACAGGGGTGAGCATCACCCGTAAAGCTGTCCGACCACAGAATCTTGCCCTGCTCCGAAAGTTTACCGTGACGCTTGCTGCGATGTTGCCTTTGCACCTGCCCCACAAACCGCCAATCGGATACGAAAGGGTGGGCGTACCAGCATTCCGGGTGTCCAAGTATCGCATGAGGTCTTCCAAGACGTGCGTTCCTTTTGCTGTACAGTGGCGCCTTTCAATAGCCGCGGCAACTTTTTAATAAGAGAGGTATTTTCCCATGGCTGAGACCGACACTGAATTTCGTCTCGCGTATTCGGCCAGCCGTATCTTGTCACGACTGGATTATCGCCGTGGGCGCGATCAACAATGGGTCTGAACTGCTTTTGATGTCGGGCATGAACAAGTGAAGCCCCCGAAGTCGCGTTGATGCGACGAAGAGCGTACGTAAACGCCAAGTGCGCGCTGCGTTTTTCGCGTGCTTGTGGCAGTGCACTACGCAGCCTCCGCGCACAAGAGACCCTACCGATATCCTACTCGACCTCTATGCGCAGTCCAAATGGGAGTGGAATTCCCCTTTGGCCCGTTGGGGTGGCTCCCTCCGGAAGCGCCCCTGCGGATGTGGTTTTTGGGGCTGCTCTGTCTGGAAACGGATGCCTATGGCGGTCGATCGAAATCGAGCCCGCAACTACGGTGGAATATACGTGGGGACCGCCACACCGTCTGAATATAACGCAGCACATGGGGTGTTTTGCAGTGCGGACCAATTGGCAGAAGCGGCTGCTGCCTGCTCAGTTCAGTCGGCTTGTTGCCCGCCATCCGTGAAAGAGCAGCGCAATCAGTTTAAGTCTATCGTGACCGAGACACAATCACGCCTAAGTATCAAAGAATTAGCTGCGAGCACTCGACCTATTCGCCGGCACGAGATACTTGAAGCTGGTCAGCTGCTCCTGCGCCCACAGGGCACGAGCGTGCATCTACCCGTGGCGATGCCAACTCTTCTGCCCCCATGCCAAACTCGCCCCGTCCGCGATTGCTGATCCGTTGTGCAATCAGGAATCGCTGAATCGAGCCGCGTCATAAATTTGATCGGCGGCGGCATCGTCTTCGGTGATGATACAGTCAGTGTGGTTTCGACCCGTAAAGTCCCCGGATAGTGGTGATCGCTTCGTCAACTGCTGCCACGTGTCTTGGCCGCGATGATCATATCCAAGATATTTCGTGACCCCAATCGTCGCGTCGCTTGCAAAGGAGCCTTCGATCTCGGAATAGCTCCGCCGTCTTTGCGCGACCTCGACCCCGGCATCCGCAGGGCCTTGATCACACCCTTGCCCATGGTTCCGCGCTACTTTGTTCGTGATCAGCAAGCATTACGGCCCGATCCGCAAAATGCCCGTGCCGGCGGGTTTTGGCGTTTCAACAACGACTTCAACATTTTCAGGTTCCATTTTCATCGATATAGAATGTGCAACCGAATCCCTTCCGAGGTGGGCGAGACCGGGACCCGCGCTTCGCGTGAACCAAACAAACCCAGACCCCTTGCCGCCGCGCCGGTACAATCACGTCATCGTGTCCGGTCATGGGTCAAACAATTTCCACTGACGGCCGCACGTCCGGTGTAGGCACCAGCTGGATCGAATACCGCTGGCAGGTCCAGCCGCTTCGAGGCCCGACTTCCAAGCGCAGCGTGGATCCGCGCGGGAAAGAATGAAAGCTTCGGAACCGCCCCCGCAAGATCACGGCATTGCCGGCCTTTAGGCAAAGTGTCCCCCAGCGTGCGGCTGTTACATTGGGCGCGAATCATCAAAATCACCCAATGACGCCCAATGGCGTTGCGCCACGGCTGGATGTTGAGGGCCGGTGGTCGTCCCATTCGGTCAGCACCTGCCCCGACCGGGATCATCTTGCTGCGATTTTTGCTGCGCAAGCTGTCGGCAATCGCGCTTGATCCGTGCGTGTCGTCGAGCAGCAGCCGTCCATCATTGCGTCGGATCAGCCCCTTGTCTCGGCGAATTCAGATCTTGGTCAATTTGCCGCCAGAATATCGGCGCTTGCTCTGCGGACCAGAGAGGCATCAGCGGCTTTTCCAGCGCGGTCTGCTTTTGAATCGGCACTGGCAAAAGCCAACGTCGCGGCGGCAGCTTTGCGCAGCGATCGCCGATTATCTGCCCATCAAGCGCGGGAATGTCGTCTGTCTGTGTCATTGCCAAGGTCATACCCTAATTACTGCTTCTTTATGATTCGGTTAATTCTCTACCTAAAGCCCTTCGGCGAGTTTTTAAAACCATTTGGACGTTAGGAAAGACGCAAGAATGCATCCCGGTGGATCAACGCCGCACAGCCCGGCGCGCCCTAAATTTTCTTCGATTCAGAGGATTGCCGCCCCCTTGATTTAATGTTGCTTCAGCGAGGTATACCGCGTCACCCGTGCCTCGATGGGCCGCCCGTCGGGCCAAAAGCGCCATCGGAATCGCCGCGCCCGGAACGGCCCGGCGACAGCGGTCACCCACCTGCTGGTCAAAAGCGATTTGCCCTTGGACATGGGCGGCGACAGCGATGCATCTAATGTGACCCACTGCCGCGGGGTTTGTGATCGCCGTAATCCATTGTTTTACGCGCAGTTTTGTGGTCAGATTGCGCGGTGAACCACGTCGAGTTCGCACCGTTTTCCAAGCGCCCAGCAAGGGCCGCAAGGGTGACCTTCGGATATGCCATGCGCAGCCCGCGGCCGTGGCGGTTTTGCGGCCATCAGCTTTGGTCTTCATGCACCTTTGGACCAATGCCCGAGCCCGCGTCACCTGCCGCGGCTTCGATTCTGGGGTTAATTGTGCTGATGTACATCATAGCGCAAATGGGCGTCGGGTCCGTCGTTGGGGTTGGGCCGAATAAAAGCCATCAACCTCGAAAAGCAGGAATTCAGACGGTCCCCTGCGCGACGGTCACGGCAATTTGGGCTGCGAGCCGGTCGTTTGTCCGCCAAAGCGGATCTCCCCCGCGGTTGCGACAGTGTCCGTTTTCAATTGACGATCGGCAACCGCGCCCATGGGACAACAGCTGTTCATCGTGGCGCGGCTGTGAGATACCGCCGAACGTCCGCACTGTCTTTCGAGGGTGACAAGCACCTGTGCCTGCGGTGATCCCGTAAGGGCCTCCAGCGCTTCTTCGTAAGCGCGGGCAAGGCGGATTTGCCCGACACGCGGCAGCGCCTGTGATTGCTTCGAGCGCGACGTGTTGCGGCGAGCCCAAGCACTCCACGCCCCAAGCGATCGAGCCCAGAAGACCCAGCACCACGTCCTGCCCTGCCCCTTGAGCCCACGCACAAATCCGCGCCAGACTTTGTAGCCAGTACAGAGCGCAAGCTGCCGTTTGCGCGATCTATCCAAAAGCGCAAGAGACCGATTTTTACACCTACAATACGATTGCCGTCGCTTAAGGCTGCCAAGGTCCTCTTCTTCGTCTTCGGTGCGGAACGTAGCCGTCGTTCGTCAATCTGGCCACCAGTGTGCGCAGGCCTCGATTGACCCCTTCGCGAGCGACGCCAGACATCATCACACTAACCTCGCCTCCGCAGGCTTTTTCGCAATTCTTCCCGGGCGCTTACGCGATCATCTTCGCAGTGCAATCAACTTGTTTCAGCACTGGATACGAAGGTTATCCGGCCAGCCTCGCCGCATAGCTTCGAGTTCAATCTGATATGGGTCCGTTAGTCCTTCGCAACGGTGGTCGGAGGTGCCGTCGATCAGGTGCAACAGCACGGCGCAGCGTTCGACATGGCCAAGAACAGATACCCAGACCCCGCCCCCTTCGGATGCGCCCTCGATTAAGCCGGGAATTATCGGCAACGACGAATTCAGTGTTATCTCACCCGACAACGCCCAAGTTAGAATGCAGCGTGGTAAGGGATAATCCGCGATCTTCTGTCACGCGGCGTTGGGACTTGCGCAAAGGAAGGTCTTTGCCGCGTTTGGCAAGAACCCAATAGCCCACATCCGGATCAGCTTGACCGCAGCCAAAGGTACCGTTTCAAGCCCTTCCTGACCGGGTTCGTCGCGAACGGGTGCTTGGTTCGTAGCTGATTGAAAGTGCCGGTTACCCACCTGCCGTTCCCACCGCGCGCCAGTTCAAACACCGTTTGGCCAAGCTCTGTCATGTCCACACAGTACGCGTGCCTGGACCTCGTCGAGGATCTCGTCCCTACGGCACGCGGAGGATAATACGTCCCCATTTTGCCGGGCGCTGTTTGCCCATGCCGGCTGCCGTTCTTGGCAAAGAAGGTGTGTGCTTGGTAGCGAAAGTCGGATCATGCGTGTTTCAGCCCGTTTCGACGCCTCGGCCCAGACAGAGCCACCAGAACCCGCCGTCCCCACCATCAGGGCCACCGATTCGATGTATTTTTCGCGCCGGAAAAGACACGCAAACGCCCCCGCCTCCCGCCCAGAGCGATGGGTAGACTTTGCACAGGTCAAGAAACTTCATCTAAAAAGTCTCTATGGTCATAGTTTTGCTATGCTTGCACAGTCAGGGTAGCGTACGCAAGGCTCGCGGGCCAGACAATAAGTTCAGCAAATTGCCCAAAGATACGCGGAAGCCGCATTGTCCAAACACTTTTGCAGACAGCAGGTTTGTCGCGAAACAACCGGAGGCAAACATATTTTTGGTTGTGCAAGCGATTGGCTTGTACCAGCGCCTGCACGGCTTGGAGGCCAGAAGGCGTATTCCATAACGCAAGGGGCCACCCAATATCCACTTCGGATTGGCCGTCATTCGGACAGGAAATGACGCCCATTACCTCGGGAACCACCGTTTTCAGTCCGTCCAATCACCCAAACATCTTCGGTTTCGGGGCGTGGCTGGTCCGCGCGTGTGACATAGCTTTCGATCCACCTCCGGCGGCAGCGGTGCGGAATAGAGCGGTGCGCAATGCAACCCGTGGAATGCGCTGGCGTAATGTTCAATCATGCCACGATCCGAAAGAACGCACAGGGCGCAGGTCGAACCGTTCAGTTGCAATCATTTGCTGTTGCGGACATTGTTAAATCTTACCAGTCGCTAATGTTCCCCTCCGAAGCGCCCGCACCACAAGACAGGGCCCACCGTCAGCGCGTGGCCAGGTCCATCTCAAATTTCGTCTCTCCCAACGGTGTCCAAGCCACCGCCTTGCCAAGCTTGATGTATCAGCCACTCAAGCCGGATTTCCCAGTTGCCGAAACCGAACCTTCTTGGCGGCAAAAGCCATAAAGTGCAGTGCAAGAAGCGGTCGCAGTGTCTTTCGTATGGCTTGACGCACCGCACAGCCCCCGAAACGCAGACTGATAATCCTCATTCAAGCGGGCAATCCCGATCCTGACACAAACGGGCCTTCCCTTAAAGAGAGAACACTGGGCGGATGAAAAGAAAGGGACGCGGCGTTTCAGCGACCTAAATTTTTAGACCTCTCGGCGCGGCTTACTGTGCGGCTTCGCCACTGCAGGACCGAAATAAACAATCCGGTCTTCAGCCTTTGTGGAACTGAACCTTGCCGTCGACGAACAGCAAAGATCGTGTGAATCCTGCCCATGCCAAACGCCTGGAGCCGGCCAGTACTTTGTACCGCGCTGGCGCACCAGATGTTTGCGGGAATTGACAGCTTTCGCCGCCTATTTCTTCACCAGACGACGACCTGCGAAGTCGCGGCGTTACGGATAAGCCGCCCTGCTTTTTATGTGCCATTGGTGCTCTCCTAGCCCTTGGAGTTCTTGCCTGTGCATCCAGTCCTTTCACGACCGACGCGACCTTTGAACGACCCAGTTTTCTCTTCGATAGCTTCGACGTCGCGTCGTCCAAGCAGCGATCGTCGAAAGGTTTGATGCTTCATCCGTTCAGCTTGCCACGATAACAGGACCAACGCCCGAATCTTTGCTCAGATCGTCGGAACCTTAGCTTGCAGGGCAAAGCTTTGGCCTTCTTCGCCTTGCAAAGGCTTAAGCCGATTTTCTTCGGCTTGGTTGTTCTTGCACTAGCCTGGCCCCATTTCGGCCTGATCGCTTTGTTCAGCGCAAACGCTCTTCCATGGCAGCCACGGCAGAGGCGCTCACGGGAAGCGCTACCGTGATTGGCCGCTTTGACGGTCGGAATTAATCCGCGCGTGACGACAGGATCGTCGCGATTTTAACCAGCGTCAGTTTTGACGGTGGCCCTGGTGCGCTTGGAGAGTGCTTCCGGCGCACGCTTGACGAAAGTGAATAACTTTTTCGCCTTTGATCTGGCTCGAGAGCTTCGGCTTGTACGCCGGCGCCTGTAACCAAAGGTCGCCCAGCTTGGGGGAATCGCCAACCAGCAATCGAAGAACCTTCGTTGAATTGGGAACTGTTCGCCGCGTCAGCAGCCAAACGTTCTAACCGAAAGCTATCGCCGGATTGACTTTGTACTGCTTGCCGCCTGTCTTGATGACCGCATAACATGCGTCTCCTTTACTGTTTCCGCATCCTGTGGTCCCCATTCGGAGTTCGTCGTCGGGCCCTTGCCCACCTCGGAACAGCGCATCCCATTCGGGATGTTCATTGAAAAACAAGGCACCCGAAACGGGCACCTTAGGTTTGAGGCTTGCCGTATGAACTGCACCGCCCCTGATGTCAAGTGCCACAGCGGCCCGCCGGATATATTGGCCGCGGCGTCGTGAGGGCTTATAGTTCTTCGGCGACCATGTTCAGCGCCCCGCCACGCCCAAGGGCATAGGAAACTCCCTCAGTAAGCCGTGCTCCGAACCCGTTCAAACAAGGCGCGTTCAGGCTGCGCCCAGCATCCGGTTTTCGAAAATCGCGATGTAGCGTTTCAAAGAGCGTCATCCTCAACGGAGAATAGGCAAAGCCAGGTAGCCTGTACAGCCACCTGCGGTGTCTTCTGTGACCGCGGTCCATGCCTGCTGTGCGTGCGTTCTGCTAAGCATCTCGGCCTCCCGTCCATTCTGCAAGTGGGTCACCATCGGAACATACCTCCGCAGAACTGAAAGTTAGAGTGTCATCGCGCAGCGACTCCGTTCGAACAATGTCCGCCGCTGTCGATCAATGCGGGACTGCGCAAAGGCGGGCGTCCCGCGGTCCCCGTCCAGAATTCAGGAAAAGCCGCGGCGCGCGCAGCCTCTTCGATTTCCGGGTCGGTGATGCGCCCGCGCTTCGTTTCTAGGGCCGATGATCTGCGGCGCCGGTACTGCGCGAAAAGCTGATGACATCTTCGCGCTCTGTCCCACAAAGCAACTCGCAGCGCCGTGCGATACGGTTTCAACGATCCGTTCCGGAACTATAAATTGCGCGGCACCTGAGCTCCCAGCCGGTCCGCCCTGCCCACCCAGCAAGTCACGGTCCAGCCGTTGTTCAGCGTTCTCTAAGTCCTCGCGCTGCAAAGATTTCAGCCAGCCTCGCCAAGGCGCAGCACATCTACCAGCATACCGTGGTTCGGGCATCTGCCTCAACCGGCATGCGCCAGCAGCCAGCAGGCCGACCCGCCAACAATAAACGCCGCATGATTACAAAGTCCTGACTGGGTTGCCATATTCCCAGCCGTTGCGCGACCTGTTCGTACCTGTTAAACCATGATTTTCCGAACTGCACAGCATTCATGTCAGCGCTAATCTTCCTGGCAATCTGTGGTCTTCATGGGCGTTTTGCATAGCAGCGACCTCTCATCCGAATGCCTATAGGTATTAGGCCGCCCCCGCCAACGGCATTCTCTTGATAGAGCACGCTATCTCGGGTTCCGGGCGCGGCAATCGCTCGCGCAAAGGTCAGGGCTCTCATCTGTAGGTCGACAACCCCCCGCGCCGGCCGCTGCCATCAGAATGCGCGCTGCACTCTGATGCCCTTAATGGAGCTTGCCTCCACATCGCTGGCACCATCAGGCGCGACAAAATTCAATCACGCGAGAATTAATCCCGCGCATCCATTCAAAAATCGCATCGCCGCTTGCGGACTTCGCAGCATCGTCGTCCTCCATATGAGAGGCGTTTTCAGCCGCGACCACCGCTTCCCCGATCGGTAGCATAGAAGTTGGACGCGTGGTCCATGCTCCAATCGCTCACACACCAGCCCGTCAAGTAATGCCCGCCCCCATAACA
>Ga0163217_1004412_pt1 | contig 15480 bp, 5 predicted proteins | sample SynspAceP_FD_185933 | JGI IMG/M metagenome (GOLD analysis project Ga0163217, IMG submission 185933) | Saline lake microbial communities from Ace Lake in Antarctica - Synechococcus sp. Ace-P (PacBio error correction) | ecosystem: Environmental > Aquatic > Non-marine Saline and Alkaline > Saline ...
AGAGAAGATAGAAAATCTAACTTATAGAAACTCCCTAATTTCGTAAAATTGGTTTTTTTTTGGGCCCAAATTCTCCGAAAATGCCCCCTTTTTGGTTTTCTTTTTTTTTTCCTGTGTTTTTTAAAATCCCCCTGAGCCCATTTTCCGTTAGCCCCCTGAAGGTAAAAGTAAAAATTTCAGAATTAAAAGGGGTAAAAAGGGCAAAATTTTTTATAAATAAATTGAAAGCTTCCAAAAAATCAAAGCCCCCTTTAATCCGGGTATCTTTGTTTGGAATCTATGAATACTTTAGGAGAAAGTTAGAAATAATAACCTTTTTAGCGGCCTTAAAGAAAAAATTTGCCGGCTTTCTTGTGGGCCCTTTATCAGCTTTTCGCATACGATTTTAAAAAACGCTCGAAAAATAATAGCCTGAAATTAAAATTGTTAATCTTTTTTTATTGATATAAACATCAAGAATAAGAAAAGACATAAACGCGTTTTTTTTCACCCTTGAAAGGCTTTTCCAATATATGAGGAGATATTTTGTTCTAATATAACATTAGCACGTTTTAAAGTCTTTTGGGCTTCGTATAACTTTCTTCAGCCTATCATACCTTCGCTTTAACCATCCTCGTTTTTAACGTACCTTTTTGGTACTGCACTACAAGAGCTTTAAACACTACTACCAAAAACTATTGCAACTAAAAAATGGTCCGCAATTTTCTAAAACATTTCGCAAAATTAAAAAGGATTCTAAATGGGATTAAAAACATTTTTTATTAAGCTAAAGTAAAGCGAATACCTTCGTACAACTATTTTAGCGAAGTTTTAACGGTTCAAAGGAGATAAAGTGGTCTTATTTGTTACACTGAAACTGAATTTAACCGACTTTAAAAGAAGAACATTTAAGCGCTTAAATTGGCCACCTAGCTTTAACCAAAGGCAAACCTAACTTGAGCCTTTACAAATACTAATAGCCTCAAAAATACTTTTAATTCAAGCGGGGTTTCTCCTCAAAGTATTTAATTGCATTCCTTCCTCTAATCGGTGATGAATTTCATAGCTCACCTACTTTTCGCCGCGCAATCCTAGTTTTAATCATTTTAGAAAATTCGTTCGGCAAACCTTGACCAATAACAAGAGATAACTCTGCACCAACCCTAAACAGTAGGTAATGCAGTCACGTCATCGCCAGAATATTACTGGAAAAATTAAGATGGTTTTCCCTAAGATTTCTTTTATTTGAAGCATGTTACCACAAGCCTTCTTTAAATTCGCGATAATGTTTTTAAAAATCAGTCGTAAACGCAAGGTTTGTTTCTGGTAACCATTTACTTCCCTGTTCTTCCAGGTACATTATAAATGATAACAGCTTAGGGAAGCATTTGAGATGGCCTTTAAAATGTTGGTAAAATACCCTCTTGTGGTAGGCTTATTGGTAGTAAGGCGAAACAGATAATATAGCAACGAACTCAGATAAATCATGAGTTTTTAGGCTTTCAAACTACTAAGGCGTATTATTGCCGCCAACTCCTAAACCAAGGCAACCTACCTGCATTAGTTCTAATAACGGTTTCAAACCCCTGCCTTCCTTTTCCGCTTCTGTTAAAGTGGCCGTTTCGGAGTCGTCCCTAAAACGGAACCTAAATAATCTACGCCACCATTTATGTTGTGCTCTACAACACGCTCCCAAACAAATTTAAATCTACCGAAAAATCATTGTGAAACGGCGTAAATTAATGCCACTCCTGTACCGTGTAAACTATTCATAGCTTTTATTCTTTTCTTTAAATATTTTTAAAATAAATTTCTTTAACTCCTTCTAAACAGATCAAAGGTTAGAGATTGGGGTGTGTAAAATTTAAAAATCATTTAAATTTTATCAACTTTAAGCTAAAACCAACGCGTATTCTTGCTTTTGTGTTTTAGGGTTCATTATTGGTAATAAAATATGGTCGTCCTGGTATAATAAATAATCAAATAAATCAATACTCCCGATTCATAAACTCTAATAGCGTAACTATTTCAATTTTTTCCCTTTCCAACCCTAAGTCTTTATCCGAGAAAACAGGCGTTTGAATACGCGATTTTTATCAATAAAAACTTTTATAAGCCAATAATCTTAACGCGATTTGGCCTAAGCTTACACTCCTCAATAAATTTATAAAACAAGGTGGTATCATCAAATTTCTCCTAAATCTACGATACACCCTATTGACCTTATTTTAATTCCGCCTGTAACACATCTTTTGAAGGTTGCTGCAACAATTGTTTAATAAATTTACGGTCCAGAACTTATGTTAATCTTTGTTTTATAGCTTTTTTAAAAACATGAATTTTTACATTTGTAACAAAGGTAAAATAATAATTTCACAGCAATTGTTATAAACGAAGATAAAACACTATTATGATTTTAAAATTGAACATTTTTGTTATATTTATAAACAATTTTTGTTTTTTGTTCTTGTAAGGGAGCAAAAACAAGGCCTAAGAGACCATCGTTTGGAAAACGGGATTTCTATAATCGGATAGTAATTCCAGAAAGTACAGAAATCTCTGATTTTGGTGTTACCCTATTAAAACAACGATTGACGAAGTTTTTAGATAGCAACAATTGGGCTTACGCATCGGTGTACATCTCGAAAACCGATGGGCAACTAAATTACCTCGGCAGGAAATTTAATGGCCGACGCCGTATTAGCGCTAGCCAACCCCGTTGTTTTAAGGCCAGAACTAAAACATGATATTTGAATTTTTGTACTACTCAATCAGGGTGGTATTCGCAAGTCCCTATATCTATAGGGAATGTCTCCTGCTAGAACAGGTTACGAATTATTGCCAATTCGAAAACTCTGTTTGTCGTAGTGGGGTTAAAAGGAACGGCAATGTTTCGCGGGACAATGATTAGCTTATTTTAGTAAAAAATAAAACGAACGCATCCTATCGCTGGAATACAAATATTTTTAAATAAAGATGATAGTTTGGCTGCTGTCAATATTCAAGGGAAGCCATTTGATGAAGAAAAAAATCTACTATGTAGCAACCTCCAATTATTTGGTTACTGGTGTGATAACATGAGCTTTTTTTGAGGATCATGTTTCTATTCACCGAAACCGATTATTTAATAGAAATATAAATGATCGATTATTTTGGCAAGATGGATACCCTTGCCCTAAATTGACCGATAGCTTTATTAAACTAGAAACTAAGCATGAACAGAAGAAAAATTTATTATCGAAATACCACAGCGAGTACAGGCATTCGTAGGCTTTAGGAGGATTGTCGTAAATTCTTGTATTAAGGCAACCAGAAAAAAATATCTATTCTCATACGAATGATGTTAGAGCATATAGCCCAACTTCCTAAAAGTGAGCCAATTTTCCTAATTAGGTGGCCTTAGCCAGAAGAGCAACATTAGTACAACGGTTAAGACAGGAGAATTCCGAATACCTTATTGTTTGAATGCTGGAGATATTTTTCAAGAACAACCCTAATTTTAATTTTTATGGGGGCGAATTAGAGTTTTAAAATTGATGAGTATGCTTAAATTATGATGCTGCCTACTATTGGTAATCATGATTTTGATAACGGAATTGATGGCTTATTTGCACAATGACCGCATGCCAAGTTTTTAAACTTTTTGTCCCGCAATTATGATTTTAAATACAGTTATGAAAACGGGTACACCAAACCCTTATGAAATTTATACTGTTGATGGCATAAAATAGGGCGTTTGGACTTGGAATTTGCACTGGAGGGCTTGGTAACCAAAAAATTAATTTAAAGAAACTCAATAATTTAAATCCTTTTGAAAATAGCAACAGAACAACGGAGCGAATTTTTAAAGGAAGAGGAAAACTGTGATTTGGTAATTTGCTTATCGCATTTAAGGCTACCAATATAAGTTTTTCTGAATAAAACCAGATGATTTAAAGTTAGCCGCTAAAACAAATTCACTTTATCTTATCATTGGCGGAACATACCCATACTTTTTTTTAAAGACAAACTAACAAGTCGTTAATAACAGACTTAGATCCGGAGGTTTTAAAGGTGAATCAGGTAGGTTGTTTTTTGGAGTTCATTTGGGTAAAATTGATTTTTATTTTGACAGTGAAAAGAAAAATCACATCAGATGGGGTAAGCTTTCATTTAAAAAGAGAATATGACCTATAGCAAATCAAAAAAAACAAGCTACGAGATGAAGACTTTCAACAGTTACGGAAGGCCTTTAGACGAAGATTTACGTCTAAAAGACGGGAGATGAACACGCATTTTACAACCAATTGTAATAGTCTTTTGAAGGTCTTGCGCAAGGTCAATTGTAGTGTATTCAAAATAAAACGCAATTGGGCTGTGGCGCAATTTAAAAAAAATTATGACTTAAATAACCGCTGAATAAAGAGAATGTTTTTGTCATACCAGACATATCAAGGTAAAGGGAATTGGGTCTACTATTTTTAAATGGAATTAGAAAAATTGCCGCGAAATTGCCAACAAATTTCAGGTAATTTGCATTTTTAGAAACAGGAATTCGCAAAACCTGACGCCTGATTGCTTATTCAAAAAAAAAACAGGTTAATCAAAATTTTATCGAGAAATTTATGGTCAATACATAAAGGATGCCAAAACAGTATCTGTTTAAAAAAGAACTGTAAATTTTCTTATTTAAAGTAAATTAACTGGTTCTACATAGTGGTTTATTCTAAATTTGGCATCATCTTTTGCAACTTAAAATAACTATTAATATTTAAATTTTTAAACATGAGAAAGAACAGTAAAATTCTTCAATGACAACTAAAAGGTTTTGGTTTTATCACTGAAGATGGAGTAGACAAAGATGCATTTTGTACACATTTCTGGAATTAATAAGATGAAATTCGGCGAAAGGCGATGAGTTGAGTTTGATTTTAGAAAGAAAGGTAAAAAAGGTTTAATGCAGTAAATGTAAAAGTACTATAATATAATACTTTCTAAATTTTTTACAAAAATCCCATTCGATTTACGAATGGGAAAATTTTTTTTTATCAATAATCCACTATTATTTCTTCAATTCTTCTGCTAAGCTGTTTTTACAAAAAAGCCTACTAAGCTTTTGATACCCAAAGCTGGCATTAAGAAAATCACCAATTTCTTTCTGTGTTAAGAGGCATATTCAACTAACTACTGCCGCATGCTAATCCTTGTGCAAAGAGGCATGGACCTGGCTTATCTATTCTATCTCCCTTTTGATGCGAAAATATGGCTTGCAGCGAAAATATCTATTCTTACTTCGCTCTCTAAATTTTTTAAGAGCGCTATAAACGTCTTGATGATTTTTAAGTCAATTCGTAGATTTTGAGTAGCCAATTTCAATTGGGTTTTTATTTATCTAATAAGAGCATCCTTTAAGAGTAATACCCTAATACTTTTCGCTGTAACAATAAAATAAAATATCATAGAAGAAAGTCATCTTTGCTCGTAAGCCGTAATTGCATTGTAATTTGGGCTTTTAGGAATTTTAAACATTATCCCCTGGGAATGGGCACTAACAGTTTAAATTCCATTCTAAATTGTAAATCGCAAGTAATCGTAATTCTTTACAATATTATTTCTGGCAGAAAGCCAATTTAAAGAATTACCTAAAAAAGGAGTTTAATTGGATAAAACAACTAGAAGTGTTCGTTTTCAACGAAAAACTTCCTTTTTCATTATATAGGAACCTATCATAGCCAAAAAATCATCTTCTGATATAATCGTAAACGCCAAGTTTTCGGCTTTCGTTCGTGCTTGCTGGGGCCCCATACTGTCACCAGCTAACTAATGGTGGTTTTCGAATGAAACTGAGGAACCCACTTTATAACCTCCATTATCCTCTATTAACTTTTTAAATTCATCCCGACTTCACATTTTCGAACAGCACCAGAAATACAAATGTTTGTCCTTTTAAATCTTCAGTTTTGATTTTCCTAAATTATGCCGCGGATAATTTCAAACTGAACGCCAAAACTCCTTTAAATCTTGAAATAATTCCTTTGATTGAGGTCGTTCCTTAAAAAACTCAACGCCACTTTGGGGCCATATGCGCTCTCCTATTTCATTCACCTTGCATACTCTTCAACATTGGCCCACCATTAAGGCATCAATATTTTTATAGCTTTGGGCAGCTTTTTTAGCTACTGTTTCCCCGCAACAAACCGCTTATTCCCAAGCAAAAAGCACTCCTTTCAAAGGATAGTAACGGATGCCTTCAAACGCCTGTTCACTAAATTTTCCGCTGACTTTTGCTGCCATACGATCTAAAGGCATCACATCTTCTTTCGATAGTCTATATAAACTGCATAATTGCGATCAAGCCTTCTTTAAAAAAGTAATTCTACCGTTTCGGCCACCCATGCCTTTTCAATATCCATTTGCTTTACGAGAGATAAAATGTTTGAAATACGTCCTGTTATTTTTGAGGTGGACAACCGTAATAGTTAGGACAATAATGCTTCGCATCAACCCTCGGTGCGTTTCTAATAAGGTTGGCAATTCAGGACACTGTTGAAAATATAGGTCGTAGGTTTTGAGTCCTGCAGGGTCCCCGCTTGCCTAAAGTCCAACCCCTATTATTTTTTCGGAATATTTCTCCTCCTTTTTCTACAAACAACGGTAATCACCGTTCGAAGTATGTCAAACTTTTTCAATCTGGTTGCATTGTGCAACCGAAGCTCGTTTACTGTTTGTGCCAGCCAATTAAGGACAGGAGCTAAATTTGCACAGGGTCAATGGGCTCCTGTTCTACCTACCTGATAGGTAATTTTCATGCAAGACCGTCCGACACCTGTTTCTGCTTTTAAATTTGTAGGCCTGGCCCAACGTGGTGACTTAGAGGTATAGCCCTAACTCTTCTTGATGCTGCGGTTTATTTAACCTTAAACTACCCACACCATCAGTTTTCATAGCGGCTTCATGCGATGTAATATCCCAATAGGCTAACGAAGGCCATAACTCTTCAATTGATTTGCAAAGTTTAGCTACCGTTGGACTTTAAAACCCCATTCCCCTTGCCTTTCTAACATTTGAAAATTGCGAGGTTAAATTCCCTGTTTGCATTCCTACAATGCCATATAACAAGCAGTCTTAAAGGACGGCGTGCCACTTGAGGCACTAATCTTGTAACTTTAGGCTTCCAGAAAAGCTGTAAAAATTTCTAGTGAATTCATATACGGCTCTTCTCCATTTTCTATCCGCTCCGCATTCATTTTGGCAAAGCCCCTCAAATGGCTAAAAACAAATCTCACCTCGAATGTTTCGAACTTCTGAGGATAATCGCCCTTAATTGTAAGGGAATTGAACTTTATGGTTTTAATATTAGTGGTTACATTATCCCCTGAAAACCATCTCCACGAAGTTTTACAAGCTTGGGTTAATTTCCCGTCTTTCATACGTAATACTTATCGACGCCCCGTCATATTTCAATTCGCAAGTAAACTCAACAGGTTACATCACCCAGAACACGTTGGATTCGCTTTTTCCCAATCTTCTAAAATCCATCTTTGAATAACTATTATCTAAAGAATACATGCGCTTTTTCGTGTACTACAGTATCAAATATTTTTAAGTGAATGGCACCTCCTACTCGCAAGTGAAGGCGAACTCTCATCATAAAAATTCAGGGTGTTTGCTTCTTAAAATCCCTGCAAATTCTTTGAGTGGCATGTCAAAATCGTAAATCGGAAATTGTCGGGTATCTAACACATATACCTATGGTTATGTGCCCGAAGGGTATTTGTTGGTCCTCAATTTGTCTTGATATTCATGGTAGCTAATTTCGGTTAATCGTATTCGTATTACTCCAGTGCTACCTCTCTTTAAGTTGCTACTTTTTGTAGCCATTTTATAATTTTTAGGTGGCGCAATAGCCTTCCATTTTTTGCAATACATCAGGAATGTTTCACTTACTAAATCATTTCAAATTTTCCTTTTTTTACGAAACCTTTCTTGACCATACTTTTAAGCATTTTTAATAAATCGTCATAAAAGCCATTGGTATTTAAAAATACCTATCGGATTATTGATGGAGCCTAATTGACCCCAAGTCAGCATCTTCAAAAAATTCTTCTAAGGGTTCCAAAACCACCTGGTAACATAAATAATTACCGTCAGATAGTTTCCATGCATTTTTAGCTTACGCTCATGCATGTTTTGAGTACTAATTAAGTTCGGTAAAGAGAGGTATGAATACACTTCCCCTTGGTTTTTAAGAATTCAGGAATAACTCCTATAACCTTTCCTCCAGCATCTAAGGCACGCCTGGGCTACTTGACTGCCATGATTCTATTTTTGCACCTCCATAAACCGTCGTGATTCGTCGCTGAGCTTAAAGTTCTCCCAGTACATAAGGCTTGGTTCGCAATTCAAGGTTCAGTTACCAGTGCTCTTCCACAAAAAACTACGATACTTTCATTTATACAATTTTATGAACCCTATTATCTAAAATATTCCTTTCCAACATTCTATCATTCCCAAAAAAAAATCTTTTTTCGCATTTCAATTTCGGAAAAATTCGGTTGCTTTAAAAGCGATTTGGGTGCTTTTTCCTAAATATTGATTTATTTCCAAGAATATAAAGCACCATCAGCAACAAGGATACGCGTGCTAATTCCGTAATTTTTTTATAAAATAGGACAGTTGGCTCGTGATGCAGCAACAAACAGGCAAGTTCAGGCTCGTTTTTTCTAAAACATTCTTTTTCAAGTCGAGTTTCCTCCAACATTACTAAACATAAGGTGGGTTTGATACAATAATACAAATTTTTACCCCTCAAAGCTTGGTGCCTTTAAAATATCAGCATGTATAAAATTAATGTCCACCCTTATGATACCTGCATTTTTCTTTGGCCAGCGCTAAAGCGTTTTTTCAGAAACGCTCTACGGCATAGACCTTGGGCCATTTGGTCAAATTTTTTAGCCAATTGAAATGGCAATACATCCGCTTCCCGGTGCCAATGTCAGAAATTTTTTAAAGGCAAATGCTCGGCAAGACACATATCCAAAATCCACCGCACTAATTCTTTGCTGTTTCCGGCCTTGGGAATAAGCACAATTCTTTATTGACTATAAAAACTTAAAGTCATAAAAAAAGCCCTTCCGAGAATTATATATAATTGGAATTCTAGCTTTAATTGGCTCAGGCCTTAAACACAAGACTCTTCTTCTTTCCGTAATAATGAGCCTGGTTGTATCGCCAAAATAAATAAGCGTTTCTAAACCCAAATAAAATGTTCATCGATATATAAAAAAAACTTCGTACTTCTTCTACACCATAAGGGCATCTAATTCGGTATGAAATATTTTTTTTTATTTTCTTTTAAAAGCTAGTATTTTCTTTAAACACTTTTTAACATCCAAACAGGACATAGAAAAATGGCCTGTATTTCCCATAGGTCAATCTAAAATATTGAAAAGCCTGATTTACGTATAGTTTTTTGGGTGCAGCTTTCCATATAAGGCATGGTTTTTTTTTCTAAATATACTTTTTCAACTTATATTCCTGCTGGCTTTTTTAAGGCAAGTTTCCATCATTTTAGCACGATAACGCTTGTCCTCTAGGCCGCTTCTAAGAAGTACATTTTTGCAACTCGCATACAATCCGTTCCCTTCATAATTCTAGAGGAGCATACCTGCACAACCTAAGATTATATCATTTCACGCCTACAAAATAGCTCGATCTTGGTTCGGTGTAATTTCGAACATACAGTCTAAAGGCTTTATCGGCGTATGCCGTTACCACTTTTGGAACACCTAAATTCGACGGAAAAGTTTACGAATAACTTTAGCACCTGTTCATTGTCTTTTTTTTGCTCTATTTTTCGAATGCTTAATACTTGTCCCATATTTTCTTAAACGGCGATATGGTCTTTAATATCTATTTTTGCGAGGTGAAGATACATTTGAATTTTTATATTTTACGCCCTGCATTTCAACATTGCTAAAAACGGATTAGGAAACTACCGCACCTAACGCCCATGGGTTGGGGCTGTAATTGTCATGTAATAATAGTATTAGTTGGTGAAGGTTTTAGCTAAGCGCCCTATGGAGGCTCACAATGCAGAGGTAAATGCCATTAATTCGGTCAAAGACAAATCTTTACTAAAAAAATCGTTGGACACTTTATGTCAGCCTGGAGCCGCGCTCATTGGTTATATAACACCACCTTGTGCAGAATTTAATAGTAAAAAGTGAAATCCAGTAGTAATTATCGGACTTTTAGATCCCTATGATGAAGTTGCAGGGAAAGGCAATTGAAAAAATTAAAAAAACGCAGGATGCACAGTAAAATACGGTGTTTTTAGAAAGAAAAAATGTCGAGAAACACCACAAGCGATTTTTAACTTTTTCAAGAGAAAAAAGCCTTAATAATTGTTTTAAAAATGGGCTGAAACAAAAGACGGAATTTATAGCAACAGACAAAAAATACAGAAGTTACGCAAAAGAGCCTTTGGATTACTAATGACTATGTCAAAGCAATTAGTACATAAATGGCGTACAGAGGAACAATCATTTTTTGGTAGGAACAAGGACTGCCCTTAGAAGAACAACCCTAAACTAGAATGCTAGACTTTGGAACGGTAAAAACCCAATACGGATTGTCTTGATAAATCTTTAAAATTAATTCTTCGTTCCAATGTTTTAAGACGGCAAGCATTAGAACTATAGTTTTTTACAGAGGAAAAAGAATAACCAGAGCTACAGCTACTGGAGGTTGAATAGCCATGAAATCGATTTCTCAAACAATGTAGCTTCTCAAGTTTGTGGAAAAAACTATACAAGAGAAGATTTTTAAGTGTTTTTTATAGAAGGAGGAACGAAAACTATACAATCCTTTATTGAAGAAAATTTATGGGTGAAGCGCGGATATTTTAAGGGTCCTAAAACGTTCAATTCCGGGACCGAGAGCACACCGGCAACTAAAAGGACGGTCTAATCTCAAAAGTTAGCCCTAGAAAAAGATCACTAACACTACTATTCCATGCTTAAAAATATAGTTTTTTGACTTCGGGGATAATTTTCATCAACCTAGACAAACCTGCAGTCTTTAAAAGCGCTGAAAATTTTGGAGGTACTGCACTTAGTCCGAAATTAACAGCAGAATTACCAAAAACTATGAAGTGGGACATATACGTTCTACTGATTTCAATCCAGGGGTCGCTTCACAAGACTTTTTTCCTAGAGCTAAAACAGCCGAAGAAACTACTGCTGCCTGGAATTCCATATTACTTGGATTTTCCCTAATTGAAAAGACTACGTTTTATTGAGCAAATGGCAGCGGACAAAAAAATCGTTTTTATTTTTACTAAGCAATACGAAATGAGCTTCAATAAACGCGCTGTTATTAATCCATGGGGATCCAAATTTTAATCGGTTAATAAGGCTGTTTTTGAACAGTTTTACCTTATTCGCACGAAATAAATTTTACGAAAACCCGACCCTCCAATTTACGAATATGTACTTTCCAGAATCAATTAAAAGCGAAAGAAACACTATTTATAGACGATATGTTTAGAAAACACATTAGCCGCTGAATCTTTAGGTATCAAAACTTGGGAATTTAATCGTAGGGAAAGAAGATATTGTTCAATTAGCATCAAAATTACAGCCATGATTAATTTATGTTTAAGTATTCTTTTTTTAGCTTAATATTTGGGTAATTTTTAAACTCTTTTCGACCTATAAAGTCAATCTTTTTATTTGCCGATAGTCACCAATATTTTAACGGCTTGCTTTGGTAAGGCTTAATTTTTTTTTATAAAGGTGATGTTTTATTGCAAGTATACCCGAAAAATCTTGGTTTATAGGCCACTCTGTTTAGGTGTTTTTATTTATTCTTGGTTTTTCAATTTAATGGCGACGACCAGCACAAAAAGTAGAGTTTCGGTAGCTTCAGTAGCCACAAAAATGTCCCTTAAGTTAATGCCCTGGTTAACTTTTTGGAGTTTTCTGGTATCAGCGAACCTCTTCCTATTTTCAGATTTGGGCGTTCTTTTAGCACTAGTTTGCTGTGTATTTTGCTTCCATTAAAGCTAAAAATAAACCTAACCTAAAAATCACTCTATTACCAGTATCCGTTTTTCTAGTCTGCAAGGAATTATCGAATTCTAGTATAAAATACCTTTCAAAGAAATTCACGTAGAAGAAACAGAATACCCATTATTTTCAGCAGTGGATTTTTTGCAGCTGCCGGCACGTCATATGGTGGTGGCTATAAATAGGTTTAAAAAAGCGTAAAAAAATCGACTAAAAATTAGCCTTAAAGATTTTTAGGGCGGAATAGCCCTTGGGGATTCCCAAACTATTTTTCTATTATTATCTTTTAAAGCCTTACAGAGTGAAACTATGAACAGCGCTTGGTTTTTACGATAAACACGTAGCCATAGTCATGTTTTCTACTTGCTTGGTATTACCTTATTTAAAGACAACTAAGCCCTTTAAAAACTGGATGGGTATAAGGATTGCGGTAAAATCAGTATTATTTTATAGCCCTAAATTTTAAAGCACCTTTGTCATGGAAGAAGCGACGAGATCTATACAAAAACATAAAAAAACCTTCGGAAGAAATTCTTTTAAGGAGAAAAAAAGTTAAAGTTTTTTTGGCTATGCTTTTCCTATTATTCAGAAGAATGACGTAAAACCAATTAATTGAGGCACAAAAAAAAGCACGCTTGCCTGCTACCACGTTTGCTAATGCCTGGCAACTAGGGGTTTAAAACAGTTTTTCCTACAGAGTAAATGAATGAATGAGAAACCTAATAATTCTGCTGGAATGCTATTTACGGACCAAATAACAATCTTTGTGAAGTCACCAATGTACTCGTAGCAGTTGTGCGGATTTTCCGGTGGCACTAAATTGGGGGTTGTCGGGCGGCTTAATTAGTGGCCTATAAACCGGTGCGGGCAAATTGGCATTTTGGCTAGCGCAAAAATTATAGAAAACAATTCAAGTATATTTTTTAGTATCGTTCGAATATCCTGACAGGATAAGGTAATGCGCATTATAAAAACAAGAAATCACTTGAAATTTATATCACAAGGAAATGGCTTTAAGATTGTAAAATAAGGATACGTACCAAGAGAAAGCCACTCTTTTCGGGAAAATAACAGGCTATTTTTGAAGCTGTTTAACGGAGTTCTTAATTTCAAAAACAAATGCCTAATTTCCCTTTTTAAAATGCAAATTAGTTGTAAAATTTATTTTTTGAAATTTCATCAGGACACTTCATGGGTTATTTTTTTTCGAAAATGCTCTATAAATGCTATCTGTGTGTGCATCGGCTAAAAGTTCACTTACTTTCGTTGAAAATTTCTTATAGTCAAATTCGATCTTATAGTGGCAAGTTTTTTTTAAGCTTGTTTGGACCTGTGGGATAAGATCAATCGTAAATGCAGATTTTTAAAATTTTATAGTCAAGAAATTACTGGTAAAATTATACCACTTTCCTCTAAGGCTTTTGTAGAAATACCCATCCCTCTTAAACCACTCAACCTACCCAATCCTCTAGATTTGGCGGGCATAGTTGCCATGATATACCCACACCCATTTGATCGGTTTCCCACCGTACGAACTCGAAAGAAATTTCAGTATTATCCATGTTTATTAAAGAGTAATAATTATATATTTTAAAAGACTTTGCATTTTTTAGTAGCTTGTCAATGGTAAAAAAAAACTGATAATTCAACTAGTATTTGATTTTTTTTTTTAGTTTTTTTGTTCACATATTTGTAGCTCCAAGTGATACAATATTTAAACGTGTCAAATTTTTAAAGGTTAAGAGAACCTATTTTAATCAACCAACTTAAGATTAATTTTAAAAAATAGTGTTTACTGCAAATCCGTACTGAATAATTGTTTAGCTTTCATCAACAAGGATAACATCCAACGCAGGCATTCAAACTTGGTTTGAACCCCATTTAAACCAGTTAAACTATCTGACAACGCCTTAAGCATTCAGTTTCCTAGGTAAATTTTTCTACGAATTGGGCTGAAGTGATTATGTACAAACTTTAAAAGTATCTTTAACAAAAGAAATTAGGAGAAAGTGCTAAATTGGTGTATATTATAAAATGGAAAACACCTATGGTAATCCGAGAACCCTTTTACCGAAAAAAATAACCAGCTCAAAATAGAAAGTACTTTGTACCTTGCGGCAAAAAAGAAATTAGATGTCGCTATTAAAATCTTAAAAATTCCTGAATTAAAAAATCCATTTGTAATTCAGGTATTTCGCAATATAAAAATAGAATCACAATTAATCCGAATACTAATTTTGAGAATTTTGTTAAGGAAGGAGATTTTCCTAATAAGATTAGCAACGATCAGCAGGGATGGCAGTTGCCAATAAACCCTGGAGGAACTTTCGTTTAACCACTTTTTGATTTCTTGGCGGTGTCGGCCTAGGGAAAAACACACTTAGCACATGCCAATAGGGGTTCGAAATAAAAGACAAGTACCCAGAGCGTTACGGTTGGCTTTATATTTCCTGTCCGAAAAATTTTACACAACAATATCATCGACGTCTGTAAAGAAAAATACTAGGAAATGATTTTATTCAATTTTTTATCAATTAATTTGATGTTTTAATTAATTGATGATGTTCCAATTTCTCAGGAAAATCAGGTAGCGCAAGACGTTTTCCTTTCATATTTTTTAATCCACTACACCAGAATGGAAAACAAGTTATTTTAACATTGACAAGCTCCGTTGACATGCAAGATATTTGAACAACGCTTTGTTTGTCAAGGTTCAAATGGGGTTTATCTGGCGGAATTGGCAAAATCCTGATTACGAAACAAGAAAATATCTTTTTAAAAAAATAAACTATATCGTGATGGTGTTGAATATGCCTGATGATATTTATAGAATATGTGGCCAAGCAATATAAAAACAAACTTAGAGAGCTTGAGGAGCTATTATATCTTTAATTGCCCAATAATCTTTCAATAAAAAGGAGTTACTTTAGATCTGCGCAAACAGGTGGTAGAAAAGTTTGTTAAAAATACCAAACGAGAAGTTTCTATCGATTAATATTCAAAAGTAGTTTCTGATTACTTTGAAATGGATGTAAGCTACACTGGCAGTCTAACAAACAAGAAAACGCCATATTGTACAGCAAGGACAGTTAGCCATGTTTTTTTTTTGCGAAGAAAATTCAAAGGCATCTTTAAGGCTTAGTATTGGGCTTCTTCAGATCGGCACAGGCAAAAGAGTCACCGCTAGCACCGTGCTACACGCCTGTAAAACGCGCGATAATTTAGCGGAAACTGGATAAACAGTTTTCCGTAAAATATATAGACGATTTAACTAAGGAAAATTTTTCCTAAACCTCTTAATGAAAACTAGAATCTAATGGTCTGCCTCGGTAATATCTGTAGGTCTCCATTAGCGGAGGGTATTTTACAAAGTAAACTCAACACCAAAGATTTTTATATTGATTCTGCCGAACTGGTGGCTACCATAATTGGATCTGCTCTGACTCAAGAT
>Ga0163217_1005771_pt1 | contig 15480 bp, 21 predicted proteins | sample SynspAceP_FD_185933 | JGI IMG/M metagenome (GOLD analysis project Ga0163217, IMG submission 185933) | Saline lake microbial communities from Ace Lake in Antarctica - Synechococcus sp. Ace-P (PacBio error correction) | ecosystem: Environmental > Aquatic > Non-marine Saline and Alkaline > Saline ...
AAAGGAAAAGAAGAAGGGAATCCTTTTTTTCCGGTCCCGAAAAGTCGGCGAATCCAGGTTAAAAACCGATTTCGCGTTTTTTGAGGAAAAAATCGAACCGTCGGGCACGCGGTTGCGTACAACAACCATCGAGAAACGTCCGAGAATTCGTGAATCGCACGGCGTTTTGGATGGGTTGGCCATGCCTTTTCGAGCATTTCGAATTGCAAACGTGAGATTTTGGCAGTCCCGGCCTTGGCGTTTTTTTGGTCCAGTTTTCAATTGGCCAGGCGACGTCCCGAAAAAAAAAAACCCAAAAAAAAAAAAAAAAAAAAAAAAAAAAAAAAAAAAAAAAAAACCCCCCAAATTTGGTGTGTCGCCACACCCGAACGCCGGATTTGACTTTTTCTGCCTGCAGCGTCGATCAGTTTTTTCGCAACATTTTTTTTTGTAGTTCGCTCGGTTGTCCGACTTGTTGACGTAGGGAAGCACATCGGCCATCCTCCGACAACTTGCGTGGACCCGTTCCATTTTCCAGTTTAGCTCCTTTGACGAGCCGGAATCGTCAACGGGCTGCCGCCTTTCGGCGACCCGTTTTCTCGACCACTCGATTGAGGGTCTTGCATGACACCGTGGGAGTCGGGTGCGTAGGCTTGCAGGCACACGCCCTTGCGAGGTTTGGTTCCGAGCCCGCGACGAGCGATGGTTTCGTTTTTCAAAAAGACGTCGCCGTCCAGAATAGAGGTCTTTTGGTATTCCTTCCATGTCAAGGTAAATGAACTTTGGCCGGTTTGGGTGGTTTGGTTCGCGTTGCGGTAAAGCGATTCGAGCCGATCCGAAACCGAACCGTCCCGATGGTGTGCTCGTAGGCCAGCGCGGAAGCTTGACTGTACAGCGTCGTGAGTTTGGACCGAGAGACATCGGATTGTCCGGCAACCGGAGCAAGACGATGTAGGTTTGCAGGCATTGCGGCGTCGTCTTCGCCGAGCAAGGGCTTCGCCCGAGCAAAAAGGTTGAGGTTCATCGAGACGCCGGTTTTCTTGACGACTGCGAAGGTGCTCGACGGGTAGTTCCGGTTCGGCGCAGGTCACGTGGCGGTCTCTGCGCATTTTTTCTTTGACGAGAGGCACGGCGACGCCCCGGGCAGGTAACTCGCCGAGGACTGGAACCCTCGCAGCATCGCTTGCTCGAACCGGACTGAAGAAACCGCGGGATTGCCTTGCACATCGTTGAGTAAGGAACGTCCAATTGATCCGGCCAACACGAGCGGGCGTGTTGGTGCGGAATGCTTGAATCGGTCATCTCGACGAGTGTGGCTTTTGTCGTCGTCCGTGATCGATCATGCGGTTGAGTTTCCGCCTGCTGCCGACGCTCCTGAGGCGTTTGCAAGCTTTTGGCGCGGTGAGCAAATTCTTCGGTGAGGCGGATCGGCTGCCAGGCGTCGTCCTTGATGACGAGTTTTGAAGAGGATGTTCATTTTGCCTGATTGGAAACACTGACGCGTTCATGCCGCAATGAGCTGAAAGAGATTTTCGGCGGGGCAGGGCGGTTGAATTTTGATGAGGCCGAATTACCGGCTATTTCGATTCAGTGCGAGCGTGTTCGAGCAACTCGATCCCTCCGTAATGGAGTCTGCACACCCCTCGGCCTCGGACGAGAGGATACGTCCCCGGTTTAAATTACTGAAGCACCTGGGGACCGCAGATTTGGAAAACCCCACAGATCAACGCAGATGAAGCGGACAGCACAGGATAAGAAAAACCAGCCCTGTAATTTTTCTCGGCGGAGTTGTCCCCTCGTCAAGGCAAATGCGGCGAACCTCATCTGTGTTTTAACCTGGGTCCAATCCTGGTGGTCCAATCGACAGCACCTGAAGGTCGGGGAGACTGGTCCCTGCGGTTTGCAAATACCGTCGCTTTCTTTAATCGGTGTCTGGAAGTCGTCGGCCTCCTTGGTTCAGCGGGCAGGGTAGGTGCGATACGGCGGCGTGGCGACTCGCTGCGAAGTTCGCCGGGCTGGGATTGCCAGTAAATCGTTGGGGAGAAAACCGGGCCCAGGCGACGTGGGGCTAGGGGACGATGGGCAGGCGGACGATGGGGCAGGCGACGATGGGGCAAGGCAACGATGGGGCAGGGGAGGGCGGTCTCGAAAATCGGGGGCCTCGAATTGCCGGGGTTACTAAAACTGCCGGCGAACCGGAAGGGCGAGTTGCCCCGGTTGCGGGTACATCGAGCCCGGTGCATGAGCCGCCAATCGGGCTGGGGGATCGTGTCGCGTTTCCACGATCCAGTCCGCACTTCGCTGAACGAAGCCGGTCGAGAAATCCCGTGATCTCCCAAGCGAGATAACACAGCAAGCCGAGCTTGCCCAACACGAGATTGTTCGCCAACCCAATTGTTTGCCGAAAAATTGAGTGCCGTGCCGAACGATTTTTTTGACGCCGCATTCGCCCGCGACGAAATCAAGACCTCCAAATTTCGTCGCAAGATCAGATGGGTCAATGAAACGGACCAGCACCGTGGGCCGAGTGGATTGTAAACCCGGATCGCCTCGCTTGGGCACGGCATGATCTGGTTACATGGCGCCGAGTCCCGCGATCAAATCGCTGCCGGGTGCGTGCCACATCCCTCGGTGGACCGTGTAGCGGCGAAAAGAACTCGGGACGCGACGAACCGGAATCCCGATGTAAAAACAACAATCGCCGCTAAAGCCCATCGCCTCGTGAGTCAATCCGCGAATGTCGGCGAAACAACGATCGAATCATCAGCAAATCGGCGCGGTCGCCGCATGAAACAAGGCTCGTCTCCCGCAACGGGAATGCCGGAAATCTTGAATCGAGATGCGGGCAACATTCCCGCATACGGCTACAAAAGCCCGCCGGCGAGCAAACCGCCTCTCGATCGAACAATTCCTTGGACGCGAACACCCAATACCCGTAGGCCCACGCCCACCATCGTGCTCGTCGATATGGGTCCTTGATCCAGCCACGAGAGAAGGGGAAGGGGAGTGAGGAATGGGGGAAAGGAAGGCTGTTGGCTGTTGGCTATTGCTTGCTTGGCTGTTGGCTGTTGGCTATTGGCTGTTTGGCTGTTGGGCTATTGGCTATTGGCTATTGGCTATTGGGCTGTTGGCTGTTGGCTTTGTTGGCTGGTTGGCTATTGGCTGTTGGCTTGTTGGCTAATTGGCTGTTGGCTTTGGGCTGTTTGGCCTATTGGCTGTTTGGCTATTGGCTGGTTGGCCTGTTGGGCTGTTGGCTTTGGCTGTTGGCTGGTTGGCTATTGGCTATTTTGGGCTGTTGGCGTATTGGCTGTTGGCTATTGCTGTTGGCTGTTTGGGCTTATTGGCTATTGGCTGTTGGCTGTTGGTTGTTTGTTGTTGGCTGTTGGCTGTTGGCTGTGGCTGTTGGCTGTTGGCTGCGGAGCGTTCGGGCTTTCCGCGGGGGATGCCGGATCGGGCGGCCGAAAGCGGGCTTTGGGAGCCGCCTACGGCGCCAACGCCAAAAGCCAAAAGCCAAATCGGGCCAAAAGCCAAAAGCCCCATTGAGGCCCCATTAACTGGTTCCTTCACGCTTGCTGTATCAAAATTTTTATTTCACACAAATATTTTACAAAAGTCTCATTTATTCAAAACAAATATCAAACACACAATTATTATGATTATATTAATTTTCACAACACACCACAAATCATCAAAATACACACACAAATTACCACACACAATAATAATTTTATTCGTGCAGCCGACGCTAATGCCGGATTTTTGGCCTCTTCGCCTCCTCTGGCCGTTTTGCTACAAAGCGTCATCTCACGTAGGCGTTTGTCCATCTCAATCCGCATTTTCGGCAAATTCGAATCCCGTGGACATTACGACATTTTGATGGAAATCGTCTGATCGGCGCGATGCCTGCTGTTTGGCGCCATCAAAGGGAATTTCGCCTGGCCAACTCGCCTCGATCGCTTCGATCGTTGTAGCTACGAGGTCGCGTATACTACCCGTGAACCGGTTCAGCCAGAAACATTCATGCGGAGCCGCGTGGAACCGTTTTCCTGGCGATGCCTGATTTTTGTTCGTCGGACGGTCTTTGGTGATTTGGGTGGCTTTTCGGATGCTCGCCCGGGACGAATGATGGATGAAGTTTAAAGGAATTTGACCGTCAGATGTGCGCCTCTTCGGGCTCGCAAAAGGCCGCTATCTTCTGCACCTGGAATCACACTTTTTTCGCCGTCACGTTTGTTCGGCGATCCGGGACCCGCGACGCGATGCTTCCGCAGTCCGCAGCGGTCACTGGATCGCGGAACTGCTCGATCAATCGCGAACGCATCATGCCGGAGGAACTCGCCGCGATCGTTTCGCACTACGTATCTCGATCAATTCGAATCTCAATCCGGAAATCCGCGTGGCTTCGCTCAAACCTTGGGCTGAGCGAAACGCCAGCGACACCAGCCGACGACCGCAGTAGCCCGGCATGGCAACCGACAGCCGAAATCACACGCAAGGCTTGGTCGGCTGATGGGGTGGGCATCCGGCGTGGGAAACCAGCCACTGGCACCGGGGTGGGGAATGCACCGAGCCAACCGTTTTGCCCGGCCCTCGTTCACGTACGAATTAGCCGCAACCGCAACCCAGTGGCAACAGGCCACAGCAAACCGGGGCAGCGAAGTGGCTTCTGAGGCGACGTAAGTGATGTTTGGCCAGCCTTTGCCCGTGTTCAGGGGCGGATTTCAAAACGCAGGGTTGCAAGCCCTGAACTACGAAAACCAAGCCGTTTCTAGTGGTCGAATCAACATAGAGGCATTATCGGACGTTTGCGTTTGCGTGAATCTTCCGTGGGATTTGCCAGTCCACCGGTCGATTCGTCGTACTCGGCAACATGCTGGAGTCGATTACCAAATTGCAAAATGAACATTTCAAATGGCAAATGAAATGGGCTCGAAATCACCGACCCAGCCCTCGGTTCCATTCCTCCTCAGGAACACAAACCGGGATGCGTCCCCGGTACTTTTTTCGGTAGCGGTTGTTCGACGATTTCAATCGGATCGGTTGCGACTCCAATGCGTGAGCTGCCGCGACAAGATAATCTTTCATCCTCGTCCGCATCGGTGATGGTTCGCGGTGGGCGCCGCCGAAAGCGGTTCCTCAAGCACGTCCGTCGACGATCCCGAGTCGTTTCAAATGGCCGCTGGTGAACTTCAGTGCGGGCGGGGGGCACTTGGGTGCGTGCTCGTGGCTCTTCACAAAAATACCGGCGCAACGCTCCGGACTGATCACGCTGTAATAAGGCGTGCTGGCAATGACGGCCACGCGGGTCTGCCACGCCAATGCCCAATGCGCCGCCTTGAACCGCCTTCTTCCGACACTAACGCAAGATAATCGGGTTTTTCAACGGCTCATCAAAACAATGCTCTCGGCGATCACCTGAGGCCTTGGCCGCGTTCTCGGCTCCGATTCCGGATACGCACCGGGCGTATCGATTAAACAGATAAACGGGCAAGTTTGGTACTTTTCGGCGAGTTTCATCCGTAGCATGGCTTTGCGGTAAGCCCTCGGATGGGCGCACCCGAAGGGCAGGCGGGCGCGTTCTTTTGTAAGTCCGGCCCTTTTTTGGTGACCGATTCACCACTGACCTTGAACCGGTCGCAGTTTCGCGGAAGCCGTCAACATGGCGCGGTCGTCCCGAATGACGGTCGCCGTGTTAGTTCGAACGAATTCCATCGATTGCGAGGTTAGGTAATCTTTTCGTATCGGTCGGTTTCTTGTGCCGGGCGACTTGACAGTCTGCCACGAGTCCGAAGCGCCCCGGTAGGTCTCCTTGAGTTTCGTCACCCGAGCCATGCGCAGTGACCGATTGGGCCGACTCGATTTCGCCGCTACGGTCGGTAGTCCGTTCGAGCGACGCGTTTTCATCTCGAGTCCGCGATTCGTATTCGAATTCTTAATCCTGGCCCCAGCCATTTACTTATTGTCCCTTCATGCCCTGGAATTTGGTTTTTTTTGGTCCGTTGCCGTAACGGAAGTCGCCAAGACTTTCGGTTTTTTCATTGGCACTCGAAAACTCTTGACGAGTTCCGCTACGGCCAGTCGTTTCTCCAGGACTTTCTGTCCCTCAGCCGCTAACTGTTGTCTTTCTTTGAACCTTTTTCGCCTGCTCCAATTTCGCTTCGCTCGTTTTCTCCCGGCGCTTCGCTCTTGCTCCCTCGTCTTTTTCTTTTTGGTCCGCTAATTCGTATTGCCGTCGGGGCGTTTGATCATGTCCTCGGCCGACTTCATGCCTCCGTATATCGAAGCACGCTTTCCTCCGGCGCACGAGGTCGTTTTTTCCAAAGATCTCGATTTGTCCGGAACTCCCTCAAGAAACTCCCAAACCGAATCGGTCGATCATCCGGTTTCTTCGCCATCATTTCTTGGTCAGCAAGGCGGAATTCTGTTTTGTCACGTTGTCGTTGTTAGACGATCGGACTTGGGAATCGACGCGGAGATGTGTTTTGACACTAAGCAGGGTCGTTGGGTGTTTGGCCGGTGTAAGGTGGTTTTTGCCGGCGACGAGTTCAGAGAAACAACAGCACGCAACCGAACGAATACCAATCGCATTGAGCGTTCCGTCGCAGAGCTTGCCGCGAATTTGTTCAGGCGGCAAATGTAAGCTCCGCGTCCCCTGCACGTTCTTGGCCTTTGTAGAGCAATTTTCTTCAGGCCGGTGCGGTTTCCGGTTCGGAGATCGTAAAGTCGAGATTCAGTTTGGTTTCGCACGTCCGCGGGCAACGAAGATAGTTGTCCGGTTTGATATCGCGGTGGATCCAGTTCTTTCGTGTGCATGTAAATACAGCCCCTCGGCGGCCTGCTCGTGAAATCTTGTCGAGCAATGAAAGGCGAGCGAGTTCCGGCCCCCTTGCGAGCGCCTGTTCCCATGTTCAATTCGCTAACAGTTCGGAGCACCAGGAACGGGCGGCCTTGTCAGACCTGGTGTTCGAGCAACCTTGAATGTCCGGGGGCTCGCGAGTGTTTGCCCTGACGGTGAATTCGTGCTTGAGCAGCGCCCAATTCGCTCTTGCTCTCCGAACAGCTCGCACGCAGCAACCTTTCAGTTGCGTATCGCTTGTTGTCGACGTCCGATTTCGTCGAACCGCTTCCCCAAACCTCGCCGTGGAAGCCGATTCGATCAATCGGCGCGAGTCGGTAGGGAACGAGAAGATCGGCGGGATTTGGACATTGGGCAAGCCATCAGACGGGACGGGAAACGCGCTCCAGGTAAAGTATGCGGGCATATCATATCCAAAACCGCCCCACCGAACGAGGGCAAGTCAAACGATGAACCATCCTCATTCTCACCGGCCGCCGGAATCTCGGCTGAAATCCGGCCATCCCCAACGTTTCGCGATGCCACGGGATTGGTGGAAGGCCACAAGCGGTCGAGAAGTTTGCGGACCCCGGCGGGTTTCGCCCGCACCCCGTGCTCGTACACCGTTTTTACACGAACGCCGCCGTCCTGCTCTCCCCCGAAATCCTCCCAACCGGCCATATTGCGTTGGCGGAATTCGAACGCCGAGCACGCCGAACGATCCATCCGGCGAATTCCTGCTCGGTCACCCAAATATCGACGACCTCCACGTTCGGGCTGGCAGCCGAAAATGCTTGCCGATGGCACCGTGAACTGCTCAAAGTCCAGTGTCTCGAATCGCCAAACAAAAAAATACGATTGCGGAAAGACCTCGGTCCGAGACGCCTCATCCGATGCCCCGACGACGGAAGAAATGCAAGGCTACCTCGCCCCCACCGTGGTCTGGTTCGGCGAAGTCCCCTATGCCTCGACGAATCGAACGAGCCCGCGATGGACGCCGATGTGTTCATCGCCATCGGAACCTCCGGCCTCGTTCTACCCGGCGCCGCATCGTCCGATCGACCAAGCCGACCTGGTCGAAAAAATCGAGATCAACTTGGGCGATACCCCCGCCTGGACGCCTTCGACGAAATGCCGCCGAGGCGCCGAGAGTGGTCGAAGTCCCAAACTGGCTACGGGAATCCAAGACAGATCGTCGGAATCAATGAATGGGGATGTTGAATGGTCGCTCGGACCTCCTGCCGAAAAGCGATCGTTTCCAACGCATTCGGTTCGGAGAACCGAGCGACATTCCTTACCCCCGACATTTCTTACCCCCGACAATTTCGAACCGCCCTGCCGCTTGCCCCGCTATCTGGGCACGTTCATCTGAATCGCCAACGAGATCCGTTTATCCTGTGACTGACTGACGCTGCCCATCGACCGCAATCGACGCATCTTTCGTTGACCTCGAAACCAATGTCGAACTCATGATTTCCACTGATCGAGGGAAACCCGCTTCACTTTCATCGATTGCTTGGCCTTGACTCCCGCGTGCGGTCCACCCGAGCGACAAGGTTGTCCTCGACAGCCACCCGCGAAATATTGGATGCCCGCGAGCAATTCGATTCTCACTGAGCAACTCCACCTCGGCCCTCGGCAGTGACGAAGCCGAGCCGAATACCAAGGGCAACTTCTCGACGCGATTCAGAAGGTCGCCGACGAACCACCGGCCGGCCAGCAGGAAGCCGGTGTGAATCTTGCAACAACTCACCGAACAAATGCGAATAGAGAACGAGAAAATTCTCCACCGCGTCCGCGTCCGTTCTCGTCCAACGATTCTCGATCCGGCGGTCATGACAACGCCGCAGGAGTCATCTCTTCCAGCGGAGAAACTCTCAACGCATTAACGTAACGAATCGAACGCCCTGAATGACTCTGCAAGGAAAATTCTTCGATGACAAGAAACGGAACTCACCAGTCTCCTGGAAAAATGAATATACCACGGAACCTGGAGGGCCTCCACGCTCGCGAGCAGCCAAACTTCCTGCCTCGAATCCCTCCTGCAGAGGCTCACCAACGCCTACGGCGAGCGAATGTAGCGCATCGTCGGTTTGGCTCGAATCGCGTCAACGGCGACTGGCGGATTGTGGTCGATGAAGATTCGATTTCTTGACGACGATCTCCGAAACGTTTTCACCCACGAACTCACCGAAAAATTCCCAGGCCGCAGCAAGAAGACGGAGTTAAATCGGTTCATCCACGGACGCGTGCGCCGGAGGTTTTCCAGGCATGACTCCGTGTCCCACGAGTTGGTGCCGAGTAGGGATGCTGGTAGACAATGCCAAGCCGGAAGAAACGCAGTCGAGCCTCTGCAAGAGGTGCCACTCGACAAGGGATCTCTCGTCCGCCCAAGCGTCTTCCTGCAAAAGCGGTGCCCCATGGTGCCGAACGGTCCTCGCCGATGTCGGCGGATTCGGTTCACCGAGGACGATTTTTTTCATCAAATCAATGGGGAAAAAAAACCCAAAAAAAACCCTGGGGGAAAAAAAGAACATGCCTTGAAAAAACCTCGATCCTAGGGTTCTGCGGGCACGCTTTCCGTCGGATGAACCCATTCTTTGCCACGCGAATTTCTGAACGCGCCCTGGCCCTGCCCGACCCTCCCGGAAGTGCTCCGATTCGGAACACTCCGCCATCGGTGTGCTTACCACAAAAAGGCGATGAACAGGAAGGAAATTTGAGGACAGGAAAAAATTCCAGGGTGACGGGGATCCTGATTCCAGGCATCGCATATTCCTGTTCCTCAATCTTTCCGTCAAAATTACGCCTGTCAAAAATTCGTGTCGAGTCGCGGACGTCGTCAAGTGAACCGTCGGCTCTCGCAATCATTCTAACGGCTTCCGGACGGTCCGAAAATACTTCACGACGTGACCTCGAAACCTGGAATCAAGATTGAAACGCGAGTGCTCGCCGACGGTAAGCGGCCCGCTTCGGCGTAGGCGCTCGTTGCCGATCGAGACTGAGCACGGTGGACGCTTGGGCGGTCACGAGGGTCGACGATCAACAGTATTTCCGGGGGATGCCTGCGGCCGGCGTAGTCGTTCTTCGCTTATAGAATGAGATTCGCGAAGCAGGATGTCTCGCTGCACGACTTCCATCACGAGATCCGCACCGTGCCAGAACGGGGGTTGTGCGTCGCTCGGCGGATGCTCGGTCAACATGAACATCACATCCGGCTCGCATAATTCCCCTCAACGCACCCTCACTCGAAGCGGCGCGGGAACGCAGGGTGATGGCATCGATTCGGCCAGCACGCTCATGGGGGCGTGTCTTCTAAAAGCGTCCAATCGACTGCTCGGAGCGAGATACGCCGACTCGACAGAGGAACCCGGTAACACGCATCGGTGTGAATCAACTGAGCAGGTTCCTTCGATGACTTCACGGCGACCTGCCGACATGATTTCGCTAGAGTGTCCCGTATTACCAGAGTGGTCCAGATTCGCGCAGATCTTGAGTGGCGGCGAAGAATATTAATGTAACTGAATCAAGAACCGGCAATGAAACTTGCCGAGCCCGACTTCTGGCGTGCTGTGAATGTTGAGCCTGCCTTCGGGCGTAGCTCGTGGTCTGTCCGGACTGGGATTGTGTGGACGAGCGTTGCAGAAGCCGTGTGACGATGTGGCTATGATAGCAAGTCAGCTGGAGAGTGCGGATTGGTTTCGTCCTTGGCCAGAGTCCATCCTGCGTCAGTGTCCTGCGGCACTAAAGTTGCGTTCGGCGCGTCGCTGATGATGATTAAGATGCTCGAAAAGGCCTTGAGCGAATGTGACGCGACCGGTGCAAAGATGTAATCTGTGCGGTGTCTTCAAGCACTCCAGCGCGTGTCCTCGGTCAGTTTTCGCAGAGCATCGGGAGTTATTGCGTGCTCCGCATAGTCAACCTACACGGTTATTGAACTTGGCAGCTGCCGAAAAAGTCGCGATCGCTTGTGATGCTAGATATTGCTGGGTCGGCTGCGTGAACTAGCTTCGCCAATGTGTCGAGTCTCAGGAGTGTCTGATGAGAATCACAGGGATGTGACATCGAACAACTGTTCATCGTTACCTGACGGGGCGCATGTTGAGCACGAAGTGCGGGGATACTCGATAGGCTTCTCTGACCAATGTACGGACCGCTGTGCTCGATGAGTCCTGTTAGTGCAGAAGCGACACGCACTGCGACAGAAGCTCAGTCCTGCCGTGACACAGTTGACATAGCAAACAATCTCGATCAGTATCAGCGTCGACTTCTGGAAGTGGGTATCCGGTGTTTCATCGGCTGGCGGGCGACAGTGCGTCCTGACGATCTCACTTCGCTAGCAGCCACAGCGATGCGTATCTCGTCGCTTGACATTGACTGTCGTATAGTCTCCCCGTACGAGATCCACATTACACTGGTCGCAGCGGCTGGACGGTGCTCAATGCAGTCGGTCAATCAGCTTGAAAACCACGTGTCGTCATGCGAAGCAGAATGAGTCTGACTTCTCTGCACGTCGCGACTCTGCGGATTGCAGGGTCGACGCCCGACTGTTGCTGCCAAGTGGAAGCGGATGTGTCCGCTTGACCGATTCCCGAAGGGAATACAGCTTCTGCCCATGGCAGCTTTCCTGCTAAAGACGGACATTGGTCAGTGGTACTTTTGAATCTGACAGATCCCGCCGGTTCGCATCATCTTCGGGATTTCACTCCCGAGGCAATCGTGGCATCAAGTGAGTTCGGTTTGGAAGCCTACTACCCACAACGTTGAAAAGTGCTGACAGTCATTGGACCTGGTAACGGATGCCAGGTCCGAGCGCCGAGAATTTTGCAAACTGCTAGTCTCACCGCGAACGTCGTAATCATCCACCGCTGCGCCCACGATCCAAGCCCCTGGCAGGCCTTGCATCACCGGGCATACACAGCAGCGGTCGAGCAGCAATATCGCGGCGGCACCCGACCTGGAGCAAAGGAGGACTTCGGTAGGCATGCACATCGCTGGACTTTGGGCGCGATTTTCGGGCAGAAACAAGTCGCGCGCATCCTGATCGGAATGCCGGAGCCGATCTTGAGTCGCAAAAGGCTAACTCGGGCGGGACATGCGCTTCACCAAAGCATGGCTTTTACTGCCGCCCGAGATGTTGAATTACTCCTCGACTTGGGAGCAGACCGAATCAAATCAACAATTCGCGGACATATCTCCCCTAAAAATCGTGAACGCTGCGAAATTCGACGAAGATTCTTTCAAAGGAGCGGTACCTGCACGCGGTACGACTGGCTTCAACCTGGAAATTCGACCTAGACGGAACATCAAAGAATGCCCGAAAAAGTTGAAGGTTCGCAAACATTCTCAGCAGTCACACGACGAAAGTAGTAACAATGATGAACGAGTTCGGAAACCAGCCCCGCCGATACGATCTTGACGCATTGCGAGGGTTTCGCAATGTTACTGGGAATTGTTCTGCCCTGGCAATTTCGGGTTTTATTTCCGTGGGTCGGAGTGTTCTGGGAGTCCAGGATTCTCAATCGAACGGGCTTTTTTGGAATCTTTTGCTTGGCGTCGATTCATGATGGAGAATGCCGCTATTCTTTTTTGGTTAGTGGGGTTTTTTCACTGGCGATGCTTTGGAAGAAACGGAGGGCTTGCGAGCTACTGCTTGTCCATCGATTCAATAGGATTTCTTGGCTATTGCTGCTGGCGATGGTGTACGATCAATTCCCGTAGTTTTGATTCGTTTTTCAGTACGGGTTGCGTTCGCAAACCCACGTCCTGAACCCATCACCTGGGCGGTGAACACCTCGACGGCGGGAAGGAGCGTGATAGCGAACGCATCTTGCGGTCTGGCAGTGAAATGTACGTGGTGGTGCCGAAATTGATGGTCTCGGCCCGCCTGTGGTTGCTCCGGCGACCTTGGATACTCTGGAGATAATATTTTTGCGAACGGAGAGAGGTCGATGCGAAGGATGCATTCGATCGGCTCCGATGCATGTGGCCTGTCTATTCGGGCGACAGATTGCGGCAAGCTAGCTGCTGCTAACGATCCGAGTTTGGAAGTTGAGAACAACGACGGGTGCCACTCCCGAGCAGCTCCTTGCACTTCGATTGGGAAAACAACTGCGTAACATCGCTGACTGGTACAAGTGCCGGTGACCGCGAAGAGTTGCTCACAGGACGCCAGCGGGATCGGCGATGCAATCAATGAAAAAACAGGGCGAACGGCTCCCGTGATGACCGCACGTGTACGCACAAGGAAAACGGTTGGGAAGGGTCATGGCCTCCTGTTTTTACGGGTTCCAAGTCTTTCTACCACTTGTGGTTTCTGTGGTTTTCTTTGGTTGGTTCGTCTGTGGATTTGCGTTGCTACGGGTGTGGCTGCTGCAGACGCTACGAATTCGCAGCCGTGTCATGATAAGTGGCTAACGATCGTCTGCAGATGTCTGATGGTACCTTGCCGCCGGTGCTCAGTTATTTCATGGGCCAGTTTTCGCAATACCGCTTATGGCCAGACACGTCGATCGGACTACTAACCGCTTTCCGGCCGTCTTTGCTTCTACGCGATGTTTTTGGGCTTACGGGCCGATGTACTTCGGCGCGAAATGATCTAGGCGGTCGCTGTTGGGCAAAAGGATATTGGTGGAAACTCGCCAGCGGCGGTCCTCCTTCTTTTTTTTCCGATTGGGTTCGCCTGCAAGGGGCCGGACCAGAACCAAGCGGTCGTAATCCTGTTTGCTTGTCATGCAAAGTCAGCTACACGTGGATGATGTCATTCCGCATGCTGGCTTGTTTTTGACCGGCTCTTTCGTTCGCGCGATTCTGGTTCGCTACTTGTCTGATTCGTCGTACTGGCTTTTATCTGGCCCATCTCCCACTTCGCATGCTCTTGCAGTTTTTCGTTCGAGTTGGTCGTTTTTGCCCTCGCTGGGTCAAATTCGGATTCGTTTGTTCGGTCACCACGTTTTGCTGCTTTCAGCTATCACTTATGCGTCAGAAACACCTGGCTGGGAAGCTCTTGGAATGGGAGGAAATATCCAGGACGTGACAAGAATAACACAGATGCCAGAGTCAAACTTTACAGGTTTCATCACCTGCAACTACAGGAGTGCGAACTTGATGAAGATCATCCTATCACGTTGTCTTATTTGTACGCAGCTGGCCTCGTTGGTGTTAGTGGCAGACGCCTGCCTGATGCGGGCCGTTGGAACTAGTTCAGGCTCTCCAGATGCAAAACGCAACGCGCAGGAGACACAACCGGAATTTCAGGTCGGTCGGCCTCCCAACGTTTGTGAGTCCCGCATGTCACCCGAATTGCCATCAGTGGTGACCGCGGTTTGTCGCGAATACTCCGCAAGATCTGTTGACGTGATTGATGTCGGACGAGACACTTGTGCATCGCATTCCCGTGGGCGTCGATCCGGTCCAGCATGGCTGTTCGAAACCGATGGGGCTCGAAGTGTGGGTGGTCGAAATCACGTTTTTCAGATTTCTGTCCAAGCGTGATCGGGGACCAATGATTCGACCAGCCCGACGTATCTGCCACGTCCGTCCGCTAACGAATTCAGGAGTTCGATCGAAACATGCCAACTACGTTCGACAGCCAGTCGGGATTGCCTTCGCGAGCACGAACAAACTACGCGCTCTCTCATCGGAGAATCAAATTGCGTTGTGGACGTGGCCTCTCGACAGGTCACCAAGACGGTTTGACGATTCCGCTCAGGATCCACGAGCCATTTACAGTGCGTGAAGGGCAAGCTGTTTGTTCATCCGTTGAGTCCAACAACAAGACGCAATTGTCCGGCGGCACAAAGGACGACATCGACGGTGACTGGTGACCTTCCGATGCGTGGGAACATTCGATCATTCACAACAATGTGCCTGTCGCTCGGACATTGTGGTCCGCATCATCAAGCATCCTGTACGTACCCACCGGGAATCTGTTCATCTTCGATACGGAAAACCGATCAACTGGTGAAACAGTCGATTCGCTGGAACGCCTGCTTCTATGGTCTGGCCGTCGCGTCGGACGGCACGGTCTCGTTGCCCCAGACCCGATGGCCCGCACGATGCAAATGGGCGATCGGGAACGAAAAAAGCACGACCTGAGTAGCTCGAAAACCGAGCGTTTTTTCTAAACCAAAATCACGCGCGTCGAATTTAATGGCAAGGGAGAAACTCGCAGCCAGAGTTTCATCGATCTGGAGCCTCTTCCGCCTATGCATCCGAGCAGGGAACAGGCTCTCGCCACTCTTTGCAATCAAATCAAAGTGACGACGATTCAACACTGGTAGTGTCAGCGCCGCCTTCAGACAAAGGTGTTTACGGGTCGATGCAAAAAGTGGAGAATTACTGGACGCATCGACGTGGGCGGCTGTTCCGTCAATGAATCCGCGTTGCAGCAGAACGACGGGCGACTTGCTTCGGCATGGGTGCTCAACGCGGGTCGCCAAACACAGTGAGCTTGTCGAACTGACCAATCGCGAAGACTCCGCAAGTCATCTCGACCATCACGCTCAGCGATCCGACCACCCAGCGGTCAACGAGGGCGAATGGCGTTCGAGACTGCGTCGGCTTCGTCAACAGGACGTTCTCAATGTGCGAGTTGTCACCCGATGGACATACCGATCAACTGCTTTGGGTGCTGAGAAGAACCCGATTTGTCCACTGGCGGTGAT
>Ga0163217_1017200_pt1 | contig 15479 bp, 17 predicted proteins | sample SynspAceP_FD_185933 | JGI IMG/M metagenome (GOLD analysis project Ga0163217, IMG submission 185933) | Saline lake microbial communities from Ace Lake in Antarctica - Synechococcus sp. Ace-P (PacBio error correction) | ecosystem: Environmental > Aquatic > Non-marine Saline and Alkaline > Saline ...
AGAGATCCACCTCACCGGTGACGCAGACCCTGATTCTATTACCTACACGCCTGTGGTCATCACGGCCCAGTGACCTCTGTTTCGACCGCGCACTCGCTGCTCTGCTGAGCCGCGTCATACCAGACCAAAAAATACGCCCCCGCCCCCCAAGGCCCCGAAGCTTTTGCGTCAACCAAGCCCCCAGCATCGCTGGACCGGCGACCAGCGCATCGGCAAGCGGTTGGCGCCCCCTCGGCCCCCAGCACAATCCTGCGCTCCTGGCTTTCAAACAGCAACTGGGATTGCAGCGGGGCCGACCAATCTCCATTTTGGTGGCGACAACAAGGTTCCCTGCCGTCCTTGGCGTCCAAAATGCGGCAGTGATCTGAGGGGATATGTTCGTTAAGGTAACACCTTGGGCTTGCGCCTTCAGGGGCGACCTCGTCCGGCGGCCCTGCGCGCCAACCCACCATACTGCCGCAAAGCCAAGCGACGACGATGGCAAAGCAAGGTCCGGCCCGATATGTTTCCGATTTTTTCACAAGCATGGTCCCCTCCCCGTCCGTGCCTGGAGCCAACCTACTTGTTTTTATCGCCAGCCTGCACAAAATTGAACCGCGCTGGCGCGTCGCTACAGCATCGAACGGGAAACAACCTGATCCGGTGGACGGTGCCCGTCTTCGAAGGTTTTGATGTGAATATGACCTCTTCGCCTCTCGACCGCGGCCCCTCAGGTGCCGACCTCCAATATGCGCAAGAGCACGAACATTGGTCAGCTCGCGCAGACGCGATCAATGGCTGTGCGTGTTCATGAAACGTCCAGCCCAGCCCCGAAGCTTCCCCCGGCGCGCCAGCATCCGCGTGAAGGGCATTTTCGTCGTAAGCTTCCCCCGAGAGGTGTTTACGATCACCGCATCCCGGCTTCATCAGTTTAAGCGGCGGGCTTCATCAGGTGAAGGTGCTTGTGGGTGTGGGGCAGTTGATGCCTCATCACTCCATCCGCGCAAACTATTGATCAAGGCTTTCCCATATAGGTTCCGCCGCCTAGCTCTCTTCGATCCGGGGCGCAGGCGCGGCGTTGTGAATGAACCTGCAATCCCGAACTGCGGCAGCGCGCGCGCACAGCCTTGCCGATACGTCCTCGCCCCCATCCCCTAGAATGGCCCAAGCGACGGCCGCTGACAAACCCCTCCAACAACGCGGTCGGGGCCCAGCCCTGCCATCGCCTTGACTGCATCTGCGCCATCCTTCGGACATGCGCCGCGTCAACGCCAAGAACAGGCCATGGGTCATGTCTGCGGTGTCTTCCGGTAAGCACACCGGGTGTTCGAGACCAGATACCGCGCTGCCGGGCCGTCATCAACGTCATATGATCGACCGCGCCCCGTAGTGCCCATCATTTTCACCGTCCCCCGCCTGCCCGATCAGGGCCCTCAAATCTCGTCCGTCGACGGTGGGCACTAGATATCGCGGTTTTTCATGCTTTCGCCGCAGTTCAGAGCGGGTCATCGGCGTGTCATCTCGCGCAACGTCACATGAACAGTTCCCGGCAATCTCGCTTTTCGACGACCTTCCGGCAACCGTGCGCGTGACTACAACACTTATAGCGTTGCTTGACATTGTGGCGCTCCAAATATGGCTTTGGCACCTGTGCTTGATGGCATGGTGTCCCAAGCAGAGACGAAGGCACACAGAACCTTCGCAGGCAAAACTGCCCATTAAAAAATCAACGCAATAGACCAGAACAGATGTCATGATACCGAAGTTACGTTCTCGTCCTTTAGGCGGCTTTTGCCACTGTCACCTTTAACTGTTCAGCGCCCTCCGTTTAATTCGGAAGAAGGTCGGACAGGTGACGAAAACCCTGCCGGTGCCCCCGCTTTGGTGTCTATGAAAGCCGCGAGGGAATGTGCGGCGCGTTCCTTCGCTGACGCAACCGATCGATTGGGTGTCAAACATCGCGATCCCCTGCCACTGCGCATCCACGGCCAGGACACGCCAACTGGCGCCGCGTTCGAAGACCGCGACCGGCAATGGGCGGCCCTGGGTCCATTATTCCCTATATCCGGCACCGGCACCGTTTTGGTCGAACAGGACCGCCTGCAAAATTGCGGGCCGCGTCCCGACCCAAAGGCCCCCTATGAGGCAGAAACTTGAAACTGGGCGTGATCGCGCGGCTCGGGGCAACTGCGACCCGTTGAATGGTGCTACTCTGCGGTCGACGGTTTTAAAGGGCTGGGGCCCAAGGCGCGGCTGTGGCCGTGGGCGCCTGCCAAGAACTAGCGCGACTAAGCCCCGAATTGCACATGGCGCGTATCTTGGCTTAGGTGAGCCAACACCTTGCCCCAATGGATCAGGAAGCCCCCATGCAAGCAGTCCCACCTATTCAATCGCTTGGCCGGAAGCCGCGTGGAACGTGCTGACCCCTGACGAAATGCCAACCCCCCGCCGCCAGCCGCGGACGAAGTGCTGGTCCGGCTGCAGTATCGGGGTAACCCCTCTGACGTGAACCCGGCGCGGCCCGCCCCCGGCGTGACCCATCCGCCGTTCGATCAGGTGATCTCCGCACAGCGATGGCGCCGGCGTGATCGGAAGCAGTCCGGCGCAGGTGTGGACCCCGCCCGCGTCGGCCAGCGCGTCCTGGATCTGAACGGACCAATGCACGGCCTTCGCACTGCGCGACACATATGGCCCTGCCCACAAGCGCAGGCGGTACCGCTTGACCCGAGAACGTGAGCTTTGAAACAGCGGCCAGCCCTTGGCAATCCCCCGGATGACCGCAGCCCATGCGGTTTTCAAACGGGGGATGTCGCCGGACAAACACCTTATTCCGGGGCGCGGGCACCGTCGGCTATCTGGCGGTACAATTTCGCCACTTGGGCCCGGCGCACGTGTCAATCGCCACAAACCCGGCGCAAAGCGGGGCCGAACGCGCAAAAGTCGCCGGTGCCGAGTGTGGTGCTAGATTATAGTGCGACCGATCTGCGCAACAGGTTGCTGGACGGCCAAACGTGCGCAAACCCGTGCGACCAGATCAACTCAGGTAGAGTTTCGGCGCAAAATATCGCGCTGGAATGCCGAAGTGAATCAAACCCAACGGGCGCACGCGGCCTACGGGTCTGCAAGGGTGATTGGAGCCGACACTCCACTTCCTGCCCTGCTCTACAAGGCGGTCACCTATCGACATCAATCCTCGTCTACCTGCTGACCGAAAACCGAACGTGACACTGAAATCGAAAAACCCACCAGGCATTAGCCGACGGCGCGCTGCACTGTCCGGTAAGAGCAGACCTTCGCACTTATCGGAACACTGACAAAGCACCCACGAGGCGTCGAGCCGGTGCCCGCGCCGTGCCATCCCTGATCGACTGCGAGGCTAACCCAGGCTGTCCGCAGCGAATTGCCTCTGAGCACTATATAAGAAAGTAGGCCGCGCAGCAGTCCAGGGCCGGCCTCTTCCCCGCCCCTGATGTCTTGTCCTCGCTCCGCCCCTTTTCAGCGAGTGGTCCGCCGCGAATCGCAAGGCCTGCAACAAGACCGTGAAACTTCGCGAACGCGCGGACAGGCCTGACGCTTCGGACCAAACCGAACGCCCCAGATCTTTTTCACGGCCCCCCCAAGCTCGGGACCAGACAGATTAATAAATTCCAAGATTCATCACCACTTTTTTGTCGACCTCAACAAGGGTCTTGCGCCCGCCCGCAAACCCAGACTAACTACGCCCACACGTGGGATTGTAGCCAAGTGGTAAGCAAACTGTTTTGTACCGTGGTACCGTAGGTTCGAATCCTAACCATCCCCAGCACTTCTTAGACACACTCGAAATAACAAGAACTTAACCAAGTCTGGTACGTACGTGTGTGTCACATCGCAATCTGAGAACTGTGAACATCAAAGGGTGTGACATGGCCCATGCGCGCTATGCCCAGCAGCATCGCGTTTCAACGCCGCGCCGAAACTCACCGACAAAAACCCTAAATATCCGAGCCGGCCTCCTACCTGGAATGCGTCAGAGGCCGGATTTTATTTCCGTAAACGTTTTGCCAATATCGCATAATCAACATTCGGTCAAACCAATTTTTCTGTCCTCTTTGCGAACCCAGTTGTAGCGCGAAGAAAAAATGTTGCCGAAAAACGAAGCTTATTTGTCCAAGCAACTACACATCCTATTGAAGCTCGCTTAGCTCAATATGAAATGCCAGTGCTTCTTCCTTCCGTTAGCAGAAGCTTTGGCCAATGACCATGAGGCTGTATGGCTTAGACTCCGCAGAGGCAGCACGAACCTTGGATCGCTGCTATGTTTGTTGCCATCATTTGATCTTGAAGCTATGGAAAGTGGTCCGGCAAAAACGGACCAGCCCCGTGCCTAAGATGTATCCAACCTTGAAGACACGGATACACACCACTGACGGAAGAGCCCAGTTTTTCAGACAATTCAAAGTTACTGTGGCACTCGAGGCCGCTACGTGGTGACAAGCCGCGCCAAAAAGGATGCAGCGAAGCACAAGGTTCATCCAACGCAGGTGACGACGTGGACAGCGGACAGGCCATGATGGCCGGACCGCAGTATTTTCCGATAAGGTCCGGCGGGCCGACACGTTAAGCGAAGCTGAGGTCAAAGAGCTTCCACGCAAGAATCGGAAACTGCGTTCGAAAACGATTTTTTTTGTCACAAGGGCAAAGCGATGCAGCCCGACCGAACGCAAGGGCGCTGATCAACGCTGGCCGCACAGACCTGAGCCTGACCAAGCAGTGCATAGTTTACTGAAATTACCGTCGTGCGCTTTATTACACGCCGGTCGGGGTGAATGCTGGAGACGCCCTGAAATTGAATGAACGAATTGATCGGGGGTCTTCCACAAAAAAACCCAAATCTCCCCTTTCGGGATCATGCTGCGCATAACCCTAGCCGGGCAACGGATCAACATCTTCATCGAACGCTTGTGAAGGTCCCCTCAAACAGGAGGGCTGTTTTATCTTGCATGAATTCGCAAGGCGGTTTCAAGCCAAACGCGTGATCAAAGACTGGCTTTAGCTTCTAACAATCACTGAGCGGCCTCACAGTCCAGCTCTCGACAAGCAAAACCCCTGAAAGAACACAATTCTTTTGATACCAGAACGACCCCAAAAGGCGGCATGAACGAACCGATTTACATTCTTAGCTGAGCCGCCAAATCCTGCCTAAAAAGCGAACCACGTTCATGGGATCCTCCCAGAGGAGGAGCGTCATAAAAAGCTGAATTGGCCGACGAAATTTCGCCTCGGTTTTCTGTAAAATTCATGTTAGAGTGCTTCATGGCAACAGAATAGGTGAAATGTTCCTCGTAGCCCAGCTCACCAATTCCCAAGTTCCCGTTTTGGGTCTTCTTCCCTTTTATAAATGAGTTCTTCACCTTCTATGGTTCGTTAGCATAGGACATATTATGATTCGCACTTATCGCCACGATAACAGGTAGGTCAACCTCTGGAAAGAACGCCTCCCCTCGTGGATCCTCGACATAAGTGGGTTCCGCCACAACCCTGCCTGCAAAAAAAACAGAAACAAGAGTAACAACAGGGCCATAAGACCCTTTGTAAAGAATGGAAATAACATTTGGAACCTTGGCTTGGTGACAACTACGCGCGACTAAAAACGATGCGCTCATATTCCCCTAACGATTATGATTACATTTTGAAACTATTTCAGGCCTTTGTTGAACAAAAACCCCGACCGGACAATTGGGTGCAGCTTAAAACAGCCCGACGATATTCGGTGCGCACGTCTCGTATTCGGCTCGACTATTCTTGACAAATGCGATGACAACGATGTCGCGGCGGTAGCTGTGAGCCACAGTGTTTAGATCGGTTCCCCGCCCTCAGCGACACAAGCCACTCCCATCAGTCTTGACTGTGACACACATCGAAATCAAATCTCTATTGTCAGGACTGATATCCAGACAAACTCCAAATGTTATCAGGCACTAATAGAACATGGCAGAAAATCCACCAATCCCCAGCCAACCTTCTTCTTACACACTCGAAATAAACAAAGACTAACCCAAAGTCTGGCAACGCCGTGTGTGTCAACTAGCATTTTGAGAACTGTGACACAGAGTGTGACACATGGGCCTTGGCGCGCTATGCCCCAGCACACGCGTTTCAGCCCGCCGAAACCACCGACCAAAAACCTAAAAATATCGGCTTGGACCCTACCTGATGCGTAAGGCCGGATGTTCTATTTCCGTAAAAACGTTGCCAGCAGACATTCAAAAATTTCGGTTCAACCAAAATTTATTTCTGTCTTCATTGCGAACCCCACCTCCCCTCGACGCCGTCGGAAGCGTGCCGCCAGGCTTGCGTCACGGTCTACGAGAAAAAGGAGTAAGAATTGTTCCCGCTCGTCAGGGTTTTTTGGGAACCAAAATGGCGACCCTAAACTAAGGAAGAAGTTCGGCTCATCCTGTTGGTTGATTAATGCGGCGCGTTGTTTGTGATGCAAGCGTGCCGTTCGCAGCCGTCCTTACGTTTGAATCCCTTGCCCTTTGTTTTTGAAGGCTTTGGTCGCGCCGTAAGTAGACCGTCGGGCGGGTGTACGTTGCTCACGCGCTCTTCGTGGTAACGCTGATGAATTTGTATGATCGCGAAGGGCCCCCTCAATCTGGGCTTTAAGATCGCCCGGCAAGGAAGTAGTTTTCCCCAGCAGGATGCGGTTCTTTAGGGTCCTGCGTTGCCAGCGTTCCACTGCCTGTCAGTGTATTGCGTAGCAATGTCCCGAGAAGGATCTTGGCCTGGGTTTGGGGATGATACGGTGGGCTGCCATCGCGAGTGGCATAATGCCGTTTGCCCCCCAGTAGCCCATCGGGCCAGTCACCGCGAGACGTAACTGGACCCGTTTGTCCATGTGCCCCTCTCCATGCATGGTTACATGCCACAGGAGGGGCTGAAGCAGTCGAGGTTTATGAATGACGTGAACCTGATCGCAACCGGATGCCTGCAGTGCCAGATCGAGCGTGTGTACGCTCTTTAAGCCCGCATGGTTGGTGCAGAGCTTCCATCCCTTTCGGGACATTGCTGCGCAAGTACACTGTCGGGCGTGGAGACGATGTAGCGGCTGTAACGTCGAGGACCGTGCTGAGATAGAAACCAACCCCAACCCAAGGACTTGATGTAGGTGAAAGTCGGTCTGCCACTCCCCCGGCAGTCGCCGCTGCGTGCGATTGAGAGGGGGAGCTTGGTTTGATCCCAGTTGTCTTCGTCTTGAACTCGCCTCAGCCGCCTTAATAACGAGTGAACGCAGGGGCTGGTAATTGCCAGATCATGCTGGCCTCAAGAATCCGATACGTCGAAGCCTCTGATACAAAGTAGCTTTCTGTCACTCTATGACGTCAACTGCCAGTTCTCGCGCGAACATTCCGTTTCTCAACGGACGCCAGTTTGACCATCTTGCCGGCGCACCTCGTCGGGGAATGCGGTTCCAGACAATGTTTTTTGCTTGGGAGATGGGTCCTTCAAGCCGGCTCACAACACCCCCGCAGATACCGAATCGTATATCCGCTGTTTGACCCGGCAGTCGATTGCAAAGTAAGTCGATGAGAGGGGGCGGTAGAAGATGTCCGTACGCGGATACCCAACTTGGCAAGCGTCGTGACGGGCTGATAGTGGCTTCCTCGACCAGCCTGAACGACTCAAGTTCTCAGATGCCGCCCTCTCATCGCTGAACACAGCGGCTGGCCGGGAGAGAGTACCACTCATTCGTGGTCGCGCCCCCACCGTCGAACATGCTTTTTTTTGAGAAACACAAGTTCCCAAAGTTTGTTTCGGGCAACGACCTCTTTTCAGTCTTTGCCTTCCGGCGCACTCCTTGACCTTGTCCAGTGTTTTGGCCCGCACGTGCTGTGGTCGCCTGCCCAAACGCCGTTTGCCAGCCTCTAATGAATCCCCTCATGCATGACACATGCCTGCCGGGAGTGCTTGGAAAAGCCATTTGTAAATAGATGCCTTGAAGAGATGCCCTCACCCCTCTCGGGAAGCATGCTTGCATGACCCTCCGCCCGGGCAGTGGGCGGCACAGCTCGGCAATGCTGTCCTTCCCCTACGCCAAAGGCCATCCAGCACGTATCCGATCTTCTCTTCGGATGAATAATGTTTACGCCCCTCTCATCGATACTGCGGATCACGCCGGCAGCGGTTGCGCTCCGTTTGAGTCTTGACGAATCTTCTCGCCAGCGCTTATTGCGTGTTCCAGTTGTCTGTCTCAACGGCCACGCCTCAAAGTTAATGATGAGCCAACAACACTCTCTTATCAAATAAACGCTATTGGGACCCATAAGCGCTGCGTCAGACAGTGACAAAAAATCTGGCTGACTGAACTGACCCGCCTCAATTTCTAGGCCGCAAAGCTGACGCGTAGCGCGTATCTCGGTAGAACAGGTAACCTAGCCGCAAAAGGACCCTGCAATAGCGCACCGAAGAATCCCCCCCCCGAAAGGCGGGACCACCATCGGCGACCCGGGTTTACCCTATACCATTGGCTGTTCACACCCCTGAGTCCCAATTGACAATGAAGAGGTGTAGCGGGAGGAACTAATATTCAAGCGGCTTGGGAGAAAAACCGCAATCTCATGGGGGGGGAGAAGCGTTGCTTGAAGGGAACCCACCTACGCAATTACTGCCATTTCGATACGGTGAAGACGGTCGGCAGCATACCTGGGCAAGCGCTCAATGCGTTTTGGCAGAAAAGTAACGAAGAACGGCGGGAGCATCTTGCTCGCCTCATCACAAAAAGCGCTTGGGCTGGGGAGGCACGTCACTGCGTGAGCTACGCCGCCACAACCTCGTTGAGCGGGTCCATTTATTCAGCCGGTAAATGAAAGTCGCCATCGCCTTTGGCTGGCAGCGCCGAAAATCGCCGCCGTGCGACGCGCCTGAACAGCGATTCCAAGTCCTAAGAGCCGGCGTTATCTGCATTTGTCCAAAGGTGTATCAGTCGCCTACCCTCATAATATTGGGATGGAGATAGCTTGACATGCTCATCTTCTAATTTATGTAAGGACGTCTCTGGCTCTAAGCGATCGAGATACGATGCCCGCAGACGCAGTGACTTGTCTACACTGGAGCATATCGATCCGCAATTCATCAGATAGGGTTGGGCGATTGCCGAGGGAGTTGCAGGCAAGTTCAAAACAACCGCTTCGTCATGATACATTGAGTTAGCGACTTCGCCGGATATTGCAGCGGCACAACTCGAGCCGACGATTGGGCGCGGCCTGAATGCTTACGTAGCTCCCAAAACGGCCAAAGGGCCTCGATCCGATGCGATTGAAGCGTGTCGTAGAGTCATGATGGAAAACCCTGTCCAGAAGACCTTTTCCCTTAAGCAACTGCCGACGTATCGTGCCTGAGCAATGTTCCACTTTGCGCGGCAGTTCAAGCTTCGACGGGGTCATTCGCCTATGTTTCATTTTCAAGTCCAGATGCGCTTGAGCAAAAGCTACGGAAACCTTGGGAAGCATGGTAAGCAATGGTCGCATTTGAACGACAATTGCAGAGAACCGTCGCTATTCAATCAGGTGCCAACTTTGCCGCGCGTTCAGAAGCTCTGTGGAAATATCTCCGTCAGATATCGGCAGCGAAATGCGCAACTAAAAAGCACCTCCTAGACATGTTTAAACGTTACCGAATTCCGGTAAAATGCCGCATATTCGCGCCACACTTGCATGCTAAATTGTGGCAAGTCGCGAACCCCAGCCCGCCCCGGCCCTTTTTGCATATGCTCGCGAAAGCATGCGGTCGTAAGTCGGCCTCCCTGCCATTGCCGTATAATCTGTGAGGAAAATATGAAGAACGTTGAAACGGTAAGCGTCGCACATCTCGGGGGCAGAGTGCCTATTGCTTTGGGAGGACTTTCCGATCCCATCCGTCCGAACATTAGTGATGGTGAATTCCTTTGCGACATCAAGTCAGCCTACCGACCCCAGTTTTCCGGATAAAGCGTTATCTGACCACGGCAAACCTGTGTCCCATTTGAATTGTACTGGCACGTAAAACTCGAACCGCTTCCGACAGTTTACTACGGTTCCGCAATTGCTTAAACTTGCAGGCCATGACAACTAAACATCTCCTCAAGCATTCGTCTAGGTTACGTCGCAAGCCTGGATGGTCGCCGCACGGCATGGCCATGCTGGCACCAAAAAAGATTAAAAGGGATAATCCACGCTGGTACCTCAATGACTATGAAAAAGTAGCAAAGCCAATCTCCTGGTTGCCTGGAACGGATCTGAATTGCAACAGTCCTCTGTTGCATGCACTTGCCCGATCCGGCTGAATGGAAGCTGGGAGCCGCGCGGACGCTTTGGCGACGCCATTGTTAGCTGCGGCTTGGCCTGAACGTCTCGACGATGATCGGCCTTTGCACAAACCCCTAAAAGAAAACTAACGCGGGTGACTGAATGGCCGCAAAGCGATTGAGAATGTGTGCGATCCAAACCTTCGCGACCGAGAGTCTTTGTCGCCTCGAACTAATGTCAAATGTCCGGTTGCTTGGGCCACGGAACAGCGACCAGTCTATTCCGGTCGAGAATGCAGAACTTGGGTATCCCCAGTCACAAGTCCGAAGTTGCTACGTCTGACGACATCGAAAGGTGGCCAGCATTCCTGAGCGCAATCAACATCCAAAAGAGGTAAACGAACTTCGCGCGATCGTTCATCAAAAAGTGGTCGTAAAGTCCTACACAGCGCAAAACTGTCCGCATCGTTAGGCCGAACGCCTGGGCAATGAAACAGCAGATTGACGCTATGGTGGCCCGTGCCGCCGCGTCCATTCCAAATGGATTGCGCGCCCGAACGCCGGGCAAAGCTTGGCTGTATAAACCAATTGCACCCGAAAGACTGAGCGAAGGCGAAATATCCCCCCCTACAAGCGCTGCAACTCGTAAATTGCAACGCACAGACTGCCAACAGATCGCAGGCCTATACATTCGTGAACGGTAGCTCCCGTCTACGACGTGCCAATGAATTCGACGGACACAAGGTAAGAAGATCGCGACATGCTGCACACCAGTTTGCCGTCATTCGACATCTAAGTAAGTATCGCGTCAGCGATCTGAACGATGCCTCGTTTCGAAGGAAATCGCCAACCCCTATTATCCTCGCGGAAATTGGCGGCTCGCCAAGCAAAGGTTCGCATGCCGAGTCGTCAAGGTTTGAGGCAAGTTCATATTTTCGAGCGCCGAATTTTATAAGCCCGTGAAACTGCCTATGATATCGCTGTAAAAACTTCGTCGGTCGCGCAAGCATCGCCGCTGTCAACAATCAACCATAAGCTGACGGCGTTCGCTTTCACTCATACTTTGGCCGCAAGAAGCGGCGAGAGCGCTCTCTATCTGCCGTGGCTTCAACAAAAGTTCAGCAAGGGTCTTCTAGTGCATCTCGCGCACGAAAGTAGGCCCGTCGGGTCCCACGCTCAGCGAGCCTGCTTGGCCCACCGGTGCAAAGGCTTTCCCTCACCGGGTGCGCGATACACCGAATTTTTCAGCCAATGACTTTCGATAAGTGGTTCCGCCCGAGCCAATTGGCGACCAATGTCGCTCTATCAGGCTTCAAAGAGCAATCTGCTGCATCGAATAATCATCGCCCAATCAATCCAGTCGTTTTGGTGTCTTTTAGCTCCATTTGTATATCATGTTGCTTGCAAAGCTTTAAAACCACATGACGCCGAGCAACTGGAGGTGGTTAAAAATGCTCAAAAAAATCCGACGTGAGGCGCGGCGAACTGGGGGAAACCAGCGCGAGTAAATTGGTCGGCCCGAAACGAACGAAGGGAGGAGACAATGCCAACAGGGATAAATAAAATTATGAAACCGATCCGACCACAAAAAAAGTTCTCGGCCGAACGAGCTTTCTGCCCGCTTCGGACGTAGAAACTGTACTAAAGGCCCTTGGTGCCGGTATTCTAACTGCCCGCGACACTGGCGACCCCTCTGTGGCGCACAGGACGCACAAGCCGCGTCACATCAAAATTGCTATTAAAGTCACTCTGAACTGACCACTTCACTGGCTCCCGTCTTTCCATTCCAGACATCCAAACAATATCCCCATAAGGTCTCTCAAAGAATCGCTACGACGGCAAGAACGTCACCTTGAACCAAACCTCAGGCGGAAAGCTGGATATCGAGGGCGACAAGGTCCACGCTGTCAAGCCTGCGCGAATGGGCGTCAAATTTCATGATGGGAACCCCTGCGATGCAAGAACCGTCCAATCTCTCTTCTGCGTGTCAAAGAACAGGAAGAACCCAAGTCACACAACACGCGTGAAACTGGCGCTGTTGGACACCATCCGAGTGTTCGATCCGCTGACGGTAAAGGCTCACATTCTCCACCAAATGCATTTCTGCACGTCGCCCCTGAACGGCTCGACGTCGCGCAGGCACGATCGTAGCCCCGCTGCGGTACAGAAAATACGGGCCGACTATGGAGAAATCGTTGGGACCGGGGCCATTCAAATTTGTGTCCCCTGGAAAGAAAAACGACCGATCGAACTCGAAGCAAAACCCGCGACTATTTCGACCTCGGTTTGCCAAAGCTTGAAGCGTAGCGACATTTGTTCTGATGAAACGAGGCGCGACCTGCGCTCCCGCGGCATTGATGTCCGCCAGAATGAACGCAATGACCGATTGCCGCGATCAGCTGTCACCAAGTAGAAGCAGTCCCGAATGGCAAACCTGTATGGTGAAAATTGAGGCAATTACACCTTTCGGCAGAACTGCAAACGCGCCCGTTTGATGACATCAACCCTGCCCCGCGGCCCGTTGCCTGGCCCTTGCATCGCGACACCCTCGTGAAAACAAGCCTACTTGGCGGGCGCAAAAGCGTATACGCCGATTCTCCCGCTCCGAGCCGACTCTTGATCCCGACTCCGCGTCCCAGTGGCCGTGGTCAGCGTGGTTTTGATCTGGAAAAGGCCCAAGTTCCTTCCGCCGCAAAAGCGCTAATCAAGGCGAAGTCGAAGCCGTAATATAATGATCGCGCGAACGCGCTCTCGCGCGCACAACGTACGCTCAAATGGTGACCCAGATGTTGCTGAGATCGCATCAAGGCAAAGCTGGAACTGTGAAGCCAGCACTGGTCCAAGCGCCGCACGTCATCCGACAATTTGATCTTTACGACCTTTGAATGGTTTTGCCGATCTTCGACCCCGATGAACGCTGGTAATCCGAATTCAAATCGGACGGGGCATGAACTTTGGCGGTTGGGTGAATCACCGCACTTTGACGACCTTTTGCGCACAGGCTTCAGGTTTGAACTGGAGTCCACAGCACACGCAACTTTGTACAAGAAGGCCGAAACGACCTGCTGATGGATGAAGCCGGCTATTGCTGTCAGGCCCCCACATGCCCGATTTACAAAAGTGTCTCTACCCAAAGTTAAGGGTTCCGAATATATCCCGGCTGCCTTGTGAACCTGCACACTGTGGAGTATGCTAATGCTCGTTAAGGCACTGGGCGAACCAATCGCGCACCACATTCGTTTTGCCTATTCCGTTCCGTGTCGGTCGCCAGCTTCGGACTTTTGAAGCTGGCACCTGCGATCCAATTCAAGATCATGCTCGGGTCAGAGTTCTCTCAAGCTGGCTAGCATTCTCTAAAGCGAGTGGGCTGATCACCCATTCCTCGTTCAAGGTACGCGAATTGGCGATCCGTTTGGGTTGCAGGGCGATTGGGGAACATCCTATGTCGCACGCGCACAATTTCACCTATGCCTTCCAAGAGGCGTTGCCTGTCACTTGGACCGCTCGCCTCCTTTCTCTTCTTTTGCCAACATCTCTCGTTGGTCGCGTTCCTTCTCGCGGCGTGGTTGTCGGCCGAATTAAGAAGGACACGAAAATATTTGACGCCGATCGGCGTACTTGCCCTGACAGGCACGGCATTCCTTCGTTCTTCCTGGCATTCGTCTGATCTGTTCTTCGCGGTGAAAGCCTTCTAAAACTGCTTTCCCGTCATGGGCTAACGTTCCTCTCGTGGAGAACTTCTGGCTCGCAATTTTACACATGATCCTGCCCGGCCTGACGCTTCGACCCTATTTCATCGCGATGATACCCGCCTTAACCCGCGGACGCGATAGAAATGTTAGAGCAACCTTATATGCGGCGCCCGTGCACGCGGTGGAACGACATTGGAGCGTCGTCTGGGTCATGGGTACGCAACATCGCTATGGCCGCTCGTTTTACAATCCTGGCCTGCAATTGGGGCGTCTGTTTGCAAGGAACTGTTCTAACAGAAACGGTGTTCACTTCCTGTGTGGGCAAGAAGTGCTGACCCTCCGGCTGTAACTGGGGCGGAAATACCTGTGGTTCAGGGCCTGGCGTTATGAGACGGCGGTTTTGTTCATCGGCGTCAAAACGCTGCTGGTCGATTTGTCGTATCCCCTTCCTTGAATCCATCGACGAGGACTCAGCAAATGAGCGTCAAAATGAACCCAAGACGTCGCGGCTGTGCCCGATGTGGCCAACGCTTCGCCCTCTGCAAATCCCGTCGATCTGTTTTCATCCGGCGAAACCGTTCTTTACCAGCAGCCTTTAACCTTGTCCAGCGGCTTATGTGCTCGCCTGCATTTTCGCGCCCTATGTCCCCGCCCGTTCGATCCCGTAAAGCAGGATTTTAACGTCAATGATGAAAGCACCCTCTGTGGTGCATCCTGGCTCGGGGAACAGACAGCTACGGCCCAAAAGACATTCCTGTCGCGTGTCAATTCGGTGCACGATAGCGCTCATTATCGGCATCTTCTCGGTCATGATGGCGCGAATAGCGCCTCCATTATCGGCTGGCCCGTGGCCCTTTCTGGTGGATGGCTGAACTGGGCCCTGATGCGCTGAATCGACGCAATCCTGCATTGCCGCGCCTGATCCTCGCCGTCGCAATCATCGCTGATCCTTGGTCCCAAAGGCGTGGACCAAAGGTCGCATCTGCAAGTCCGCCTTCCAATGATCGGGCCCTTTGCCGCGACGGTGCGCAGTGACGTGATGCAGGTTGCGTGTGCCAGCTTTTCATCGAGGCCGCGCAACTGATGTCGATTCATACTGCGTGTGATTTTTACGCCATTGTTCTTTCGCCCTAACGTGATTTCCGCTCGCCGTTCCAGGTCCACCAATTACGCGTTTCAAGAGGCCATCTGGTTTCTCGTCGGCTCCGTTTTTTGGCATCGGCGTGACGCCCCCGACACCTGACTCGGCGCCTCATGATCCGCTGAAGGGGCGCGATTTGTCAGCTTTGCGCCGTGGATTGTCCTGCGATGCCCGTTTTTGCTCTGGCTTCTCCTTGCTGATCGCCTTGTCGATTGTCGGCGACGGGGTGCGCGAAGAGTTTTTGATCCTAAATTAACGAAGAGATTCATGAGCGGATACAGGCTGTAAATCATCGTCTTGTTCGATCAAGGACCTGCCGTCTTTCGAGTGCCGCAATCCTGGATCGCGTCACACTTGCCGCCTGGACAGGGAGAGACACTGGCTTTGGCGGTGAAGAAAGTGG
>Ga0163217_1092276_pt1 | contig 15478 bp, 6 predicted proteins | sample SynspAceP_FD_185933 | JGI IMG/M metagenome (GOLD analysis project Ga0163217, IMG submission 185933) | Saline lake microbial communities from Ace Lake in Antarctica - Synechococcus sp. Ace-P (PacBio error correction) | ecosystem: Environmental > Aquatic > Non-marine Saline and Alkaline > Saline ...
AGACCGAGAGATAATTTGGGCTTCCAAAAATGGAATCAGAGCCCTCGTAACTTTTACATTCAGCCTTTTTGTTTGATGGGCCCAAGGAGATGGGTGGACCGGTTTCCCCCGGCTTTAGTTAAAAAAATTGGGGTTTTGGGGCCCAGTCCCCCCAAATCCACCCCTCTGGACCTGGAAAACCGGACCCCACTAAGAACCTGGGGAAAAATCCAGGGTAAAAAAATAAAAAAGTTGTTAAATGAAGGGGCCGCGGGCGTTGTTTTGATCCGCCCACCGGCAAAGTGTTTTGCACTTTATTCCCCCTGCTTCAGCCCAACTGAATGAGCCGGTTTTATGCCCAATGGGCATAATTATGCGGGGCAATGTTTTAATAGCGAAATTTAAATGAATAAAAGCCAAAACTGGCAATAAATTCCGCTCAAAGCGCTGTATTTTCCCACTGACCCTCGCTTGGCCGTTAATGGTCCGGGTCACAAATAGCTTTACGTGGCTGGAAGATGGCATGACTTGATTTCTCATTTACCACAGCCCGGCGAAATTCTTGAGTTAAAGGCAGCCCCATTAACTGAAGTCCAAATCGTCACGCGCGAAGCCCGTCCCCATCTATTGGGATGGAAAAAGTGGTTTCCCGTTTATTTTTTAAGAGTTAAAGTTTGATTAAAGCCTGATTGGCAAACCATAAAAAAGCGCCTGTGAAGTTTGCCCAACAGGCCTTTTTGATTAGCCTCTTTTACCGAGAAACGGTAGTAGATAAAGACAGTAAAATACCCAAATATACTCAGCGGTAATGCACTAGTCCCCCAGATTGATCCATAGTTGCGAATTACTTCTCGCAAACGGGCTTTACCTAACTGCCAAAGGTTAAGCCATTCCGATTTGGTCATTCAGTAAGCATGTTTTGGTAAAGATACTGGTTATAAACCATCACCGCACAAACAATAACAAATAAGCAAGGATAACAGAATGTACAAACCAGTTCAAATGTCCGTTACTGGGGCAAGGGATCGTGCCTTGCAGTGACGTCTTAAATTGGCAGTAAAACCAATCTAAACATACCCAGTACAAAACCTGCCACCCAAGCCGATAATCTGCTGCCGGCGTGAAATTTTTTTAGTGATGATCCCAGCAAAAACACTGCTGCGAAATACCTGGGGCGATTAACGACTGGAACACTTTGTAAATATTCATAACAGTACGGCTCAGCAAAGTCACTCATTACGGGATCCCACAACAAACCTAATATGACCACCCAACTGTCGCCCAGCGACCCAAACATTTAACAGATGTTTTTCGACCGATCAGGTTGAATTTTTTTATAAAAATCAATAGTGAATAAGGTGGCTGAAGAGTTAAACAAGCGAAGGGCGAGTGAGCTCATCAGGGCGGGCAAATATACCGCCTATAACGATGCTTTTAGCAACCGTGAAGGTAAATTCCAGCAACCAGGGTCGGGAAAGGCCTCATCTGTCACGATAATAATGAGGCCTTTTTCCTTTTAAGGCAAAGAGCAATCATTCCAGGCAAACTAAAAAGAATGAAGACGCGGAAGGATTTTAATTTTAACCTAGCTAACATGGTACGCGACGTGGGCTCTTTAATGCCTTTGGCTGACAGTACCCCGCTTGCACGATATATTGGTCGGTACACCAGTACCAAAACCGATTAAATGAAGGAACCCAAAAATAATACCAGGCCAGGGAAAGTTTCATCTGATGCCGAGCGGATTAAGTGCATATTGGCGCCATTAATGCGCCTCTACTTCTGCAAACCACGACCTTTAAATTCCAGCCAACCATCTATATAACCAATGAACCAAATAATCAGTAACTGGGGTTTGTAAATACTGAGGTCCACAAATAATTGGCTTTCAAACCTCCTAACACAGTTAATAAATACGGTGATAAACGAAACGCAATCCAAAGGCGCAAATCCAGAAAGAAGTCTATGCCATAGATGCTATCAATCCCTAAGATGGTTTGCAAGGGCAATGGCCACTCAAGCGTAAACCGTCCAACCGCTACTTTAGTTAGTACATAACTGACTAAGGAAATGATCGATAAGAAAGTAAACGAGAGCCGAGTTATAACGATCGCTCTAAAATTCCGGCATGGTTATAACTTACTGCTCCAAAATAAACGGCACCAAAAAAAACCCAACCCAGTAGTAAGATAAATCCCAGCCGTTTGTAAACTCCCAGTGGGCCAAGGGCCATGCCCGACTGCGCGCCTGCGCCGCGATAAAACCTACCTAAATGTTCTAGCCAATATTAGAGGGCAAAAATAGATGCACCTATGACTAACCAACTGGCGTTACGACCCGCCAAAAATAGTCTTCGGTAACTTCGCCTTTTGGCGCATGGATACCCCATACCACTCCAATTTAAAAAAACGAAAAAGCCCGCTAACACAGCCAGTCGAGGGTACTTATTCAATCATGTTTTATTCCCACTTAAAATACTGAATTAGTTTAATCAGTTTTTTCGGTATAATCAGTTTTGGCGATATTGACATATTGGGTTATTACAAAAATTTGAAAAAAAAAAAAAAAGAAAAAAAAAAGTGTTTTTTTTTTTGCCATGGATGTTAATTAAAAAAAAACAAAGTAGAAATACTAAAACGTATAAATCCCGCTTTCATCAAATCCGTTGACGCTAGCAGAAAATTAAAAATTAATGATATGATAAATGCACTACAGATTTTTTAAGTGAATAAAAAAGATGGCTTTTATTGAAAACCTAAATTTTGTCCAGAGACCGCGTACCCAAGAATTGGGTCGGGCAATTATTTGCAGGTGTATATAACAAACGAAGTCAGGCTTTCCGAGTGAAGCCAAATGTGTGAAGAGAATTATGGCGTAAGTCGCACAATCAATTAAGAGAAGCCGTCAAATGTGCTTTGGAGCCAAGGGCTTAAATTACGTCTCGGCCAAAAAAAATGGCATCGTCGTAGAGCCCTTGCTAATCCAAAAGTGGAATTTAAACGATACCAGCGTTCTCAAAAGTGGAGTTAGAAAGTATCCTTCTTTTTGTAACTACGCGAATTTTGCAATAAAGAAATGGCTAATAGAGCCACAAGCCTGCTGCGTTTGGCTGCACAATTTGCCACAAGAAAAAAAATTGACGAAGTTGAAAAAAGCCCTTAAATGCGATGATCGCGGCAAGGGTAAATGATGGCGACGGTTTGTCGTTGCAATGAAAGCTGAATATCGCATTTCATACCAGCATATTTGGCCGCCAGTAATAACCGCTTTAATTTGCAGTTGAGAGATTTTGTTAGTACCACTTTAAATGTCAGTATAATCAGCACACCACACCAGCCCAAAGGCAGTATTTAAGGTATCATTCGGAAAGAAACACGAATAAGGTGTACGTGCTAATTCGTAAGCGCCAAACCTGAACGTGCAAAAAGTAGACGCTACCTCATTGATGAGGGCCCATTGATTTTTATTGAAATGCAGAAATTTGCTAAACAAGAACAAAAATAAAAACAGCGCTTCCATAACCTAGCTATTACAAGACTTACGTTTAAGTGATTAAAAAATAATAAAAAAACTTCAAGGGCGTCCCATGTCGGCCTGAGTATCATCAGGTAAGTCAAATCCAAGTCTTCAACTTCCGCCATGTTTTTATTACGGGCGGTTGCCAAGTGTATCGGCGCTGAGTTAGGGTTCGCCGGTTGTTCGACGCATTTTTTAGTTTACAAGGGGCTAAGGTTTCTTTTGTCGATATTGATCAAGCGGCAAGTGAAAATTAAGTGCTGAATTAAGTTTTCCCAATTCTGGGCAAGGCTGCACTATTAATTGTGATAATACGGCATATTTCATTACTGCTCAATACAATTAATCAAGCCTCCGTGATAAAGTTTGGTGATATTGCGGTACTTAATTAATCAAGCCGCCAATGAATGCTAGAACCATTGATAACCAGATAACCTTATCTGTAAGAAATTAATTGGGACCGACCAAAATGGCAGTCAATTTGCGGCCTAACTTTTTTACATGCGCAGGCTGTAAGTGGCCCATATGAAACGCTTAGGTGTGGTAAGTAATTAATTCAATTTGGGCTCTATTAGTTTTGGCGTATTAAACAAGACTTTATGCCGGTTACACTACGGCCTAAAGCGGCCATTAGAAGGCTTGACTCGTACTTAGTCTAAGCACCATGGACGGGAATAATATTTCGGGTAATACCGTTGATCCCCGGCTGGGTGATGACCAGAAAAGCAACATATCCCATCCGCATACAAGCGAGTGATGTTTGAAGAGATCCGCAGCAAATCAATGTATCAAAGCGACACTCGAAGCCAGTCCATATTGCCAGTGCCCGCGTTATTTTTAGCGTCTGACGAAACAGTAAAATGAATAAAACCGCCACCAATCCTATTAATTGTGGAGGAGCTGGGTTTAATCGCTTGTCTATGTAAGCACGAGAGATAGTTGGTAATATTGTAAATAAACCTAAGTCCATGTTATTCATAATACAATAATGTTCAATAAGCAAGTGCGCGACAAGCACTAACTTCAAATGATATTTGCTTTACCATGACTGGGCCCCTTTATTAATCTATTCTGAATTAACTGGGTTCGTGTTTACAAGGCTTAATTGGCTATTGGTTTAGGCTGTTAGTGCGCTATTCTCAAAATTTATTTGCAACGCAAATGGGGTGCCCATACAACCTAATGAATACCTAAATGGTTTAGTAATTTACCCTTAAGTGCTACTTTCCCTATCGAAAGTCTATAATAAACGCCAAGCCTCTTTTTCTGTTGGTGGGTGGAAGTGTTTGTGGGTGTTTGGCACTGTTGTCAAATCTCCCTTAGTTAACTTGCCAATACCAAGTTTATTTTGTCTGGCCATTGTATTGGCGTGATATGTTCTGGTGGGCTGGTTTTACCCCTCAAAGTATCGAGATAGCAGTAACCATCGCAGGCCACCCTATCGGGTTTTTTATGGGGACCTAACTTCTGCTGGCGGCGCACCTATGGGCTTGCTTATATCAAGCCGCAGATGAAAAACATGACAAAGCAATTAAGTTTATTTTTTGTCTTTAATAAATGTCCTGTTTGAAGTATATGCCTTAGGAATTGCGAGGGCTCGTCCAGCAAACAAGATTTGTGGCTATTATGTATAGCAGTGTGCCGGCAATCGCAACTAGGATGGTTTGCTCTGTCACACGTTTTGCGCCGTTATTTGAAATATTCAATTTTATGCTCGCCCGCTGATTTGCTGATCGCTTGGCTCTGGTTTATTGTGTATATTTTGCTTAACCCCCGTTCCATGCAAAGTTCTCTTGAGAAAATCATGTTACTAAGCCACTTTAGTAAAACTTGTTGGCAATTTGTCCCAAGTTCAGCCATTTTTTGCTCTATTCGTTCGTAACTCCTGCTCACGAATGGTGGCCTGTAATATAGGACAATGGGGGAACGGGATTGCCAGATGAAGGTATAGCGAGTTTTAATTTACCTAAAGGGAAATCCTAACGGATTGAGCAAACTTAATAAATTTAATTTCTTTGATGTGCTGGTCGCTGTAAAGTACCGATAGCCATTTTACTGCGCGCAAAGGCGCTGAAAATAACCCCGATTTTTTTCATAATAACGCAGGTAATCTTTGGCCACGCCGCTTTTTGCCTGCCTATTTCATGTGCTCATTTTTCTCTATTTGGTTCTGATCAAGGCCTAATCTTTTACTTGACTGTGTAGTAACTCCATACTTTATACTTATTTAACCGACACAAAGCAAAAAAGCGAGTTACCACATGGCTAAGCTGCCCTATAGCCTCCAAAAGTTTTTGACGACTGAAGATTCAATTCAACGATCAGCGGCAGTGCATTAATAGCAAAATGCGGGGAAGCGCAAGATCCAACGCGCGGTTTGTTACTTTTGGCGGGGGCGACGGGCGGTACCCAACGTTTTATAAACACTATGCTGAGCGGCAAATGCAACAAGGTTTGATGTAAATTACCCTCGACTATCGTTGGCATTGCAGAGTCGGCCACTGCATCTTTAGCGGGCTTAAAATGTGATTATTTGGATTGGGCTTATCAAAGATTTGGAGCTTGCGGTAAACTTAGCTATGCAGATGGAGTCAATACAAACAAAAACAAAGCAGGGCCACCATTATTTATTGTTGGCCATTCTTTTTGCGGCAGGCTCTGGTTTACTGCCCATGAATAGACAAAATTAACAAAGGAGCGTAATTAATTTGGGGTCGGGGGCCGGGGTGGATGGTGGATGCCTCCCATTGAGAGGCTTAAAGTATGGAAGTATGTGGAAAATATTGCGCCAATATTAGGTTAATAATCAAAGGTATCTTGCTTGATATTTGGGAAATGGGCGAAGACTTGCCATTTTGTGTTTACCGCGATTGGAAAACATTGGTGTGGCTTCCTCATTACTTTTTTTGATGATCCCAAGAATGAGTCGCGTTCTCAGGAAATTTGCTCGTTGCCCGCTTTTCAAATAGTGAAAGCTGCACAATGCCCTGTGATTTTATGGGCCCAGCACGGTCGCGGATGCTATTTTTAAGCTACAGTAATGCAACTGCTCATGAAACAAGACCTAAAACCGACCGATTATGGCTTAAGAAAAATAGACCATATGGGCTTTATTGTTACAAAAAATGCCTCAGCCATTTGGCCATAAGCAAGTTTCAGGTCGGTTTGCCCAGCAGATATGAGTTGCTTGACTCCAGCGACTCAAAAATAGATTTTTTATTAAAAAGCCCTTCACGGATGAACCGTTAGCGTTTAGCAATGACCCTACGTCTGTTATTATTGTGAATTTTATGTGAAACCTGAAAAAATAAGCTGTCGGTTTTGGCTCTGTTTTCATTGTTAAGTGCTAGCTGTTTAGCCAAAAAGATCTTGGCCCCGCGCAGTCTGCAAGGTATTGTTTGTTGAGCAGTTTACCAGTGAAAACGGTTCCCTGGCACAGTGTTGCCGTTGCGGATAAACAGGCAATCTTGTGGGCTGAAGGTTTGGTTTACGCTGATTTAGAAAACCAAAGTAGCCATGAGCCCGGTCAACACTCTGCGTGTTTGGTAAGTGTGGCAAAGTGATGACGGCCGCAGCGATGATGCGCATGTATCAAAAAAAAAACTCATTGAGCTAGATACACTCCGTCACCCAAATACACCCCAGATTGGCCCACTTCATGCTGACCATTCAACCTTACGCCAAATTAGGCCGCTCCACACCTCAGGTAATTCGTCATACAAACGCAGGCGCCAAATGAGTTTTTACCTCAAAATCAACCCTTTGCCGATTAAAAGTGCATTGGCCTTGTTTTAAAAGACGAGCTCCTGTTGTTTTACTCCTGGCCGCAGGCAATCAAAATACACTACCTTGTTGGAACCTTAGTCAGTGCCGCGATGGAAGGGGCCGAAGGCAAAACGCATTTTTAAAACAAATCATGCAGCAGGAGGTATTTGAACACACTGGCAATGCATCACACTAATTTTGACGAGCAAGATCAAATCATCGCCTAACACGAGCCCGTCCTACAGTTATTAACCAAAGGCCATTACTTAACTCTCCACAAAATCGGAACCCAACAGTTATAAGGGCTGGTGGTGGTTTTATCGCTACGCCATCTGATGTGTCGCCGTTTTGCGGTAGGAACAAATAAATCGAAGGCTATTTAAACCCCGAATACAGTCAAGTAAGTCACTAAAAGCTAAGTTAAACCAATGGTGAAGAAGTAATCATGGTATTTGCCTTGGGATATTGGTTTTAACAAGTTATATGGCCCGCTCCGACTATCAAATGAATGAAAAGGTGCAAGCCATGATTGAAGGCCGAATGCCTCATGCAGTGACGCAATGCCGGTGGCAGTATGGTGGAACCCCATGCTATACTTTGTGGTGATCCAATGCTCGCGCGTCACGTCGTTAAATGTTAATGGGAGCGTAAGTGCAGATGTATTTCTTATTGGCTTTAAGACCTCATTATATCACAAACTGCCAATTAAAATACGCAGAATAAAGCTTAGGCTCGGCTAGCTTATATACGCACAAACAGAGTGCAATTAATCCATCTCGGCCTAGATACAGTCTACCGTTAAAATATCATGTTTTTGGTGGTGGTTAAACGATACCAGTTTTGATCTTTGACCGCCAAATCATGTCCAATTAGTATAATTTACAAATAGCCAACCTATGCTTGCAGGTTAAAACTTTATTATAGCTTATACCTCATATTCCAGTTTCGAAGCGCATTTCTATACAGAGGTTTTAAACGTTAACTACTCAAAAGAGGATAAGCATGTTACATGGACGCTAAAACAGGCAGATTAAAAATCAGAGTGATACACGATAAATAGCTTGAAAAATAAATATGAATAGGTGAATAAAACGAAATAACTCTGAAATTTATTGAATAAAATAATGGTGAAATAGGACTGACTAATAATCATATTAACCGGAATATTAGGTTTACAACGGCGAAAATAAACACCTGCCATTTTTTGTACTTTTTTAAGTCAACCTGTTTTTTTACAAGAACCTCATGACGGGATAAGTGATAGATTAAACTGTAACTTAACCGTTCTTGGTATTTTCTGCACTGAAAACGGCTGTGTTTGTTTCCTAGCAATTAGCAGCCAAAGCCCTTATTAAAGTGGGTAATTAGACCGCCTAAGCCAATGACAGCCCTTAGTTAAAAAAAATACGCTAAGAAACTGTCCAATTTCCTGCATCATCTTAAAATTGGTTTTTGTTTTGCTCGGCAGGTTTGACGGTTCTCAAGCTATGTCTTCTGTCAATGGTTTTATTTGTCGCTGCTCCAGCGCTTTCCTTGCTGGCCAAGAGGGATCGGGTGTAAGTGGGTTATTTAGTTCTTGCACATAGCGGTCTGCCCATTGCCCAAGCACTTGGCGCAGTTGCCCTTTATTAAGCGCCACCCTATACCAACAGGGCCAGTGCGAAAATACACTGTTTCCAAAAACCAGTATTGTGTTTAAATGCATTAATCCCATGCCTTCCCGTCGCTCTGCACCTAGGTCAACTCGCGGTTAACAGGATCCGTTTAACTAAATTTTTACCGAAGTACGCTTTTTTGATTTGCGCATAAAAACCCACAGCAATATGGCAACAAGGGTAAGCCTACAATTGCCCTGTTTGCCAAATGAACTTAATAGCCCAAGTCCACCATAGGGCGTATTATACAAATGACCAGATGATTGCGGCGGCTGTCGCGCCGTAAGAGTGCAATAAAAACAAAGCACTCTTCGCCAAGCAATGCCTTTACGCCAACTTCTTTTAAGCTCTATTAAGCGCGGCAACCATCATCTCTATCTGATGAGCAAGTGCGTTCTAATCAGCAATGATACGGTAAAAACGCTCGACTTTAACCTGTGCTAATACGTGCATTAAATATCTGCCATATCGTGTTACTTTGGCTTTCTAAACGCTCGCGCACCCTTCTCATCTCCAAATAGGACGTGCCTTGCCAGGAATGAATATAGTATAGAACTTACCCGCAAGTGAGTCCCCCTTTTCAGCAATGGCACGTTGCCAAGCAACCGACTACTTCTTCTAGATTATCTTCCTTGGCAGTGGTATCAATTTGATTTTGGAGAATATATAAAAATTTATAGCATCACTGCGGCTACTGTTTCGCCAACCAAGTGCTGCAAAGTGTCGCGCAAATCGCGCCAAGGCCTCAGGCCCGACGGGCGTCAAACAAGACCAACAAGCTAAAGTCAGACATGATCATAAGTTGAGTCAGTATACGCAAGGTAGCGGTGCGTTGCGCATCTGCATCAAAAACCAGGCGAATCTAATCAAGGATTTGACCTTTTATGCTGTTCGCTAGGAGCAGGTTCCTTTTAGCTCGCAGGTGCTTCAATGCGTGCGCCCTTCACTTGAGATACCTTGTTTTAACTCTTCAACGTAACCATTTTAAAAAAGGAAAACGAGGATCCGCGTCTAGAGCTAATGCCCGGCAAACTGCGCGACTCTTTGTCTTTGAGTACACATTACAGTAACTTATCGTCTACCGCCTGAGTGCCACTTTCTTGTATTTTGGATACCAAATATAAGCGGTTGATAAACTGCGACTAACCAGCAGAAAAAAAGTGCCAAAATAGATATCATCGGCCACCAAAGGCACATGAAAAAGCGAAGGACTGAAGCGGGGTTTTTAAACAAACCTACAGCGGTAGGCAACTCGACTCAAAGGACGCGAAAGCTCTTCACATACTTCAACCAGCAAGTTGGATTCTCGTGCCTTAAGTCGACTCAAGATCGCTCAACGCTGTTTACTTGTCTATTAGGTCCCGGCAATGGAGCGCTCTCTTATAAGTTTGGGGTAAACAATAGGGATTAATACTAATTATGAACTGCTTAATGTGGCTGTGGTATTTACCAATCGATAATGTGAGTAAGCATAGCGCAAAAAAACACCAATAAAGAGTGGAAAAAAAAGCATAAAACAATATAACCTTAATATTCACCAGACGTTGATTTTAATGGATTTTGCAGCAATGCAGACTAATCGGATAAGCACCATTCTACAAAGCAAGTAATGCAAACACCTCATTGGTAAATTTATTGAGACACGCCATCGTAATTTGTTCAGTCAAATATAAGCGTATGTAGCCCCATTATTAAAATGGTGTCCTCGTAAGCGATCCAATGCAGAACTATCGGATAAGCACCATTCTACAAAGCAAGTAATTGCAAACACCCATTGGTAAAATTATTGAGAACACCACATCGTAATTCAGTTCAAATATTAAGCGTCATTTAGCCATATTAAAATGGGTGGTCGTAGTAAATATTAGGTATTGGTAAAGTAGCCTCAGCGTTAGCTTGTTTTGTATCGCCAAAAGGTTAGAACGAAAAGCGTTATTCAAGATCGGCGATCAAATCGGTCCAGGGTGTTCTAAGACCAATTGAAAAGGCGGATAAGAACCGTCGGTTTACACACAAATTTTGTCAAACGTAAGTCAGCAGACACGCCCGAGTGGGTTTTGTGCGCCGGGATGACAAACGAGGCTCCACATGGCCTAGGCTGACTGCTGATTTGAAAGATAGACAAAATCAAATTACATCAACAGCAAAAGCGGTCCTGGAATTTTTGGCACGTCTAGGACAAAAGAAGAGTCGATGCTGTGGCCCTGAGCATTGAAACGTTTATAGACGGTTTGGTAAAGGGCCTGATTTGTGAATGAAAAATCAGATGCAGGAATTTATTGCAAGAGATAATAAGGTTATTGCCTGCTAGCCATGCGCTACTTTAGCGGCCGCTGTCTGCGGAGCGGTTCCCATACGAATTTTTAAGGTTTTCGAGGTGAGCGGCCGAGATCATCCAACTCGTATGTGGGTCTAGTTAAGACCAAATCGCCCCGCGAGTAAGCGAACCCGCAACATTCACGCTGCCGAATACTGCGCCAGCGACAAGATCACTATGCCGCAACATATTTAAGTTAGCGAAGTTACATGGCCATACGATCCATGTTGGCACGACTTGTTGGATAAACGGGGCCCATTAACGTGTTGTCGCAGACACTGATTGGGCGGTGACACTGTTTCAGTTTCAATAATTGTCCAGTGCGCGGTTTAGCGCTTCGAAGTCGACCAAAGAGTTTAGTTGGATTGGCGGGAGACTCGACGAAGACCATGGCGACGGGACCTTTTTTGCTAGCATCCGCAAGGAGCTAAGCAATGCCGCTTCGTCTAGACCGCATCATGGAACTCCAGCGGTTTCCGAATGTAAATTCAAGGCAAAAATTGCGCATCATCAGTGTTTCAGTGCCGCCATATTAAAGGCGTACTTTGCACAATCACATCTCCAAGGTCGCAAGTAAGCCAGCAGTATCCCGCGCTGATTGCCCCCCATGCCCTGCCGAGCAAACCAACAGGAGCAATTCTGAGCACTTTCGAAAAAGTGACAGGCGGTCCTTAATCGATTAAAATTTCGACATTAGGATGATTAAATCGGCTGTATATGAGGCCGCCAACACTGCCTTTTGGCCGCCGGTTTTACGCCAAGTCCATGATGTGAAAAAATTTCTTCACCTTCTTACCGGTTCTGGTTAGGCAAACGTGGAGGTCAAAAAGAACCAGGCCGGTTTGACAGAGCCTTGGATAATTGCCGGGTTAATAACCATAAGACATCATCATCGTTCAGGTTTAAGTGGGTGATCCCGATTTTAATTTTCTTGTAGTTTCGTCGTTAGCCCCAGGTCCTTTTTTTCTCTTTATTAATTTTAGCCTAGATGCTGTGGAGGATTATATCAAATGTTTCTCCAGCAAAGTGCTCTTCGATATTTGGGGGTATAGGTCATGCTCAGTTTGGCTCGTTGCTACACCTGGTCCTAAACTGGCAAAAAAAGAATCATACTATGACAAAATGTTATCACAGGATTAGCACCTCTAAGCGATGGTTTACATTGTGGTTCTGGTCGGCTACCGGAGCTAATTAATGACTAGCTAAGCATGTAATTGAAAAGATGAATTAAAGCTGACATATATGCTATTTTCAGTGACCCATTGGCTTTTTGAGTGCCGCCCCGTTTGACTGTTATTCATTGCTTGGATTCCGGCATAAGTGTTTATGCTTCTCTAACCCTATGGTATTCTCCCTTGAGTAAAATAAGTGCCAAATATAAAACAGATAAAAGAACAGTTTGTTACTGCTCAGTACTAAATATAAAGCTTAATTATATTAAGTCCCTTTAAAAATATTTCGCTCAAATTCTCGTGCAGATTACATATAAATGCCAAAATTGAAATAAAAAGCAGGTGTTTATGTCACTGAGTCAAGGGAAAAAGCCACATGGCGTATTGCCAACAGGTTCGACTATTCCTAAACGTCCATCGAATTAATACATGGCTTAGTCCGCCATACTATTAAATTGTTTTGGGCGTGTATTTATCAAATCATCAATCGCTGGCTTAAGAGTGGCTAACTCGCAACATGGTTGTTTAATTGTTTACTTGGGGTTTGGTCTGGTTTAGGTGGCATAATTCAAGAGCGTTTATTAATTGTCGTCTTAAAATTTTCATGCAACCGGTTCGCCGCTTCGGTTAAAAAAGAAAATTAAGAAATTAAATGTTCAACCGACTTAATATGGAAAAAAGAAATTCAATCAATTGAAGATATTTTGAAGATAAAAACCGAGAACAATATTAACACGCAGTTATTGCAACTGGAATTTAAGAAAGTTCACTCCTGATTACTGGACTTTATTGTGGGGTTTTGGGCGATTTTTTTTTAAGATAACTTTTAGCAGAACCTATTTTATTAATGTCCAAAACGCAGAAAATTAGATGATGACTCAGGTATCTATTCATTAAACCAGATATTTTGCCATGGGTGTGATTGAAGCGCAATGCACAGTAAACTATCTACTCGACAGATGTTCCAAATATCAACAATTGCTAAACCAAGAGCCAAGCATATGCGAATCCCATTCCTTGAAATGAAACCAGCACCGTTTCTTGACCAACACTAGCCTTTTCGCTGCTAGAAGGCCTGTAATGCATAAATAAAAGGCAAAGGCACCGTTGAATGCGTACTATGATCTCAAACAACGCTCATCGCCCAAGTTCAGGAGCAAGCCGATGCCAAACTAAGACGCCATAGCCAGCCTCTTGGCCGGAAATCTTTCCCTTGGTGAGTTCGGCGATAAGCCACCAAACCGGCCGTTATCTGCCACTGCGGCACTAATTGGGCGCTTAATGGCTGCGATAATTAACAGCAGCGGTAAAATAGGGGGCGACAACCACCATAAGAAATCGATAATCGCTGTTTCACTCAGCTCCGAAATTGGTTAGGAATAAATAAGTAACTTAGAAAAGCAATATAATATCATAAATAGATAGCGCCTTGAGACCCATTGCGCTAATGCATGACCTAATTCTGGTGCGGGAGCGGGTATTCGTCGCCAAGATGCGAGATGTTTCAAAATCTTGAACCGTAAACCAGCAAGCCCGCGACCATGCCATCATCGCTTGCCAACCCGATACTGTTGCAAGACCCACTGACTAAGCTCACGGCTGCAAGCTTGTCGATAAATAAACCAGCCGAGAGCAACAATAAGTCCCGCCTAGAATAGAGAGCTTTAAGCCAACGGTGATTTTTCCATGCTGCTCTACGCGCTTGAAATCCCTTGTCCATCCAAACGATCAAGAAACCAAGACAAAGACAGCACTTTGTGACTAACTGTGCATGGAACGCATCGTTATCGTGTCAAGACTACAGCAAAACGACCAAGTAAGAATTAAGTATAGGCGACCGAATAAATAATAGGGCGAAGGCCAGCGCCCAGATAGAGTATTTCAAGCTTTCCTCGTAATACTCTTTTGCCTCCAATGAGGCAATGCCGCTAATAAATTGAAGCGGATCGCCGCACCAAAAGAGGCAAAAATAACACAATGCAAGCCAATAACCAGCGGCGCATATTGTCCCGAATGAGAACCTAGGATTGGACCAGCCACCCAAAAAACACTGCCAATGATTGGAGGGCTAGAGGTTATTGCTGCGCGCCAAAGCAGGCGTCGCTAACTTTGGGTAGAGCAATATGCCACCAGTGACGATAGCCCACCAGAATAATGAGATAATTAAGCCATAAGTCCTAAGGGCCTTCAACTCTTAAGCAACTGAGTAACGTACTGCGCGCAAGACATGTTTCCAGGGCAATATGCTGAGGGAAATAGGCGCAGCTGTAAAGAAAAGAATAAGCGCTCCCTATTCATGCCACCGCGCACGGTGTCGTGTTTTTTTGTTAGCATTTGTCACGGTTCAAAAATAGTTCCGGTTTGTGTAAATAGAATAGCCTTGGCAATAGTCCTATACCAGAGCGTTTAACCTTGCAAATGCTGCCATATCGGTTTCTACAAACTCAAGCGACCGTGAAAAGTCCCTAAATTGTTTCGATAACATTATCAATCGAATCTACAATGCCTGTTTGTTTATCTTTATCTATTCCTTTGATGAAAGTACCGTCAAATTTTAGCGTATCGATTTTTAGTCCGACAAGTAAGCAATAGGAATGACATTCCGGTCAAAAATCATCCTAACGATATTTTGCAACCCTTGCCTACGCAAATATTGCACGTTACTAAGGCAATTGGTAAAATTTTTGAATAATTTCCCGTTCGGTTATTTCAAAACCTAAAATCGATTTGGAATTGAAACCTTGTCGAGTAAATAAGTTCATCAAAAAAAGTCAGGTAGGGTAGGGTCAGATAATATTGAACCGACAAATTACTGAATATTTTGGCGGTGTCGCAGGAGTGGAATGCAGATAACTAACAGTTTGGGGTGACAATGTTAGCGAGTCAATCCTTAGTAATTTAAAATGGAAACGTCCGCTGCTTGCAAAAAGGAATGGCTATTGAAAACTCCTCATGCTTTACTCCTCATAAGGACTTCGAATAATTTAAGATTAACTTCACGGTCGACGGGTTTATTTGCTTGCCTAAAAACGCTAACTTTTTGTTTCTAAAGCTCCAGTACATGAGAAACCATT
>Ga0163217_1101585_pt1 | contig 15477 bp, 6 predicted proteins | sample SynspAceP_FD_185933 | JGI IMG/M metagenome (GOLD analysis project Ga0163217, IMG submission 185933) | Saline lake microbial communities from Ace Lake in Antarctica - Synechococcus sp. Ace-P (PacBio error correction) | ecosystem: Environmental > Aquatic > Non-marine Saline and Alkaline > Saline ...
AAAGAGAGAGATTTCGGTGCCGGTCCAGGAGGTTGTCCCGTGATATTTTTTGCAAAAAGCCCGGGGGACGATATTACCCATGTTTATAATTTTTAGAAAAGCTTTCGGAAGTGGCGGCCCTCTTGTAATAGCATGACCTTTGAAATAGATCCTTTGGGAATTTTAGGAGCAATTACTTTGACTCCGCCTATAAAAAGACGCCTAAAGCCTATAAGCAAAGGAAGTGACAACAGAGCCTTTTTAATACCGAGAACCAACGGCTACTTGTTATGATCCTGCCCACCAAAACCAAATATAGTAGTATCCTTCAGGCGGTTACGAAAGGCGGGTTCCTTTTGGGAATTTTAGTTAATTCAAACTATTCGCTAACTTCAATCGAGCGTAAAAAAAGTAAGCAAACAATCCTTTCCGCCTTGCAGGAATTTTGAAGAGTGGGAAGTCCAACACCCTGAATTTAACCTGTACCATTCGATGAATGGCTTGTTTATAAAAAAATTAACTGCCCTGCGTAAATTAATTTGAAATCCCCATTCCCTTATGGGCTCATGGGAAGCTTGACGAAATTCCTGCTCCTTACCATGCCCTTGACTTACCAATGCTACACCAAACCTTTCTGGAACATGTTTGGTATTTTGGAGGCAGATCCTACGCGTTGGCCTAAAAGGTTTTTTCATCTTATGATTCAAAAGGTTTGCAAAAAGTAAGCTTGGAACCTTACCGTAATCAAGAGTGCCAATCACTCAATCGTTCGAGAAGCTGACCTGATTAAAATTCAATACAACACCATTGAACATGAATGCATGATGTAGAATGGGTTCCAAAGAAGGCGGAATTTGATTACTTGATCGTTGCCAACAACCCTTTAATCACTTTCTATTTCTGAAGATTTATTCACAGAACAAAACTACTTCAACGTCCAGGGTATTCAACGAATTTAACCAAAGAGAAAACACCTCTTCCGGTAAAAGTTACAACCAACCCTACTGTATGACTACATTCATCTTAAGAGAACCTGAGAGAGATCGGACATCCAACGAAGGTTGATAAATGTATTGCCGGTGCAAAAGATAGCACTCCCTATGTAATCACCAAGCAATCTGAAGGTAATCCGCTAGTCTCTTTTTATAGTCGTGCCACAGATAATAATAACCCGCCTCAGGAACAATTATTCAAGAACAGTAACGGGATCTCTAATCGTAAATTAGGAAGCAAGAAACTGGTGAATTTTTACACCTAGACCGTTGGCATATTTTCCACATGTGAGTGCTATGGCTATTAAAGAAGGTTTTTATGACCAACTTAGAAGAAATGCAAGGAAAAATAATAACCTTTTTTTGTGGTGGGTTGAATGGCTTCGAATTGAATCGAATCCAATCATTAATATTCTGATCATTTCGCTGAAAAAACATTTTTCCAGTTAAAACAAGGCACACGAGGCCAAACCATTGGTTACCTATGATTTGTATTGATCTGCTATCAAAAAGATGATAATTACTGAGGGAAATATAGCAATCAAAAAGCACCTATTTAAAAAGTAAATCCGTTGAGATTTTAAGAGCTGAGCGGGAGCATGAAATAACTGCCCGTAATTACAAAACGAATCAAATCAGATCTTAGATGATCGTGAATCAAGTAAAATTAAGGAACATGAAGTTTGAAGTTGGAGTTCTCTTAGAAAGGAAATGGCACCATTAATTACCTTTGAACTTATCCAAGCAGAATGATGAGCTTTTATCATCGCAGAGGATTTTGGAGGATCTCCGATTTTCAGATTTTTTTAAAGCAAAAAATTTGAAGAGTCCGGCTATTGTTGCCTTTCCTTAAAGATAGTAGCAAGCCCTTGAAGAGATTCATTCAAAGAATATTATTCACAAAGACCTCAACCCCTCTAACATTCTTTATATCCTGATTCAGGTCTGGTTAAAAAATTATAGACTTCGAAATCTCCTCTGTATTCGAATAGAGAAAACAAGGAATAGCGAAAACAAAGTAAACCTGATAGAAAGGGACGCTTGGACCTACATCTCCTCCTGAGCCAGACTGACGCATGAATAGATCCACTTGACTACCGAAGTGATTTTCTATTCTTTGGGAATCACCATTCTATGAGATGCTCTGCGGCCACACTGCCTTTCAACATTTTCCCGGAACAAGCGCAAGATCACATGCCATATCGCGATTCCGCCAAAAAACCGCTTTCAATCGGTAACACTCAAAAGTACCGAGCCCGCTATCCATTTGATCATGAAGCTCTTATCCAAGAACTGTAGAGGATCGCTATCAAAGCACGCGCGGGCAATCATTCCACGAATTTGGAAAGTTTGTCAAAAACCCCTTTCTTAACTCGGTTCAATCGCCATTATTTGAATTGGTCAACAAGATTTTTCTGGAAAATTTCATATTCAGAAAACTTTATGGGCGAAGACACGCAATTACTAACCTTACGGAAACCTTAAACCGAGTTGTCTAGGGCATCGAGAAATCCTCTTTGGTCCCAAGTGGATAACTCCGGGGTGGGAAAAAACTGTGCTGGTCAACGAAATGTCATAAGCCCGTCCATAGCAAAGAACAAGGGTATTTTTTATTCAAAGGGAAATTTGACCAATATCAATCGTAATAATTCCTTATAGTGCGATGATTAAGCTTATTGCACAGTTTGATTCAGCAGCTATTGACGCGAGAGCGATGTAAAGGATCGAATGGTGGAGAGAAAATTTCTCTTCTAGCATTCGGACCAAATGGGCAACTAATCATAAGATGTAATACCAGAAATTAAGCGCTCATCATAGGGCCCCAGCCAGAGCCTCCTGATCTCCGGAGAAGCAGAGAAGAATCGCTTTAGAAACCCTGCTATTTAGAAATTTCATCAAATCCCTAGCCTCCCCGCTGAACATCCATCTGGTTGTTATTCTTGGATGATCTTCAATGGGCCGATTTGGCCACTAAATCAACTTGATTCAAGATATGATGCAAGTTTGCGTGGCCATTGAACGAATCAAAAATATCTCTACTTGATCGTGCATACCGTGAAAATGAGGTCCGATGAAGCGACACCCACTGATGATGATGTTTTAATCAAATCAAGAAATACGGGGCAAAAATCAAGACAATCAGTATTCACAATTTAGGAAGAAAAACGTTTTCAGTTAGTTTCCGAAACACATTAGAGAGTAGTACTTCAAAAGTGAAGGAGCTAAGCAAGCCTTATTTACACCAAAACCAATGGGAAATCCTTTTTTCTTGACTCAATTTTTCAAATCGCTTTAACGAATCAATACATTTTTTTTAAATTTAACCCCAACATCTGCAAATGGGAATGGCAATAACCAAGAAATACCCTCAAAACCAAGACTTTTACAGAAAATGTAATTGAGCCTGCCTGTCCTCAAAAATTGAAAAACTCAGCTTAAACACGAAAGTCTATATAAAGATAGCTGCTGCAATAGGAATGAATTAATCTTGACTGTTGCTCCAATTGCAGAATAATCCCCTGTCAAAGATTAAAGAATCACTTCGTGAAGCATTATAGAAGGCTTGATCATCCCATTCAGTATAGTGAAGGAGTTGTCACAAAGTCTAAATTTCCTTCACGACCGGATCCAGCAAGCAGCCTATTCAAACTCTTGAGTCTGATGAATTGATTCAATTACATCATAAGAAATAGGAATCTACCTTTCAAAGCAAAATCCCATATCAAGAAGATTCATACTTTCGAATGTTGTCAACCATTTAAATTACGCAATCAGAAATCTCCCACCGAGGAAAGAAAAACTACAATTGGCTAGGTGGAACTACCCAAGCAGCCCCTAAAAGCAAAATCATCCAACGCCTATTCTGCTTCAGCAGAATAATCTAAATACCCGCCATTTCCCTCTTTTGCCCGAAAACTCACAAGACTTCCATTATGAGCTCATGCATTCTTTAATTTCAATGGAGTCGAAGTGTCCTTTTCTCAAAAAAGACTTCCAACAAAATGGAAGAAAAAACTAGCATGGGTAAGAAGAATTCCAGAACGCCTTAATGATAAAATCCCCTCTATGAGATTAACAATTCAATCTTTAGCCGGGCGGAATCTAAACTAATTGAAAGCAATTGAAGAGGCGCTCTGGTACTTAATCTTCTTGGCGTCCACCTAACCAAAAAAACCTGGAAAGATGCATGTGATGAAGGGATTTGGATCAGTGCAAAATTGCACTAGGAAGGAAAAAACCTGATCAACTACTTGACCTCCAGAAATTGACGATCCTTTGAAATTAGCAGCAATGCGGATTTAATCAGTACCACCTCCTCAGCATTTCTACAATGCCGGAATTTATTTTCCATTAATAGTGGTTCAGCTTACTAAAGCTTTCACTCAAATATGAAACTTCGAAAATATCGTCCCTATGGTATGCTACTTATGGCCGTGTTCTTTGTGGAGCTTTAAGGGACACGAAAGCTGGGAATGAATTTGGAAACTTGACTGGCTGTTTCTAAATAAATTGATCGCCGATAAGCTAAAGCAAAAATATACTTCGTCTAATATGCCTTTTCTATCAATGGGCAAACCCCGCTTTTTACGGAATGCAAAAGTCAATTTAATAGAAGGATATAAAAGAAGGCCTCGAACATGGGGATTTAGAATATGGAGGTTGGAATGCCTTTCATATTTGTTTCGTATACATTTTTCTCAGGTGGTCCTCTGAACCAAACTTATGAACCATACTCACTATGAAAGACCATGGTGAGAAATTTGGGGATTCTACAGGTGACACTATTAATGGATGTCTTTTATTCCACGTATCGCCCTTTATCCGGCAAAACCGAATAATGGAGTCCTATCTATTCTGAAAGAATTGGAAGATGAACTGCTGCCAAGTTTTTCAAAAGAACTCAAGTATAACAACCGCCATGTATGAGCGGCTACTTACTTCACGGGATGGCGCAATTATAACTTTAATGTATAGAAAAAGGCGGAGAAAATTTTTGACTCAGCAGGGCTTTGATTGAATCCGTTGTTGGGAATGGAATACACCTCACAGTTTTATTTTTTCGCTGCTTTAGCCTCGACAAAAATTAAAGAGCAAAAGGGAGTAAATTAAATAAATTACCAGAAAAAGGCTTAAGAAATGGGCCAAGGCTAGCCCTCTTAAACTACCTGCACAAAGTACCAAAATTAGCTGAAAGCAGAGATATTAGAAATAAAGGGAACTTTTGCGAAAGCTGAAGAAATGTATTTTAAGTGCAATGCGAAATGCAAAACGAAACAGAAATATTGAATGATGAAGGGAATCGCTTTGTGACGTGATTTTCGATTTTTAATACGCGGTTTCAATCAAAACGAAGATAATTTGCGCTACGCTATTTGATCAAGTCAAATAATTCCTACTTGAAATGGGGGGGCTGATCAAGAAAGTACATCAAAATTGATTCCGCGGGCATCAGCCAATACCTTCGGAAATCAATCAAGTCAGCCTAGACCTCAGAGATAAATTTTTGGATGGTTCTAAGAGTATTTCCTTGGATCATCCACCACAGATGCAGTAGGAATCGACTTATTACGGTACTAAAAAAGCTTCCATCCATTTCCGGTGAGATTGTGTTTAGAAAACTTACTTGAAAAATTAACTTCTATAAATCATTCAAAATGCCGGAGCAAAAGGGGTACTTGATCCTTCCAAAGAAAATGAGAAATTATCTTTAGTGCCGAAAGCGACAAAAGAAACGGGAACAGGAAAAATCTTTGAATCTACTCCCCTTGAGAATAGTGGGTAAGCTTGCCGAATCCATCGTCAAATACCGTGGCACTTTTTAAAAGCGTCTGTGATCTTGGAAGATGCTTCTGAAGCCCTTATTTGCAATGATGACTACATTAGAATACACAAACCAAAGTCTATTCTTTCCTTCCATTTTTAAATCAAGAAGAATACGGGGGATCATTTACCTAGAAAATAATCTTCAAAAGGTGTTTTCACAGAAGCGTCCTGGCCCTTTTAAACTATTAACCGGCCAAATTGCTAATTTCTTTAGAAAATGCAGCAGTCTATGATCAATTAGAGCAGCGAGTAGCAGATCGACCACAAGTTGGACTGCTGAAAAGAAGAAGTCAGATGACCTTCTCCTAAAATATTTTTGCCTCCTGATGTTTGCAAATGAATTAAAAAAGAAACAGGAAAAAATCCGAACGCTAAAAGTTATGAAAGGGTGAGTGTGATGTTTACTGATTTTAAAGAATTTACAAGGCTTAGGCGAAAAATTTAAGTCCGAAGAATTGGTAGATAAAATTGATTACTGTTCAGGAAATTTGACGGAGATCCACTACCAGTACCAGCTTTGAAAAAATCAAAACCATTGGAGATTCTTACCTCTGCGTTTCCGAATTCCCAAAATTTCAGAAAAAAGTGAAGAAGCACATCCATACTTTGCTGCCCTTGAGATATCTGCGTTCATAGAATTGCTTAAATCAAAAGACGATGCTAAAAAGAGGGGGATGATTTGAAGTTAGAATTGAAATCAACACTGGCCCCTCTAATAGCGGGGCATCGTTTGGGATGAAAAAATTTGCTTTTTGCCATCTGGGCGACGACTGTAAATACCGCAGCAAAAATGGAGCAAAATAGCGAAACCTGGAAGAATCAATATTTCTCGTCCACCTATGAACTGGTAAATGACAAGTTTTAATTGCACCTACCGAGGAGAAGATAGAAGCTAAAAAATAAAAGGAAAGCTAAAAGAATGTATTTTGTGAACAACGAAAAATAAAAGCCCCGAAAAAATCCGAGCCTTTTATAACTTCCTATTTTTGCTTTCGAATTTCCTAACACTTCCCCTCAAGATTCTCCATTGGAGGTGATCTGATGATCTTTCGGCCCATTGAGCCAACCCAGAAACTATCGTTCAAAAAAGGTAATTGAAGGTAATAGCATTAAGGCCCTCAAGCCAAGCTCCACGAAATTTGGTATTAAACACAAACTCGCTGAGGAGCCCAAGTCGCCCAAAAAGGATAAATAACCCTGACATGGAGCTAAAGCTTCCCAAAAAGAACATACTCCAGCCGTATTGAATCTTAGTGACTAATCGCTGAGCTTTGCGCACAGCTCCCCGAGCCAAAAATAACCTCTCGCATCCGTTGGTATTTGCTTGAATGATCAAGGAACTGATCAAGACGCATATCCCCGGTAGCAATGCTGAAAAATGCCATACAACTGAATACAAAATGATCTTACCCAGGATTTCTTCGAGCGTCTCTCAATCGCCCCAAGGTTTGAATAATGCGAAATATAGGAAACTTCGGACGATCTGACTTGTACATCTGACACAGCTTGCCGTCATTTTGGTTTTGGTTGATCAACACGTGAATTTTGGAGGGCTTTGCTCCAAAACGCCGGCGGGGAAAGCACAAGAAATTGGTCGATTACCTAGATTGAATTTCACATCCCGAAACCTCCCCCACAATAAGTTTTTATCGGTCTTCCCGAACATTGAAGACTACTCATCTCCCATTTTCAGTCTTTCCTTCTCCAAACCCTTTTTCAAGAGACCAAAAATACTATCTCCTCGAGCTCCAACAGGAAACCAGAACTTCTCCCTCTGTAAATGGTCTCTGAATCTATATGTGTCCGGTTAAGTCACCCGAAACTCGCGGTTGTATAACCATCGTGCAATAATTTCCCTCCTTCATCAGAAAGGTCCCATTTTTCCTTTTTATCAATAATCAATCCCGTTAATTTCATCGTAGCATAGTGACGACGCTACTCTTGCAATAAATGGGGAAGATCTTAGAGCTTTAATCGTATTTTTTGCACATCTTCCAATTGAACATTTGGATATCAAACATCACAATATTCGGCTGATCTTCTTGTCTGCAAAGCGCGCCTCCTGTAGCAATTGAATTTTGGAGAAAAATATGTGTAGGAAATCAATCGCAGGTCCCTAGACCAATCGTGGCAATAAGTGAAAACCGTTTGATTAATTGGGCGATACCAAATGGCCAATGATTGTCTTAAGGTATAAGTAAAAGAAATCGGCCAAAAACCTCGAAAGCCCCAAGATGATCAATTTGTGCCTACTCCCAGAGATTCACAAAAAGAAAATACCACAAAGCCCGTAAAGCCCAAAAGCAAGCTCCACATCGCATCAGCAGGTAAAAGCTAAAATCCCAGAAAAGGCTAAAATTCCCCGATTACCTGCCCAGCGCAATGGATCTTTAAGCAATTGTAGAATCTGAAGATCTCCGGGTCGCAAGTGTGGCCATAGGCGATACATTCCGAACTTCAAAGCAAGGGTAAACAGCGCAAAATAAACCACCACGAGACAAAAGACCAGTGACACTTCCAAACCAACTGATAGCCAAGAAATCCCAAAAGCACTCAAAGGAAGAAAATCTGAGAAATACTGCCGAAGTACAAAAACTCGTTAAGTAATGTTCTCCTAAGAAATGCGCCAAGAATAGCTCCGGCCAAGCCCATGATTAACTATTTCCGTCAGGTAAATCAAGAGTACCCCCTTGAGAAAACTCCCAGACATCTCAGCACTGCTACAGAGGCTAGCTTTTCTTCACAACACATTTACAGCACTCGCCACTCCCACAACATCCTAAAAGCAAGGCAATAAAGGCCACCAAACCTTCAAGAAAATTTGAAAGATTGCAAAGAACGTCCTGTCGATCGCTTTGATCTTCTACCGTAATCGGCATCGATCCCGCTCGATCTCCCAATTGTCCTCAATGGTTTGATCAGTGCCTCGACCGTCAGTTTGGGCCTCCGCAAAGAAAAATAGCGGGTTGTATATTCACTCCGCGATCCATACTGTAACCAAGCCAGTTTTTCAAAGATAGCCTGAGGAGATGTAAACTGCAGCCGCCACAGTAGCGGTAATCCCAGTTGTCCAAGGTACTTTTTGAAGCTCACCCGCGATTTCCAAATTCCCACTTCGCCGACGTTGATTAGATCGCCGACTTGCGCATTGAATTGCGCCATAGGGTTTTTTCCCACCAAGCTTTTTTTCCCTCCAGCCCGAAAAATCAAGCATCCCCTGAGCTGGAATCGTCTCAAAGAACCCATAAACAAAGGGAATGCGCCTTCCTAAAGCTCCTTCTTGAGTCAATCGACCGGCTCCTGTTTTTTGGGAAGGTACCATGGACGCAAATTGACTTCCAGAAGCCATGGTCATTAGCCAAAACTACCAATTCTTGAATCTCCAACGGCTTACTATTTTCCAATACCAAATCTTTGCCCCAAGGAGTTCTTGAGCTTGATTATCTATGTCAGCAGTTAAGATTTTTCGCCAAAGGAGCTTGATCGCCACAAAGCAGCTATTCCCCACTACTGATAGGAGGAAACACAGCACTAAAACGGGAAATGTTTTTTCGGAATCCGAAAAGCATCTAATGATGCCATCCAAAATCAGGCATGACGTCCTCCCCTGTATTTTTAAACCGCCTTTGATTATGAATGATTCGCTGCGTTTTTGGGCAGCCAGCTCCAAATGCATGCGTGACTAGAAAATAGGGTATCCCTTCCCTTTTGTTTTAAATCAAAAAATCAATTTCTCGATCATTTCGCCCAGTCCTAGTAATCCAAGTTCCCAGTAGGCCATCTGCGAAAACAGTATTTTGGTTCATTGGCAAAAGCTCGGTGGCGATTCGAACTGCTTGTTTGCTCCCACACCGGAAAGTTTGCGTAGGGTAGTGGTGGGCGTTTCGATCTCCCAAACCCACTTTATTTAATAATTCCCCTGTGCTTTTTGACGAGCAATCTTTGGCGCCTTTTACAGTTCGAGTGGCAAACCATCAAATTTTTTCCAAATGCCGTAAGAGTCGGCAGCAATGGAAATTTTTGAAAAATAAATCCCACATTTTGATTTCTTACCGCAAGCCCGCTGATCCTCGGAGAGGGTTTCCAGTGGCATTGCCGTTCAGATTCACCGAACCGTAGAGCCAGAATCCAATCCCCGCAGCAAGTCCCAGCAAGGCTGGTCTTTCCGGACCGAAAGGGCGACAATCGCCAAAGTTTCGCCAGCCTTCAATATCCGAATTTAACACTCGTCCAAACATCAGTTTCGACTCCACTCTGGTAGGCTTTTACTCCAGGTTTTTTATAGAAAGTATAATCATCTGATTTTATAATAATAAAAACACATTCTAGTAAGAAACGTGGCAGATAGACCTTTGTTAAATTGATCGAAATGAACCAGTTCCACAAACCTAAATAACATCAATTCAGAGAATGTCCAATAGGAAATTAAGAGGAGTGGGCAAGGAAATATTTGTTTTTTGATTTGCAATTTAAGCACACTCAGAAGCATAAAACAGAATGACCTGAACTTTTTCCTCCCAATATTTGCATTACTTATTGCTAAAAGTACATACAACCATATGATTTCCTCTAAAAACCTGAATTCCCCTCGTTATTCATCAGCTCACTTGCTTGGATTTCCTGCAATTCTGAAAAAAAGGAATTAGCTAAGAACCCAGTTAGAAGTGACTGATTCTATCGCGTTCAGACGATCCAAAAAATCATCCTTTTCTTCCGAACGAGTCTCACAGCAGGTTCCTGGGGATTGATCAGAGAATGCTATGCTGGTTTGACCGCAACAAAAGGAATTGACAGTCTTGGCTGGATATAAAGTATCAATGGAGGTCCTTTCGCGGAGCGAGACCACTGCTGGTGGATTAAGTCGATTAGAATTTGGATTTTTAGAAGTTCAGCCTGGAGATTTTCATTTTAGAATTAAGGAGGAAATGATGGGCTTGAGGGGAATCGCTTTAAACCGAAAACCAAAGTAATCTTCTGGCGATGGTGGATAAAGTGAAGAAGCCAAATTCCCGGAGACTACAATGCATTTTAGCAGGCATAGCAGATCCCTCCAAAATATGGGACAAAGAGTATTTTTCGACGAATTCAAAGAAATCCTATCCAGCTGTTCGCCAAAGAAAAAAATGTGACGCTAATCCCCGTTCCTTTTTGGAAAATGTCGGCGGCATTCTAGCTGAAACCTTCCCGATGGAATTCACCCGACATGAAGAAGGACATCAAAATCTCCTTTGAAACCATATGCCATACATACCAGCGGTTCATATCAGCTGAAATTAATCAAGATGTGCTTTTTTTAAACTCCGTTACAATTTGTTGTCGTTGTAAGTGGACTGTAGGACTAATAAACATTTTGAAGCCTTATCCAAGGGCTAGTGCTTCTTGCCTGTTAATCAAATCGGAGTTTTAACTTTTTCCTAAATAATCCCCACTCAAACACCAATCAAATTCTTCATCCCTTCCTGTTTTCTCTTGAATCGATTTTTTTACGCTATCTTGAAAGAGTTTCGTAAAAAAATTATAAATGAGTTTTCAATAAAAGAATTCAGGAAGAAGCCTTATGATGTGATCATCGTAAGGCTCCGGTGCTGGAGGTGGGTATGGCCTCCAAATAATATCAAAGCTGGGCTCACCGTGGCAGTAATAGAACTGGTGTGAACTTTGATCCGGCCAAAGAGGAAGAATACGGACGCAGTTTGAGGCCGCCTTTGGGGAATCCGTCCGCAGCGGGAGCAGTACTCGATTCGTCCTTTGGAGATTTTGAACGCAGCAATCGGCGATGGGACATCGAGGGAGAACCTTAAATACCCTGAAAGAAATGGAACCTCAAGTTCCCGACTGGCTTTTAGTATCAAAGAATGGTCGGTGGACGCACTAAATAACACTGGGGAAGAATCTCCTTACCGATTGGCCCAAATGATTTCAAAGAGGTTTGGCATGATGGCTATGGGTGAAAAGTTGGCCCATGCTACGAAGATGTCAAGCCTATTACGAGGACCAAGTGGATAAACTTAATTGCGGTCTTTTGGCACGAAAGAGGGGAATTTGTACAACGAAACCGAATGGCTTTTTCCTTCCCACCCCCAAAACCAGACCCTTCATGGGGCGAACTTTTTAATAAAAAAGGAACAAGACAAATTAGTATAACCGATGAAATCCCCTCTCGATTATCTGAGCTGACTCGCCGATTAATAACGAGCGAGGTGTCTGCTTTTTCTGTGCACAATGTAACCGAAGCCTTGTCAGGCTATGCTGACTTTTCAGGCAGGAAACTTGGCCTTTTGCATCCGCAATGAAAAAAGGTAAAGTAGATCTCTACAACACGAATAAGCAGCGTACGGAAAGTGAACCGCAGACGAAGTGGGAAACGCTACTGAGTATCCTTTGTGAACAAAGAGGACATGAAAGAATAACATACTGAATCCTAGAGTCCGTATATTGGAAGCCTCAGCATGTGAATCTTCAAGATCTTGATGAATTCAAAAAATCCAAAAAAGCTTTTCCGGACGGCAATCGGCGCAAGTTCGGAACACTAGGACGCTATTTACACGACTCGACAGCGCAGATCGAATGAAATAATGCCCGATCTATCAACCGAGAACGATACAATGAAGATGGTGTCGGGTGGCTGCATATGTAACACTCCTTGGTGGCTAGACAATAAGAAAACTAGAACTTTTTGCTCGTGGCTATCCTATCGAATACTGGGGCGGAATGGGCCAACTTTTATGGCTCAGGATATGGGAAATGAATACCTAGATAGCGGAAGTTGTAATCGACTGAATTTGGGCAAACCAAGTTCCAAACCGGTGGCTAATGGGCGAAGGTCCTGAAAAAAGACGTACGATTGGCAGAACGCGCTTTATGGCCTGCGTCCACACTCGAGATGTCCGGTCGGGGTGAAAGTAATTCCTCAATATGTATAATTACACTTGCGAAGATCGACCAAATGTGTCGATAAATTCCGGATCCCTGTCCTTGAGGGATCCAACTAACAACGGGACGGATCAGGAAATCCTCAGGCGAAGCATATGCAAGCACACTTTCGAAAGAAATTCTGACTAATTCCGGCGCAACCTTGTATGGGAGCAAACCTGGCGCGGATACCAAATACGGACTTGCTGCTCGCTGGATCGAACTTATTCCACGAAGTAAGGAACTTCCCGATGGGAAATGATGCACAAAAACTCCGTTGTAATTCAAAACTCACAAGGTCACGATTGTAAGAAAATTGTATTTGGTGGTGGATGCTCGGAACTTTGCGTTTTCTCAAGCCGATAAGAATCACGACGTGGACGATTTTGCTTGAGCTGGAGAACTTTCAGATTTTATTATTCGAAGCATTGAAACAAAAAAAATATCTAAGCCATGAACAGAAGAGAAAATCTAAAACTGCTTTTACAGGCTCGATAGCAACCGGAGTTAACTTTGACGCAAATTGTACTCCAACGCACAGACATTCCACCTCCACCTGCCGTAAGGTGGTACTGATGGGGGAGAAGCAGCAGAAGAAACTCTTCCGTGATCAAAAGCTCATGGCTGAGCATTCTTCACTGAAGAGAAAAAGAAAAAGATGACCAATCCTCGTGGATTATCGTGATGCCAAAGACTTCGAAATCTCCCTGCCGCTCCGAAGTGGGCACGGTGGACCATTCATCGATTTTCTGATCGATCGAAGTCAGCCTTCCTAAATCACACTCCGAATTCGAGGTGGATTAATGTGGCTTGACTACGAAGCGGACGAAGCGGATTTGGCAAAACCTTCTTGGAAATCAGCCCAAGAAACAAATCATGGAGATCATTGATGGACGCCGTCGCTTGGCCAGAGCCATACTGCTAAGCCAGAATCTTGAAGGTGGGTGTAGAGGAATGTTTTAATCTAGTTCGGAATTTTGGCCTGCAAAACTGGCTTTTTCCTCAACAGAGCGAGGCCCTGGAAATACATGGATTACCAAGGGAATAAAAGCAATTGTCTGGGGTACGGTGTCCACAAGAAGTAATGCCTAAGCCATGGCGTTTCATTGCCTGAGCAATAATCACTTACCCTTTTATCTAAAAACGCCCTACGTCGCCCACGCCCTGAGGATCGCAGTCGGGTAGCAGAATGGGATGCCGATGGGAAACCTGGACTTTAATACTTTCTAACTAACCTATTAAAAAACCTTCGAATTTCATCATTTCGGAGGTTTTTTATCTTAACACGCCAAGGCCGCAGAGATTTCGCGAAGGAACGCAAAAAGTAAGATCATCCCTAGATAACGGGTTCGCCCTTCAGCTTTGATCATTGCTTTTAGAAGCAAGATTTAATATATCCTGATACTACAGAAACTGACACTAACTTATCTCCTTTGCCGTCAGTTTCTTTTTTGATGAATTAAAGGAATCACAGTAATGAACACCCTTAGATTGTTAACAATTTTTTTAGTTGTTAAAATCCAATCTGAATTTCACTCATGACTAGCAATTGTTTTACTATTTTAGAGGAAATTTTCAATATGAAAATCGATTATAACTAAACGTCACATACTGGTAAGAATTTAAAATCCGAAATGTGAGATTCCATAAGGCCTTAAAAGAAAAATTATAAACATCAGATGAAACGATCCCTACTTAAGCTTATTCTTACTTGGTTCTATAGTTATGTTCCTGCTCCAAAATCTGAGAAAAAACACCGAGCAAAGTAGTGACTTCTTAATTCATAGAAATCATCGATTCGCTGATCTAAGAGATTTTGGTGACGTTGCGATAAAATTGCAGACGTAAATTATGGATGCCTAGCAAAATTCTTTGTTTTATGATTTGCCACAGTGATTTGATTACCACAGATCAGAGGGACGAATCCTATCTCGATTTTCCAAAAAGAAGATAACCCAGTGCTTACGGCTTTATGATGGAAGTACTGGTTTTTTTTAAGTCTGAAGCAGATTGTGGTAATGGGTTGAGCGGCATCTTTCTATATGATTTTGAGGGAATATGAATTCAAAAAAATCGAACATCCTGAGTCAATAGGCGGAGCGCGGCTTTTGACTATTTTCGGGCAAATCAAACAGAATCTACACATTGACATGGTAAAGAGTACATCCTTTCCAAGTCATCCGATCAACGAAGAACCTTCCCCGGCGAGCAAGGAATTTTACAACTTTCATTCAAGGCGCTTGAGTAATTGATGCAGAAAAAAGACCTTAACGGTACCATGGTGCCTTTCGAGGAAGGAAGTTATTTTTTGAATGGAACTGCTACCTTGAAAGTGATTATTCACCGCACATTGAAGCCCAAGACGGCAACTTATACCTCAGCTTGGTGCAAGAGCCAGAAGCTTTTTGTCTAGACTTTCCCCTGTCGGGCATCGCTGGATACGATGTATCATTCACTATTTCCCGTTTTCAGACTTTGGTCCCAAAAGATTTTTCAGAACAGTTTCTGAAGGATCGGTGAATCATAAATGGAAGTACGCCCTCGATCCGAAATAATTCATATACTAGATGGAAAAGTACTGGCACACTATTATCCTGGGCATAGAATTCCAGAAAAGATGAAAGATGCGGAAGTATTAATGGAATCCAGTGGAAAACCTGAGGAAGCTGGGGCATGGTTCGAAAAAACTGGAAGCTTTGAATTAGCGCAGGGTAATCTTAATTTTCGATCAAAAAACACTGAAAACTAGAAGGGACATATTCCATTTCCG
>Ga0163217_1018683_pt1 | contig 15476 bp, 23 predicted proteins | sample SynspAceP_FD_185933 | JGI IMG/M metagenome (GOLD analysis project Ga0163217, IMG submission 185933) | Saline lake microbial communities from Ace Lake in Antarctica - Synechococcus sp. Ace-P (PacBio error correction) | ecosystem: Environmental > Aquatic > Non-marine Saline and Alkaline > Saline ...
TTCCAGGAAAAGGAAGAGATGGAAAATTCCCCCTTTTTGGCCCCGGCCCAAAAACAAAACCCGTTTTGCCGGGAATGCCGTTCTGGATTTTCCCCTCCACGGGCAACGCCCAATAAGGTTTCCCCGGGGATGGCGCCCACCGAACTGGGTTTGATTCATGTCCCAGCCATTCTTTTGGGAAACCTCGAGCTTGGAGCCGTGCGCTCAAAATCACCAGTTGGGGTTGTTTTTCTGGGGATTGGCCCCCTTGTGATCTCGTCCTTGGCTATCCGGGAGTGGCCGCCACTTCGCCGTGTGTCTTTTGCGGTGACATTTGTAGGCCCGCCCGTGGCTTGGTGGGGCCGCTCGCGATCGCCAGGGCGTCCCGACCTTGTTTTGGGCAACGAAAATCGGCGGCTTCGGCGGATCGGTGAGCCATCTTGGTCGCGGAGAGGGCCGGCATCAAGCCGTGGCCCGTCTTCAGCTCGCCCCTTGCCGGTTTTCAAGAAGCAGTGGCAACCCCAGTTTCGCCTTCGCACGCTCACGCCGATTGGCATGGGCCAGCATCCACCAACTTCCTTTGTGACGCCACTTGTAGTCGTAGCTGGCCCGAGTTTTTGGCTCCCGCTTTCCAGCGAGCCGTCCATCATCAACCGAGTGAAGCGTTGCGGCAGCACCGAAGCAGTGGCGGGCTGTTGCCGTGTCCTGTGCATCACCACCGGGAATGCCGGAAATTATGGTTCAACGCTGCCCAGAATCAGGTGCAAAGAAAGTTTCTCGCCGGCGTACTGGAACCGGCGCCGTCGAAGGCCCTGCAAGGAATGACGGGGCTGTCGTTTTCGTAGGCCGCCTCCATTATCGACTGCACCTGTTCCAGATTGTTGACGTTGACGGCCGGAATCTCATAGCCGTTCTTCAAGCACGTGGTCGCAGCAGTCAGCCAGAAGCGGAACGAGGGCCATGGTGAAAACCTCTGATGAAGTGGTGAGAACCTGTATTGGTGCCTGGAAACCGAACGCCGGATCAAAGCCAAGACGAATTAAGGCTCACCTTAGGTATGTTCTTCGTTCCACCTGTTTCAGCAGCCAGCAGGGCGCGATCACAACAGCGTTGGCTGCGGTAAGCCTCCGCCAGGCCCGGCAGCATCGCCCGTCCCTCCCCACACTGTCGCTCCAGGCCTGTGGAGGCGAGCCACCGGCCGCAAATTCCGGCCATCCACCCGGTTGGGCGAAGCGAGTTTGGGATCCGGGACCAGCAGCTGCACGGGCCGCTGCCACTGGCCTGCCACAACTGGAAACCGTGGACTAATCGAACGGTTGTCGCTGCCCAGCACACACTGGCCCCTCGCTGCCATTCTCCAACTCAGCAGCCCCGCCCTGCGCGTCACGAGAAAGGCGAGGCTGGCGGGATCCGTTCCGCGCATCCCCCTTCCAGCTCAGCCGAGCCAGGGCGCTTGTCGCGGCAGTCCACCACGCTTGCCGTTTGCCCGCTTGCCATCGTCAGGGGGCTCGGAATCGCCGTGGCGACGAAGCGCTCAGGGCGGTGCACGACCCACTCAACCCTGCAGGATGTCGAAGGGCGTGGGTGCCGAGGGCCCCCACAAGCGCCGCCAACCTTCGCTGCGCTGTGAATACAGCTTCAGGGTCTGGAGGGCATCGGCGCGGCCTGCATTCTGCTACCAGTCCATGTCACCAGCCAGGATCGCCGTGCCCCGCTCTCTGAGCAGGGCTTCGAGCGCTGGAACAGCGGTACGGCCCTATATTCCGAAGTCGCCTGCCACGCTCATTCCGCGCTGATGGCCAGCCGTCTGCAGTTCAAGCACTGCTCGGCTCCAGGCAGACCGGTTTTTCCAGCAAGCAAGTGCTTGCCCCCTTCAAGGCGCGCCATGGCACTCAAAGCGCGGCGCCGGTGCGTCCGATCACCACAGCCTCGATGCCGGATCGGCGTAGCAGGCTTCGAAATCACTGAAGTCCTGGGTAACTTCGCCGCGCGGCGGCTTCAAGGCGAGCGGTGCGCGGAATGCCAGAGGCACCGTTCGGTGCCCGGGCAGCCCCCAAGGCAGGCAAGGCTGACCTTTTCGCGCCAAAACCCAGGACCGGCACCGCGACCTGAGCGGCGACGCAGTTGTATCATGCTGGCGGCGAGCAAGGATCACTCGCCCGCGCAGGCCTCCCTCGATTACCTTCGCTGATCAAGTGTTCGCCTGCGGCGCTTTGCAGGGGCCTTGAAGCGCGCAGGGCCCATTCAACCGAACCGTCTCACGGAAGCGTTTGCTCGCTGCATTGATCTCCATCCCGTAGAGGCTGGCCCTGCCTGGCTGCTGTCTTCTGGCTTGAAGCGGCTCACACCGAGAGGTAGCCCCTCGCGCGCCTGCGCGCAGGTGCCTTCCGTCCCAACACTGCTGCCCCCCTCACTGGCGCTCAGCTTCCTTCCAGCTCACCGGCGCGGCAATGGCGGCCGCGCCCAGGCCACCAATTGGCAGGCCAAGCCCAAGCAACCCAGACAAACATCACCAGGACTTTTGTTCATAAGGACTTGCTCAAAAGAACCTGCTCACAGCGCGTTGTTGCCCAGCGTGAACAAAGCCGGAGTGATCTCATGTCCTGCTGCCACGGCGGGCGGCAACCATGCCATGCCTAGCAGGCTGCGAGAGGTGCTTTTCAGCTGGTGCGCGGAAACCATCTGGTGACGAAAGCGTGCTCGAGCCGATATTCGGCTTCTGGAAACCGCTTTTCCACGCAGGGTTCCTGCTCGATCACGCCGCGTGCCGGCGAAGCCAATCAGGCCTGCGGTTTCATGCCAGATTCATAGGTACGCCGAGCATAGGCGAAGCTGGCGGTTACGCTGCCGGTGGTGGTGTGCGGTGAGCAAGGGGATGTAGAGCAGTTTTCGGCCTGGCGGTGCGCTGCCCAGCGCACAGAAAATCTTCGCATTTGCATCTAGCTCAGCCATCTCACTGCAGTGCGGCAACCGCCCCGGAGCGCAGACAATCACGCACCGGCAGCGCCGCGAATCTTGGCCTCTCAATCAGCCGGGTACCTTCTCTCGCCCACCACCTGGATCCCACTCGAAGCGCCCATCAAGACGGAAATCCATTCACCCCAGTGCCAGGGGCCTTCATCCAGCCGGGCAAAATCCACAACAACCGCATCCTCTAGGGCCGGTGCTGCCTGGCTGTCGAGAATCCGCGATCGGCATAGCTGCGGTCGGTCTTTGAAGCCAGCGGGTCGCGTTGCCCAGATCACGGTCCACTCGGCATGAAGCTCCCCTCATCGGCCATCAGCCGAATCCGTGGCGCCGCCTGTCGATGTGTGGTGCTGGCCGCGCCGATGCAGACGCTGGCGTTGGTGATCAGGTCTTTGCGGTAGACGACCAGGCCACTTCCGCACTTGCTTCCCAAGGCCATCCCCTTCTTCCACCTCCTGGGCGGCATCGCACCGAGTGGTCTTTGCGTCGATCGGCGAACAGTCGAACAGCGACAATGGGTATACAAGCTCGAAGCGAAGGATTCCATTAAAGGCTGGGCGCCGCGTCTGAGGAATCTTGGATCTGCGCTCAGCCACCAGCTTTTCCCGGCCACCCAAGGTGGCGAATGCCGCCGAGGCCAGGAATGGACGAATGGCAAAGGGTCCCTGGCCCGAGCAGGCCGCCAGCCCTGGCGCGCCACGAGCAGGGCTCCGGTAAGGACGGCCAGCATCAACCCGCCACCCATAAGGCCTTGCCAGCCCCACCAGGCGCCGACAGGGAGCGAGCTTGGCGCGCCCAGCCCGAAGGCCGGCCGGCCGATCAATTCCGTTCGCCAGGGCGCTGACCCTTTCAAAGGCAAGCAGGCCAGCCGGTGGCAGCCAGGAGATGGTCGGCCACAGCTCGCGGAGCCGTCTCGGCCGACTGGCTTCAGCCCAGCAGGGCGGTGACGGCCAGACCCAGCCACCATGCCCCAGCGGCAGAGGTTCGGCGCACGCCAGAGATGGTTCGGCAGTCGATCAGGGCCAGGGGCAGCAACCAGCTGACCAGCAGCCAGCCGCGGAACAGCACCATCCAGGTCGGCGGCGTTGCCCATCGCGCCTGGCCTGGCGAATCAGCATGGCGATCCAAAGGTCCGGCGCTGACAGCTCGTCGGGATAGCGAATGCGATCGGCCGCGTTGCTAATCGGCGCAGAGCAAACCGCGCAGCAGCAGCCAGCTGATCAGCCGGCAGGTTGTGCTGCCAGCGCAAAGCTGGTGCAGCAACGGTGGGCAATTGGCTGGGGGGGTAACATGGACGATTCGCGCCGCGGACCCTGTGATCACCGCCGTTGAGATAAGACTGCCGACACAGGCGCCAAGCAGGCGACAACGCAATGGCCAGGCCAGGTGATCGATCAAGGCCGGGGCAGCTGCGGAGGGTCATAGCCCGCGAAAGCCGCGGTGGACGGCACCGGCGCTGCGGATTACAGATCCAGGGGGCCACGAAACTGTTCGTTCGGGGAGCAGCACGGCACTGCTCAAATACCAACGCGCCCCTGGCCGTTGCGGCCTGGTGGCAGGAACGATGCCGATCGCGCGGTTCCCCCGGGCATGTCGAAATAGTGGAAATTAAATCTGGCCGCCTGCGCAGCACTCACCACTGTTGATTCGATCCCCAGCGCAGGGGAGCCGTTCCGGGCGCCGGCCCTCGATCCACGAGGACGGCAGCGGGGGACACGATCGGAACCTGGAGGTGTGGCGAAGGAAATCGGCCTTCGACCAATGCTTGAACGTAATGGCGCCAGCCTAATCGCTCAGGCGTGTGATTTGTCCTTGATCAGCCGGCGATGATCGGCGTAGGATGATCTCCATGCGCGAAGCCATTTTGCGCCATGACCACAAGGTGCTGTCGGTCCTCGATCATGAAGATCGTGGATCATGCGCCAAGTCAGATAGGAAAATCGTCCCCCACTTCTTCAGCGGGCATCCCTTGCGGAGTGAATGATCACGAGCTTTCATCGCGGGAGGGGATGTTTGCGCACGATAACGGGTTGAGTGTCCACCGTGGCACCCGCCTGGAAGTTGATATCGGTGCCGGCTGAATTGGGGACAGATGTTGATTGATTGTAGTCAGGCATCGGCGGCGCAGGATCGTATCGACGAATCGACCTCGGCCGAATAGCCACGCTTCGGCGTTGTCCACGGCTGATCTTCCTGGATCCACTCCAGATTGGCGATCGCACTACGCCGATCAGCCAGATCGACCAGGCGCGGCCACGTCATAAGCCCTCGCCCACCACGCCACCGTGCAGGCCTTTCGTAACAGCAACCAATCGGTGTCTGGAGGATCGGCTCCAGGGGGTGAACTGACCGCGATCCAGGCCTGGTGCCAAGCCGCCGTTGTTGCTCGGCGGCTTCCTCGGGGCTGTGCAGGTGTAGCGCTTCCTCGCCGTTGCCGGTTTTGCCGTAGGTGCGGAAACAACTCTTCGAGCTTTGTTCGAAGACGTTGGCCTCCGTCGAAGTGCGAAAATTCACCGCCGCTCTTGGCCTTGCCCATCTCCGCCTTTCATCGGAGCCCGCTCGAAACGGTGATAGCCTGTCACCCTTCCACTCACGGCCGGCACGATTCCTTCGCGATCGAAGATGTGCTCGAGGCGCGTTTGACAGTGCTGGTCCCGGCGCCGGAAAACCGGTGACAGCCACGATCGTGTGGACGCTTTGGACAATCGGGAGCGCGAGAGGGGGATCTGAAGTTTCGCAGGTCGCCGGTTAGAGGGCCGCCAGCACCAGCTCCCCGCATCGGCCGCTGACATGCCCAGGCGCCTCGCGCTGCCTGGCCAGATCGCCGGTGCGATGGCCAGCGGCCAACACGCGTCCCGACAGCCCGCTCCAGCCGGTCGGTCGCTTCGCCTTGCTTCAGGCCGACGCGCAGCACATGGCGCTGAGAGTGCCATGGCCAGGGGGTTGGCCCCGATCGAGGCCGGCCGATTCCGAGGGCTGAATCATCTACCGGCTTCAAAAACGTCCCGGCCCGCTGGCGCGAGCTGACGCTGAGGCAGCATGCCGATGCTGCCGGTGAGCATGGCGGCTTCATCGCTGAGGATGTCGCCGACAGGTTGCCGGTGAGCAGCAGCATCGAATTGCTTCGGGCCCCGCACCAGTTGCAATCGCGGCGTTATCCACATAGAGGTGGCCTGAGCTGCCACTGATGGGAAATTTCGAGCGCCGATCTGCCTCGACCCGGTCACGCCAGAGCTGGCTGACATCGAGCACCCGCTTGGCCTTGTCAAACTGTTCAGCAGCCTGCCCGCGCGCTCGCCTTCGCCAACTGGAAACCAACCCCTGGCGATCCGCGCTCGACTTTCGAACACAAATCGATGTACCGGCAATCGTGTTTAAGGCCCTCACCTGGCCCCTCGCCTCGATTCGGCCCTTGGTGTGCGAAGTAGATGCCACGTGGAGCCACCGCACCACACACATCACACACACTAGACACTTCGGCCTTGAGGCTGCTGGCGCCGGCCAAGAGCCGGATGATCTTCACCGGCCGCAGATTGGCGAACAGCTCCAGGCCAAGCGCGCAGGCCCGAGAAAGGCGCTTCGGCGGCGCTTGCGCCTGGGCAGGCCTGTCGTAGCGAGGGCCGCCCCAATACAGAGCCGCGAAGCAGCATCGGCGTCCGCTCTGGCGGCAGCTCAAAGTGTGCTGGCCGGCAATGGCTCCCGCAGAACAATATAGAGAGAGATCGCGGCGCCACCGATCGGCTGGCTGTCGTATTCCAAGAGACGTGCCTGGCGCTCAGCGCATCCAGCACCCCCGGGACACACACACCCGCCGTGATCTCCGGGCCGATGCCATCGCCGGGGCCAGAAGGGTGATCCGGTAACTGGGTATTGCAAGGTGGCCGGTCTTGATCAAATCGAGCGAGAGATTTACCGGCCGGGTTTGCCCTGCCCCCCTTGGTGCCGTCATGGGTTCCTCCGGAGCTTGGCGCCTGAGCTTGCCCTCAGCTGGCGCAACGCTGCGGCCAGCTCCGGAAGTTTGTTTGAAGAACGGCGGAGCCAACGCAACCACGAGCCGGTTTCGGGATCCCGGGTGCCACTGAACACTCTCGCAGAGCACGAATCATTCCCATGGATTCCGGATTTTGGGAACGAGAGATAGGAGATAAGCCCGATCAACGGCAAGGTTGGCCACGCCCACCTTGGCGCCAAGATCAACACCGGTTGCCAAGCCAACGGCGCCACCGGCGATCTCCCACCCTGGGGCCCGCCAGGGCACAGCCCCGGCCTTTTTACGTGATTCACCGCCATGGCCCCACATGCACACAGGGTTGTCAAATTTGTGCCGGGCACCGCATTGCGGGTCCTCGCCCACCGTGGGGCGCCATCGATTGGTGGAGCCGCAGCCTCACTTCCACCCCTCCTCCAGCACCACCCGGCGTCTGGGGGCATCTTTCACCCAGCGGAGGCGTGGGTAAGAAAACCAAGCCCTCGGCAACCGTCACGCGGCGTTTTCCGCACTGGATGACACAGGCCAGTCCCTCCTGCCGAGCTGGCTGCCTGGGATTGAGCAGCCGCATTGGCAATGTCTCGCAGCCTTCAGCAGCTGCACGTGATCCTGTATAGGCACTACGCCGGGATGGAGGGTGCAACCGCGGCTTACCGCGCAGCCGCACCGATCACGGCGCGGCACCCAGTGCACCTCGGCGGCCAGCGCTGGCGGCTGGATCCACCACGGCGCTGGTGGAATCCCCGCTGGCTTTGTGCCTGGGGGTGGAGGGCGCAAGGGCCTCGGCGCAAGCCAGCGCGGATCCTTTGAGTGCCACCCCAGGCCAGCCCCCCGCTCGGTGCCAGGCGCTGCATGTCCGGCCGTCGAGGGGCAGCAGCAGCTGGCCCGGCGGCCGCGCTGGCTGAAAGGGCGGCCGCCAGGGCCGTTTGCCTGGATTCGAGGAAGGCCATCTGGCCGGCACCGGCCGAAAAAAAAAATTTCGAGGGCTTCAGCGCCGCTGAGCTCAGGATCGGCGCCCAGGTTGCTGGGGCTGCTCTCCTCAACCGGCGCTGATCCGACGAGCCAGCTGCGAAAGCGCATTTCCTTCGGTGCGGACGGCCCCGGATCGTGGCCACCTCCCTGCGAGCACCTCGTGCAGCGGTACAACCGGTAATCCCCGGCGGCGGAGGTCGGGAACGATCCGTCGAAGGATCCAGGGCGGGCGGCGCTGAGCTCTGGGTCCGTACGTCGACACGCCCACTAGGGATTCCCCCGGGTGGGCCATTGATCCAGATTGAACAGGCGCAAATGAAATCCACAGGGGTGGCCGCAGGGGTCCCAGGGAAATCGACCGAGCACCAGGCGAATAGGGCCGCCGGCTGAGCCAGTCCATCCATCTCCCTGTGAAAACAAGCCGCCTGCCGGGCGGAACCAGCGCCAGCTGGCTGGGCGGGGCAAACGCACGCTTCGATGGCCTGCTCGTCCGGCGCAGCTTGGTCCTTCGAAGGCTTGGCCTGGACCAGGCGATCCGCCCGTTTCGTCACGCCAGAGACTGTTGCCGAGTTCGTGGCCGCCGCGCCAGCGCCCGGCGGGGAAAGGGCTCGTCGCGCTGCAGATGGGACGCCGATCAAAGAAGTGGCCGGCACCCCTAATCTGAAGCAGTTCAGAATGGCGCCTGAGCCGGCGCCGCTCGTCCGTCCTCGATGGTGAGGGCCAGCCGTCTTCTCTCGTCCGGCCCCCACAAAAGATCATCCAGTGGGTTCAGGGCAACCAGCAGGACACGTATCACGCAGAGAAGGAAACAGCAGGAACAGCCACGCCCGCCCCCAGCACAGCAAACTCAGGGATAGGGACTATGCCATTCGGCGGCTAAATCGGAAGCGCCTGTTAATGGCAAGTGTGCGGCGTGAGCATTTTTGGTGTGGGCGGTTTTTTGTGTGGCGTGGCGGAGTCTGGGATCTGAGCGAAAACAAACTTTGGAGCTGAAGTTGACATACGTTGGAAGCCACGTGAGTGGAAGCAGGCTTGGTGTTGAAGGCGGCAACCACAGTTAATGTTCCCTTTTGAACTCCAGTCCTTCCCAGGTCATCAGCACTGTGGGAACCTTATTCGAAAGGGTGTGCCCCTTGATGAGCTGACGCTGCCCCGCATTAGTGTCTCAAGACCTAGCCTTATGTTGCCTTTGGGTTGTCAAGACAACGAAAGGACAGCACTCTTCAATCTTTCGCTGACTTGGCCTAATGGCTTTGCGCTCACTGACTGTTGATCCGTCAAGCCTTTCTTTGGGACCAGCATCGCAACTTGGTGAGCGATAACAGTTGTCAATCACAATTGCGTCAAGTGGTCCCTGTTGATGTTGGCAAAAAGAGAAGGTCAGTCAAGAAGCAGTGGGGCTTGTTCTGCTGGCTGGCAATCTGGCGATTGTCTGGGCTTCTCCTTCTCTCTTGCCGCATGCGCACTACCCGCTCTCCTGGTGGGGAAGAGTTCTGTTATCAACAACGGTCCCTGCCCAAGCAATGGTGGGATCCACGCCAGGCCCAACGCTGTGGGCCGCAGGTGTGTAGTCGAGTGGTCATTTCCGTATATTTCCAAGGCGAGAAAGAACTGATGCACGATTGATCGTCCGCTGTTCAAGCTGGAGCCTAATTACAACATGAGGATGAAGGTCATTGAGACGTGGAGCGACGGTCGGGACACGATTGAACAAAGTTTCAGCGCTGTCGTGGCGCAGCTGAGGCGTTCAACAAAAACAATGGGCCAGACCCGGGATCGACATGGCGTTGAATCAGGAGCCCGGTGGAAGCAAGGGGCCGTTTCTCTTTCTGGTTGGTAATCGCGCCTACAGCCGGTCAACAACGCCACCCAAAGCATAGAAAATTGGCAAACCAGTAACAATGCCACGGTTGTCTTTTGCGGTGGCTGATCGAGACACTTGATTCTATCTCAGCAAATTTATTGCCAACAATCACTGATGTTGATGCTGACAAATGCTCGGCACAACAACGCAAGAATTGGCTGAGAAATGGAAGGGAGATTTCGGGCCTCTCTCAACGGTGCGGTTTTTGGTGGAGTCGCCTTTGGATGCCGCGTATCCCCTGGTCGCCCAATCCTTTGCCGCTGGATTCACGGCTGTGCCTTACTGCCTTTGTGCTCCTCTCGAGCCTGAGCAGGCGATGCTCCGAGACGGAATTCCGTGCCATTCAATCCAGTCTGAATCCAAACCTGAATCAGCGGTCAAAAAAGCGGCCATGAAATCCTGATGGACCTCCCCAAGAGGCGCGATCCGCTCGCGAAGACCGAGCACTCCTCAATGGCGTTCGAAAATGATTCGAGCGCTTCAAACTTTCAGTTCGCTGCGTCCACAAACGGAATGTCTTTGCAGAGCCCTGCGACCGGTTTCGTCAAGGACAGTCCAGCAGATGGGTTTCACAAGCCACCTCAGAAGGCCTTCTGGATCGGGTCTGAGACTACAGTCCCTTCACCGGATCAATAAGTCTCTGGAATAGGCACTTCAGCTCGTCGATCTTCTGCTCTGAGTACGATTTGTGGCTGGGGTTATTTCTGTTTTTATTGAATCTGGCAAGTAGCCGTATCGACCACGTTGGCCTTGCCCAGCAAGCTATTCTTGTTCCATTGATTCTGGTTGTTTGCTTCCTTGCTCAGTCTGGTGCTTGTTTTTGATGATTGATCAACAGATCAATTCAATTGGGTTTCGTGATTTCAATCCCCACAATCCAGGTTCTAATTCGCTATCAGATGCGTGCAACCACTAAATGCAAAGGCTTAAAGGATCGTAGGTTGACAATGCATTCTTTTGGAATCTTATTCCACGATGTTAATCGTTGGAATTTGACCCAGCCGTCCTCGCGGGACGCGGGGGTGGTGGCCATTTGCTTGGCTTTCTCTCCAGGAAATTTGCTGGAAGACATCGTGAATGGATTATGATCCTCTCACGATCGATTTCGCGATCGCGATATCATCAAATTGGACGCCTCTGTGCGATTCGTTTGAAAATATAAATCTGGCCACCACCCAACTACGATCCCCTGGGGTGAGGCTGATTTCACCATTCCAACAGTGAAATACGCACGTTTTCAAATCTTTCCAAAGATTGGTCACGGGTGGACTTTTGAAGTGGGAGTGTGCTGCCGAGCCTGATGCTGCGCCAAGCCTTGCAGTGATCACGGCATGTTGCTGAGATTATGGAAGCCGATCCAGAGTGGCAAAGGCACTTGATCCTTCATCCCGTGGGAATCTTGGGAGTCGACGCAATCAAGGCAAGCTCTGGTCCATTTGCTACGGGCTTGGATCACCACATCACCGCTTGAAACAGTGGGTCGTCGGCCAGAGAGTTCAGGCCTGGCGGATCAATGAGGCGTTCCACCCTGCATGGAATCAGCCTCGGTGTTCCCCCACAGGGGCAGATTGAAAATGCAATCAGAATCGAAACGAGTGAACAAGCTCTGGGTCCAACTGAGCGCAGTTGATGGCGCGCCCATGTTGTTTAACCGGCTTAGCAGGTGAACCAGCGATCGGCGGTGCACCACCGCATCACCCGTACAGCGCCAGTTGGCGGCGCACCTCATCGTTGCTGAGCCCCATGATCTCGCAATCTCGCTGCTCAGGCACAGGGCCCTGGCCCAGTTCCCGCCCGTCTGCTGGCATAAGGCGCACGCCTCGCGCCCGCGAAAATTCACCTCAACGGCGCGGATCGCGCACCGCCAATAGGGAGGCGCACCTGGCGCAAAGCAGGGCGCGCCCCTCAGCGCCGCGCTCATCAATTGGAGGCCGCTGCTCCTTCCCAAGAGGGCATGGGCCTGCCGCCTCTTAGCCGATCGTCAGGGGTGTGGCTGTTGGGCTGGAACACCGTGCCCAGCTTTTTTCGCCGGCGAAAAGAGGTGCGTCGAGCAACCGCGGATCACGGCCAATCGCGCCAGGCGGCCCCTGGATTCCGCTGGAGGTGGGCCGATTTCGGCCGCCGTCAGCTTGGTGTCCATGCCGCCGTGCTCCCACTGGCCGCGCCTTCAGCACCATGCTGAGCGTTGCCACCGTTTCGGCCAATCCTCACCCTCCATCGATTGGTGGCCGGGCCTGGATCGGTGCGATTGCCGGAATACAAAGCCGTCGCATCGGTGAGCAGCAACCAGCTCATCGGCGCCGCAATCGCCCACGGCACCAGCGCGCAAGTGTGTCGTTGTCTGCCGAAGCGCAACTCAATCGGTGGCCAGGGTGTCCGTTTTCGTTGACGATGGCAACCTACCCCCCAGCTCAGCAGCGCTCCAGGGGTGCGGCAGGCGTTCTGATAGCGGCCGGAGGCCAGATCACCGCGGGTCGCAGCAACATGGGCCACCAGGCCCGTGGCGTGCGAAAGCGCCTCGTAGGCCCATCAGCCGGCCCTGGCCAATGGCTTGCGGGCTGCCTGTAGAGCACCACCTCGCCAGGCCTCTGGCCACCCTCCAGGGCGCCGCAGCCCACCCCGACGGCCCCACTGGTTACAAGCGTATGGCATAACCTGGCCTGTTTTGCTGGCTGAGGCTTGAGGCCAGAGCGGCGATCACTGCATCGTCGCTGGGCGTACGCCCGAGCCCCGCAGCATGCTCGTTCCCACCTTGACACGCCGTGCGCCGCATGCCTCATTCGGTCAGGCGGTGCTGATCCGCGGGCCAGCGCAACTCCGCCCGTTGCAAAGTGGTCGGCTGGAGGGTTGGGCCCTGGGGGTCAACGGCTTCACCAGCACTGGTACCAGGCCCCGAGTCGTTGCCGGCCCGCTACGTCGGTGAACAACCGGTCGCCCACATGGCCACTTGGTTGGGAGGCAGGCCAGCTCGGCCAGCCACCTTGCGCAGGCGCGGCGACGCGGCCTTGCCCAGCTGATGGTGGTGAAAGGGCAGATCAAGTAACTTTCCCCCACCGCACCGATCGTGCGCTTTGGGGGTTTTTGCTGAACAGTGTGGCCATGGACGCATGGTTCCGCTGGGCCCCGGCTCGCCACTTGCCCATCACGGCGGAGTTTCGAGCCTTTGTGCGGGGCAGCAGGGTGCGGTCAACATTCCAGGATCAGCGCTTGAATCCTCCCCTGGAACAGGCGCTCCAGTGGCATTCTGCAGGCTGGTAATCGGACATCCCAGCTGTTGGAACAGCGCTGGAGCTCACCCGCCAGCTCCCGTTCATCGAGCTCGTTCTCTGATGCGCGGCTGAATTCGCTCGAATTCTTCACTTAACAACGATTCCTTCGCCACTGCCCTGCATCTTGGCGACCACGAAGAACGGATCGAAGGGGAATGTTTAGAGGCCCGTATTCCACCGTTATCGGACGCCATGAAACTCTAACCAGGATTTCGTAGGTGTCGGTGTCCCCCGTCTTCGCTTTCCCCCAATCCTCGTCCCGTCCGAGATCATCGGGGTCGGGCTCTTTCCCAGTTCGCCACTGACGGTGAGGGTGAACGTCGGAGGCACCAGGGACATGTTCATGTTCTTGCAAGCACCCACAATCGGCCGACCGACTCAGATCGGCCCTTTTCCCTGGCAGATCGTGTCGATCAGCTCGGGCTCCTCATCCCCCTGCAATCCTGAACAGCAGACCGGGTGTCCACGGGGTGAGCAAGGGCGTAATCTCTGACCGTCCAGGGGGATCAAGACTCTCCAAGAAAGCAGAGCATTTTGGCGGTCATGGCTTGTCGCGGACGTTCACGGTGGGGACGCTCCCCGGATTCTGTGATCGTCGGTCCCTGTCCATCATGGTGGTGGGCCAGACCCCTTAAGGCATGTCTCAGCATCGGCCGGCTGGCTTCTTGAGCCCGGTGGAGATGCCTTGTGTCCTGGGTTTCAGGGCCTTCAGTAGCACTTGCGCAAGCAGCAAAAGCGCTACGGCTGAAATCTAAAAAACGTCCCACTGCGTCGCCATGCAGGCCGTGGCGCTCGCCGCCTGCCCAGCTGTGCTGTGTTCCGTTCACTCCAGGCCAGGGGCAAGGCTCAGTGCCTGGGCTAACGCCAGGCCATAGCGGCGGCAGTGCACCCCTGGGCTGTTCTGTCTGCTGGCGCTCATCGAGGGGGGATCCACAACCAGGGCGCTGACCTGCGGTTGCTGAATCCAGGGCCGCAGCACCAGCAGGTCGCGGTTGAAGGGGCCCGCAAGCAGTGGGTGGCAATTACGCTGACACACAGCCCAGGGGATCAAGCCGGCCAGACCGAGTGCGCGCGCCCCTACATCATAAGGCAGCAATGGAAACGTGGGCCGGCGGGGGCTGAGGCAGGGCTCAACGGCTGGAGCTGAGCACGGCCGATTCCACGGCGACGTCCAATGGTTGGGCACAACGGCGTCGGGACTGGCCTGCCGGCGGGCTTGAACGGTTCGAGCACGGTGTCGAACCGCCAGCGGAGGCGGGCGGTTCGCTCCAGATGCTCCTGGTCGCCGCCAGACGCCTGCGGCCATCAAACAATTTCCTCACCCTCCGGCAAGGCGCTCGAGGTCTGCGCCAGCGGCCCCGGTCGCTGTCGTGTGTCCCCTGGCGCAACCGCACCTGAGAATGCCCCCTGCTTTGCCAACCCTGGGCCACGCATGCGAGCCGGGGCGCTTTCCCAGCAGATGGGAACCAGCCGGATGGAGGGTCCACTTCCCGCTCCGTGCGGGCCTGACATGCCGGCGAGACGGCGAACGCCAGCCACTGCCTGTTGACGTGTGGGGTCCGACCCAGAGCAGCGAGCCAGTGCCCTGGTCTGATCATCAGGTTCTTCGCAGCGACGATCCAGAAGTTGCGCAGCTGTGCCGGCAGGCGCCTGCTCCAGATGCCAGAGCAGGAGCGGTGCGCCTGTTTCAAGAGCTGACTGGAGGTCCGGCGTAAGCCATCGGCCCCTGCTGCATGCGAGCCCGCTCGCCACTTCCAGATGGTCTGTTTGGCGCAGCGTTGAAACCCCTGTTTCCCGCACAGGCCGAGGCGATCGAGCTGGAGGGTTGCCGGCGGAAGCCATTCTCAGCTGGTCGCCTCCCAAACGACCATGCAGGGCTTCCCTTGAGCATGGCGGCTTCCACCTGCCGCTTCCGCATGGGATTGCCTGGCTCCTCGAGGCCTGCTCGCAGATCCTCACTGCTCGATTCCCCCAGCAGCATGCCGACTGCGATTGAGGCGCGCACGAACGACGAGACCCAGAAATAATTCTGGGGGTTCAGGAAGGCCAGGAGAATCTCAGGGCCACGGAGGCCGGCTTGACCAGGGACTGGACGCAGGCGCTCCGGTTGCTCTCAGCAGCCAGCGACCGGCAGCACGGCTGCAGAAATCGACAAATGCGGCGGACTGAGCAAGGGCAGAGTCACCTGCAACGGCTCAATCCTGAAGATCCCGAGAACTGGCGGGTGAATCCAACCTCCCCGAAGTTCCATGGGGGATGGGTGATTGCACAAAATACGTCCACTACTTTGAACTGTATTCGCGCCAGCTCCACTGCTTGCCGCAGCATCGGGCCGGGGCCGCAACCACCACCAGCGGCGTGCGCCTCGTTGGCGTTTGCCTGCCGGATTGGGCGAAGGGCTCGCAGCAGCAGCCCTTGTCAATCGCAGCCCTCACTG
>Ga0163217_1087444_pt1 | contig 15474 bp, 19 predicted proteins | sample SynspAceP_FD_185933 | JGI IMG/M metagenome (GOLD analysis project Ga0163217, IMG submission 185933) | Saline lake microbial communities from Ace Lake in Antarctica - Synechococcus sp. Ace-P (PacBio error correction) | ecosystem: Environmental > Aquatic > Non-marine Saline and Alkaline > Saline ...
GCCGCAGCCGGCCAAGTTGTACACCGTTTGCCCAGCCCCACGGCCGTGCTCAGGCAGCGGGTGCCGGCAATAGCGAGAGCTAGCAGAATTGAGAGCGCTGCAGAGCCCACCGTTGGGAAATTGCCCCCAGCGGAGTTGGGCTCCAGGCTGCTGGCCGCAGGTGTCTGGTCCCTCAAGCCGCCACCCCTGCCTTGCGGCCAGCCCTCCGCCACCTGCCCGGCCTGGAAATGCGCTTGACCGCAGCGCGCCGTCAAGCCGAGCCGTTTCCGGTTTCTGGAGGGGTGGCGGGCAGGCGGATTGAGCACCTCCAGCATCAAGGCCAGATTGCGCTGGCCTCCGGGCAGGCGGCTGCCTGGCAGGGGCTCGAAGATGCTGCCAGCGACGCCGTGGGCGCGCTGGCCCCAGCCAGGCGGGATCAAGAAAGGGATTGCCGAGGAACTGCCACGCTGCGGGCCCAGTTGGGCGCCTGAGGATCGGCGCGGCCTGAGGGCGGGTCGCGGCTGAAGCGCCGGAAGCGTCGGCTTCCTCAGGCAGGCGCCGCCAAAGCCAGGGCAGCCGCCAGCCGACCCCTCGTAGTGGCTGGAGTAAGGCCACCAGATAGGGTGACAACAGACCCTGCGGCTGCACCAGGGGCAAACAGGACTTGCAGCACATCACCGATCACCACCACCAGGTCACGGAGCGGCTTCGCCGCAGGACACCCCAGCCTCCGCACAGGTAGGTGGGCCTGGCCCTGGAACACCTCCGTCAAAGCCTGCCTCCCAGGCTGGTGTAACCCAGCCCGCCCGGTGCTGAACTCCCGGTCTGGCCGAGCACGCTCAGGCCCGCCTGCCGGTAGGCGCGCCGTGCCCCCACCAGTGGCACTGGCGGCCACTTGCAACACCGCGGGCCTGAAGCCGCTGGCCAATGGCGGCCGGCTGAGATCCTCTCCTGGCCATTGGCTGAGGCACAGAACGCGCGTCACGGGCGTTTGCGCTCCCTGGCTCAACGGGCTCAGCCCTGCAACCAGTCCTCACCTTCTCCAGCGAGCGCCAACCGGCTTGCGGCGCAATCCATCGCGATCGAGCCTGCAGGTCCGGCCGAGAGTTCAGGCGCCATCGCCGGTGACCGCGCAACTACCAGATCGATGTGCGTCGCGCACTCACCTGGCGCCCCGGTGTCGAGCATGGCCAGCAGAGATTGAATCCTGGCCTTGGGGGTCTGGGGGTTGAGCTTCACCGCTGTGCGAGCGGAGCGCAGGCCCGGGCTCGGCTGATCGTCCAGCAGCTGCCAACCAGGACAGGCAAGTCCAGGCCGCTGACAGGCGCGGCGCCTGGCCGTGGATGGCGAAAGGAATCATCGATCACGCATCGGCGGCCCGGGGCACGCCTGATAACGGCCCAATCGCCTGATTCGACAGGGATTCCCGTGGTGTCCCGTGGGGGCCGACATCGGCTAACGCTCTGGCGGGTCAGGCGATCAGATTCCCACGCGCCGGACCGCAGGAACGCTGGTCCGGCCGCGCGCTAGAACGGCGAAGGAAGCGGCCCGCAAACCGCAGGTCTGGCTGGGCATTGGGATTGGTGAAGTTGAAGCCAACGCGAATGCAGGGCCGAGCTGAATCAAGCCTGGCATCCCCATAGATGTACAGCAGGCTTTTTGGGGTCGCAGACCACCGAAAAGCTGGGCTGCCCCGGACGGTTTTCATGAACGTAGACCTCGTCGCCGTGGAAGGATCGAATCGGCTTCGGACGAAATCCATCGTGTAGCTCATGGCCGCTGCAGCCTGCCGGAGCGCACGCCCACCCGCAAGCAGTTTCTGATCGCTACGCCAGCTGCTGGGTGAGGCCGGCCAGCTGCTTTCAATGCCGGATCGGTGATCAGGATGCTTTGGGGCGTCTTGCCGGTGTGGGCCGTGGCGGCGTGGATTGGAGATCGCGCTGGTCTGCGGTGCCGCCTCAAGAGGGATTCTGGTCTGTCTTATGGGCACTCTATGGACGTCCGGCCCAACTTCGGCAAACCGCAGCCGGCTTGGCCGGCTCATTAGAGGGTCTTTGATCGTCCTGGAGCAGGCAAGGTGTCGATCGCCATCGTGGGTGCGGGCTGGCGGGTCTCGTCGGCGCACCGTGGATCTGTGTGAAAGGCGCCACCCAGGTGGATCTCTACGAATCCCGTCCGTTCGTCCGGCGCGGCAAGGTGGGCAGCTGAGGACGCCGACGGCATACCACATCAGAAATGGGTTGCCACGTGTTTCTTTTTTAATTACGCCAACCTGTTTGCCTTTGATCTGCCATAGTTGCGCAAGGTGGGGGCGTTTCGAGAACCTCCCTCCCAAAGACCACACAGCCGTGAACAAGGGGTGCGACTGCGGGAGCTGGATTTTTCGCTTTTTATCAGGCCGCCCCCGTTCAACGGCCTCAAGGCTTTCTTCACCACGCCCAGCTCGAGCTGAATCGACAAGCCTGCGCAATGCCCTGGCCCTGGGCACCAGCCGTCGTGCGCGGAACTGATGCGACTGACGGACGGTGCGCATGAAGGTGAATCCGCGAGCTGGATCGGATCAGTTTCAAGGAGTGGTTCACTCAGGCGCCAATCGAGGATGGCGAACGCTGGTGCGTCTGCCGCGTTGCAGCGGCTCTGTAGGACCACGATTCTCCTATGCCGCTGGGTTTCCATGCGATTTGCGGCGGCCATGGTCGGCTCCGCTGCGCAATGCTGACCATGCTTCTTGTGTTCCGCGTCGAAGACCGAGGCCTCCAAGCTCACTTGCTCAAGGGGATCGCGCCCATCGCTGGCTGCATCGACCGAGTCCTGGATTACATCGAGGCCCGTGCGGTGCCCGCCTGCATCTGCGCCAGTCGCGTCAAGGAGGTGCATACACCGGAACGGCGCCCGGCGCCTCCCGAGGTGAGCGCCCTCACCCTGGGCACCCCGGACGGGAAGCGGGTGATTAGGCCGATGCCTACCTGGCGGCCTGCGATGTGGCCGGGATCCAGCGGCTCCTGCCCCAGGCCTGGCGGCGCTACCCCCACGTTTCGAGCACATCTACAAAACTACGATACGGTGCCCTGGTGGCCACGGTGCAGCCTCCGCTAACGACGCTGCGGTGACCGAGCTCTGGGTGAGATCGGCCGAAGCAGGAGCGGGCCCGCCGTGACCTGGGAAACCCCCCAGCGGGCCTTGAACAATCTTCTTTACCAACCCTGACGGCACGGATTTCAGTTGCCTTCCGCTGACCTCGGCCTTGGCCAGCCCCGCCGATTACCGTCGAGAGGGGCCAGGGATCTGCCTGCAAGTGGCGTGCTCACTGCCGGGGATCCTGGATTTCCGCAAGAAAACGCGGAAATCGTCGCGACGTCTGATGCCCGCGGTGGGCGGCATGCTGTTTCCCCTCGGCGGGACTCTCACCTTGACCCTGGGAGCAACGTGGGATGAAATTGGCCCAGTCGCTGTCTACGGTGGAGGCGCCTGGCATGGAGCCCTATCGCCCCTGAGCAGCGCAGTACCACCGGTTTCGAAATTTCTTCCTGGTCGGCAGTTTACACGCGCCAGATTACATCGATTCATGGACAAGAGGGGCCACGATGAGCGGATCGCCTGGACTAGCTGCGGGTGAATTCTTGACGCAGCCTGGCTACAGGCTGGCCAGCAAGGCGCTCGTGGTGGCCTGGATAGCAGATGGGCCGTTGGATGGAATGGCACAGCGGTCACCACCGATACCAGGCTCGGCTGAAGCGGGTCTGGGAGGTTTGGAGTGACCTTTGAGACGCGATGCCGCGCTGGATTGCGCCTGGATTGAATCGGTCAAAACCCTGGAGGGATCCCGATCTCACCGACTGGACCCTCTCAGCCCAGGGTTCCGCTTTCACTGGAAGCAGAATCAGCGCAGCGGGTTGGAAGCCCAGCAGCTTGCACTGGGGGAATGTGGGGGATAGCCCTCACCATATAGGGGCGGGGTGCGCTTCTATCCGCCACCAGAGACCGGCCACTTGTCCCACGTTCACCAGGATCGCGTCTCCGGGCAGGGCTGAACGGTCCAGCTACGAGTTGCCCGGGGTGCTTGGCCCCCTTGATGGAAACGCAGCCATGCCTGGGGGGAATTGGTGAACCCAGAGGGTGTGAGCTGTCCAAGAGCCAGTCGTGGATACGCTTCAGGGACTTGTTGAAGGGTGATTCTTTTCAAGCCGTTTTGAGGACGAAGCAAGCAGGGCAAACTTGCTGCTGCTGCTGCCAAGGACTGCCTGCCCCTGATCGCCTGCGCGGAACGCCAACTCCATCGTCACCGTCTCCCCGAGGCCGCAGGCTTCCTGAGCTGCCCTGCACCGCACTTCTGGCACCCAAGTCCGAGCACAGACCGAGCGCGTCACGCACAACGATCGCAAGGCCTTCAACGTAGCTTGTAACTCCACTGCCCACCTGGGCAAACAGGTGTTGGCCGCCAGTGCGGAGCGTCGCAAGCGGATCCCTTCGCTCCTTTACCGACGCCAGGGACCTCAGCCCGTGGCCACTCTGGTTTCCGCGCCCGTCGCTAGACTCCGCCAAGACCAATGTCACGCCTCATTCGAAGGCTGACACCGGTGCACTGCCGCCAGGGTTTCAGTTCAACGGCGTTATCTAGTGTTGCCGGGGTTAAGCAGGCTCTGGTGGCCATTCGGCAAACGAAGAGCGGCAGCGGGTTTCGATCGGCGATCAAGGGGGCAAGTCAGACGCCGCTGCTTCCCCCCGGCTGGAGCGTCGGCCTCGATCGATGCCGGCAACGCAGCCTCCAGCTGCGTTCGGGCAAGCAGCTGGGTCACACAGTCCGTGGCTTTCAGTCCGGCGTTGCCCTGAAGCAGGGTTCGCCCCGCTAGGCTGGCGATGCAGGCCTGCACCAGACCGCTGAGGTCGTAGGGATCGGCCTCAAGCATCCACGGCCGGCCCGAGCAGCTGCCCTGCAGGTGCGGCTGGTCTTGGGGGCCGATCGAGTCAAGGCCCACCGGCGCGCTTGGCGCTGCAGTCGTCACCGAAGCTGCGGCTCGAGCACCGGCAGGTAAAATGGATCACCGTTTTTGCCCGCTGCTGAAGGTGAGCGCAATCGATGCGGCCCTTGCTCGAGGGCAAGGGCGGTGGGCGACGGGCATGCGGCCGGGGCAAGCGCGATTCATAGGCGCCGTCTTCAAGCGATCCGCGGGCGCCGGCCTCGGCAAAAGGCTTTCGCCCGCAAGGTGCGCGCCGCTCTGGAACACGTGGCAGCAGCAGCCCGCAGGCCCAGCCAGACACGGAAAGTTCTCGATGCAGGCGTCGGCGACGAAGTTGGCGGCCAACGAAATCCGCCGTGCCCGCAGCGCTTTCAATGGCGCGCCAGCGGTTTTTCGGCCCACTGCCGCGATTTTCACCGTGCCGGGGCGTCGGCGAGAGATTGGTGCGATCCGCTCCAGTTCGCTGCTGCCACGGCGTCGACGCCTTACTGCCGAGAAGATCAGCCAGTGGAAGTCGGCGAGTTCGCCGAGGGCTCGTCAGCGTGGCCCCATTCGTCGGGGGGCCAATCACCAGGGCCGGCAGGTCGAGCACCTGGGCGCCGGCTCGCTCGAACCGTTTGCCGGCCATTCGGGCGAGCTGGACTCTCGGCCCTGGTCAGAACAATGGTGCGGTCCTGTAGGGGGTGGCCGCCACGGAATTGCGCCCATGGGGTCAAGAGCTCCCAGTGTGTGTCTGGGCTCCGGCCTGCTGCCCGGCAGCCGGCTGCTTCCTGATGCCCGGGCCTTGGAGGCTCAGCAGCTGGAGATTGCCTGGCGAAAAAGCTGGCCCGTGCCCGCATCGATGTTGCGCCGAGTAAGCTGAGCACGGCAAGGTTCTGAATGGTTTCGGGTGGTCGGGATCGGCAACTCCAGGGCGGTGGCGTAGGCTCCAGCGCCCCGGCGATCGCGCCCTGCCTGCGGCGGATCAGCCCGCAGGTTTGATGCCAGCCAGTGGCCGCTCTGGGGCGCGCTGCGGGCGGCCTGTTTCTGCCAGTGCAGGGTGGCCGTGCTTCTCGCCCTGGCCGCAGGCAGCAGGGCTTGTCTGAGGTTCAGCTGCGCCGGCCGAAAGCTCGCCGCGGATCAGTGGCAGGGCCAGGGCCTGGCGGGTGTGGGCTGATGGCTGCTCGGGAGCGCCGGAGTTCGGCCATTTCGCCAGGTGCAGCAGCAAGTTCGTAGCGCTCAGGAATGGGCGCCTGCTCGGGAACAGTGGGCCAGCCCGTTGCGCAGCAAAGCAGCTGGGCGCGATCGCAGTCGTCTTCGCTTGATCTCCAGCCCGGCAACTTTGGCGCTGGCGTAGGGATCGCCGGGGTGCTATCGCGCAGCTTCCTGTCCATGGCACGGCGCAGGCCGGTTTGGCCTGTTGCCAGCCGGACAGCAGCTTCCGCTGTAGCCGTCATGGCAGAGGGCCCGGCTGGGGAGAATCGGCATGCGCCAATGGGGCTCCCTTGGCGCACAAGGCAAGCACCACGCTGTCGTCCACCTCGCGTGGTAGGGCGGCTCCAGCGGATGTCCTGGATTGGCGCCGGAAACAGCCCGGCTCACCCTGGAATAGGGCGACTGCTTGGCGCAACGGCTTCGAAGCGCAACAGTTGATCAGCAGCAGGTTTCAGGGCTGGGCCATCAACTGTCGCAAACGGTCCCAGCCTCCGGCAGAAGCTGGCTCGTCGGCATGAACGCACCAGCACGCAATCGCCGTGAACTGCCAGCCCAGGGCCAAGTTTGCGCGCCGGGGCGAAGTCACCGGGCCGGGGGGATGGTGTGAACCGTGGCCGCCGTGCTGCCTGCGCGATCGCGCTGTCGCATCGCGGGAGCCGTGTCGACCACCAACCGATTCGCTGCTCATACAAGCACGAAGCCTGCACCGACGTCAGGCAGGCGGCGAGCCGCTCCGCCTCTCCCGACGGTCTGCGAGAGGCTGAGCATCGAAGAAGGGGCAGCGCTTGGAGGGAACTAAGGGGCCTCTCCGCCCAGCTCGGCGCTCGCTTTGGTGTACCCCAATTGGTGGCAATCCGTTAACCTCCCTGGCGGTACATGCTCCTGCCCTTTGTCACGGGGCCGATCCTGGAACACCCACAGCCTGGACGCAGCTAAGCAGGGCAAACCTCCTGGTTTCTCCGCCGCGCCGATCCAACGCAGACCACACGGCAAACCCTGTTTCAACCCGTTGCTGAGTTTCGATGACCCCGTTGATGCCTTCTGGCTGCTCCAATCCCTTCTCGCGGTGGTTGTTTGGGTTTTAGTCCGCCTCCTGGGTGTGGTGCTGCCGGTGCCCAGCAGAACCCGCAGCCGGCGTCTCCGCAGCAGGTCCAAGCATCCGCCCCACGGGGGCCGGGACATGCGATCTGGGCATACGTGGTTTTGGCCGCGGGGTGGTGGGCAATGCGTGCTTGATCGCCCTGGTGGTGGTCATCGCCAGCCAAGAACACGCTTTCAGGAGTTCACCCGGTGGGGCCCCACGGCTGGCCGCTTGCTGCTGCTGGCGCTTGATTCGCACCACTGTGGCCTTCGTGGCGCTTCTTGGCGGGCACGAAGCGATCTACGCGCTTGCCTTCGCTTTCATCTGTTGGGCTGGGGTGATTGCCCTCGGGCTGCACCCGAGGTGTTTCGTCTCGGCGACAATCCCGCTCGAGCCGGCCTTCTGGCAATCGTTTCATTTCCTGGGCGGGTGCCGGCTGAACGCGGACTGATGCTGTTTTCGGTGGCCAGCCGCCGGAAATCCATAAGCACCTGCTGACTGGCGGCGCTGGCACATCGCCATGAACTGCTTTGGCGGCGGTGATTTTTCATGGCCCAGGGCTGGACCGGACCGCGCGATCTGCTGGAAGATTCCGCCAGCTGGCAGAAAGCCCAGATCTTCGCTGCGACTTCGAAAGCACGCCACCTGTCCCCAACGCCCGCGCCCTGCCCCTTAGCGGGCCCGCTAGTCGGTGAAAGCCTTCGATGCTGCCTGCGCCCAGTCCCGGGCGCTCGAGCAGCATGGCCTGGGCGAGAGGATCTGCCGGGCTGTAGGCCGCGGGCAGATCGGCTGGCAGCAACGGCTTGCAACGTTTGCCAGAGATAGGGGCTGCCGTAAACGGCCGAGCCCGGCCACGGCGCCCGCTCCCAGCAGCTGGCGTCACTACCGAGCGCAGGGTTCCTCCCGCCCGCACTTTTCCCCCGGAAGGGATTCCCCGCGCACGAACAGCTGCAAGCAAGCACCGGGCGGCCGTAGCCGCCTCCAGGGCAGGGGTGGCGCTGGTGTCGTTTGTTCCAGGGGTCGGGCTGCGTCCATCGATGCAGCGCAGGCGTAGGCCCAAAGCCGGTTCGGGCGCTGAACGCGGCCGGTGCCATCAGCGGCAGGAAAGCGTTTGGCGCACGCTGCTCGTCGAGCGGAATCAGGTTCAGGCCTGGCCCGCCGGTAGCTGGGCACAACCCTGAGCCTGCAGGCCTCAGCGTCGCCAGTTCCCTGGCCAGTGCCCGCTTTTCTGCGTTCGAGATTCGAGCCCATTCGAGATACGCCGAGAGACAGCGCATCGCCTGGGTCGGGGCCGGCAGCGACCGTAGAGCGAGAGTGCGCGCTCGCGCCGCTGCCAGGCTCTGCTCAGAGCCGGGCATGGGGATCCGCCCGCTTGCAGGCTTTCGAGCAGGGCGCTTCGATGGCGGCATCGGCGTCGGCGGGCATCAACAGCAGGTCGGAGCCGGCGGCAAAGGCCAGCACCGCCGCTTCGCCAAGCGCCCACTGCCCGGCCGATCGCCTCCATCACGCCCAAAAAGGGCATCGGTCACCACAAGCCATGCGGAAGCCGGGGAGGTCCATGGCGCAGCCCAGCTGAATCGTTAGGCCTGCGCTGAACAGGGTGGCCGGCGCCTTGGGGATCCAGTGCCGGCAGTTGCAAGGTGGCGGTCAATCAACACCTGGCGACCCCGGCCCGCGAATCGCCTGGCGGAAGGGGGGCAGCTCAGGGCCTCAAGCCGCCTCCGCGGTCGTGGGGCGAGAACGGGCAGCTCCAGGTGTGAATCCGATGCTGGTGTCGCCGTGGCCGGGGAAGGTGTTTTGGCGCAGGCCAGCACCCCTCGGCCTGGGTGCCGAGGAGAAAGGCGGTCGCCAGCTTCTCCGACGCTGCTGGATCGTCCCCCCAGGCCCGCACGTTGATTGACCGGGTTGGCCGGGTTGTTGTTGACATCACAAGCACGGCGCATCCGCAGTTCAGACCCACAGAGCGCGAGCCTGGCGGCCAGTGCAGCGCCCGTTAGGCGTGCGCCAGAAGACGGCCCTGAGGCAGGATCGCTGCGGGTGGAGCCATGGACGAGGGCCATCGGCGGACCCAGCCAGGCTGGCCCCCTGCAAAGCGTTGGCCGAACCCCTTCTTACGAACATCGGCGCAGAGCGCAGGGGATGGCCCCGCCCAGGCCGGAGCTGGCCCGTGCGCAGGCGCAGCTGCGGCGCACTGCCACCGAGGGAGAAATCACTCCGCCACGCCTCAGGCCCCCGGGGGGCAACAGCCGCTGCAGCTCCGCATTGGGCAGCCTTCCCAGCGGGGATAGCGGCGCTGGCCATCCGCTGAGATGGCCCGCTGCCACGCAACACGACCAGGCGCGCCACCTGCTCCTTCAAGCATCAAGCAGGCGCCAGTTCACGCGCCTGGGCCTGTCATCAGGGGGTTAAGCTCATCACGCTGTTCCATCGTGCCAGCTGGAATCTCTCCCGCTCCCAGCCGTTGCCGCCCGAGTTGGTTTGAGCAAGCCCAGCACGTTGGTGCCTTTTTTGCGATGCCGCGATCGAGCCTGGAAGATACACCTCAGGGTGCGCCGCAGCTTGAGCCTGCGGCCGCAGTTCCCTTTGACAAAAGGCGTGGCCGATTTCAGCCGCCGGCCAAGGCTTCCTGGCGGTCATCTTCCGCTGCCGAAGATGCTCAACCGAAATTTTGCAGTGGCTGCAGGTCGCCGGCCCACCCACCGTGGTGACGCTGACCATGCACAGGGCAATGCGTATCGTCTTAAAGTGCCGCCATGGGGACGAGGCAGTTTCTACTCACCTCCGCCGGATTCAGCGCCGAGCGCTCCACGTCGGCCCCTGTGCCATGCCTAAGCAGTGGTGAGCGGTTCACCAATCGCACGGCCAGCACAGGGTGAGGCTGAAGTCAATGCCGCTGACAGTGCGCCCACCAGGGCGTCCGGCGAGCGACCAAGGGTAGCGCCGCTTGTGGCCAGCGGCTCGAACCACCGAGTTGAACACCCAGGCTGATGGCCACCAGAATAACGCGGATAAGCGCGTCACGATTCAGGAAAAAGTCCTTCATGGCTAAGGCGGTATGGCGAGGCGTCCCAGTCGCGAGGCGTGGCGGAATCACAGCTCTCTGCCGCCACGGGGTCGAGCGAGCGAAGTTTTGGAGCTTTTGGGTGTGGCAGGATTTCTTCCTTTGCGAGAAGGTTCGGCTGGTCTTGCCGCCCAGACAACTCGACTACACGTGATGAGGTCACCCTGGCCACCTGGGTCAGCTCGACCTTGTTCCGCTCTCTGGCAGCGCCAAGTTGCCCGTGCTCCGCGATGGAGCGGAGTGATCGCGATTCCATGCGCCATTGCGCCTCTCCTGGAGCGCAAGGCGACGGGTGTGTCGCTGCTCCGCCACGATCCGCTCGAACGTGCCGCGGTCCTCACTGCTCGAAGACTGGCTCCGATACGCCGCATGGCCGCCGGGGTTCGCTGGCTGCCTCCAGGCAGCCAGCCCAGGCTCCACCCGGCATGACTGCGCCAGCGGCCTTGCCTGCCCGAAGCAACGCCGGGGCCACTGCGCTCCTGGTTGGGGCTTTGCCCGGGGAACTGCTCACTGGCCTTGGAGAGCTTGATTCGGCGTGGACCGCGCCGTCAGCAGTTGCAGGCCAGCCTGGAGCAGCTGGCGTGCTGGCCGCCTGGTCCGCACCCCATTTCTGGTTCGGCGATCAGGTTATTGTCCTTGCTGATCTGGCTGTGGCCCAGCCCAGCTCTCACTGCTCAAGTTCCCGCCAAGCCGCCGGTGCGCCCTGGCCGGCCAGGGCGTTCCTAGGCTTTGCCCGACCATCCCTGCTGGTTTTTCCCTGTTCGACTGAGCGGGAACCGGCCTCCTACTGAGCCTTGGCCCGCGTGGGGTGGGCGGTTCCAGATCAGGCCCGCAGACTGAACGACACCCTGTGCCCATCGTCCGTCCCCTGCTAGCGCACGAACTTTGATCACTACGTGGTTCTCGAGCCCCAGGTGGGCGAGCGCACCCTGACGGAGCCGAGACCCTCGATTGGCTGATCGAGCGCTGGCGGCGCTGCCGGAGCCTCCCAGTGATCTGAGTTGCCCTTCCTGACAACCGGGCCGCGGGCCGAACGCCTTTGCTCGACCACCGCCTGCGAACTGGAGCTGGCAGCCCGGCGTTTGCTGTGCAAGTGGTTCGCCGTGCGTCTGCGAGCCGCCCCGCGTTAAACGGTCTTTGAGCACGCCGGGACAACGCTAGCACCTGTTGGGGGCCACCGCGCCCAGCCCCGGCCGGCCGTCCTGCTTGGATCTGCAGGTCCCTGGGCATAGGCGGCATGTCCGCCTCGCGCCATTACTCCGCCAGGCTTGCATGGCCGGATCGGTGCTGGCCTGCATCAAGGGGGCGCGGAGGTTGGATCGGCGTTCAAGCTTTCGAGCACCAGGGCAGCGGTGCAATCCAGCAGGACACCACCCCTGTTTGCAGCTGGCCCCATGTTCTCGCGTCGCAACACGACGGCGCCGGCCGGGTGGCCACATGAACCAGGCGAATGCCGGCCGAGATCCGCGCCGCAGTACGGAGGCCTCAAGCTCACGGAACGCCGGCTTCGCACATCGGTTCTGACACGTCTGGGATCGGTCGTCCCGCCGGCCTGCTCCAGACCTGGTCGGCGTCAACGAAGCGATAGCCCAGAAGCGGTCGGGCCGGGGGCGGCCGACGGCGCTTCTGCCGGCGCCCATGCATGCCGAACAAATAAATGTTGAATGCCGCAAGACGCTCGCTCAGGCCTGGCGGGGAGATCTGCGCAGATGGTTGCGGCAGGCTGTTGGCAATGGGCTGGGAATCGGAGGCAGACAAGGGCGGGGAGCGGCCTGATGGGGACTGGCGTGGCGCTGGAGGGTTGGATGGCCCAACCAGCTCTGCCTGAATCACGCTCACTAGGATGACCCAAACTGCCGGCGATCAAGGATGACACAACCGGTTGACCCACCAACGCTGTGCGAGCCCTCCCGGGCGACCGCTGGGCTGGCGCCCATGGCCAGGGGCGACCCTGCGTGATCACACCGCCGAGGCCACGTTCAGCTAAGCCATCTTATCGGCTGCCCGGAGTTAAGTGATGCCCAGAAACGAGGCCCAGTTTGGCCGTTGCGCCTGGCCCCCAGGGCCAATGGCACAACTAATGGAACTGATCGTCGTCGATGGCTGGTGGTCCTCGACAGGACGGCATTGGTGCTTGAACCTCTCGATGTCAAGCACGCCATCCGGCGTGAAGGTGAACCAGCCCCTCGACTTCCGCTTCCTCACGGACTGCTGGACCGAATTTTGATCTCAGCGCCGCCAGGGCCGACTGCACCCGCAGCTCTGCTCCAGGCCGATCTGGCAGCGCTGGCGCGCATCTGCCTTGATCGGTCTGGCGCCTCTCGAAAACCACCTCTGGGCCGACCTGCTCGACAACAACAATGGAAGCTTCCTCTCGATTCGCACTCACATTCGTGCGCCCACCGGCTGGCCCGTCCGAGTCTCCCAGGCCCGAGAACGGCAAGATCTACGGCAAGTGCGCCCGGCCCCAGCGGCCATGGGCGCAACAACTACCTGCCTCGATGTCACGGTGAAACGCCGGCACGAATGCGATCCGCGTACCGGCATGGTCTGCGACTGGCCGTGCTGCAGCCAGCTGGTGAACAATCTGGTGGTGGAGGCCCTTCGATCACACCTTCCTCACAAGGATGGGTGGCCACATTTAGCCGCCTTGCGTGCCCACGCCGAAAAATCGCCCTGCACATCGCGACCTGCCTGACGGCACGCGATTGCGCAAGCTGGGGCGCAGCTTGCATAGCGTGCGCTGCAGGAAGAGCCGAACAATGCCGCGAGGGTCTTTGCCGAAGTGCACACGCTGTCATGGAGAGAGTGCGCCGCAAGGAGCGCGCTGTGAGTGCCCCTCGCCGCCGTTTGAGCCACGGCCTGAGCTGGCGCTTTGGTGTTGGAGCGTCACAGCCTTCGACGGCCGCACTTGCTTCCCCCGAGTGGGGCGCAGCCCAGCCTCGAGGCCCGAGGTGATCGCCAAGGTGTTGGAAGAGGCCTGGGCCCTGGGCCGATGGCTGCCTGATTGGCGCAGGCACCCTCAGGCAGCACGGACAGACACTGCGATAGATGCCATCCGGCCAGCTGCTTGAGCCCCGGCTGGGCAGCTGCGCTCGCCACAGCCCGATCGCCCGTGGTGGTCAGCCGACAGGGCCCTGCTGGATCCATGCTGCCCTTTTTCGATCAGCCGCTGGAGGCTTGGTTGCTGCAGGCAGGCCCGCTTGGCCTCTGGTGTCCGCGCCGGCTTCTCGCGCTGTTGCGGCTGGAAGCCTGGCGCGGAGAGCTTAGAAAGGTTCAACGGTTGGGGTTGGAGCGGCTGGTGCCTGTCGTGGGCGGCCGAGCTGGCATCCCGCCCTGCTGGCTGAGCCAGTTGGTGGAACGAGCTCCAGCTCACCGTCTGCCGTGCCTGCTGGGTGGCCCCACGGCTGGGTGCAATGGGCGGCGTTCGATCCCCCGCAAAACTGGGACCATGCTGGAGCAGACGCCCGCTTTCGGAGAGGGAGAACTGCTTTGGCTGCGCTTACGCCGGGTTGGCAAACCACCAGAACCGGTAGCCAAGATGGAGCAAGCCATCCACGATGCGGCCTGATTGAGCAGCTCCCCGCTGAACCCTTTGACATTAACCCGAAGGGATCCGAAAGCGCTTTTGCAGCTTCTGCAGTGGCACATCCTTAGGGTGTCGCTGGGAAGGTCCGAAGCAGAGCGGGCGGCGCAAAGCGTTTGATTCACCACTTCGATGTCGTCGCCCAAACGGCCAGCCAGCCATCTCGGTCATCACCCGAGACTGCGTCCGCTGGATTCGGCTTCCTTGATCAGGCATCTGGCTGGCGGCTCGCGGCTACCTGGCGGCCGGCCCCCCTAGCGATCTCTTCGGCGGCCCCTGGGTTGCCGGCTGCCGCGGTCAGGCAGATATCGCTCAGCCCCCGTCGCTTCGAGCTGGGGGCGCAATCAAAACTGCAGAACAGGAACCCAACCAAGCGGCCCGCGCGGGCGCAGCCCTGAGCGCAACGGTGCTCAGGCTGCGGGCAGCGAGGGCCCCAGCAGTGCTGGGGGATTCGCGGACGGGCGCTCGGTCATTGGCCCTCATCCCGGTTAGTTTTGCGCAGCCGCCCTCGGCCGGATCCCTTTGCACCTGGCATGAGCTGCTGGCAACCGCTGGCATCGGGCGATGGAGGAGATCCCCGAAGCGCATGGCAGCGCTGGAACAGCCCCCGCCGGGCTTGCCGTTTACAGCTTGGCGTCTGGCTTGCAGGGGCTTTGAAACCTCCGGCAGTGTGGCCGCCCCGCCAGGGTTGGGCACCGTGCATCATGAGCCTCTGGCGCGAGCACATACCTCATCTCGCCCGTGGCGCCGGCTCTATTCAAGGGCCACAGCTATGCGAGTTTCGTTTTTTGATCAAATCGTTCGCGCCAGTTGGCTGGTCAGCTGGGCTGCGCTCTACCGAAACTGGCTGGGGGATGAGCCGTCAGTCGGTGCAGGGCTACCGCTTTCATATGCCCGCTGGTGAAGAAGCCCGCCCGACTGTACGGCGCCTGATTGCCTCGAGCTGATCGACGACTTCTGCGCGAGCATCATCCTCAGTTGCAACTTTCTCTACGTCGACCCCAGCTGGCAGGCCTGGCGGAAGCGGCCGGGCTGCCGGCCACCTGGCTCACCCAGCAGAGTCTCTGGAGGCAATGGAAGACTTCAAAGCTTCGACGACTATCTCGCCAGCTCAATGCAAACCAGCGCCGCAACATCCGCCGTGAGCGCCGCCTCGATCGGCGCTGCTGGTCTGACCGTCACACCGCTGGCGGGGGACGCCTGCCGGGCCTCGATGGTGCGGCACATGCACAGCTTCTTTATGCCCGGCATTGTCAAAGCGCTGGGGCCTGGGGCAGTTCCAGTACTCACCGAGGCTTCTTTGCTTTTCGCCGGCTGAAGCAAACTGCGCGAGAATCTTGGTGCCTGTTCAGTGCCACGCGCGGTGGATCCCTTCGATCCGGTGGCGATTGTCGCTCTGCGTGTACAGCCATGAACCTCTGGGGCACGTATTGGGGCAGCACAGAAAGAAATCGAGAAAATCCTTCATTTCGAGGTCGGTTATTACGCCCCCATTGGTGGGCGATCCAGCCAGGGCTTCGTTCTTTCGATCCAGGTGGCGGGCGGCAGCCACAGCGCCGGCCGCGGCTTTCTGGCCCGCCCAGGGCTTCCCTGCACCGCTGGAGTGACCCCGTTT
>Ga0163217_1103499_pt1 | contig 15474 bp, 18 predicted proteins | sample SynspAceP_FD_185933 | JGI IMG/M metagenome (GOLD analysis project Ga0163217, IMG submission 185933) | Saline lake microbial communities from Ace Lake in Antarctica - Synechococcus sp. Ace-P (PacBio error correction) | ecosystem: Environmental > Aquatic > Non-marine Saline and Alkaline > Saline ...
ATGCTACCGTGTTTGCTGTGGTATTGTATCCCGTCGTCCGAGTAGCACAGCACACAGTTTTGGACAGACGATGAATAGAAACTTGGAATTTTTCGCCGAATCGATCGAGTGCGTTTCATGGTCTACGTAGACCCAACGAGTTTGCGCCCGCTTTTACCGAGTTGCTGCCAACAGGAAATTGAGAACCAGCAACACCTCCGGAGGGGTATCTCAACACCCCAACGGGGATCATTGGGCAAACTACGCGCTTTGTGCAGAATTTTCGTCAACTCAGTGCGTCGTCTCACATATGTGAGCGGCTAGAGGGGCGCGGATGGCTGGGCGCGTTTGCTGAAACCGCACAGCTGTTTCGCTGCAAGAAATGTAACCATGAACCCGTTTCGATGGCTCGAGGCCCGGTACAGGATGGGAGTCCGGGCTAGCTATTAACCGGAAATACCCTCCGGTTGCCGCGGGTCGTGTGGCCTGAATGACCGCGCAAGGCGGATCACCCGATCGCGCTTTTGTGTAACTAGAGACCTCTACAATGCTTGCGAATCTTAATCTGCAGTCGTGCTTGTGGCCTGAACCGACGGGGGTAACCGCTGGCCGGCGGCGGTCACGGCGAGCGCTCTTTCTAAATGGGTGGTTGAAGGTCTCGAGCACGTATCGTCGGTACGCGGACCGAAATCTTGTTCTGTGCCCGCATTCAAACACTCACCTGTCCCCGAAAAACATGCCTCTGATCGCCAGAGCCTATGCGTGGTACTCACGCAGGTTCACTAATATCCCCGATATCAACTACGCCTACAACGCGTATTTGGTGCGTCCAATTGAGATTTCAAGCCGACCATTTCCTGATATGCTGGAGGCCAAAGCGATATGCCACAAGGAACCCTTGAATAAAGGTTTAGCTCTCAAAAACAATGTGTCCCGAAAATACAACATCGGCATTTCCTTTCTACTCCGTTCACCTCTTCTCCATTGCTGTGGTGGCATCGGATGGCCACACTGGTCCTTATCTGTGATGACAGATGCACCGATTAAAATGGTGAAACGCCCTCAAGGGCGAATATGCGCTGCGCCTTGTGCCGGTGTCCGAGAGATTTACGGAGGAGCGCATTCCGGACCACAGACAGTCGCACAGCCAGCGCTGCGGGTACGCGCCCGTCAAACTGACCGAGTACTCGATCCCAAGACGCGAACGAATTCGGCGTAGCGGCCCGTAATATTCCCGGTATATATAATCGCGGCCCGAAAAAGATGAGCGAGTTCTTGAGACGTCAGACATAGCTATGTGCATTAATTCGAAACCAGAGTGCGCGAGATCAATACGTGGAAAGCTGACCTCCCTCGGCGAATAAGCGTCCAGGTGCCGCACGACGAGCGGGCTGGGCATGCGTCCAATGAATCCCACTGGGCAATCGCTGCTCCTTGGAATGCCGCCCATCCGGCGTCTTGCATAGCCTATCCTGCCCAGCTTTACTTTTACGCTTGACGCGATGGAAAACCAGGCGCTGGAGCAGCAGACTGCGATCGAGCCCGAATGCCAGCCTCGATAAACCCAAGGGCAATTCTAATGCCTCCTATCCTCCGGAGTCGGTTTCACCAGCCCAAAGGTGCAGCTGGCTCTCTCATTATGAAATGGTTTCCATCGCCCCATTTACGCCTTGTTGCCTCGAAAAGGCGTGCTGAACGGACCGCGGTCCACAAGCGAATGAATGCACACGGGCTAACGTGGATCTCGCTCTAGTGGAACGTCTTTGGCGCCGCCATCAATACCGAAGAGGCCCCGACCCCCTGCTACACCTTTTCAGCTGCAGTAAGACTAGCGGGGATTTTCTGAGTCCCGTTATTCAGCCTGGCGGGCAACAGGACGGAGTCGACACGGCGGTTTTGGCATCCGTCCCGGGCCCTTCCGTTTGATTAGATCACGATCGGGCACAGATACGCATGCCCTGCGCGTCGATCCGGTCGTCGGTGGTTCCGCGCTGCTTTCCAATGCGCTGCGACTCAATCGCTCTTGCCTGGTAGCCGCTGCCGACCCGCAGCGTTCTTCAAATCGGGATCAGCCGCTGGGTATGCCCTGTACCCCCCTATCCGTCCGGTTCGTGGCCCCACCAGCAAGAAAGAGTCCGTCAGTATTCTGGGTGTTGATCCCTCTCACCAAGACTTCACGCCGGGCGCCGCACACGATTGACCAGCCGCGTTTCCGAACTCCCCCTGTCCCCAAGGCGCGCAGCTGCCCGGGTAATCGCAAAATGATGAACTTCCAGCGCGCGCGGCTGAGCACGACATGGCCAGAATTTCTCCAACGCAGGAAGCCATCCTTGCGAAGCGGCGCTTTGCGGCCGGGAACGTCGTTGGGCTGGGCGGGTTGGGCTTCTTGGATCACACAAACGTAGTCCACAATGGTCTACCGGCCTGCGCCCTCTTGATATGCGGCTTTGCAATCCGATTTTTTGATGAAGTATAGGCAGAGGCTGACTCATAGGTGGTGCCTAGAAATGGCAACAACAGCGTCATCTTTCAGGGCCGAGAACACGCCACGATTACGAAAAAGCTAATCGTCACTCGGCGCATGGCAGGACATGGACCTGTCCTCTTGGCCTTTGCCGCGGATGTGCTGTCGAATCGCCTTTGACGGGCCAATGAACGGAGGGTGAGAGTGCGACCAAGACGGCAGCTGGTTTTTAACATTGCTGGCGCGTGTCGCGAAGCGGCCGGTCGGTACGACTACATGTTCGTCATCCGCGTGGCAAGTGTTTCAATCGCAAAGCCGGAAAAAGTCAAAGCCCCGCCGCAAACGCAGCACTGCAATCGAGCACGTATCCCTAATCCGCGGCTTCAAGCTGTCGTGCGCAAGGGCCGCATGACCCTGCAAGGGGTCAGGCCGGGCCTTCCAGCCGCCAAGCGATCCGGCCCTGGGCGAATGGCCCCTTCGTTTGTGCACGCTAACCGCCGAGAGCCGGCGCGCGTCCTCCCGATAAGTAGGCACCGTAGGTCGGCAGCTGAAATGAGGAGTTAGGGTTTGCGTTGATCGGGACCTGTTGTAATGTTTAAATCTTGCGCCTGTGCGCGAGCGGTTTGCCGTGCTGCCGCTGCGGCAAGGACAGATATCCAACGCATTTGCTCGTCGACCCGCCGCAAAAGCAAAGATCAACCCCGGCACGTCCAGCTGACTCATGCTGAATTGCGCGTGAAATAGCCGTCTGTCGCCTCAGTCTCGGTGGCCCCGCTGGCGAATCGCGGTTGGTTCATTTGAACGAACCCCGCTGCCAGATGCGTAAGTGTCAGAGATGAAGATGTCGCTCGGTCCGAAAATTGCCCACATCGGTCGCTAACTCCCCCCGCAGACGCACCTGACGGGGTTCCCGCCGCGGAAGTACTTGGTTCCTTGGCGCTGCGCACGGTCAGATACCCTCGTATCCGCGAACGCCAGCATCGCGGTTTGGCGTGCGTCCAGAATCAGCGACGCCGCCAGTTCATTGCCACCTATCTGTTTCGCCAAGGATCGGGCTTTGCCCCCGACAACTGCGCACGGCCTCCGCCTGCCATGGGCCGTCAGACAATAGTAGCATTTGTTCACCGGAGCGACACGCTGCAGCGAACCACGGCGATCATCTCGCGCTTCGCCGCCTTAGACAGGTTCGACGCGCCCAGCACTCGGTACGTTGACCCGACTCACAGCGTAGAACTTCACCAGGGCCCTAAAGGTGCATGTCTGGAAATTTTCGGAACCAATATGTGTCACGCACGTTCTCGCCACCTGTACAAAAGCATAGGCCTGCAGCACATGTCGGCGGAGCGATGTCACCCAAGCTTATTTCCCCTGACAGACCCATCAATAGTATTATAAATCTGCGTCGTTCACGCCCTCGGGCAGCGGATTCAACACCCATCGGCAGTTTCAGGGCAGTGGGGGTATCAATGCGGCCATGGGCGGGTCCTTTAGTCCAGGGAATTGACGTAATGATAGTGGCCCCACCCAGATCAAAGCCCAGACCCCCTGAATAAACAGGGCCGGTTCGCGCCCCGGCGTTCGCTCTTTGTCAAAGAACCGAAAACCGCCATCTGCGTCGCCCCCTGTTGCGCCTGTGCCCACTGAGAAACCGCGCTTGCCCGCTATCAGCCATCTTGGGTAATCTGACGTACTGGTTTTTCCCACCCACCGTGCACCTCCCGTTGAGCTTCCACACTACCCGCGCGAACCTGAAATGCCATGCAATCCGGCGACCTCCGCCGCCCACACCGTCTCCGGCACTCGCTGACCGGTCCGATCCAAATTCGCCTGTTATCGGTGAGACTCGATATGCACCACCCCGTCATGCGCATGCGCCCGGCGCGAATTAATTGCGACACAACACATCAGGTTTTCTACTCAACAGTCCTCAAATGGTGGTCAAGTGGAAACTTGCGCAGGGAGTCGGCCGGTTTTCTTGTAATAAGCGTCTGCGTGCGCGAGAGTGTGGCGACCGGGTTTGTCGCGACGAGTTTATACCACCGGGCTTGCACTGTGGTTCGCGAAGGCTCCACGTTGGCCTTGCGAGGCCCGAGAACCTCGCGTGAGCTGGTGCCGCACATGCCATCCTGTCACGCCCTAACAAATTACACGGCACAGCTTCATTTGTAATATTGCAAGCGCAGCGGGCGGTTTCGATTCCAGATCTGGAACACAGGGAGAGGTGAAGGTCACAAGATCGGCACGAGTGACGCAGGCATAGGAAACCATCGTCAACGCTTCGCACGACAGACACCGGCGAGACCACTGCATTGCGAATAGAGGTTTGACCAGGGATGACAGGGTCTAGCCACAGAGCTAGTTGCAAAGGAGCGGGACACAGAGGTCCGCTGAGACGCGCACAAGTCTTCACCGCTTCAGCGAGCACGATATCGTACGCCGTGGCAGAGACCGGGATTCAGTGGAGAGACGAGTGGGACGTCTGATGAGTGCCAATCGCGTCGCACTCAAAGCGCGTGGGCGCTCGTTCGGCGCGCGAGCGCGCAGGAGCAGGTTACTGAATCCTGGTCTCGCACTGGCTTCGAAGCGTGTAAACCCACGCCCACTCCGAATGAAGCTCGACTAGAGACGGAGCTGCACTATTTTGCCGCCGCCCTCGCCGTCTCAATGCGACGTCACCAGCCGTGGGAACGTCCAAGTGGCACTGTAAGGTTTCACGTGCTACAGATGTTGTCGGCCAGACGAAGAAAGAGAGGGCCGCGAAATCCGTGAGTATATATGCGCTGTAATGTTCGAGAGCCCCTGCCGATGAATCCACCAAAAAGCTGGAGCCGGCGGCCAATGATTCGACTGCGCCCAACCTGCATCGGTCATGCGGAAACACATCTCGCACCGGCTACACAGGTTGAAAGTTCGGGAGTCACACCGTCCGAGAAGATTGTCGCACGCGCGGAGACTTGCCCAAGTCGAGCCATGCGTGCGGCGACTTCTGCGCCGGCCTTGATCATTGCAACGGAACGGCGAGTCGCGATCGAAGTCAATCATGAAGGCGGCGTTGCAAGCGTGGCCCATCGTACGCGATTTTGGCTGGCAGAAATACCCTGAACGGGTCCATTGTGCGTGGAAGGTGACACACACGTGCATATGTGTGACTCCCGAGCAGGCTGATGAGTCGGGTACCGTGCCTGGCTGGTCCTGATTAATCGAGGGCTGTCTCAGCTCGATAAGCGTTTCCCGCGCTGCTAGAGTTAGTGGCACCCAGCGATACTGCCGGAAGGCCGCTACTGCTTCCCGAGCGCTCGTGGTCTATGATACGCAAACTCTTGAATGGCTGGCGCAGCCTGTGCGAGGCCCGGCCCGCGCGAGTGCTGCAACTCGACGGGTCATCGTTCCGGTTAATGACGCCGCTGCGGAGCATGCGGCTGGGAGCAGCCAAGGCGTTGCCATTGCGACGACTTTTCCGTAACACCCGCGCGCACCGCTGGCATCCATGAGAGAGACTTCAAGTGAACCTTCCTGGACTTGCATGGCCAAGCGTGCCTATGCACATGTTGCTCGTGCTTCCGATTGGAGAACACCGCCTTGGGGCGCTGAAGGTGCCGGGGTATACCACGGCCATGACAAAGGGGAGTTTTTGAGCGCATTGATTGCAAGTTCAAGTATGCAGTCCCGAGCGGCCGACGGATGTGCAACACAGCCTGGGCCGAGGAAAAGACGTTGGCGCCCGTGGTTTGTCCACGCTGTGCCGCTGAGGCTGAATCCATGGACCCGAACAGGCGCTGACAGCGCAGGTTTTTACTTGGATTGATGTGTTTGGCACGCCAGGGGCCGAGGAGCAAATGCTGGAAAGGCCAGCGCCAAGCCTGGCCAAAACTGGCTGCAGCTGGATCGCAAGGGCCCTGACCGGCGAAAAACCCGGCAGCTGATGGAAGCGCCGGCCTTGGTTTCGGTGAGAGGGTACTGCGCTCTCGTGTGTTAGAGGCGCTTTGTCTTATCTTTGGTGGAGGAAGTTTAAGTGCTTTACGAGCGCAGGCCGAGATGGATTCGGCCTGTCTTGTCGTTTGCTCATCAAGACTCGGCGCTTTGCGTAGGGTGGCACTTGCCGCAATGACGCGCATACATTGATTGCATCTTTCTCAGTGCGTTTCACAAAACCCTCGTGCTGGCCAGCAAACTCCCACACTGGTCAGACGCCGCTTGGCAAGTTCAGTTCGGCTCATACACAGGCGCCAATCAAATCAATTTCCAGAAGGCTCGAAGTGACTTGATGATCTATCCCATGGGCGTTCGTGCGCGGCAGTCGGGCCCGCTGGTACGCCGGGTTTACCGAGGCTTGTTCTTGCCTTGGGGTGAGTGGTCGCAGACCTTCGGGTTAATGGCCACGACCGTTGGTCGAGGGCGGGGATAGATGTATGCTTATAAGCACCAACTGATTTACTGAAAGCATAGGTAGCCATTGGCCGCGAACGAACTACAAGGAGGTGTTACGTGAATCGGGAATCGAGTGACAGATGAGCCCGGCGTATGCATTTTGGGCCTGCCTCGTGCGCGTTTCTTCGCCTAGCTCAGGCAGAGAGGGGATACGTCTTCAACCTCCAGAACGGAGGTTCCTTTTAAGGTCGTGACTCGGAACGTCACGTCAGTTCGTTACCGAGGCAAGCGCTGCTGCTTTTGCACGGTGCAGATCATTTGCCTGAAACTGCGACGCCCATAAGAGTTCTTCTGAGTGCATGTTCTTGAGATATAAAGTGTCCGGAGTCGCCCACGTAGCAAAGAGTTCGGTGAGTATATTCATCGCGTCCCACGAGAAAGCGATCGACGCTCGACAAGCAAGAGTCGCGATGACCAGCAACAATCTGGAGCAATGGCCGGTGTCATCTCACACTCGCACAAATAAGGAGTGTGCGTCGAGAGTGAGTTGAGTATGTATTAGAGGATTTGCAATACGTTGGAAGCAACAACACACCAACCATGCGCCTTTCAAACCGGAAACTTGTCCCGCCCGCCTGTCGCGCGCTACAAACGTGTTCTAAGCCGATTGCGAGCTAGAATCGGAAAGACGGACACCAAACGAACACTGACGGTGAAAGAATGTGTAGCGTGGTAATCCGACCCCAGCAGGCGCCGCAAAAATAAAGGCGCAACCGATGCCGAGGTGGGCCGCCAGCTAGACGCCTGGCGATAGCGATCCGGAGCGGCCAAGGTATGTGTGCGACCCAGACACGAGAACGGCGGGTGGCAAGGGTCTCGACAGCAAGATTCAGTGGATGCACCACACGCATATCTATATCATAAATGAGATGGTCGTCTCTTATATATATTGATAGCAAGCATCGCGCTCGTCGGTGATATTTTGCTCAGCGAGTTGTTACCTTGTAGGGGCCTATACTTTTATCAGAAAACGCGGACAGCCGCTTGTTCAAGCTGGGAGCTGGGTGCGGGCGCCTAAAGCCCTTCGCGGCGAGCCGCCGATCCCACCCACAATCTTTCCCACCCTCCCGAGATAGGCAGTCTGTGCATGAGCGAACACACACTCCAGGTAGGCAAAGCGGCCGGCCCGCGCGAAGGGTTCCCCAAACAAACGCCAGCGCTTCAACCGCTCGATCACCGAGGTGCCACAACCTGACCACCAGACACACTACACTAGCGCACTCACACACACATCACACACTCTCACAGTTCCGTTCACCAGCTGACGGAGGTGGCCGTCAGGGTCAGACGGCGGCCGCCGAGCCGCCAAGCGGGTGGGGCCAGCGAATGGCGCGGCCAGCCGTTGGGGTCAGGCGCGATCGAAGGCGATGCCCAGCTTTGCTTGGCGCAACCCAAGACCTGTGAGGCGACAGGCTTTCGCTCTGATCTCGATCAAGTCCATCTCATCCCAGGCTCAGACCGCGCGCCAACAGCTCAGCGCCTCTTGCAGGTTCCACCGGGGGGCCAGGCCCATCACCAGCGCTTTGATCTGGGTTCACGACGTTGAAAAACCGCGCGCTGATGGGGTCTATGCATACCGGGCTTGAGGAAACCAGGATTGGAATCCAGCGTTGCCGAATTCCTATGCCAGCCCGGTGTGCACAGCGGGTGATGTGGGTTTGGAATGGTCACGGGTGGCATTGGCCGAACCCCGAAGGGTCGGTCGCCCTGGTGGCGGCACGCAGCGGACAAGGCTCACCGACGAGCAAAAGGAGTGGACACCAAGCATCGTCACACGGAGATGCGAGGAGTCGCTCTCAGAGCCAGGTGGCTGTGATGCCGCAAGATCGTGAGTGTGTAGGCTCGACAGATTAGGCTTCGACAGCGCGAGTGCCGTGCGCTTATGCATGTTGAGCGCCGAATGGTGCGTCCACCTTTCATGCGATCAATCCTCCGACATCATCGATGTTACGGGCGTCCTCACAAGAGCTGGACGCGACGGCATTGAAAAGCAGATTCACGATATCGCCGGCTCGCCCTGCGTGCCAACAGCGGGCTATGACGCCGTGGGTAAGCTACGTGAGTTGTGTTGGATCCGAAAGCGTGAGAGCGCATACGTCGAGAAGAAGCACATAGCTCATTGTTGGTCTAGTCCAGCGCGGGGATGCTCATCCTGAGCACCAACTTCGTTGGCCGGCTTTTTACGGCCCCTGGGAGACTTCATCGGTGGATTTCCTCAGCGAACGAAAAACCGTCAAGCGCGGGCGCTATCACATAACCAGACAGACGTGGCAGTGAGCGCAGACTCGTGATAGCGATTATGATCCGGGCTGCTCGGGAGTGCACTCGCCAGGGCGAGGTCGTGCGAATCGGCGGTCAACGTGCTGGCTCGAGGGCGCGCGTCTCGGGGCTCGCTCAGTGTCTCTCCATGATTGCGTGTCTGTCGAATTTGATTCGACCTGATCCTAACGCTTGATTCGACATTCGAACACTGATTGATGCGTCTGAGCCGTTGGAGCCAAGCGCGGCCGTTATTGAGGCTGCTTACGGACCGGCGCGAGCATAAATAATCACGCGAGTAGAGCAGCTCGTGGCTCTGGCATGAGGCGCCAGCATACCTCACACCGAACGAGAAGTCCTAGCAACGTGCTGTTCATCTCTCGCGCCGGCCTAGCAATGGGTCCCAAAGCACTAAGCCTATCCTTCACCTGGCTGTGTTGACGGTGCGAGCGCGTGATGCACCGTCAAGACATGAGCCGCCAAGGCCCAGCAAACAACTCACCAACGTTCATGAATCCACCGCCAGCCACTTCCTCGCGGCGAGAACGCCTGCACGCCGGAAGCGCTCGGTGTGGAGGCGAGCTGTCTGATATGGTGTCGAGTGCGCGTCTCAATGCGGGCGTGAGGTTTGGGCTGCACCGATTTTGCACTTCGACAATAGCTCGCTGGACACAGTGCTAAAGCTCGGAAAAGATTCGCCGAGCGCACTCGTATCAGCGCAGATCAACTGTCAATACAAGGTCCGTGGCTGGAGCAGCCAGATCATACTTTGGGCCGCACACATCTCTTGAGACCGTCGTGCCAGGTGCTAGCGCACCGAAGTATGAGCGCCACAGCGCGACTCCACCCTCTGCTAGTAATAAAACCGGTGAACGTGCGCGTCGAGATCCTGCGATGTCATATAATCCACCCTGACTGTGTCGGTGGGGCGCGGTGACCGTGGGCGAGGTCTGTACAGCGGCCATCGACCGCGCAGAGCTCGTGTGAAAACAGACGCGCAGCGATATGTCAGACGTACGTGTTTGACACGGGTGCCACGCAGCTCATGATTAGGGTCGGCGAGATCTTGCTACGTTATAAACGCGCTTTAGGACATAATTGCGACGCAAGTCCGCCGGTCACATAGAGTGTAAGTTGTTTGTGGGCCAAGGCCAGCGGCCTTTCCGGGTAACCAGCGCCTCAGTCGACTGTGAGTACACGGTCGGGGTATCCGAGGGTGGCGATGCTTTCTGGCGCAGATCTCGCGCGAGTGCGTCGAAACTAGAATCAGAGAACAGTGGCGTCGAGGTCCAGCTCTGAGCACACGATGAGAGTAGAAGGTACTTCGCGGAAGTGAATCTCGTGAGTGACTCTGGAGAGAATCACTAGCACGACGTGGACTAAAATATCGCGCTACACCGCGTTGTCTGTCCCCACGTGATCCGCAAATCCTGGTCAGTGAGGAACGTGCGAAGTATACATCAGATCGGCTATCAGCTCTCGAGAGCTCGGTGAAGTCTGTGGCACCATGTTTAGAGATCAGGCGGCAAAAGGCGCTTGTTCGAGCGCGTTATCTCGGCAATAAACGAGTCGACACGGCCACTCGGTTTCGGATCTGTGTCTCAAACATCCTCGAATACAGCCGCGGACTGGCGAGAGTGCTTAGGCCTGCACGTCTCAACCACAGATCCGTGACCGCGCAACCGAATGAGGGAACACAGTATGCGCCTGCAGAGACTGCGTGAAGTGCTTGATACAAGTCTTCCAGGCTTCTGGCGGCCTCCAGCGGACTCGAAGAGGCAAGCAGATACATTGCTGCGCACCAGTCAATCATGGCCTGTCGACCGACGAACGCGCACGGGAGTCCCTCGCACTGGCCCGCGAAGTCACACTCATGTTGGCCAGGTGGACGCGAAGACCGACCTTATCGTGGCTGTTGCGATTCAGAAGACGTCTTGGAAAAGTAGAAAACGCATATGCGAGGTGGATCTCCTTCGGAGCGCGCACATTCAAGCAACCAGCTAGACCGCGAGTACGCGCTGGAGAGACGTGCAGCCAGTAGTAGAATGAGACGCGCGGTGGAACTAGCGAAAAAGGATTGAGTGCTAGCGGTGCGTGGCGTTGCAGAATATCGTTTCTCGCGTCAGTGAAGCCGCGCGTGAATAAGCCGCAGGTGATCGCGGCCGATACGAGTGCGTGTCTCGACACGCGTGACGAGCGGAGGTGTCAGGAGTCCGGCTATCGATTGCCGTATGCGTGTAGACAGCCAAAGCGCAATTCCGACAATTGAACGCCGGGGCATCTCTTATACGCTCGCAGGAGTGCGATGGTGCTGGACGGTGCTCGATGCGTCTGGTATGGCCGAGCGCACACCGTTACGCTATTGACAGAATGCACGCCGGCATGGCCGCGCTTCGGTACCGCTGTAAAGCTGCTGTTCCAGACTCAGTTATCCAAAAGGCACGGGGCGTGGGTGTGTCGCGCGGTGTAAACTTGCGCTTCAGTAAGAGCCTGTCGCTTACCCAGCGCAGCCATTCAGCGCCTTAGCTCAGCTAGTGTGCAACTGAGGTATACTGCGTGTTCGTCAACGATACTCACGCCGACACCACATTAGTCATCTTACATACAGGGTTTAGCGTGTGGTTTATGTTGTGAAGTGACAGCGGCTAAGCTGCCCATGCGTCTGGGTTGCTCGTGTGTCTGCGTGTGGAGTATGCTGCTCGTCCAGAGACTGACAGGACGAACGCAGAGGGTGCTCATTAGTCGACAGCACGACATTACGTCATGCGACGTATCGCGCCGTGCCAAGACATGATATGATCGCATCGAGCTGGTGCTTCACTGTGTGCACTCTTGACCTCTCGAGCCATGAACCCGGATGTCCTCCGAAGCCTATGTGCGCGAACATCTGCATGAAATCCCCGCCGGATACTGCTTGATCCAGAAACAGAACCCGCCCGCGCTGTGACCGCTTTGAAGGCGGGCTGATCTCCTGACCATGCGTGGAATTAACATGACGAGGGCAGGACGCCGATGAAATGGTAATCGGTGCGGACTGTATGGGATTCCGACCTGCTGATCACTCGTGCGCCGCAAGGAAAGTCTTTGCCATCGACTTCATCAGCGCGAAAATCCGCGCGACCGTTCCGAAGCGCAAAAGGCCCTCCCAGCCCTGCCGAGTTCCTTGAAGGAAATTGGTGGGCCGTCCTGACCCAACGGGTGCAAGAACACGTGCGGGGCTGGAGTGAACAGGCGGAAGTTCTTTGGACGATCTAGAAGACAGAAACCCGATGCCGCACGAATGCCGAAAATCCGGCGCAGCGTGATCCGCGCGCGCTATCTGATCCGCAACGGGTTTGGCCTGACCAGCTTGCAGCCTTTGGATATTTCGGTTATCCTGACGACAGCCAGCTGGAACGCGCGAACAAGCCCAAACAGCGCGCTGATTGCCCGTCGAGAGTTGGACGAATTGGCGCGATCGACCCGTCTGTTCCCCGTTTTTCAGGAAGAGCATGACGGCCAATACGGCGCAACGGCAGGCGCGGGCATGGGTTGTGCTTTCGGTTGGCTGCCCCGCTCTTTCTGCCGCTGGGGTTCTCTGACCGGTTCTGTTCGGGGTCCACGTCGGCGGGATGCCGGGTGTGGATCATCCATGGGCCTTGCATTTTTTGTGTCTGGGCATGGTCGGCAACTGGCGCTGCTTTTGATGTTTCTGGCCCTGAAACTGGTGCGCTGATCTTAGTCCCCGCCTGTTTCCCCGCAGCGAACGATCCCTAAATACCTCTCCTGTTCTCACCACTGCCCGTGATCCTGCTGATTTGGCCCGCCATGCCATTCTTTCCAGACGCAGATTGATGAAAGGGGACGGGTATGACCGGCACTGACAGCAGGATGGACAGCATTCGCCCACGGTCGTGGACCACAGGTGGCTTTTAACTCGATGCTCGCCAAAAAAGATGGGTATCTCAAAATCCGCTGTATCCCAACAGTCTCATCGTAAGAGGCGCGGCTCTGGGCGCGGATGGCTGAAACGCAACGACCCGTCGCTGTCCAGCCGACAGAGATCCGGCTAGCCATTACGAACCGTCGCCCGGGCGCGTGCTGATGACGCGGGCGGAAGCCGATGCGCTTGTGACCTCTATGCAATCCGCGCCCTCGGCCTTTGCGTATCTCGGTCCGCGACCGATTTTGGCGTCAATCACCTGTCCCGCTGCCTGTCCGACTTTCCTGGCCGATTTCCCCGATATAAACCGTTCACATGGTGCTCGAAACAACCGCTATGTGAACTGGATCAGCGAAGGCTTCGACATGCTGTCCCGTATCGGGAGCTGGAAGACAGCACCCTATCGCGCCCCGAAACTGAGACCGAGACGACCAAACGCAATGATCGGCGTCGCCGGTTTAATTTCGAGAATACGGCCGCCCCGAAAAAGATCGACGATCTGAACGATCACAAGCTCTGCATTATTCGAACCAATCAGGCGGCAATATGTGGAAGCTGACCCTCCCCCTCGGGCGAAAAGCGTCAGGTGCGCACGGCGGGCTTGGCTGTCGGTTCATGATGGGCAATCGCTGCTGAATGCCGCCATCTCGGGTCTTGCATAAGCCTATCGCCCAGCTTTTCCTTTACGCTGACGCGATGGAAAAAGGGCTGTCGTAAGATGCGCTCCCCGATGCTGCCGCCCGAAACCGCAAGGCATCTAATGCCGTCTATCCTCCGGGTCGGTTCACCGCCCAGCCCCAAGGTGCGCGCTTTCATTGAATTTTCTAGCCCATAACCTTTGCGAAAAAGGTCTAACGGAATGGTAAACAACGAGATCACCACTGGCCCTCAAGGTGACTTGGCCCGCATGTGGCCGACCCGTCCCCTTTTCCAGGGCGGGCGGATTTTTCCTGGTGTGCGGTATTCAGCTGGCGGGGCACAGACCGGCTTCGACACGGCGGTGGCAATCCGCCCCGCTTCCGTTGATTAGATGCAATCGGCCGACAGGATACCCCATAGCCCTGCGCGTCGAATCCGGTCGCCGCGATTCATGCGCTGCGATCAACCGCTGCCGGACGCTGCCGCGCCGGTTTTTCGACAGCGTGATTATTGCCCCTGTAGCACCCCCTACGCTGTCCGTGTGTGCCCCAGCAGCGCAAATCCGAAGATCGGGTTTGATCCTTCAAGCACCGCGCAAAGATGACCAGCGCGTCGAACTCCCCTGTCCCAAGGCCGCAGTGGCCGGTATCGGAAATCCAGCGCCGCGAGCACGACATGGCCGAATTTCTCCAACGCAAGATGCCATCTTGGACGGGCTTTGCGCCGGGAGCGTTGGGGGCTGCGGGTTGGGGATCTTGGGTCCCACAATCGAGGCCACAGGACCAGGCTGCGCCCCCTTGGTATCGGCTTTGCAACGATTTGAGATAGGCAGAGGTATCGGTGGTGCTGATCACAGCGTCACAACCGCGTCTGGCGCTGCGCTACGAATCCTTTGACGGCCGGGTGACAAACTGTACTATCTGACGCAGGTCGACATACATGTTCGGCGCGGGCAGTGTTTCACTCGCAAAGCGGAAATCAAAGCCCCGCAAACCGCAGCACTGCAAATCGAGCACGATCGCCTGTAGTCCCGGCTTCAAGCTGCGTGCGCAGGGCCGCATGACCTGCAAGGGGGTCAGGCCGGGCGCTTTCGCAGCCGCCCAAGCCCGATAGGCTGCGATGGCCTTCGATTGTGACGCTTGGCAAAAAGCGCCGTCCTCATAGGCAAGGTCGGCGCAAGGTAGCTTGTCGGGACCCCGGTATCGCGTGCCCACGGTTTTGCCGCGCCGCTTGCGTGGCAAGGACAATTCCAACGCATTTGCCCCGCCGCCAGCAAAAGGCCAAGATCAGCCCGGCACGCTCAAGCTGATCCTCTGATTGCGCGTGATAGCGCGTCGTTTCGGCCTTCATCTCGGTGGCGCTGCGACGCGGGTTGTGTCTGTTGAAGAACCCCGTGACCGATGCGATTCGTCAAAGATGTCGCGGTCCGAAAAGCCACTCCCGCAGCGCCTGAGGTCCCGCCTCGTTTGTTTTGGCGCTGGAACGTCAGATGTTCGGCGAACGCCAGCAATCGCGGTTTGGCGTGGCGTCCAGTCAGCGACGCGCCAGTTCATCACCATCTGTTCGCCAGGAATCGGGTTTGGCCCGACAAACGGCCGCACGGCCCGCGCCATGGCGTCCAGACAATAGTAGCATTTGTTCACCGACGGACACGACGAACCGCGATCATCTTCGCGCTCCCGAGCTTAGACAGGTTCGAACGCGCCCCCAGCATCCAGGTTCGTTATCATCAGCGTAAACGCGTTCAGTTTGTCCATGTCAAAGGCATAGGCCTGCAGCAATT
>Ga0163217_1034866_pt1 | contig 15473 bp, 13 predicted proteins | sample SynspAceP_FD_185933 | JGI IMG/M metagenome (GOLD analysis project Ga0163217, IMG submission 185933) | Saline lake microbial communities from Ace Lake in Antarctica - Synechococcus sp. Ace-P (PacBio error correction) | ecosystem: Environmental > Aquatic > Non-marine Saline and Alkaline > Saline ...
CACACACGGGAGGAGATCTCTTCTACCCCAAAAAAAAAGGGTCCTTTTATATATATTATAAGTCACCAACCCCGGTCTATTATAAAAAAAAAAACTCTTTTTTTAAAATACCCCCGAATAAAATCCCCCCGGGGGCCCGCCCCCCAAGAAAAAAAAAATGGAAAAATGGAAAAAGCCCGGGGGTGTAAGTTCCCCCCAAAATACAGGTTTAAAGAAGGGTAATATCCGGAGGAAGAAATATTCAGTCCCCCCCCCCCGTAAAATTTGAAATCCTCTAAATCCAAGAATGCCCGCGGTTGTTTGTTTTGGGTCAGGCTTCTGATTCTTTTCGTGAAAATACAAAGAAGCTCGAAGGGGTATAATGGTGACAACGCCCACGTCCGTAAAAGAAATTTCGGTGCAAGGTGAAAAATCAGCTCTATGCGTTCAACCAGTGAATGAACACTTTCGAAATGCAGAAGTGTAACGGGAAACTGGTAAAACAAGCTAGATCCAGATGTTGGCTTTGGCACCTCAAACTGAACGGTTTTGACGTAGCTGAGCCGATTTTAAAAAAATGGCAATCAAGCAAACATTGAATGTATTAGAATTAAAGAAGAAGGTACCAGTCCATCCCGTGTGGGAAAGCAATCAAGGCAATTGGGATAACCCGATGGGGTATGAAATAAAAAGAAACCCAATTAATTAACCTGGGACGGTGAGATCACAAATTTCGTCTCCGGAGTCAAGAATACAACCAAAGGAACGAATTTTGGGTGACCAAGTGCTGGCCATCATCCAGGAAATTTCAGGCGGAACCGAGTAATCAACGAAGACGGATAGTAGTAGGACTGGAATACTGCGTGATGATCGATGGCCGAAAACATTGGCTTTATCACGCCAGCCGAGTCTTTTGTAAAAATAGATCAATTGAAAATCTACTGCTGGCTTCAATGAAGCGCATTTTGCGGACATGCGGAGTAAAGTCCAAAAAAATGCCGATAAACTTTAACCAGCTAACTAAAACAGTCCGCAAAGCCAAGGGGGTGATCGTCTCCAAAGTATTGCCAAAAATGCTTTCGTGGAGGCAGCTAGTAATTCATCCGCTGGATGTGATCCTGTTCCATCAACAACGTGCGAGTTTGAACCGGCATGGGCATAGGTCATTAGGAAAAAGGAAGTTTTTATACAAGACCCAAAATATTTTCGCGTGATTGAACTATGCCCGAGTTCGGTGAGGCTACAAGAGATTAACATATCTTCGAGAAATGGGGTGATTAGTAAGACCCAAAGCCCCTCGCCATGCGAAATCCAGAAAAAAGGGATAAATCTCTATCCAATCTTGAATGACCTGAAAGTATTGAAGTCTTGGCATGATGCATGCCAGCCTGCTGAGTTATTGAAAAATCCAATCCAAGCGATCCCAAAAACGGTTGATCCTTTGCCGGCAGATCGAAATGCTGACAAACCATCGACAGGAACAAACCAATGCTGGTCGGTAACACACATCTATCATTCAAGCACGCAAGCGGCAATCAAATTGGAATGGCCAGCGTTGGTGAACTGTCATTCAGAAGCCCAAATATAGAAAGAAATTCATACTATTGATGAGTTGACAAGAGAAAATTATTGAAAAAGAATGAAAGTGCCGATGTCTGTACTACTGGAATGTCTCAGTGGCACAGTATAGGGTTATTTTCAAGTTAACTCTCGCATCGAGGTCTAAATTTTAATCTGGCAGATCTGTTATAGGATAAATTGGAGGTTCCATATAATTCATATTATAAAAAAAAATATTATTTTGGGCTAAAATAAATGCTTTAGAAAAACGCTTTCACACAGTTTATTTACCCTTTTGATTTTCCTTTTTCTTGTAGCCAAAAAGAAAGAAAGTGACCAGTTGCCTACCATGTTAGCTTTGGTGAGATTATCAATCACTATGGAAGAGATGAGCCTAACTTATGCCTGAGGCTTTGTGGAAAAAGAAGGGGCTAAATTGTTATTTGTCGTTCCATGTGATGAAGCGATGAAGTCGCAGAGGAAAAGGACATGTGATGAATGAATGCTTGAAAATTGGCAAAACTTGTTCCACCAGGTTTTTATAGATGGTTATTTCATGGTCCCATCTTTTGGGAGGCTTTGGGGCACAGGCTGCATTTCTATCTGCAATATCTTTGTGGTCTTCTCCTCAATTGGAAATTGTAAACGTTCCATTCCAGAACTTACGCTGATTCTGTAAGTTCTTGGCATTTGAGTAAATATGTGAAATCTGGATTAAATTAACGCAAGTTTTGGATTCTGTGGGATTAGGATTCGACGATGCGATTTGGCTGAAAATCGCTTTCCTACAAAGGAAAGACTTTAGATCAATTTTCCCACTGAAATTCCGATTTTGGTATCATGTCAATATCCAGGCATCTTGCAGTGATTTTGGAATGTCCAAAGGGTTGGAAATTGAGTAAGGTCACTTCCAGGCATCTGTCGATCCTCCCGGTGGGATCAAATTCGAAGAATAATAGGCTCAGACGAGCCAAATGGAGTGCTGAAGAATCTGCAGCCATCCCACTTTTCTTTTCCCATTATCGGCCCCTCTGATCCAGAACTGGGCTTTACTACTTAGGATAAATCTCAGGAATTGGCTCTAGCTACGGCTATACCACATGCAACAAGAAGGTCGAGGCCATGGACCAACCATGAGCTGATGGCGAGCTAAATCTGAGTCAGGATAATTGTATGTTAGATGTCGTTTCTTGATATCGAGTTCATTCCCTTCAGTATACTGGAGTTCGAATGGAATTCGAGGAATACAGCAAACCGCTACCGTAATCGGAGGTTTAAAGGATGAGACCTTGGATGGTTTCACGCCAGGCCGGACAGCAATGGAGAACTGAACCCTAACCTTATTCCACCGAATGGCAAAAAAGAAGGTTACTTAGTTATCCTGCCATTGCAGATGATAACGAGGTCAGCGTATCGTTGCTTTAGCTTTGAAAATAACTGGCAACTCCTCAAACCCACTGCAAATGGAGATGCCGGCGATGGATCAACTATCCGGCAATGCGCCCTGTCAGTCAAACCAATATGGAATGAATACCGAGAAACGTCCTTATCCACGGCAATATGTCCGAATGGATCAATGATAGCTTTGGCAGAAATGGACCACAATCGCCTCCTTATTTTCCAATGCACATCCTTTATAATTGGGGGCGATTGGCACAAGCAGATTATAAGGCGAGGAAAGAAAGGAAATAACATTTGCCCCTTATCCGCTTCAAGTCATTGAATAGAGGCATGAAAGTGACATCCTCATATTCGGATGCGCCAGTGCATTTCCCAATCTGGTGATGATTCTTTGGACCACAGTAAGAACCGAGTCTCTCCGAAGTCCGGAGCTATTATGTGAAGATGAGCGACTGACTCCTTATGCAAGCCTAAATGTCGATTACTATTTGGGGGTGCAATACCAGCTATTTTTTGAAGAAGATTCGAAAAGGAAGTTTAGTAACCGAAAGGTTTGCAGACTTAGGATTTTTAGATCAAAAATCCATTAAATAATCGAGCCGATGAAGTTGAAGGATATTCAAGTAAATGGAAACGATTAAAAAGAAGGACAGACAATCTTTAAGCGTTGTAAATTAAAAAAACAATGGCTTGAAAATCCAGAACGCTACCACCTCAAACCCAGACAATCCTCTTCAGGCACAGGCTTGGATAATTCTTCAGCATTTAGTGGAAGTTATGGCGGCAGGACTTGGAAGAGCGAATCACACGAATCAAATCTTCACAACATAATCCCGTCGATCAAATTTCCAGTTTGAAATTCTCCGTCAGACCCCTTGGCCGGAGCGAGTGGAAGGTTTGTATTTTGAAATCATTGAAGGACGCGAGAGAAGCAAAGTCTCTAGTTAACCTCGAGGTTTTTTAGAAACCTCAAAAGGTTAGAAACACAAATAAAGCCCGAAGAAATCGTCGCGGGCTTTGCTCTTTTTGTTAGTGGTGGTGTATAAATCGTAATTATTAAGCAATCACGCAACTAACCAGCAAATCAAAGATATCTTCATTTTCATCTGCCTCAACAGGAAATAATCAACCCGCCACGAATTCGGTGCCGAGAATCCTCAAGCTTACTTCTTTGCAGGAAGGTTTGCAGCCATTTCCTACCAAAAAATACTTTGCGTGAATCCGATTTCGATATCTTCTCCATCGTGATCACAGAAAGTCTTTCCGTTCCGCCTCATTGGAGAAATCCAATATCTTCAGCAGAAATCATCAATTCAGATCCGGTCAATTTTCAAGCGCACTTTGATGCGTAGTCTTATTCGCATAAAATGGGCGATTCCGAACGAAGTGAGCTCAACAACTTCCTGACGATCGGATATTCATTTCGAATTAGATCTCAGTAGGGATTACAATTTTCGTAATCAGGGGAATCCGCTCCGTCGAGATCAATCGGACAGATCATTTTGATATGATTGAACTTGAAGTGGCATTGACTGATTGAAACTCAACCGTTATGGCACCATTCTCAAAGGCAAAGTGGACTTTAAGAGATCAATGCCTTTCCGAGAATAATAAAGCTAGTTGGGTTCACACTGAAGCGATAATCCACTCTTCGATATCTTTACCAATCGTGTGTGCCATCTGTGCGCTACGAAAGTTGTATAGTCGCACCAAATTGATGTAGACCACCCGCATCGCAAGGTCCTTCCATCATCAAAGAACCGTGGCAGAAGAATTGGTATTGGAAAACAGCACTTGCTAAGAACTTCCGGTGGGACATATTCCACTGTTGTAGCATTGGTACTGCGTATTTTAGGGAAATCTGTCGCATTCTCGCCCGCGTAGTTCTTATCGACCATTGTCAGAAACTAATTCCAACAAGCATAAGTTGTCAAAAATTGGAAATCCCCCCCCGGATTAAATACTGAAAAAGTCATCCGGCTGCTCAGGTAAGATCTTCAAGGTCCAATAAGTGATTCGAGCGGGCACGCAAATATTCCCATCGTCCTTGGCCTCTACCGTTGATTTCAGTCATCATAGAGGTCTGCAAATCAGAAGCGTTGATGGTCAAAAGGCTGTCCTAATTCAAAAAGGAATTTTTCCAAAATTGGCAGCCAACTGGGTTAGTCCGAAATACACCCGTTGAGGCCGAATAGCCTGCTTCAAGTAACGCAGAAGAGGAAAACAATGATCAATATCTAAGCTTTATTTAATTTTAATCTTTTTGAAATGGGGGTAAATTTAATAAATAAAATCTTAGTTCGAAACCGCTGTTAAACCTGAATTTGCTTGAACGATTTTTCAATCTTTGCAAACTTTCCTTTGCCAAAAGTTAAAATCTGTAGGTAAAAAAATGCCGTGCAAGATTTTACTTTTAAAAGTCATACACTCCTGCCAATAAGCTATTCTCGCCGAACTAAACACCCAGACCAGTACTGCCGATTCCAAAACAGGACCAAATACTGCAAGCGACATGAATTATTTGGCCAAAAGGCTTCTTACCGACACTTTGACCTAACTCAAGGTCCACTTTATGATCGAGGTACGTGATGCGATGATTCCTCTGGGTCCTGCCTCCAGATAGTTTACCCAGATTACTGAGCAAGGACTTTATTGGCAAAAGTGTTTGGTCTGAGTTGTCCTCGCCGAGCGTAAAGCGGAGATCCATCCTGAAAGCTCAAATTGCTTTGAAAACAAACTCCCCCCATTGCACCAAAAAAACACCACTTTGCTTGACCACTGTTCTTTAAATTCAGCTTTATTAAATTCTTCTGGGCAAAATCGATCTTGAACTACTGAAGTGAACTCCCTTCCAAAAGATAATCGCTAAAAGGAAATTTTTTCACTCAAAGGCTTTTTGGATCTGGCTCGAATAGGCAATTCCTCATCAGTGAGAATGTAAGTGGGGCAGGATAGAAGCCGGAAATCAGAGTAAAGATCAAGGGGTTTTTTTCACTCTTCTGCCTTCCAGACCGTGTCGGATACTGCTTCGCAAACTCTCAAGACTCAATACAACCAACCCCTTGGTATGGGAGGATTTTGCATCACCGCTTGCGCTTGAAATATACAACCAGGCATAGGTCGCGTATTGGCTGCCTGATTTCCAAAAATACCAGCCCATCGGTAGGAATTAAGCCGAAATTAAAATCTTGAATGAGATCGTTTTATTCACCCGACCCAATACGAAAAAGCAGATTTTCGAAGCCCTGTTTCAAATGGCATTCCTAATGTATTCCCACTAAAAAGCGCCTCCTCCGAAACCGCAAACTCCATTCATCAACACCACTTAGATTTCCCCCATTCAGGACATATTGATCCAGCAGATAAACTCCCGATTCCCGAGAAATTGCTCTGAGAGATGAATAAAAATCGTTTTGAAAGTAGCTAGATCAGCAGTTTTCTTCGCTTGATCCAACGGTACTTTGGAAAACTCAAATTCCCCATCTAGCGCCTCTACGTTCAATCCATCATCCCTGCGCAATTTTCACCATGACCGATCAGCCATCGCAATATCGAGACTTGGAGCGATTAATTTCCCTGATCGCTTACTAAGTCAAAACTCTAAATTCCTCGAAGACTGATTCAAAATTGATTCCGGCGACATGCTCGTCTCTCCTTTTGGAGCAGCTAATGCGCCAGTCCTCAAATTCAGAATCGCTCACCCAAAAATCGCAGGGAAAATAAGCAGCCTTGCCCTGTCCGGAATTTGATTTACAAATAGATTGGTTGGATTGATTTCCATAACCACCAAGCGTGCAGATGATTCTTCTTGCGTTCCTTTTGATTCTTAACTTTAATGGATCGAAAGAGAAAGTGATGGGCTTCGGACTGCGTAAGGCGATTGAAGGGTTCGCACCGTCTCGTTCGGTGATTTTTGAAGTCTGCGCATCCTCCAGGCAGATTTTCACCTACGAGAAAGAATATCCACATGCATGTGGCCTTGTATATTTGTGGGCTAGAAGGCTTTTTCTACCGATGAATGAAAAACGTTTTTCTTCCTGTGAGATCAATTCGAAAACGGACAAGCTGTGCCGAGCAGTAACAAAGCCCAAAACTTCCTCCAAAAAGGAATAACCCGGCTTGCGATATGGAAAATGATTTCATTGCTTCGCAAAAACGATTAAATAGTTCCACCTAAAAACAACCAAATCATACCAAATAGAAAGAAGACTCTCTGGAATCGAATCACGCCTCTCCTTCCAAACGTGATGTAATGAATAGCTTAAGCTTAGCTGCTTCCAACCAATAGCAAAATTGCCCGCTGAAGGGTCCGCCGCTGCTGAAAAGCCAAAAGTAGAGCACAAAGCAAAAAAAACACTCCAAGTACAAAAGCCTAAATACTTTGCCCTGAAGATGGTCAACGAGCTGGAAAAAATCCCACCCTGCTGCAAAAACTGCCCCCGACATAATCAAACCAATCCAAGCTTTCCCAATAGAAGCCCGCCTGATCCAAATTACCCACCTGGATCCCTAATTGAACTAGCACTGGAAATAATGATAAGCGTGGGTAAAATTGCCCACACAAAACCAAGGGCGCAATAAGGAACAAGGTAATTTGCTAAAACGATCTGAAAAATCGAAAGTGGGTGATAGTCCGAAGGAGCTCCAAGTACCTGTTTTGCGCCTCAGTCTAGAATCCGCATAGATAAGCGCGGAATCAGTTATTTCAATGTAAATACATAAGGTGTATAGCTAAAAAGGACTTCCAATCTGCAAAACCATAGGAAAGCACGCTGCCTTTCTGGAAAAACCCAAACGAATCAATCCCCAGAGCGACCAGAACAGCGCCAAAACTAGATAGTCCTAAAAAGGCTTCCAAAAAAACGCGTTGATTTCTTTCCAAACAACTTTTCATCGCGTATTTCCTGAAAATTGTTCTAAATTTCTTGCCTTTGGCATTCAAACTTGATCAGAATTCCAATTCGCTGCTGAATCAAATTGGCATGATTTCCCTTTGCGCGCTTCACCAGCATTGGAAGCAGAAATAATGACTCCTGATTTTCCCTTTAGTTCCAAATTTAGTCGATCAAACTGAGTTGAACCATCGTAGATCCATCTCTCCTCGGTTTCAAGATCAATTGAAATTTCAGAGTGAAGACTTAAGATTTTCCAGCGAGTCCTGCTTCCAAAATCTTCCCCTTATTATAATGAACGGACATCATCACAGATGGGCCCTCGACTCCTGCAATGTTGGTTGAAAGAAATCAACGTTTTCTGAGCAGCCGACGTTCTTTGATCAGCGCTCTGAATTTCTACTAATTGATCGGTCAATCCCCAGTGGTGGGTTCATCCAAAAATGATGAACTTGTGGGTCGTGAATCAAGGCTCCTTGCAAGACCTACCCCTGCGATATCCTTATTGGATAAGCTGTTGAGTATTTTTTTTTGTGCTGCTCAAGTTCAGTCCCAGTTTTCTGGAGCAATCTCGAGTACGCGACTGCGCTCAGCTTATTTTCCTGACAATCCCAGTAGATTCCCTGCCTGAAAACTCTAGATAATTCCTGAACATACATATCCAGGTAAAGCCGATATGCCTGGGCAGTAACCCGATAATGACTGACTTGCTCGGAGCAGTCCAAGGCATTTTACCTCAAACTGAAACTGTTCTCCTCCAATCTGGTGCTAAAATAGCCGCAGATAATTTTTCATGCCGGTGGAATTTCCCCAGCCCTCATTGGTCCCAAAAAATCCCAAATCCGCCCGGAATAAACGAAAAAAGATACTTCATCGAGTGCTTTTGAGAAACGTAAATTTTTGGGAGCTGGCTTACTTCTAGGACATTGAGAATTTTTTTGGTCATCAAAAGTAAAGGAAAAATTTTTTTCCTCAGTTTGGGCCGAAATGGCATCGAGCTTAAAAAACAGATTAATCCTTCTAAAAAGCAGTTTTTACCCTTCCTTAAAAACTGTGAGATTTTATCTCCCTTGACTCAAATGTTCAGCTAAAAAGATCAATCTCAGTATTCCCACATATCCGCTACCAGTTCTTATCCGCAGTTAACAATAAATAAAGGGACACCTTCTATTGATAGAAACGCTCTTCCATTCAAGAATCAACAAAATGAAACGTATAATTATCTTTAATTTCCTAGACTGTCAAAACCCAATCAGCTCGTCAGATCCGGCTGTACGGTCGGTCAGTAATCAATTATAGTCCTTTAAATTCAATTTATTCTTTTTGAACCAATCGCACCAAGTTCATCTTGGAACAAAGATGACAATCGAGCTGAAAGTAAATGAAAATTGTAAGTTTGTTTCCTGCAAATTGATGAATAGAGTTCGATTTTTCCATTAATATCGTTCAAAAACAAAATCGGAAGGGTAACCCTGAGCAAGCGATTTCTGGCTCTCTCTGGAGCTTTATTAATTAGCAAGCAAACTGATGTATGCGTACCGCCGACCAAGGCACTGAATAGAAGGAATAATGAATTGTTTTCACCCATGGGACTGATTTCCGAAAGATTAAAATACTCAAAATAAAACACTTAACTGAATTTCAAAAAAAAAATTTAAAACCCTGCAGAGGGTCATATTAATTAAAACTTAGGTCAAACTTTCAAATTAAAGACCGATTGCTAACTAGTGCTTCACAAACTTGAGGTGCAAGCAAAGTTTGCGCAAATTGTAAAAATGGTCCAAGTCTAAGACTTGAAACCTTTTAAAAACCATATTATTTCTTGGTCCCTAGCGAAACCATGGGCGTCCTTCGCGTTAATACACACACAAAGTTCTACTGTCTTTTCCCTTGTCTGAGCGGTCCTAACATTCTACAATCTGCCACATAAGTAATTGGATGAGTTTTTCCAGCGTCTGAAGCAATGGTCGTGTTTGCTACATCTATTGTCGCATCATATTTCATTGGCATCGATCCAGGAATCTTCAAGGAAGAATTGGTCTGAATCGAGCCTGGATAAATTGTCGAAAACTCTTTTAATTCCAGAATTCTCAACTCCATATATAAGGAATGTGAAATTCCCGCACTGCATGCTTGGGTCCCAACATATCCAGCAAATTGATGTACGCCATTAAAGTTTCCTGCTATGAGGCTAACCATTCAGAATAGCCTTCGTCGTGCCGCCCCTCATTCCTGGGATCAAACGCTGGTGGTGTAAGAACAATCCGTGAACATTGGTGTCAACATGGCTTTCCAATCTTCGGTAGAGAAGGTTCCTGTGGCTCAAGCACTCCAAATCCGCATTATTCACTCAGAATCCTAACTGTTTCCCAATCTTAATGGTGTTCTTGAAAGGCATTCTCTACCGATTCTTCTTGGCCACATCAACAGGTAAAAAAGTGGAAATTGTCAATGTTTTGGAAATCAGCGAAGCCGTTCCCCTCCAGCCTGCTACTATGCCTCCCTTGCGATTAAAAGTTGACTAATTCAAGTCCGATGCCTTAACTGAACCTCCTGTGACTACTGCCGATTTGTTGTTGAGTTCCATAAAATGAAAGTTCTAGTGTTTGCTCTTAAAAAGGTTTTAGCGCGAATAGTTCTTTTCAAATTAAGTTTTGAAAAGCAAATCCATGAAAAATGAGTGTTGGTATGATCATTTTCTAAATTGGAATGAAACAAAGTAAACCTCAACAATGAAAAAAATTTATACTTCCCCTATTGCTCATCTCCGGGACGGCATTTGGCCAGTCCGCCTGAGACCGCGATAGACAAGCAAGCTCTGCATCGAGCCAAAGGTGACGAATGGCGACGTGATATTCACAAAAACCCGACTCGGAAATCACGAACCAGAACGCCAAAAAAATCGCCGATCAACCTCCGCTCGTTGGTAATTGAAGGTGACCGAAGGCTCGCTTTGAATGGTGTAGTCGTTGGTAAAGGAGGAATGCCTGGTCCACGTCGCCCTAACACGAGCAGACAAATGGACGCTCTGTCCAGTGACTGAACAGGGATTTACCTTTCAAAATCTTCTGAACCGCAACTTATAAATGGACAAGAAACAGGCGTCATGGCACGCCTGTGGGTCATGAACGACCGTTAGCTATTTTGATGGGAGTTCGCGGAAGGTCTTAGCTGGAATGAAAGATTCAGCTTCAAGAAAAATGTGAAATTCATTTCCAAACCTGCGAGGAAGCGTTAATGGAATGTGACATGGCTGGTGCAGCAGCTGATGGCAAAAGAAGGTGTAATGAAAAAGATGTGGGAGCAATCTTGGTTACAACATCGGTTCTTCAGAATGTAAGTGGGTAATAATCGGAATATCGATCCGGTCCAGCAATTGGCAAGCATCGATAATTTTGGAATCACCTTGACAGGAATCAGCACATGCGCAATCGCCTTGGTCTGAGAGATCCCAAATCGTGACCTCTTCAGCAGATCGTGGAATGGCTTACAAACCATCTTCTAGAAAATTCAATATTACCCAAAACCCTGCTGTAGTCACCATCGTGGCTATTATGGTGGAATCGTCATAATATTAATTCCTGAAAAAGTGGAAATGACGAACAATTCGAAAGCTTTGGAACCGAGCAGCAAACCTGGTACATAAGCGGGTCCGAGAAGTGGCTCAATATGCTGGAAGCGCCGGAGCTACTGCGGATGTGAGAATCAAAAAATATATCCCTCCACAGTAAAAACAATCCAGCCACGACGCAAAGATGGCCCACTATTTTGCAGCTGCGCGAGGAAAGTGTCATCGCCTAACCGCGCAAATTCACCGAGCAGAGACTTCTTCGTTCTTCAATCGAAAAGCCAAGGATTGTTGATTTTCTCTCTGGCGAATGAAGAAAAGGCGGCGGATCCCTACCAAAATAACACCTTCTCAACCACACTCCTGAAACTTCTACATGGATGAAGGGGATTTGTCTAGAATGCGTGTGATGAAGCTACTTTGTAGTGGACTCATGGGAAAGAGTGTGAAGCAGGAGATTGGGATTTAAGATATGAGATTTATCAAATGGCGATATTCCTACAAAAAATAGAAAATGGCCGCTGGACTGGAAGATTGGGGCATTTTTTTTGCTTTAAATAAAAAATTGATTCTTACGGAAACTCACTGAAAAATAAATGCCATCGATTAAAAGGAAAATTTTTTCTATCTTGAATTCAATCTACGTTTAGCTAAAGTCATACGACAGAAATTCTAAATCGAATACCCAAACAACAAAAAACAAACATTTGAAAAAGCTATTCTCGCCATTCCTCTCCTTTCGACTCACCGCCTTTGGCCAGTCAGCCCTTCACCAAAAATTGATCAATCTGCTGATAACGTGGAATCAATAATCGAAATGGCGAAAGGGACTTTCATCAGTACCCTGAATTAGGAAATCAAAGAAGTTTCGACCGCCATAAGAAAATGCGGACCACCTGCGATCGGCTGATGGAAGTGTACCGAAGAGGTAGCCATCACAGGTGTAGTGGCGTATTAAAAAGGCGAAAAACCAGGCCCTATGGTAGGTCTTCGACAGCGGATATGGATCTTTACCAAAAGTTACCGAACGAAAATGATTTACCCTTCAAATCCTTAAATACCCGCAACTTATAAGGACAGGAAACAGGTATGCAGCTTGTGGTCATACTCCATGTAGCCATCTGATGGAGTGGCGAGTCTTAGGGAATGAAAGATCAGCTTCAAGGCCTGTTAAATTTATTTTCCAACCTCGGAGGAAGGAAATTTATGATGCACGATGGCCGGGCATAGCTCAAGTCAAAAGAGGGAGTCATGAAAAGAAATGTCGATGCGATTTTGGGATGCATATTTGGGCGCCAAGTGGAAGCGGGGGGGGGGAAAAAAAAAAAAAAAAAATTAAAGGTTTTTTTTAAAACCCGGTTCCCGGCCCTTAAGGCTGCTGTAATAAATTTGGATATCACAGTCAATGGTAACCCAAGCCTTTCATGGAGCTTCCTCGCTTGGTCAGGATCGATCCGATGTCACCGCTTCCCCAAATCGTGTTGGGGCTTCAAAAACCGTACTTTCCAACGAAACGTTTAATACACCGCCAAAACCCAGCAGTCCGTAACCATCGTGCCATCCATGGAGGAATTTCGTTCCAAATATTTCTGAAAAATTGACCGAGATCGGTACTATAAACGAACATTGGCGACGAACACAGGCATTTAGGTCACAAGCGATGTAAAAAGCTTCCAATATCCGCTAAAGAGCGCAAAGGTGCTTACCGCAGTGTGAAAGCAACCGAAGCTTTATCCTCCACTGTTAATTCCTCCTGCCTCACTCACAAAGCCTCCTCGATGACCAAGCACTGCAGGAAGTGGAATGTAATCGCAATGGATCCGCATGTACGGGTTCCGAGTATTTCAGCTTCTTCCAAACCGAAAAGCCGGCATCTTCGTAATGCTGGCGTATGAAAAAAAGGAGGAGATCCGTTGACTACTCCCATCGCAACCATACACCGGATTTCTACCGTCGAAGAAAGTGGCTTTAAGCTTGGTGTTCCGAGCGCTAAGGTTATTTGTAAGTGATTATATGGAATGAAAAGTAAGTAGTCAGGCAATGATTGGGCTTTTATTCCGAGATATGCTGTAATCTTATTTTTAGTATCACATTTCATAATCCGATGCCCGCCTCGGAGGCAGGCAATCTTCTCACTAGCAGATTGACATTGGGCAATAAGTATGCCTCCATTCAAAAATCAATATTCCAGTCAAAAAACCCATTTCAAATCCTGAATAGAGTACCTTTGGGCATTGATCCCAACCAAAAGTTCTGTGAAAATCCATCTCAAGCCGCCTTTTTCTCAAGAAACCAGAAATGCACATCAGTTCAACCTTTGATCGACCAAGTTTGTTTTAACCTTCCTGTGATCAAGTCAATAGTAAAATCTGTTTTAAGCTTGACGACAAGTTTAGAGCCGAAAGTGTTCGATAAAGAGTCAAAAACCCGGTGGGACTTGCCTGCTGGATTTGGAACAAAGAGCCAAAGCTGCACTCGATGAGATGGCGAATGCGGTTTTGTTTATTGAGATTGTGGAAACCCTACCCAAAAACCTCAGAAGCAATCCACAGCCGGAGACTATTTCGACTTCCTCAGATGAAATCCTTGATCAAACCGAATGGGCTTCAATAAGGAGGCGTATAGAAAGCCTGTCGAGCGAATTGAATCCGAAAATCAGATGTGATTATCGGTGGAAATTGGCAAAAATAAGCGACACCAAACGAAAATGCAGTAGATGATGCTGTTCTGTTGGAGCTTACATGACACGTGATTATTTCGTAGTTAGTAAAGCTCTACCAAACACCCGAAATCTTTCGAGAGTACAGCAAAGAACAATTGAAAGCAAATGGCTCAAGCTGTAAAATTCTGCGAATGATCTCAACAAAACCGAAGCCAATTCGTTCTAAAAATTCGCTTCCTGACTTGACGGATGTCAATTAGATGATATCGTAGAGATCATCCAAGAGACTAAGATAGATGGAGTCATTTGCCACCAAATACGCACAATCGATCGATCAGGGTTCTCAGTACGGAAAAATGAAGTTGAAAGCCATCGCGCTGGAGGGGTAAGCGGAAAAGTTTCTTAGCAAAAAGAAGCACTGAGTGATTCGCTATCTTTCGCAGAAGTCGAGACAATCCTTTCCGATCATCGGATGGCGGAATCTACTTTCCCCTGCGGATGCTATTGAGAAATTAGACAAGCGTGGAACGAGCTTGATCAAAGTGTACTCGGGCATGATTTATGAGGGACCTGATGATTAAAAAGATAAGAAAGGATTATTGCTGATCTTTCCAAAGATAAATAGCAACCTATTTCCATTAATCTCACTTAAAATTGGATTTGAATCGCATTACATGGCCACCAATTCAACCCAAGACAAATACTTTTCGTAAAAAAAGAGCTCCAACAAATCAGGACCCAAAACCAAGGGGCCAGGTTCCTTCCTCCTTCGAGGACTGAAGAGCAATAAAGCTAGTCATTGACGCTCGGCATCCTAGTGATTCTACATCCATATTTTATTTAATGCTTGTCAGCTAACCTGCTCAAATGGTCCCTAACTGATCAAAGTTTGGTGATGAATAATCCGGATGAGGCAATTCGGGAAACGGCAAAAGAAACAACCAACTGGCTAGGTTTACCTTGGCGCCCAAGCTTCGAATTGGCTGATTTTATCGCTGTTTGGCCTGCTGTTCTTTTTAAATTCCCCCCCTTCTATTTTCTAAGGCTTCCGCTGACCTTCAAAATCTCACTGGTATCCCTGACGCGAATAATTCCACCTTGCCTTATTCTTCACATTCTGTTGGGATGACTGACCGTAGTGGTGATATGATTGAAGGTATCCTTTTGGAGGCTTCCTTTCAGGGGGATTTCGGATAATGAGTGGCAAGCTAATCGGCTGATTTCTCAAGCTGGGGGACTTTTTAATTCTACTGGGATCCCATTACTGTGACTTCCTACTTGATATGATACAACGAATGGTTTAGTACAAAAAATGTGGACGAAATAGACTCAGAGACCAATCCGAAACAGCAGCGCCAAGTTAAAAATCCATTCTTGGACGAGATGAATGGATGAATTAGCAATTGAGGAA
>Ga0163217_1053008_pt1 | contig 15473 bp, 6 predicted proteins | sample SynspAceP_FD_185933 | JGI IMG/M metagenome (GOLD analysis project Ga0163217, IMG submission 185933) | Saline lake microbial communities from Ace Lake in Antarctica - Synechococcus sp. Ace-P (PacBio error correction) | ecosystem: Environmental > Aquatic > Non-marine Saline and Alkaline > Saline ...
ATAATATAAAAAAGGGAAAAAAGGGAAGAGACCCAATTTAGAAAATACTTTTTGTGAAAAAATTAAAAAAATTCCTTTGGTCCCACTTCCTAAGCCCCCGCGCCTTTTGTAACCTTTGTAATTTTTTTTAAAAGGTCCAACCATTTGTAAACTTTTTGGCCAAATGAAGTGTTTTTTTCATCCAAAATTTCCCCACCATTAAACCGTTTTTAACCTGAAACCAAATTAAAACATCTCCGGTTTTTTTTTTTGGCAGATTTGCCGCCATCTTTCACTAAACGTCGGACTTCCGGTAAAAACATTGTTCATCCCCAAACAGCTTATATTGGTTTTTCCAGCCTGTTGCTGTATCAACATTGGGGGCAAACGTTCTCGCTCTCAAAGATTTTCTGAACATCGAAAAACGGGTGTTTTGTCAAAATCAAAAAAAAAGAATTTCCCCTTTGACTGTTTTCCACAACGATTGCCAACGAAAAAGCAAACTTAATGGATAAACCAAGCTATATAATTTCATTTTTCATCATGAAAATATTTTTTTTAATCTCAAATACTTTCAATCAAGGTAGTTTTTTGGTAAATCAGGATTTTAACTTTTGGCATTTTGCACCATTTACAGTTTTCCCGCCATGGGCTTAGTTTTTTTTTTGTAGTTTCCTTCACCTGTTTTTCAGGCATTCTTTAGCTAAAATCAATTTTTTTACATCTTCTAAATCCGTAGTTCAAATTTATTATAATTTCCACATTCTCCAGACTCGAAACTTTTTCGATAAGGTTTCCCAATCGCCTGAACGAAATTACACTACATGGTCCCAGCACTAATTCGGAAGGACAGGCCCAATATTATTTGGGTAAAGATTGCCAGAATAGAATCTTTCCTGTCCGTAGCATTCTCACCTCTCAAAACAGGAGAAAAATCTATACCAATCTAGTATGTATGAGGGATTAATGGTAAATTTGGCAAGACCGAGGATTGTTTGATATAAATCGGGACTTATAACCTGAAGGTGAACTTTTCACCTCCGGGTATTACTTTGCCGATAATTTTACAATTAAAGGAACTCTGATTGCCCCCTTCAAATAAAATTTCCCTTATTTCCCTATAAGGATAGTTTGGATGTCACCCCCAGCCAGCACCGCCGTTATCCGAGTAAAAACAATAATGGTGTTCTTTTTCCAAATCCAGTTCCTTGAGGCAAGGAGCCATGAAATGGTGTTCCATCTCTTGATCCACACTGTTCGATTCATTACGCCGCATATGCAACGGGTTTCTTGGTGTCCCTTTTTCTCATCGTTTCTTCTTTCATCCTGATTTTATTCGATCAGACTGTCTTTTGGCCTGTATAAGGAAGTATAACCAGCAATAATGAGAGAGTACAAGGATAAAAGGGATCGTCCTTGTTTGTTTATAAAATTTTTTCCCGCTTCAAAGGGTAAACGGTCTGTCAGTATTCACCCTTCCTCCTCCTTCTTCCGAACAGATTCCATTCAGAATATGGGTCATTGAGTTGCTCCCTCCATTTTCCTTCCATAGGGATAACAATAAACGCCTCTGGGTAAATCCCATCACCATTTCCTCCTTTATTTACATCGAAAATCCGATATTGTCGGGGAAATAGTCCTGTCCCCAACTACAGCCATTTTCCCCGAAACCCCCCTCATCTCCTGTTTTGTAAGCCGTAACTTTTCAAAGCTTCGGCTATGGTAACTCCTCCAATGGCAATTTTTTCAACCCGTAGTCGGCATCTAAAAAGTGGAGGTTTGAACCACCTTTGGCTTATTACTCGGGCAAGAAACCGGGTACTGGAATAGCATGAGTAATGTGAAGCGCCCCCGGAATTACCAGTTAGATGCTTGCGCACGGGTGGGAGCGCAGCACACTACAGCTGCATAATTTTGCCGTGAAACGAACTCTTCACTCCCTAGTTTATCAATTGCGCCGGAGTTCGCGTAAATAGTCGCCTGCGTAACAACCCACAGTCACTCGTAACCCTACCACAATCTCAACCAGAAAAAAAACAACATGGGTTTTTTTCCTTTAAAGTTTTTGTTTTCTCTGCTGTCAGAACCGCAACCGTAAAAGCTAAACAGATAAAGTAAAAAATAGAAATATTTTAATGTACGAATAGTGTTTTTCCATTTTTAATATTTTTTTTAGGTAATTTGCTGTCTATAATTTTCATAAGGAGAATGATGCTTTTTAAATTACTCATCATGGTTTTTCCATTATTTCTATTCAAAATGTCTTTCCATTGTTCTGGTTAAACTTTTAGTGGCATACAAACGCAACCTTGGATTGAAAATTAAAAACTCTGCCTATCCCTTTTCGGCCCACGTCAATTGCTTTAACGGTGGCCATCACAAGCTGGCTTCATCAACGGATTCGTTGTTTTTACATCGGCATATTCATATTTTCCCAAAGGTTACTTAAAACTCATGCCGGATCCGTTTTTTTAAATATCAAACTTCGCCATACTCCTAGATTGTGTAAACCACCAACTTGTTAATTGATTCGTTGCGAAACATGTGCAAATCAGCTTCATCGATCCTTTACCGGTAACTATTTCCATAATTCATATCCAATGCATCATAAGTATTGCACATCGCACATAAAATCATCGGTTCTACTACCAATCTTCTTTTCCTGAAGTATTGGCACCAAGGAATAACCTGCTGAATCCCATCCTAACGGAATAAACCAACTATTCTGCAAATAGTTGGAACAAATGTCAATAAGTGGTTAATCCGGTTGCAACTTATTCTTTGAAAAATGTCCGGCCAAGAAAATAATTTAACGGTACCCTAAACAGCGCTTTCATAAAAACGGCAATCCTTTGCATTTAATGCCGTGGTCGCCAGTCATTGATTACCATGATCGGAAGGTGAAAATAATGACGTATTTTCCAACTCGTTGGTCTTTTCCAAGACAAATCAATAGCCTACCTATTTGCTCATCCATTAATGTTATCAATAGCCATAATATGGAAGCTTATTATTCAATTATTTTTTCAAAGTAAGGGGTTACCAACTAATGCCTCCTGCAAATATGCTTTTTTAAATTTTTTTCTGGTTTACATTGTTCCGATTCTTTGATATAAAGGTTTTTTCAGTTTTTTTATATCGTACTTTATTTTTTTATGGAAAGCGGAGCGTCTATGGAGGATGTGTCGAATACAATTCAAACTTTATCATCCAAGGTCCTCTCTTTCTTCTCATTAATAAAATCGATAGTTTGTTTAACACACCAGGTTTTGTTTGATGGTATTTGGATCAATAGTCTTCTGAAATACGGACCAAGATGCCCAAAGCGCCTTTCTTTAGATGCCTCGCTCAAAACATTTGCTAAAATCGGAACACATCTCATCAATTACACCTATACTAAATAAGCCATTCCATGTATTCATTGCCTTTTTTGTAACTTGGCCCATGAGAAAGGCTGTGATAAAATTTCGGTATACCCATCATCCACTCTTGCCTCCTATACCATTCCAAGGAGAAGGGATATGAAAGTTTTTCCCGCACTAAAGCACAGTCGTAAACCAAACATTGACAAACGCCTTGGGTTATTTAAAACTGTACTCGCTCATTAGCCGGAAACGTTCATTACCATTTCGGGTTTGTAATGGGCAGCACTTGATACAGTGCCAGTTTAAAAAACTAACTTCTCTTAGGAGTACAAACCGGGCTCTGAGAATAGGCCTGTAAAGGCTACAACCCATCTTTACTGAGTCGTTGCAGATTAGGCGTTTGAAATTCCGGATTGTCAGCGTATTATGGTATTGGTTAACTTTGCGATCGGTACAAAATCCCAGAGTTAAATTTGGGTAGGCATCGCAACTATTAAACCAGCAGTTTGGGCTCGGGCAAAACCACTACTAAAAAATAATTATAGCGATAATCGAGGTCATTTTTCATTACTGAAATTTTAATTTTGTTTGTTCAAATATTATCTTAAATTATAAACCCAGGAGAAATGAAAAATAGCAAATGACATTTCTCTGTTTTCACAATTTAAACACATAACTCCCCTTTCTAATTATATCTAATTTCGCTATCTACTTTGACATTAAGCCAACCAATCAAATGCCTATCTTTTTTCCCTTGTTAAATTTTAGATCCAACAATCAATACAACCTTAAACCAATCTCCAACTCTTAAGCTCTTACTGAACCCACCTTCATTTTATCCCACTTAGAAGCATCAACCCCATTCAAATTTCCTTCTCAAACATAATTTTGCCAAAAAGTTGCAAATTCCAGGAAACTGGATCTTGTTTTTAATTATTAAAGTGGGCTAACGAGCGTAATTAGGCTTAATTTAACACCACATAAGCATTTTAAGTATTTTAAAGTTTAAGTTTTAAGTTTTTAACGCATACTATGAATTTTCTTCAGTCACCACGATTAATTGCTTTTTTGTAGCTTCAATTAAAATTTGCATCTTCAAAATCAATGATAATTTAAAGCCACACGGTAATGATAAAATTGGAATTCCGTAAAAGTCTACTGCTCCAACAAAGTTTAATCTACTAGTCAAAATGTATTATAACCATACAAAGATGCCCCTGTGCAAAATGCATATCTTCATATTATCTTGAAAAATAAGACCAAAATATTTTTCCTCTATCTAATAAAGAAACAGACAGTCATACTGCCATTACTTGCATAATTAAATATTGTAATTATAATTATATTGTCGTACTAAATAAAAGCAAATTAATTTACATGACCACAAATTTATTTTATTTGATTAATTGTAAAAAGTAGGGATCAAGTCATTTAAACAAAATAGGTTTGAGTTAGCCAGGCCAATGCTTAACACTGGGCAACAAAAACAGGGAAATACTTCTACTAATTCTGGTAAAAGCTTTTGTCCTCTCCAAACTCAATCTGAAATAATCCACTTAAGAATATATTTCCATTAACCAACAGCTTCGTTAATAGAGTTATAAGCTAGATACCAACAAGATTCCACCTTGAAAGGTGCTCAACACATTATTCCTTATGCTATTAAAAACAATAGGCGAAATCTTAATTAATAAAATTCCGCTAAATACGTTGTATTATAGAAGGAACGGCGAAAGTACAGGATAGTGATATATTTATATCCCACAGCTTAAAACCAGAGAATAGAACTATATTAAGAGGGTAGGGGGCGACAATGTATAAATTCATATGCCCTAAACCCCCTAACCCTCATTTTGATATCAATCCGTCAATGATATGATACCTCCCTTTTAAATCTACGGTTATTTTGCACTAAACACCCTCACTAGACCGTGCAGGGATTTTTAACTCACAAGGCTGAAAAGTACCTTATCCAACCTACTCTAGATCAAGTTGAATTGTTCCATCAACACTTCTTTCTTCTATGGCGCTCTAATAATCGTTGATCCTTTCATCAGTTAATATTTCCGCTAACTCCCATACCCAATTGCCCAAGAAAATGATTTCCCCAATATCGTTTTTTTTTTCCAAAGAAGGGAACTCCTGTTGAAGTTTCCGAGGGGAACGACCCTAAATACTTTTTACCAACAAAACTTACACTAAGTTTTACGGATCCATACCTAGTGTGTCAATATGGACGTGAATCTGAAACTAACTTACTTCCCCTGTTAATATCCGATTCCCTTGAGATTGGAAAATTCCTGTATCAAAATTCGCGCAACGAGACTGAAGGTCACCGTGCAATAACCTATATCTATACTTCGTCGACTCAAACAATATGAACAGGTCCCCAAACGACTAAACAATATGCGGAGCCTTTTTCTTAATATTTATAACTTAATATATGTGAAGTATTAGAATTTTTTTTTTCGCGTCACTAAATTTACTCTGCCAATAAAATTGCAGGGTTTTAGACCCTAATTTGAGACAAAAAAGGACAATACCAAAACAGATCCATTGTTCCGAGGTGTTCTAACATCTTGTTACCTAATTTTCATTAATCCTGGCGTAACTTACCCCCAGTCTATATCTCTCCATTGCACCACCATATCCTCTCCCCCAGCGAAACAGCAAGTGGTTTTACTGAACCTGGTTTGTTGGTGTCTCCAAACACCCATAAAATCCTTTGGGAATGGTATTGAACCATATATTTTATTTCCCAAAATCCTTAGTCACTATGTTCAAGTGACCTGTCAATTCCATTTTGCCAAGTTCCAAATATCCCCAAACCCACATCTTCTAAACATTTAACCAATTGTTTTCCCAATTTACTAATTTCTCTTCTTGATGCCGAATTTCCTTCACGGCCAGATCAACCATAGAGTCCGGAAGCAAATAATGGAACTGGGCAAACAAAGAGAAAGGCGTGCCGGCCATCGACTTTAAATTTTTGCGTCCGTTCTCATTTGAATTGACTGCAAGTTTATGGTTGTTGATAAAAAAACATCAGTAATCGAAATTACCGTCCAATCTCCTTGAGACTTATATCCTTGCCTGAAAATAGATGAAAAGCAATTCTCCAACCGTTTTGCTTTAACAACACCTACCGAAAAGGCCCTTTGGACCCTCCTTCGCAAGAATGATAGTAAATTCCATTAAATAGCCTGTCGGTTTACTCTTAAGTATAAAAATCCCATCATAATAAGCCTTGATACCAGCTCCATGGCAATTTATTAAGAAATGCGCCCTCCAGCCCACTATTAATACCTCATCATCTACCCCTGTATATGGTACCTGCAAGACCCTGTACAGTAAATTTTGGCCTATGTTTCACGGGGCAAGATTCCTGGAAATGTAGAATATTCCAAAATAACCATCCTGTGGAATTACCTTAAACCCAAAACTAAACAGAGTAACAACAGTTAATAAATATACTGCCAAAACATGTTTATTTATTAGTGTCCAAAAATAACTTTTTAAGTCATTTTTTTAGTTAATTCATTGATGTTTATCCTTTTGAAAGGTCAAATATTTGGCCTGACTTCCTTCAAACAGAATTCCGATATGAATCCATTATCAATAAGAAGTGATGCAGGAATATCCGCACCACGTCTTCGTCCAGCTCCATCCCAAATACTTCCTTGACCAGGATTTTCCATCACCAAACCTGACTTTTGATTAGTCTGTTGTGATTCTCTCGTACTCTGGGAATTAGGAATTGGAAAACAGTAAAATACTTTTTGAAGTCCTGGCATTAGTATATCGTCATTCGATGATACTGCCATGCACCTGGTTTCAATAAGCTTGCGCGCCATGGGAAGTGGGTTTCGTCCAGGTACACCCAGAATCATTTGTTAACCATATGGCGGCGGCGTTGGTTTTTTCCGATTTGTTCTCCGCCATTACGATTGTCCCGATGTCATGCAATACATACCTCCCATTGGAGAGTCAACGGCCAACATTCGGTAGTATTAATGGGATGCGGGGTATTACTCGTTATCCAATGTATTCCCCTCCATTCTTACTATAGTTATATTGAAAAATGGCAATCCATTTTCAACATCTACCTTGGTTGGGATCACCAAAGTACTCGTCCTTTCAGGGTTATTCCATGTCCTGGTGCAGGGTCCGCATCCACCACTTGGCGTCTTTACACATTTCGGTCATATTGATGGCTCACTCCCAGGCCTGCCATCATCGGTACTTTTGGTAAATCAGAAAATTGGACTTTTGTCTGTTAACGTCAAACCTGGTTGGGACCCTTTGGTCCTCGCACTGATGTTTCCATTCTGCTCGCCTCGCTCAAGTTTTCCCTGGCCAACGCCGTGCGCGTGATAACACCGTGCATCCATAAACCGCAACGAATATTTGTGCCCGTTTGTTTCGTCCACTACAAAATGTTTCGTCACTTTACCCATTGAAATTTTTTGTGGCAATGCCGCCCATTTCTCCTTCCATACTAATCGCATAGGTTATTTCCCAGGAATTTTCCTCCAATCTGGGATCTACTAACTCCAAATATCCTATATGTCCCTGTAAGTCCCTCCAAGATTCCAACGTACATCATAAACGCGCAATAAGGTGCCTTTTTTGTAGTAGTCAAACCTGGAAAATTCGGTAGGTTTATGTAACAGTTATCATTCCTGGTGTTTGTCTTACTGCTACTCCAGACGTCCAAGCTTTAGTTTCTGTATTATTTGAATATTCCGAGTTTTTGATCTCCGAGGGTAAGATAAACTCAAATATTTGTATACACCACCTTATCGGTCAGGTCAACATTGTCACCGCGCAATTCATGGTGACGCCCAGAAATAGTTGGTCCTGGTTTTACATTTCTGTCTTCCATTGGATCAGTGAGGCCTTTTTTTTGGTTTTTTACCGCCTGGCCGAATACATCTTATTATTTGAACCGGAATCATTTCTCTGTATAAAATAGATCCGAATATTCTTAGCGTTTTCCTGTTTGTTTTTTTCAGTCAATACTTGAATGGCAATTCACCTATTCTCCTTCTTCCCCGTCTTGCAATTGTATCCGTAATACGGGATGGCTTACTTTAACTCTTTAAGTACAGGATAGTTAAAGATTTTGGCTGTAAAAGTCTTCTGTTATCTCCACTTTGTCCTTACATACCCCATGGATTATGAGTAGCAATAGTGGTAAAATTTTAACACCGGAATCGTAACTTTTTGTTTCCATAAAATATCATTTTTAAATGGAAATTAATTTAGTTTTTGGGAAAGGCGCTTTTTGGATCGTAAATCAGAAGTGAAAATGGGGTCACCCTTTGATTAAATGCGGGTATCTGACTATTTTTTTTAATGTTTGCCTATATTTCCCAAAATCAAATATTTTTTAAAAACTATAAATTCAATTAAGAAATGTTCCCCATTCTTGATGTTATAGTCCACTTTTGTTTTTAATTAATAAAGTCCAAAAGGAAATGCGGATTCTGATGACAGGAGTTTCGCGATGATCCCCTTGTAATTTTTAAATCTTTTTCCTGGCCAAAAGCCCCAGCCCTTTAAACTTTTAGTATGTTTGCTGTTTCTGCTTCGTACATATGGTATCCCCAGCCAATTCTATTGTCCATTTGATGAGGATATTAACCGTTAAAAAATGCCCGGCGCGAGTGGAGAAACAGCCGGCTTGTTGGACATAAGCATTTCACATAAAACACCATTATTTGCCAATTTATCCAAGGTTCGGTGTTTTGATTGGAGCGCCATAAACCAGCCTAGTTCAGGGCCATTCAGTCTTACCGAACAATAAAATAAAATAATTGGGTTTTTCCTGTCCGAAATGAGAAAATATCGAATATAAAAAAGAAATGCAAACAATAATAGTGTCTCTATCTATAAATTGTGATTTACATTTTATAATTCTTTCGATTGTTTAATTACCTACCCAACTTTCAGGCCCGTAATCCATCGATAAGACGTTGATCATAGCTTTTTTTTCATTAGTCCATCTTTTTATATCTTGGTTGCGAAGGGCTATCCATAGGATTGATATTTCTTCGGATCGTTTTTCATATCGAACAAATTCTCCTTCTCATTGGCCATGCTAACATAAGTCAAAACTTATTTTTTCGGTAAACGATACATGGTGGCATAATTGAGCTTATCATCATTGCCGCGTCGTAGAACTCAGAATCCGCACGCTTCAACGGTGAGAAAATAGGAGGTTTTGACACCTGATAGAATTGGCAAAGCAAGATTTAACCCGTTGAATTGCTTTCGTCTATTTCTAAAACCTGTAATTCTGTATGGTTGGGACAATATCCCAAACCCCTAAAAATTTCCAAAAACAAAAAAAAAAAATCCAAGGCAACCAACTTTGCACATTTTCCTGAAATAAGGCGGGTACCAAAAATCAAGCACTGCGCACTAGCCCTTCGTAAAAAACGGCAAAACTTTTTCCGTCATGCCATGATCTCGCAGCCATAATCACCAATGAAATCAGCTAGGTTGAAATAACCATTGTATATCAGTTGCCCAGGTTTCTTCCAACATCTTTTGAATAGTCTGCCCAATTGATTGTCTATAAGGTCCTATCTGTGCCCAAACTATTTTGCAAGCACTTTCCTTATTCTCCCTAGAAGTATATTGTCTTGGGAAGCCCTGAAACATAACATTATTGAACATTTCTTAAGCTTCAATGTCCTTAATCATTTACCCAGCGGATCAGGTAGCTTATCAATATCATAGTTTGTCCAAGTATTCCTCGTGGTGGATCAAAACGGCCCGGGGGGGTCATAAAATATTCAAACTATAGAACCAAGGCGCATCTCGTTTTTCCTTGAATAAAAACTAATTGGCCGATCAGTAAACAGACCATTTAGTTTGATGATACTCTGTAGGCACATAACCGATTTTCTTCTTTAAGGTGCTAAAATTCACTCCTTTCTGCTGACAGTAATATAATCATTCGCATAACCAATTTGATAAGGACCATGCTAAGTTGCAAAAACTCCTATAGCCATCGCCTTTGGCCCTATGTTCTGGCCCTGTGGTCGCCCATTTGCGGTAGATAAATGTAATTTTAACCTGAAAAGCCCACAATCATATCCTGCATCTTTTATAGCTTTGGTAATTAAGGAGCAGCTTCTGCCCATTTCGGAATGCTCCGTTTTTCGAAGCCCTAATTTGGTTGAAGGATGGCTTCCTGTTAAAAAGCTGGCTCTAACTTGGTGTACAGATATAGGAGCTTGAACAAATGCTGTTATTAAAACTAACTCCTTCGCGAACGAGACGGTTCAAAATTAAGGTGTGATTAACGTACTTTTTCCAATGCCCCAATGGTATTCAACGTTGTGATCAGGTAGTAATCCATAAAATTTAGGTGAGTTTTTTTTGTTTACTTTAATAAAGGGGTTGAGACAAAATTGATCTTTTTTCTTTTTTTGTCACATGAATTTGCGTAGTAAATAATGATTGGAACATTGGTAAAGGCAAACAGTAAAATCAGAAGCTGTAAAACTAATAACTTGTTTTATATTTCCATATTAGAGTTATGTTCATGTTTGTTTCTTTTTCAGATTAATATTTTTATTCTTTCAAATAAATATATTTTCTGGTATTTATATGCTTTTTAACAATAACCAATTTCTAAACAACCTCATTCAATGTCGCGATAACTCCGGCCAATCTCTTGTTAAATTTGTCTTTTCAAAATTACGTCTTCCATGTCCATTACAAATTCTGTAAATTCAATGAATCGTTCAAGACAGTAAAGCCATGCCACAAACATACTCCAATTCTGGGTGCGAAACGGAATACGCCCATATGGGGTAGCCTCTTGTTGAAACAATGCATCGTAAGGTCTGACGAAATTGTGTAAAAGCGGCGTTTTTAATTTAATGTAGAAGGGTTTGGTACAAGTAAAAGGCTTTAAGATCTAGTACTGTATTGCGCAATTTCCCCTTTGGCTTAAGCCACACAAAGTACATGTAGTGTGGGGTAGATATCTACGCCTCAACTATGGAATTTGATTTTGTCCCATTCCGAAGTTTTAGTGGGGTCGGAAATTTTTTTTATCAATGGCAATTCTAGCACTAATCCAATTCGAATTCGTCGATTTGCACCATAAAATCTTGCCCTCTAAATTATATCCATGATACCCACAACAATACAACACAATAGTATTTTTTGTAATAGCCCCAATCCCTCATCAATTTCATTATTTTTCCCAACTGAGCATCAATATAACCAACACGAACAAGCATACATATACTTGCCATCAAGGTTTTTCTTTTCACTATTAATTGTTCCTAATATTTAGGGGAATTGTCAACATAACCACGTAATTTCCTTGAGAATCCATGGAACGCTAGATCAGGAGTATAGGTAAGTTTTTTCCTTTGGTAAATAGTGCTGATTAAATTTTGGCTCTACAATTCCCCAATATTTTTTAGGAGCCACTAAAAGGGAGGTGTGGGTTTTTTGAATCCAACAGCTAGGAAAAATTGGTCCCTCGCATTTCTTTTTGAAAATTGGTTAAACTGCGAATGGCCTCGTTTGCAAATCTGTCCCAAACTTCAATATACCTTTGTCCCAAACATCTGCGCTTCAAAGATTAGCCGCCTTATTTTCCTGAATTTGTTTTTACAAGGTGTGTATTCCATCGGCTTTGTTGGAAACAATTCCAAAAAGGCAGTGTTTTGACCATGAAACATTCTCAGAGCTTTTTTTTAGAAAACACCATAGTGAATTTTACTTCTTTTAGATCTAACGATCCATGCCTATTAACTTTTAAAAACTTTGTGTAAGAGTAATCAATTGGGTAATTTTCCCGAAATTGATTGACCAGATTGCTTGCGTGGTTTTGATCTGGTCTTAATCCTGTAAAGTATGGATAATCTAGAAGGATACTTACGGCTTGCTGACAATAGGCCTTTGTAAAAATGGTTCCGTTGACGCCCAATTCATGGCAATGTTGGGAGTTAAGGCAAATAGAGTCACGATAAGCAACTTAATGGTGGGTCCCGTAAAATCAATCAATAGCCACTAAAAAAAGTAAATATTGGTTTTGCTGGTAACCAATTTGGGTTTTTGATAAGCTTTATTTGCCGAATAACACCCCAATCGACATTAAAATAGTGATAACAACTCCAATCTTCTTTCATTTCCTAAATTTTCATTTTTGATTATAGCCAAATACCCTCTTATTTCACAATTTAAATTACCAGCGATTCTATGTTCATTAATAACCCTAGTGTTTGCTTCATATTTTGATTTCTGTTATTTTAAATAGAAAACATTTACTCGAGAAAGAGAAATGCATTGAGGTAATATTTAATGGGATCCTTGAAGAGCTGATAATGCCATCGTCGGCACAAAACTCTTACCAAATTTCCCTTTTGGCTGGGGCCCCAGGAAGGCGGGTCCATTATTGCAAATAGTAAAATCAACGCCTGCCTTGGCCGATTCGTACGCTATGTTTTGCAAGCTAGTTAAGCTCGTACTAGCCGGTATGTCTGATTACAACGAAAATCAATTTTCCGTACTTGCTACCCAATCTTTGATTACATCCGCATCTCTCAATTAAATCACTCAAAAACAGAAACAACTTCGCCGGTGGTCTGCGCGAACAAAGGCCCCTTTTTACTTTCATTTTTTTAAATGGCTTGCATCAAGGAACAACATTCTTTTATGTCCACTCATCCATGCTCGCTTATTCCAGTAAACGCGGTGTAACAATCAAATCCTTTTGTTTTCTTTATTGTCATTTTCTATTTATTAAAATTGTACATCAAGAAATCCCAATAAGGTCTTAAGGTCCCTTCTGAATTTTTCCTGATATAGAATTTTTGTCATATCCTTTATAGCTTGTAATAAAATCACTATGGGTAAAACCAACCCCATCAGCTTTTCCTGCAGTTTTCTTGTGATTGGTGTTCAAAATACTGCTCATAATTATTGCCTTGGCGAATACAAAAACCAGGCTGCATCAAACTCATAGAATGTAGAATAAAATTATTTCCTGCTATTTCCAATAGATTTTTTATGAACTGCATTTCATCTTCAATGGGACAAGTTATTTTATCCCCTATTGGGCCTGTTGCCTTTGAAATATATTTTTTCCAAATCTGCAATATCATTATCCGTAATATTGTGAATAAAAAACTTTCTGCTATCCTACTTCCATCAGAGAGCTATTCTCATCCCATTAATCTTTTAGTTGTAGGTAACACTTAGAAGCTGTGGGATCCCATATACCTTTTTTAACCCAATTCCACAAAGGGAGCTCCTTCACAATTAATACCTCTCTGGTGCCGGATTCAAGTATGCCAACATTCTAAACCGCTCATAGCCCTCTTCTTACTGACATTACGAGACCGACACTAAGCATTTCGACAAAATTCTTTTTCATTAGGGAAAGGGTCCCCCGGAACAAGTTATTGTCCTGTTATATATTCTATAATATTCGCCTCTACTTAGATCTGTTAGTGTTGTGTGACTATTAGTTTTCGATTTTCATATTATTCCCTATAGAATTTCCCTTTTGTCCTACCAATATACAAAAGAATTATAAAACAAAAATATTAACTAAAAAATAATCAATTCACCAGTTTAAAAGCTTTTATTCAATTCTAATATAAAAAGTAAAGAAATGATTCTTAATATAAAATAGTTAATTTTCAAAAGCTTTCCACGGAAAGACATTAAAAATGTGCTATAAGAACAATACTAATTGATTCACCCTGAATTATCAACGGCCTGAAGAATCGAAGAACGATTACCTAATGCCCTATTGGACCTCGCAAAGCTAAATAATCTGCAGCGTGATACCTATTGAAGCATCATAGTTGGCTGAATTCTCATGTCCCGACTGATAAGTCAATATCCGATTTTTTTATATGGGAGTTTCGTGCGGAGGTTGAATTTTTGGAAAGCTTTAGCAAATATCGTTCCAATACTTCCCACCAAAGGTAATCCAGTCATCGTGTTACTGCATAAAAACTAATCAAGGTAGCAGGAATTAATATTTATTGCACTTAATTGTAAGCACCCTGGTCCTATTTTGTACAAGTCCAAAGTCATTCTTACCTATCTTTTATTTGGTACCATACTCAATATAAACTGGTAACTCGTACGACCATCCGTAGAGGAATTCAAAGACCAAAGGGATGCAATCTCTGCAACTTCAGCTATAAAAGACTAATATAAATTCAGGACATTCATTCACTCCCATAACCTGCTGTAAACCAGATTATTGTTCAGCACTATTGTATAAAGCGAAACCAAACCTTTCCGCTAATATCCCATTTCAATTAAAGATTTCGTGCAAGCGATAAATCCTTCCACACAAGATTATATTTAAAGGTTTGATTCCCTGAGTATGTCATTCTTTGGACCACCATCTACCCCTCGGTTCCTGAGGATACTCACCAGAGTTATCATGTGAAGGATTGGCCATAATTCTCCTTTCCGACAACGGAACAATTTAATTTGAAAAAACTTTAAACAACCATGTTTTGAAATTGAGGCTAATGCCAGCTGGTTGTTTTTTCGTAAAATTATTTAAACCTACATAATAATTCCTAACCATTTACTTCAATTAAGAACTCACTCTATCAATCTAATTTTTAATTAAATCCCTGGCGTCACTCTTATGCCAACAGTGCCTGAAGTACCACCACGCAATTCCGAAAATACTCTCTCTTCTCCTAGCTGATATCTCCGCCTCCTCCCTATAAACAAAACCCGAGTTTCTAAACAGCACCGTCCGGACAGTAATATTTGTGTTTCCCCTTAGCAAACAGAATGAAATTGGCATATTTCCTTCCTGATGTTATTTTCCCAAGGATTGATGGAACTCAGATAGACAACTGATCCAACGTATTTCGAACCCCCTGATATTTAACTTTTCAAAGCGCAAGTACACGATCACTGTAAGAGAGAATTTATATTATGACACTGATTATATAAGCCTGTGTTAATTTTATTAGATATATTCCATTTTTACGCGTATTTCATATCATAAAAAATATAAATACTGAGCAATAGTGGAGGGCCTTTTTTGTAAAATTAAAAAAGCCTCCAATTCCTGGTAAAGCACTGTGAAACATGTCCGATGTGAATGCTGCC
>Ga0163217_1026293_pt1 | contig 15472 bp, 14 predicted proteins | sample SynspAceP_FD_185933 | JGI IMG/M metagenome (GOLD analysis project Ga0163217, IMG submission 185933) | Saline lake microbial communities from Ace Lake in Antarctica - Synechococcus sp. Ace-P (PacBio error correction) | ecosystem: Environmental > Aquatic > Non-marine Saline and Alkaline > Saline ...
ATAGAAGTTGAATCGCTCGTGGGACCGGAAGTGTTTAGTTAGGCAAGGCAAGGCAGTACATGTTGCTCACGAAACCACCAAATTCGGAAAAAAGCAGTTCGATTTTTTTGCTGGTGGCAGATATGGTTCGGCTCTGACTTAGTGGTAACGAGCGATAGATGAAGGTGTAAAGCGGCGAAGGATGCATGGAACTTCTTAGACGTTTTAAGCGCAGCGTTGCTTTAGGACGTAAAGTATGAAAAAGTCAGTTTTGGAATAGCCAAAACTGAGTTTTTTTTTGCATTCTAATAGGTTTTTAATACCGTGGAAAGTCGAATAGAAAATTGATTAAATCCGCCTAGTATAATCATCGAGTGGGGCTCGCGAAACGTATGTAGATAGAATGGAACCTACTCGAAGAGGATACTATAGTTTTTCATTTCTGAAGTCGACCTCTCAAAAGCCTAATTAAAGAATTGGCGAATTACTGAAAGCCATGGAAGTCGCCAACCGCGGCGGTACATTCGGCTATATTTCGAGAAGTTTACGGGGAACAAGCGAAGCGGTGAATTGAAAATAGATATGAAGAAGAGATTTCTACTATAAAACGCGGCGCCATACTAAGGGGCCGCGCTTTGTTTATGTCGCTCTAAGTGGTTTAAGACCGGTTGCTTTTGTTCTGGTAAGCGATCAATTTGCCAAGCTTTCTGTCTGCGAACAAGTACCCAGCTCTGTTGTAGAGTTGAATAGCGATTGATCTATTGCTGCGGCAGGAGGAGCGTTTCTCGTTCATGCCTGATAAGGTAGCAATGCTGCGATTTGACTTGTAGTTAGTTTAGATACTGAAATGGCAACATTGGTAGTGGGTCTTCAGTGCAGGTGAAAGCCAGCAAACAAGTTGATGCAGAGAGGTATCCAGTACGTTCCCAATAAGTCCGGTCTTCACACGTACATAGAAAACATTTTGCGTTTTGTCATTCTTGCATGTTGGTTAATAGATATCTGTCGAGCGTCATGCCAGGGCGCGGTGATCCGATAAGGTTTTTTAACGATAACGCGCCAACGTGCGCTCGGCCAAACCAAGACGAGATTTCAGTATTTCCAGCGCGTGAACAAAGAACGTCTTCTGGGTATTGTACAGTCCTGGTGGTCTTCAGTAAGACGAATGACTTTTTTGTTTGTTTTTGATGGTACTTGAAGTGGTGAACTTGCGATACAACTCGCTGGTGATTGAGGAAAGAGAAAGACGTGCTGCGGTAACAGCACCACCATTCTTTTTTCTAACCAATACCAATTTGTTCACGTCTCAAGGTTTTACTGATATTGCAGAGGGCTCGGCCGAATTCAGTCTGTAGATGTGGACGAGTGGCATAAGGATCTGCATTTTGGAAGTGACGTTGGTCGTGATTTCAGCTGGTCAGTAGTAGAAAAGAGGAGATGGAATTCCGGGCTAAAAAGTACAAGGAGTAATTGGATGCTAAACTGCATAGGCGGTGAACATGCTTAAGGTGGGCAAGCAGTAAACAATCGATAAGAAAAACGATTAAAAATAGATCTTGAAATTCATCAGGGGACTTAGTTCTTTCGGCCGTTTGGATGCGACGCGAGAAAGATACGAACGATCAGGGCCAAGATCGCCCTTTGATGCACCAAATAAAGATAACTCATAAACGCCTAACGGAGAAAAAGATCCAAAGTGGCGGCAGATTTCTCCGTTCCGGCTTTATCAACTACCTTGTTAATGATAGGAAGATAGCATAAACGAAAATAAACACCCGTGCACAAATAGAAGGTATTTTTTCCCAGTGGGGCCGAACAACACAAGGCAAAAATGTCTTTGGCATGACGAAAATGCCAGATGACAATTGACCATGAACGGGTTTCAGCTCGCTGTTTCTTCGCAATTTATCACCATGTGCTGAAGTAGGAGAATAATGGCGAAAGCCAGGGTAGTGGCCTAGGGCGAGGAGGTGTGTTAAAATCGAGTACGAGTCGGCGGAATGAGGGCAGGGTCAGGGGTTACGAAGCAAGGCGGAAGATGCCGCAAAATGCCATGATGACAACGCAAGTTAGTGACCAAGTGGTCGACGCCATGACTTTAGTTTAAGGTTCTTTTGAGACATGCAGCTTTAAGCAATACGAAAGCATTAAGGTGATGCGATGTTTGGCTGCCGAATCATGCGTCGGAGCTGGCTTGCTAATGCGACGCAATAATTGAAGAAAATAACCCCCGAGCAAAAAAGGGCGATGTAATGAGGGTAGGTATTAGTCATTTTTTAGCGGCGAGTCGCAGGCAACGGAATAGAGATCAAATAAATTCCAATGCAGCTTTTCTCAGTAATGGCGTTGACAAAGGGGGAATATAATACGCCCCAGGGATTTAAGAGTTTGCGGCGCCCGTAATACGGGGATTTAATATCTCTCGCAAAATTTCTTATTTGCAATATAAAACGGTATGCAGTAATACATTTATTATATTTGAATGGTATGTCTGTTTTTCCAACTAAATTACCAGGTTTTTAAGAATTGATGGGCTGAAATAATGATAATATAAAACTATGGCACTGAGTTGCTACTATGCATGCGTTGATCGGCCGTAACAGGAGAAGCTTAATGAAACCTATTAAAAGAATGGGCATTGCTGGTGTTAGTGCTTGGTCGACTGGTATCAGTTCCGTAGGTACTTAGGCTGCGAATGGCTTATGTTTGGTATGCTGCGAACTAGTCTCTTGCTCGCGTTGATGCCGATGGATTCTAATGGTGAAATCTTTCAAGACGCTGGGTTATAAAGTTGGATTTCATACGCAGAAGAGATTGAAATTTCCAACAGCTCTCTCAGAATTTGAGAACATGATCGTGAAAAGCGTTGATGTATATGTCATTCGCTGCGATTGATGGTACTAAGCTTTCCATGCGTCTGGGAAATGCTCATGCCTAGCTGGTAATCAAGAGTTATTTCTTTTGGATCGCGTGATCAAAAGCAGTGCTTATGTGAGTTTAAATTAAGGACGCGAACCTTGTGATAAATTTAAAGTTGGCGTGTGCAAGCTAAGTCTAATACGTAAAACAGGAAATGGAAAAAACGTGTAAAGGCTTAAACGTGAATTGTTGGTGGTCCTCAACTTAACGATAATACGCGATATTTCTTACTATAACGGTGGATGTAGTTATGCTTGTCAAGCCTTGATGATTCTGGCAAGGTTGGAATGTCGTATAACGGCAATGGGTATGGACAAACGTGGGGACATTGCTTGGACGGTGCAACGCTGCATGCGGTATGGAATAATTTGCTTTAGCCATTACAAGCGATCAACGTATTTAATGGGTGTTAATCAATGGCCTTATGATGTATTTCCATTGGTATTCTTGGTTCGTCACTTAAGGTGTCGGTTTTGGTTTCTGGCGGCGTGCAAGAGCCGTGTAACAGACAAGATCGGAATGTTCAGTCGGTTAATGCGATTATTGCGGTGAGAATAATCTAAACGATATATAATTAAAGAATCGGAGTTAGCAATGTCAACAGTAGTATGTTTCAAGGGTTTTTAAAATGATGTGAGAAGACCGGTCAATCAATGACCTAAAACTTACGAAATGGCATCAAAAGTGGTTCAAGCTTTTGCTTGAGCTGTAACTGGCTTTGATAAATCCAACTGGAAAGATGTATTTGTTAGGTAGGGTTTGATATTAAGTAGATCTCAGATGAATAAACCGCGATGACTGTGTTCGTTATATCTAATTCAACAATAAATACGGTAGGGTGCCCGAGTGACGGCTATGAAATGTGTGTCGAGCAGTCGTAGCGTGATACTAATGGGATGTTTATTGGAAAGATATTATGTTTTGGAATGCGCAGCATTCAAGAGTTTTTCTGGAGTAAAGCCTCGAGTGGGTGAACTTAAAGGTTTTCGAGATGGGCGAGGATCAGGGCTTTAGTGGGATGAAAAATGGTGCGGTAAATCGAACTCTTTGAAGGGTGTTGAGTGGGTTTTATCCCTGGAAGGTATGAAGAGCGAATATTCACTTTTTAATGATGAAGCGGATCGCGTTTTCCGATAACGGATCAGGAAGAAAAAGGCATCATTATATTCACACAAGAGCTGGCGCTAGTGGCGCTTTTATCCATCGCTGAGAATCTATTTTTTTAGGTAATGGAAAAGGTCGAAAACGGAGTGATTAACTGGATAAAAACTATTATCGTAACACAAGAGTTATTAGCAAAGTTGGCTAAAAGGCACCTGCACCTTAGTTGGTCAATTATGGTGGGGCAAGCAGCAACTAGTTGAGATTCGCGAAATGCTTGCAAAAGAGTGAGTTATTGATTTTCTGTGGATGAAGCACCAGTGCATACAAGAAAGAAGCGCAGTGTTATCGTTGGGAATTAAAGCACAAGGCATTTCCTTTCTATACTGATCAACAGACAAGCTAAAGCGAAATAGTCGTGTAGCAGACAGCATCAACCGTTATTCGTGAATGGTGTCGTTCGACATTAATGTGCCCGTGCGGCAAGCATTACTGAAAGAAAGAAATTATTACGTGAAGGTTGGCGGATATTGGCGAATCGTTACGAGCGCAGAAGAAACGATCCAAGAAGGTCACTCGGAAAACGCTGATGAAGTCAAGCAACTTGATGTTTGGACCCTGATGGCGATTAGATCAGCCAAATGATTCATACATCAGCCTTCAATGTTCATGCTGGGAATCGTCGGTTTAATTTTTTTTGGCCTTTTTGGGTTTTTTGGGAAAAAAAAAAAATGGGGGGGTTTTTTTTTTCGGTCGACTGATGCATGGAGCCTATTTGGTACAAAGTTATGGAAAAAATATTCAAGGCAAAGTGGAGTTTGCGTGGGAAGTCGTGATTTATGACGGTACAAAAGCATAAAAGTGGCTTAGTTAGTAATCGGAAGAACAGAAAGAGTTGGGTTTGATCCTTGAGAAACCATTCAAACAACAGACATTGCGGAACTAGACGTGTGGTCCTTCGAAGTGGCGTATTAGATGAAATATAGAAGTCAAGTCTCCGAGATTATCGCAAGCACTTAATATCAGAGCGAGAGTGTCAAAACGTGATGAACTTATCAGGCGGGATCAGCAAAAAGTAGTGTTGAGTAATGGCTATATTACGCCAGACGTACTGATCTAGATGAGCCAATCGGTATGTTGGACGGTGGGGGCAAGTTTGAAATTACAGCATCATCAATCAGCTCGGCGTGAGGCAAAAGGTGTGGTGATGATTTCTTTCAGAGATGCAGAAGTTACTGGTATGTGGATCGTATTACGTGATGAACGAAGGGGTTTTGGTTGGATGAGGTTTTAAGACTAAAGCTGATGTCGAAGCAAAGAAAGAAATCATGTCATGATATGAAGGTAACGGAGCATAATAATGACAAAAAAGAAACATCTACAGTGATCAGTCGGAACGGTTCTGTGCCAGCTACTTAAATCGCATATATGCGTGATTTACGCATGTTGAATCGCACTGGTTGTTGAATTATGGGGCATGTTTCAGTTTTTTGACGATGGCATCTTGAATGCGTCGTTAACTTAAACAATTTATTTTTACAGATTGATTACTATTATCATGGCAAATTGGCATGTATGGTCATGGTGAGCGGGGCAGCAATGGATTTATCGGTTTGGTTCGGTTGGGGCTATCGGTGGTTAGCGGCGGTAATGGCGAGTGGAATTTATGACTTGAACATTATCAGTGGTGCGAGTGGGTGTTTATTGTTGGATTTTGATCATCGTGGCTTAACAAGGGCTATTGGGATTGCCTATTGGAAAATCCGCGCGTTTATTCGTCACCTTGGGGCAGGCATGTTGGTGGTTTCGTGGTCTGGACTTATGGCAACTGTTGGAAGGCCAGTCTATTGGCCCTTTTTCCGTAAGTTTTTCAGATTGTTTGAGCTTGCAGGGTTTGTGCCTGATGTGTTTGGTGTTGGTCGTCCTAATGTCACGGCTCTTGTATTGGTTGGTGTTGGGCGCGCGATTGGTCTTTCTTTGCTGCACGCATGGCCGATTTCGAGCGTTGAATAGGTATCCAGATGAAGCCTTTTTCGTTCTTTATGCGTTTAAGAAGTGCTTTGATCAGCCAGTGGTATTAATTTTATTTGTTCTTACATGTTGAGGCATTACAAGTGGTGGTCTTGCCGCCGACGGAGAATAGTGACTGATGAGACCAATTGGGGGTTGATCGCGATTTGTAAAACAGAGAGATGGTTGGCTGGAGGTGAGCATAACCGTCGAGCAATGAGAGAAATTTGGTCGTTTCGCATTAAGTGCGTATGTGGGGTAGCTGCAAGGTAAAAGCACCGCAAGTATGAAGGGGTAGAGACGGCATATATCGGGTATTTGATGCGAGAAGGGCGAGGCTGGGAGAAAGCCTTTTTGAGTTTGCGAAGTTGGGCATGTTGGGCCGCGCGATAGGTGCGTTTTGGATCTTTGCGACGCTTAAATACCGATGCAGAAAGCGGTTTCGCCATGGAGTTAGAGATGTTATTGCAGCGTCTTTATGGTGGCGCTTCATGTGGGCGGCGTTGGTAAGGATAAATCGGGCGGGTGATTGGGGTGCCTTCATCATGGGCGTAATGAAACGGGATAGTCGATTTTGGGTATATGGGATTGTTGGAGGCAGGTGTAATTAAGAGGCTTGGTATTGCTCGTGCGGTTATCTTCGACGTCTACAAACAAAAGGCCGCGCTAAGAAGAGGGTTAAGGAGTGCTTTTAGTTGTTTTTTTATCTCAAATTAAACAGGGTGGGGTGGTCCTGTCGTGAAAGATGCTTTTAATGGAAGTAGGCCACCTTGTTCTTCATGTGCGTCGAGTTTTACGAAACTCGGCAAAAGGAACGGTTAAAATGGGTGGGCGCTGAAGTACTGTATGAAAACATGGTTTGGGCGGTCTGGTGAATTGTGGGGCGCGAATCTTGCTAAGAAACAGTTTAGATTGTCCTGTTCGTCATCCAGACCGGACACATGTAATTTAAACGGAACAGGATTGAACTCATGTTTAGGTTTCTGCGCGACGCGTATGCGATCATGCGAAAGGAAGACTGACGGATGTGAATTTTTCCAAATGGGCGTGGAAGGCGGAAGCCTAAGACGGTCAAAAAGGTGTACAGCCAGATGGTTTATAAGGAATGGGCTGGTGTGATCGCACCGGCGATTGTTTTAACTTCGCCATCTTTTGCTTTAGATGGCGGTGGAGCCTGAAAATCGTGGTTTTACTTGGTGGGGAAGACGGAAGGTTAATCGTCTTGGTTACACTTGCGGAATGAATATTTTCTGATAGCATTGTAAAGAGCGCCAAAACTATTTGTATGCTAGCGATTCCGAAATTGCGCCAGGCGTCGTTTGCCCTGAATGCTGGTGTGAATAACAATAGCAATGTTGATGGTCATCACTGATATGGATGGAGAGAACGTGGGAAGTTGAAAAAGCTGTGGAAAAAGGCTTTTATCAGGGTGAAGAAATATGTCACACACTTTGAAAAACATTAGGAACATATCTCTTCGAAAATATTGAGTTTTCCGTCACCGGGTGATCCTGCATGTGCTATGTTTGGCACAGCAACTTGTGGTCTTGTCCGCCGATGGTATTCAGGCTCAAGAAGGCACGAATGTCTTTGAAATTTCTGCCTCCGCAAGTTTGGATCGCCATTAGCAATACTTGGCGAGAGCAGAATGGACTTGTACCGAGGTAGGCGTTATGAATAGAAACAAAGAGTTGCCGGTTTCCAGATTTAAAAGGTGCTCGGTGTTTAGTAATCTGGCGTGGATGGGTATTGGTGGTGATCGTTGAAGCGTATTGCAAGCAAGTGCGAAAACGCCTTTGTGATTTGGGATGAAAGCCGGTACGGCGCTCGCCAAACGTCTGACCAGACGGTTGTGAAGTGCGCTTGAGTGTGTGACATGCAATGACATTCATAGACTATCAAAGCAAATAAGGCAGGAGCAGAGGTTTAGGGCTATTTCTGTGTTGGATGATAACGCTTGGAATCGTGTGCGGTCATGTCCTTGGAATCGTGACAGAAAGAGCATTTGATGACAGTTGGGGTAATGCAGCAGCCATGTTTCCGCGCAAGCCGTCGGCCGATGATGCGTATAAGCTTGGTGGTAGTTCATTATCATTTTGGTCTGTGGGATTTTGATGATGGCAACGGCGGTTATGACAATTACGCAGAGAAAGCAGGCGACTCCATGGTAACTAGATCTTGCCGGTGACTGGGCGCTCTGTATTGCGTGTAAAATACTTTGGTGCCGGGCTGGGTGATGCCAGAAACAACTGGTGCGGATGTGGGGGATCGATGACGCGCAGATAATAAAATTAAACAAGCCAATGCTTGCACGCAAGAGTGTAGAGAACAGCATGGTAACAGGCGTTGTTTTTGGGCGCTGATGCGTCGGCCATGTGCTCGGCTCGCAAAACTTAGTGTTGATGGAGGTTGGGTAAGACTGAGTGTTGAGAGAAACACGTTTGTCCAAAAGAATGGACCGTAAATAGTTCAACCGAAATGGTTTGTGTGCAATGGAGATAATATTTATCACGCGCTGATGAAAACAAGGCTTGCTGCGACTGTATTTGATGGTGTCCGTCATTGGATTTTGTTATATACAATGGTCGATATACGCTTGTAAGACCCACTTGTGATCTTGGCTGACCGAGTTCAAACACGGTATTTATGAAGCGGGTGGTTTGGCCTTGGGTTTCCTGTTTTTTCAGTGGGAGAGAGCTCACTTCCGTACTGCATGATGTATCGCAACATGGGGCGATGGAATGTGGAAGAAGCGTTGCGAGGCCAATACCGTCTGATCGGTGGTTGTCTTTAGTTGGAGGGTTTTGTGACAAACGACACCAGCATTGTTATGTGGGGCGAGTGTAGTGTCGATATTCAGCGGATAGTTGTGTTGGTGGATGTTGATGGCTTATTTTAGAGGCAGATGCGGTGGGTTTCGTGCAGCGCTGTGCAAATGTCGGAAAGAGCATCAAGGGCCGGCAAGATGACACAGGAAGCTTTTTCTTGAAGCGCGAGCAATCAATGTCTCGTTCAGCGGGTCATGTATCCATGGGCAGGCGGCCCAGAACATGGCGTCGATGGCAGAAGCCTTGGCATGGGTTGTCAGGGCAACGCGTGGATTAGGCTGTAGACAAGCCGGCGTCGTGTTATGGCGCATTTAACAGGTGTCGTATTGTTGACATGTTAAATGAGACGATTTGGATAGCCGTTTGACATTTTGACTCGCAAGTCCTTCGAGAATGCTGATTCGTGTTAGCGGGCGACGGTGGTTAGATCAATGCTGTGATTCAATTTGTTGGCGATGTGCGGGGTCGTTGTTGGGTGATTAACTCTTGATGATGTGGGATAATTAGGCAAGAAATTGCGACCTATTGTGAATCTCATGCGTCGGCAATACTTGATGAAGAGATTTTTCTACGCAGATAGCGGTTTGAACAGTGGTGATCAAGCATTTTTGGGAAGCGGGCAAGCTGCATAAAGACGCAGATTAGGGCGTGTCGGGATATCAATTTGGGACGAGTGAAAGAGGTCTTGACTAGGAATCCGACGTGTGATAATTTAACGTGCGGTGAATAACGCATGGGGAAGAAAAAAGCGGCATTGTGCGTACTTGAAGGCAGACCTTGCCGCCTCAGGGACGCAGTAGTTGAAACCTCAGCAAGCGTCGCGCATTTTAATGCAACATGCGGGCGCGCGGTGGTGTATTGAAGACTTGCGATTAACAAAGCCAAGATCAATAGCGAAGTTTGGATATAGAAGAAAGCTGCGTCAGGTGCTAAAAATGTGGGCCAAGTTACCAGGTATGGCGGAAGTGGCAACATAGGGTTTTTTTGCACGAAAGTGCTGCGCATCAGGCATAAAGAATGTGGCAGTTTCTGATCACGTATGTGGGGAACGGCCTATGGAGTGGTTGTGCAATACAGCAGAAGCGGTGCGGTGGAGCATGTAAGCAGTGATTCAATAATGGGGATATGAATTGAGTTAGACGTGAAAATGTCGTCTAGGCATGGTAGACATTTCAGATGAAAGAGAAATGGAACGTTTGCAAAGCTGGAAAGTCCATTTAGAGGCGCCAAAAGGTGGCTACATCAAACTCTCCATGATAGCACTGTACACAAGGTGCGCGATACGCGAAATGGGCCGGATATTATTTGATTCTTTAAAAGGTTGTCGTGTGCTGCTGGGTCAAAGAACAGTTCATTAAGTTACGTTATTATTTTTCAATATTAAGAGAGGGTAGCCATGTTAAGGGAAGCATTTTTAATGCCGGTAAATGGTTAAGGGCGACGACAACATTTTTTCAACGCCTGCACTGGGCTTCTGCATGAATTTCGCTGTAGGTGCGTCCTCCAGATGAGAGCAGGGTAGAGCAGCCGAGCGGCTTTTGAGAATATGGTTACTCCTTCTCCGCGAAGACGAGCGGATTTTCTGGAATGCTATTGGTGGGATGAAATTGATGTTTGGGCGATCAAATTACTGAAGTTGGCTACCCAGAGGGTTTAACCAGCAGACACGTTTGCAAGGTGAGCGTTGTAAAGGAAACTTGTTTGTTTACTGAAGCGTATTTTTATCCGGTGAATATTTGGATCGGTCGTTTATGGATGAAGCTTGCAGATCGTGCGTTACGGGTCTGATATGTAAATGAAATTCAGCGTCCAATTGGTCTGGTTGCTGTCTTTGGTGCGTCTAACTTTTGCCGTTGGCGTTTTTCAACGCAGGCGCGATAGACGGCGGCGGTTAGCGGGGGTTGCCCCGTGGTGGTTAAAGGAAATTTGGCCATGCCGGGAACGGGCGAATGTAGGTCGCGCAAAGCGGTTGAAGCCGGATAAACGTTGCAAGATGCCAGGGTGGTGTTTTTCTGCTTGAACCAAGGGGGGAAAATCGTCAAGTTGGACGTCTATTAGTAAGCAAACACCTGATCAAGTGTGTTGGGCTTTACGGCAGTTTAGTAGCTGGAGGGTCGAGCCTTGTTGCGATTCGCGTGCTGCGCGTCAGAGCGATTCCTTTCTTTGAGCTGATTGGGTTCTGTGGACCCAATGTTTTGGAATGCCAGAAGCGGTGGAGGAATCGTGCTTGGAAGAATTGGGTAAGGGCTGGGCTGGTTTCAATTGACTATGGACGCTGGACGGTTTTTGTACAATCCGTATGCGTGAAGTGCTGGAATAAGCAGATTTCAAAAGGTACGGATGGATTTTCTTGTTTTCGGTTGATTATCGGTTCGGCAGCGAGTGCGGCGTTGTACACGACGAAGGTTGGGTGGGGTGCAAAACATGCTAACACGGAACGCATTGCTGATGCCATCGTTGCTGGGTGGGGGGATTGATAAATGTTATTTGGCCGGGCTGTGCGTTCGAAGGATACGCGAGATCGTAGGTACTGCTAACTTATCACAGTGGCTGGTGGCTTGGTTTAGATCATTCCGAACTGCTGCATCATGAAGTTTGGCGCCACGTGTTTTGGTTGTAATTGCAGCGTGTTTTGAACAAATGTATTTGAGGCTTGCCTGCGTCATTTGGACGGTACACTGACTGTGTACGATTTCACTGATGGAGGGTGATTTTGCGTGTAGAACTTTTGCTTAGAGAGGTGTTGGACAGGTAAAGCGGAGTTCGTTTGGTCGCGATAGGTTGATCCCGAAACGGTGTTGAGTTGACGATACGTATGGTGCATGGGGGCCTTATCCAGCGATGCGGACAAATTTCGGTGTGGCAACTTCAGTCGCACTGATTGTCGATTGTCGTTTTTCTTGGGGTCCGGATTTTGTTACCAATTTCCAGGATTGTTGAACCAATGAGACCTCACGAGATAGACATCCCAGGGGCGAGTTTGGATGTGAGTTTTGAGCGGAAGTCCTGCTTGTGAAAAATGCAGTGACTCGATGTTTTTTATGACGGTCGTTTGGATTTTGTCGCTTAGGTTATTTGGGTATTAGACGTTTTTGTCCGCGGTTTTTGTTCTAGGATTGCCGCTAGAGAACAAGCGCTTGAGCTGAATTCGGCCATGGAGGACAGATTGGCGGCCAGCGCATTTGCATTAAATGTATGGTCATGACAAATATGGCGGTCAATTTGATAGGTTTTAAGACGCGGCATGAACCTTCTGTCCAGAGAAGATCGCTGACCTTCGCTGCATAGGCGCGATCGCAGATTAGAAGACAGTAATGGCGATCCATAGGCAATAACGACGTACTGTTGTGATGCGATAGTGGAGTTCGGCGCGGTTCTCCATAAACGGCTCCAACCGTTTCGCGTATCGGCGCGGAGTGAGAATTGCATGAGCCATGTCAAAATGCATCAAATCTCGCACAGTGGCCAATCTGGAGACCTACCGACTGTTCTCTAGATTGGCTGGTGGTTTTTCGAAGCGATATAGTCGGACAGATTCGGTTCGTGCTGGGTAAATTCTGATTTTCATATGGGCGTCGTACTGTTTTTGGAATGCGCGCGAGAACAAAATCATTTGTGACCGCAATGAGATAGCAACCAAATTATACTGGTATATTTCGAAACATAATATCGATTTTCGCTTTTGGGGGCAATGGCGCGTAATTGTTAGAATGGCAGGAATGACGAAACCAACTGCTGCGCCGTGCGGGCACCGATGCGTTGTGTCCGCGCACTTCTTCTGTATGAGTTCGCCGACTCGTCTGGCAGATTCTCGGTAGATCGACCAGTAATTGTGCGCGCGACGGTGCAAAGCGGCTTGAGCCGACTAGGTTGCTCATGCTTTTGCATGACGAACAAATAATCGCGTACCGATGGTGTTCGGGATGCGGCAGAGGTTGGCGTTATCGCCATTGTCGTGCGAGCGGCATGACTTAGGCTGACGTGCTCAGGCGGACACCGAATTAAAACGAGTTGATTGACTTTAAATGTTTCGGGCAGCCTGATGTCCATGCTGGCGCAGTTGTTATTTTTGTTGAAAGGTCTCAATATCGTAAAACCGATAATAGATCACTACTTTATAAGGATGTTCGCTCCGTGTTCGATCTTGAAAAGACGCACCGAGTGCCGACGGTTTTTCTTACGCCGAAAAGAGTATTATCGAGCTGTTTGCTTGATGAGTGTCGTTGACGGCGGTGAGATGTAAATAGGGGATTCTTATGGGTGCAAGCGTTTTTCCCAAATATGCGCAACATCTTTGGGCATCGGGAGGAATTATCAGAAAACACAAATGGATAGTGTCGGCGATGATATTGCAGAAAATGGTTGGCGAGATTATTTTCGGGCCTTTGTCGGACGCATCGGTCGTAAAAAATGACGTTTGATCGGTATTTGTCTTTAATATTGCCGGTTCGGTTATTGCGTTGTCGGTCGTCGATTGAGGTAGGGTTTATTACTGAGAGAAGTGATGCACAGAGGAGTTAGAAATTCAAGTTGAGGGATGTGTCGGGCCAAAATTGGTTCGCGGGAGCGTTGTTATTGAAAGTCTTTAATAAACGGCGCGGCCATGGGCGCGATGTGGAAGTGTCGGTTTTGTGAATGATGGCTGGTGTTTAATTTTGGTTGCCGAGTGCTGCAGCCGTCCGATCGGGCAAATTGGTGATTCGCCCAGGTTGCCGGATTGGCGTTGGAATTTTTGCCTTGTTGGTAGTATTGTTCAAAAGCGTCGGTGGCGTGGTTGGCGCTGGTTGCTACGCAACCGGAAAAACTTGAAACGAAAGAAGAAATCGTATCCCGCTCAATCGAAACGCTTTGCAGAGTGCGCATGTATTTTGAGTCGCCCGCGATGTGATGGGTTTTTACGTTTGTTGGGGCTGTATTTTTGGCGGTTTGATGTCTGCCGACCATTAGTAGGCGATCGATATTTCAGGATGTGTAGTGGAAACAGGTGATCGTTCCCGTTGATACATCGCGTTATTGCCTGTGGATCGGGTCGGTGATTAAATTTTTCGAATGGTAAATAATTGCAAAGCGTGTTGGCATGTGTACGACTGTGTGATGTTGCGGGTTAAGCGTGTTGTTTGGAAGCGCTTTTGTGTGCTGTTGTCTATAAGAAGCATTGTATTGTTGACGGTGGGTGCCGGCTTTTCGTACTCTTAGGCTTGGGCATGATCATGTATTTCTTGCTTCGGCATGGTTAGTTCGAATGTGAACGCATGGGATGGAGCCATTGGGGAAAGTGCGGTCTTGCGCGGTTGGTGGAATTCGTCGGTACGAGCTTTCCTAGCGATTGTGTTTTCGCTTAAGTTGGTCTATTTTGCATTTCACGTGAGCCATTGGCAGGCGGCTTTGTGAAAATTTTTTTCCAATCATGGTTTAAAGTTGAATGTTGAGATAAGGAAATGATACGACAAAGCTCAGGTGTGAAGAACGTAGATGTCGGTGATGGTGTTTTATATTTTCCTTGTTTGGTAGAGATAGATGTCACACTGTTCCTCTTCTGATGTTTTTCAGTAAAGTAGGTTAGAATACGGGCTTCATTATTCTAAGAGTGCTTTATGTCCTCCCAAACTCCTCTTCAGCTCGTTAGGCAAAACGTTTTTTCGATGACCGTGGCCGCATGATGGTTTGGAATCTTGTTCGTTATGAGCGTTCTAGCTTAGGTCGAAGTGCTTTTTAATTGGTCAATTAAGGTATATTGCCTTTGGGCGGCGAGGGTTTTTCAACACTTGCCGATTCGAGATAAGTGGATTGGTCTGCAAGTGGGATGGGGCTTGGATTGCAACGGACGGCATGATTGTTCGGCTTTGGGGCGCTGCAATCGCGTTACGCTACAGCAGCTTTGGCGGTTGGTGAATGGACAATGGGTAGCGTGGGTATTGGCGTTTTGCTCTGATGTGTGATTTGGTTTTGGCGCCAATCCTATTTTGGCATTATTGAGGTGCGCCAGACTGCTGTGTTTCCTTGGTTATTGATTTTACTGGCCGGATTGGTGTATTGAGTGCGTGGGTTTGGCGCGTTTAATTTAATATTTTATTAAGTATTGTCGACTCCAACGGGGAAATAACACTGTTTGCGCGGCATCAATGATGATTGTGACAGAGCGTGTTGAATTAATGATTGGCCCCATTTAATTTTCACCCTTGATCTTGGTTTGACGGTGCCCGCCATGGCCAACCAGATGTGCATATCATATTGGTTGTGGCTGATGATGTGGCGCCATGGTTTTGACGTAAACATTGGATGACCTTCGATTTGGAAAGACTTGAAATGTGTTAAAAGCTTGGCGGTCACTTGTCATATCATGGGGGCGCGATGGTCGTCAGTTGTGCGCCGGTTGTCTTTATGTGGCGAGAAACTGATCGCAGGTTTGGTGACGAGCGGCAGTGCGCTTGGGCGCTGGGTTCACGATGTTGAATCTTTTAGATTGTCGCTGTGTTTGCGTTGACATGTCCATAGCCGCGATGAATCGGGCCGTTGGTTGGGCGAGAAAAAAATCGGACGACAATTCGCGTGTGAGTGTCGATCTCTGTCGTTTTATTTTGATCTTCAGCTTGTTGTCGCGCTGGCGACATTCTTTGCGTCGGGGCGTCTTTTCT
>Ga0163217_1020953_pt1 | contig 15471 bp, 11 predicted proteins | sample SynspAceP_FD_185933 | JGI IMG/M metagenome (GOLD analysis project Ga0163217, IMG submission 185933) | Saline lake microbial communities from Ace Lake in Antarctica - Synechococcus sp. Ace-P (PacBio error correction) | ecosystem: Environmental > Aquatic > Non-marine Saline and Alkaline > Saline ...
CAAAGGAAATGCACCAGTTGCTTATCCGTACCCATGGGTGGCCTTGCTCCTAAGTCAAAAGTCCCCGGAATACCTAGAAACCTTCTAATGGGGTGGCCTACTCCTCCAATTTTTGCACTACGGTACTTTTTTACAGTTGTGGCGCCCTGTGATGTCTGGCTAACGCTCTTTTTTTCCAGGCTTGGGGATCCATTTAAGGAATGGATTGTATGTGAATACGGTGTTTGATCGAACGGTGCGTTCTTGTACTCGCATGGTACTGAAGACAAACCTCAGGTGATTGAGCATCCTGGAGCAATCAAGTTCGTGAATCCTACCCGACCTAAAAACAAAACCACAGAGACGATCTAGCACCGGGCTTGCAACACCCTTTCAAAATCTTATCTCATGAAAGACATCAACCTAACCGAAATCAAGGTGGCAATCTTTGAAAATCTGACTAATAGCCAGAGGAGCTTGTGGCCACCTTACGAACTCCCTGCAAAAAAACTTGCTCTGTGTGGGCCTTTGGAAAATTTTGGGTCGCGTCAATCCTTATTGGATTTTGCTTGATAAAAAATTTAGTGCTGTAGCACAAGAATTGGCGGCAAGCGGGAGGGATTCAGATTGACCTTGCCACGCATTTACCTGCAAAAACTCAGTGAAGGCCGGATAACTGCGCGGACCTTACCGCTGTTTTTGCACAAGCAAAAAACAACTAGCAATGCTCGGAGTTTACAAACAGTTTGGAAAATGAGCAACACCATGACGAAGAAACAACAACACTTGCCACGGTGCAGAGTAGCTACTCAAGTTGACGCCATAAGGCTGGAATCGTTTTATGCGTTGGCTACCAATTTCTACCTGGGCAAGCTGATCCTTAATTTTGACAATGGACAAAGCCATCTGGTCCGCCAGCGGATCAGCAATCAGCGTCTTTTTATGGCTCGGGAAATCAAGAAGCCTCTATCAGACCTGACGCCTGAGTTGAGTGGGCTAAAAGGTTTTAGAAAATTGGTCAAGGCTTTTACCAGATTATCCCATTCCGCAAGCCAATTTGCTTTACAAAATTAGGGGTTTTCGAAGGAGGGCATAATTGTACTTAACCACCGACTGCCTGGCTCCGAATGGGAGCGTTGGTTCAGCGCTAGTGCCGCCCGACTGGGATTGGGATAGTGATTATATGGAGGCAGAAGACGGGAAGCTCATCGAATTTAACCGTACTCACCTGCTGGAAGCCTGCTTAATGGAAAGTCTGACTACTCCAGAACTAGCTGCCCAAAGTGGGAAAATGCGCGAGCATTGCTTCGCAAGTCATGTAGAAAAAGACCTCAACAACGGACTAGTAAAAAACTCATCCTTCAAGAAGTTTTTTTTTTGATATCGCAGCGCAGCGTGACCTTGTGGGTAAGTTCTAGGGCAAAAAAGAGGATGCAGGATCAGAAGACTGAGCAATCTAAAGCCACAGGCAAATTTTTTGTATCGATGTGCGCTCAGAGGTATATCGTAAGAAAATCTTGAAGTTGGGCCGATGCCAGATTGAGACCTTGGGATTTGCAGGATTTTTGCCTTCCCATCAAATTATATTCGTATTCCGGCATCGACGAATGGTGAAGCACAATGCCCGGTACTACTGAAGACCGGTCGCAACGATCATGGAGCACTTTACCCGATCAGCAATCAACATGAAGCTGCACCTGGAAAGATCGCTCTTTCATCAGACGAGGTTGAACAGGTTATGGAAATCATTCAAATCCGGAGCTGTGGACTTGCTTTAGCTTTGTAAGTCCTAATGGGTCTTCCTACTTGCCCAAGCTGGTTTCGACGCCTTTTGGCTGGACTAGGCCCCGTTTCCCAATCCCAACACGGTAGGAACGAAGAAAGACTTTTCCTGAAAATAAAGGGATTAGTCTGGCCACTGACCGACAATGATCCTACGCTAGGGATTTTCGCTGGAATCAAGCAAAATTCAAAATGGCCAAAAAATGCTTGAAGGCATGTCGGCTGGATCGTGATTGTTGGAATTCGTAACTGATCGTTGGCATGGATCTACCATGGTCAAATAACCCACAATGCTACGGGTAGACTGTGGCGCTTGGCGGAGGACCAATACGGGTGAAAGCAACGCAGAAGTTGCAGCTTGCAGTGTGATTAATCCGAAAGTAAGAGCAGGCTTGCTGAAGCAAAGTATTCTCCAATTCCGGGCACCACGATATTTCTGCCTGCCTTCATGATCACGACAGATGAAGTGAGCATCTTGAACGCCAGAAGTCCCAGCCAATAAGAGCCGCCGATTTGCTGGATCTCAAACTTCGCTAGCCCCGTGAGGAACTGCAACCAAAGCCAGAGCGCTCGTTGAGACTAGTGTCTGATTCCACCCCTGATATAAGATAAGGCAATAACTTGCAAGGAAGTAGGGAATTGGGCACAACTTCGTCCGCGAATGGGGCTAGCGGATGTTCGGCAATTTGTGGTGGCGCCACGCGATAGAACAAAGGAATCGACTTTATGGGTAAGTCCTTTCTACATTCCTATGACCCATGGAAGAAGATGCGGAAGTTTTCCGGTACTAGAACTGAATCATGATGCTCCCATGGTTGTGACCAGCCTGCATCAACTTACAGTAACTACGGTTCCACGGTAGACAACAAGAATTACGGATCAGGCAAATAAAAGCTCCAACAACGTTACTGGCCGGCAGTTGGAGTCCTTTAGAAGGATACTCCGGAGACCTGCGGTAGGGTTGCCATTACAGTCCGTAATCCACGATGGTGAGCATTTCACTGACCCGCTCCGCCTCAGCGTTTATCATTGAGGCACGATCAAAGCAATGAATGATATTCTGGAGAAAACATAAATCCGTGAGGGCTTATGCGATAATACTGGATCTACCTGATGGCAATGGATGAAGAGGGGAAGGTATCCTCATCGATACAATGGCAAACTTAATCTGGGTGGAGTAGATCAACTGGGTAGCCTATTCTGCTGCTCTAAGGAAGAAGAAGATTGGAATAAAATTCTTCCTTGCCTGAACTTGCTGCCTACTCAGATAGTATAAAAAAAACATCCCAATTTGCCGACCATCTATTTAATAAACTGGAATAGTGTTTTCACTCATTATTTTGAAACTAAGCGGGGAAGAAATTTGCTACTGAAAGACAAACAAAATTAACAAGCAAACAAATTAATATGGGTTTTGCATCAGGCAGGCAGAAGTTCAAACTTGCTCTTGGTGTTTTCTAATGAACTTCAGTAAAAATTCAAACTTTGTACTCCGCCCACCAAAATGCAAAGCCCGAAAATCTTAAGCTTTTTTCCCAACCGACCAAACGCTATCCTTTCTAATAAATCGCACCACAGTTGATTCTTAATCTCGTGAAGACACGAAAGGAACTCTGGGATCTGAGAAAATTTGGGGCAGTGCTGCCTAGCTTGCCGGAGGAAAATTGGTGGTAGTCGTTCCAGGTCCTTCACGAATGAGTTTTAATAAAAAATCACTTGCACCCCCATCAGGTAGCACTCCTTCACTTCAGGAAAAATCGAGACTGCCCGGGCTGAATGATTTCGATCGATTCCCAATTTCTGACTTTCCAAGGATAACGGAACCAAAATACGACCATGTAGGAAGAAGCATGGACTGCTCCAGAACAGCACGTATTTCTTGATCAATCCCGCTTCTTCCACTTTCGAAATCCGGTCATAGACAGGAGTTTTTTGTCAAACCGAGTGCAGGCCAGCGAGCTCTTTTGCATTGGCCTTGGAATCAGCCTGCAAGAAGTTGCAGCAGTTTCCTATCGAGTTCATACTAATTTCATAGCGTAATTTCTTCCTGTTTGGCACGGTAAATATAGGGCTAATTCAGGAAAATTCAAGTCCTATCATTTTAAGCTTTTGACAGTTCGTTTCTGTAGAATTGCCTATCCGTAGGTTTTTGAGGCTGGACTGATGGAACTTTAGGGGAAATATAAACCATCTTTTCCCATGAAAAAGACAATGCATTCCTGAAAGTCTAATGAATGTCTCACGGGCTATAAGCAGAGCTCTCAGAAGGAGCCATCAAGCCTCCAATGTTCTTTTTGACTTCGCCCTTTGTGTTTAAGGACTGGCAAAGAAGGAAAGTCATTTTCTTGAAGTAGCCTATGGACTCAGCAGAGAAAAACGATCAAAAGAGGATCTCGGTCTGATCTAACAGCCGGATCAACAATCCCAATCTCCAATACTGGAGAGCGACTCTGCTCTGGATCAAAGCTGACCGACTGCGCGATTTTCGGAAAGTGGCATGTCTGCGATTAGCACCGTAATTTCTCGGCTGCTGAAGCCTGGAGATTTTGCTCATCTATAGCAATGCTACTTACGGAGGTACCAGTCCATTTCATAGCGCACTATCTCGCATACAAACCGGGAACCAAACATCGCCGTTCGGGCAACTGAACACTCTGGAAGACGTTAATCTCCTATGGTAAAAGTGCCTTACTGGACTAGCTGACCGATTGAAAATTTGATTTACCTGAAACTCCCATCCATCCGACCAATGTCTCTTCGATATCAAACATGTCAAAGCGGTTCGCGGATGCTTTTGGCAAACCAGATTGCCAGCCTGTTTTTCACACTTGCCGTGCTAATACTTACATGGGGCCAGCTCTGGTCGCATCCTATTGCCCATGGCGCAGATCTCGTGTTGTTATTTCTGCTTCCAAATTCTAGGTGGTCATAGTGATGTTATTGCAGGAGGCGGGTCACTCGGAAATGCCAATTTGCTCAAGGCGAATGAAAGTGATGCGGACGTTCTTGGGAAACATCGGGCCAGCCCTCACACTTGTTGGCTGTTTGCTACGAAGTCTAGAAACCCTTAAAGTGGAGAATGGAGGACGGCAGCTGCAATGCACAAAAGATTGCTGTGTTTTGGAAGGAATGATGCCAGAGTCGAAAAAGTGCCTGTTTTCCTTGGACAGCTAGAAGCTGAACTCGAGCGCATCAAAATTTATTCACGACAGTATTCTGCTGCTGGCACCATGATCGCATTTGAATAACTAAGGAGCGAATCAGAAGCCTTCCGATTCTTGACAGTCCTCCAACTGATCAAACTGCGGTAAGTCCTTGGCAGCACAGAAAAGTCTGGTTGCAGGTTGCCGGGCAGCCGATGACCATATAGGAATGACACCCAGAGGCCCCGTGCGGAATTTCGGGATCAGTGTAGTTGATCCGGAATATCCGTTGGATCGACATGTCGAGATCTGCTGGCTGATATCCTCAATGCAATAAGTGAAAGTTTTTCATTGACTGAAAAAAGCAGGAGTTCTTGAAAATGTAGTAAAAATAATGGGAAACGGAATGATAGAAGACGGGAGGCATAAGTTAGACCAAATACAGGCAACCAGCAACAACCCCATTTCATCTAATTTTTATAAGAGGCTATACTGGATCGAATCGGTATAGCCTTTTGATTTTCGCCTGAAATCCTCAGGACCTTTATTTCAACATTCCTTAAGCTTTAAAAAAAACATCAAGATTCCAATTTTTTTTGGAAATAAGTTCTGGTTCAATTTACTGCATTATGTAATTTGAATTAAATATCTTAAAGATCGCCAATTCGGAAACAGAGGCTACCTTTGCTAGCGTAATTCATCAAACTTTGAGAAGCAAAACGTAAAAGTGCTATCTCACTATCATCCTAATCCTATGACTAAACCCAGCTATCCAAATCCTTTTCCATATTGGCATTACTGTTCCAGATCCTAACTAAAGCAGTAAAAATTCTAATTCAGAAGTAATGGGCTGGTATGTGATTATGGAGCCATCCAAAGTGAAAAAGGAAAGGAAAGACCGCAATCGGGCAGATGTGCATTGACGTTTTGGAGAGAATTGGGAGGATTTGGAAATCGCTCACTCTATCTACTTCTGTGGAAATTGGAATTTGAGTTAATTTTTCCTTCAAACGGAGTTGTAAGGGAGCACTGCGTTTAAAGCCTTTCAATACGGACTTTTTCCACTTTTGCGTTCAAGAATCAGAAAATTGAGGAACTAACAGGAAAATCGTGAAGCATGGCGGAAAGCAGCGATGCCCATCAAGAAGAATAATACCGCCGGTGAAAGCTTTTAAAATGGTATATGTAGAAGATTCCTTCGGTTCATTGTATTTGAGATTTATACGCAACGTTATGAACTCAACATTCTTCTGGAGCTTACTCAAAAATAAAACTCTCAAGAGATCCAAAATCCCCAATCCTCATCCGATTAGGGGGTTTTTTATAGAAAAAAATAATATTTCGGAGATTAGAACTGGATAGCCTACGAATAAAAATGCCCATCTTACGATTGGGCCATTTATTATTAAAGATCAAATCCTTGAAGCATACATAGCTCCTCAATCCCTGATTTACTTCCCTGGATTTATTTTTCAGCAATGCCACCAGTACTAAGGACAAATACTGCTGCATTCCCACTAACCATAACCCACGTTTGCTGATACCAAACGGTTCCTTCCTAATTTGAATATCAATCTTCAGTCCTTTATCTTTGAGCGTAGATGACACTAGTTGCTAGTAAACATCAAGACTAGACCGTTAATAACTTTTAGCAATTTTAACTAAGTTGAATTTTCATAGGGGAACTGGTTAGTAGTTTTAACATTGAAATCTCAAATTGTATAGTACCGCCAAGCCGACAGTTTTGAACATCAATACTTGGAGTAGCTCTAAATATTGATTAATAGAAGGCAAAGACATGAAAATTGTAATTATGAATATCCCCAACTGTGGCGGATGTAAAGGCCAACCTCATTTTGATTGAAATCTGTGAAAGAAGTATAATCCTACGGTAGTTCTGCGAAAATCCGGAAGGCCTGTGGATAGTAAACGAACAATCAATCCAAGAGGGATTGCCTCCAAATCCGCTTACAGAACCGTCAAGCGATGCTTATCCTTATTGTAATATTGGTATATCCGTCGTAATACCAGCCATAAATTATCTGTTCTTCATAAATTCGAGCTGCGCTTCTACTCCAAAAGCTAAAGAAGAATAATTTACTTAAGTCACCTTACTGGCACACCCAATTCAATCGCAACTTGACGCCATGAGTTATCATCATTGATCTCATCAACTCCGCGCACTTGTTGACCCTGAACCGTCATCCTGCTAGTAGGCAGGGCAAAGAAATATTAGCTTTTTTCATATTGGTTAGTTCCGAACCTATTCAAACTAGTGCCCATTCTCAACAATCTCGATCAAAAGCCTTCCGATATAATTTCTTAATTGATAATCAATTCTTAAATATCAAACATTAATTATTCTCCTGTAAAAGACTACTTTCTAAACCCTAATTTCCCAACATGTACCCTGCTTGAGCAATCAATCCCCTGAATCTCGGACAGTTCATGAATTAATTTCTTATAACGAAAGCGAAACTCAAAAAGGCCATCTGATTGAAGAAAGGGCTCTTCCCGAACTGAAAAATAAGCAAACCGGCAATTAAAACAAGTTTTCCTAGTTCTTGTAAAAAACTCCTTGATTAAAGATTATTTAAAAAGCTTTAAACTCAATCCAATGAAAAAATTTCTTCGATTCCTTCTCTTTGTATTGATCCTTCTTTGAGGCTTTTTGGCATATATTTTTTTCCTAACAACTGGGTTTTCTTTTCGAAAAGTGGAATCCAGCATGACTTTGGGCCGATTTACCAAACGCATAAGCTTTACCGGATGGAGGACATGGGCCATCCGCCTCGTGCGATAGTTTGTTAATTCTTCAGTCGATGATCGAGCCGCAAGGCGAGAAGGGAAAACCGTGTTGAAAGGCCTCTATCTAATTGATTTGGAGAGCCCCTTCTTTGAACCAGTTTCATTGACTGATTCAGCTTGTTTTCCATTTTTTCCCCGCATGGCTCAGTATATTCCAACTTGACTCTGCGAAATGATGCCCTAATGGCGATCAATGCATTGTGGAATGGGAAGCATTCTGTTGAACATTTTTATTTCTTGAGGGAAAATGCTGACACACCAAAAAACCATCAACCGATCCTAATTTCATTAGCCCAAATGATTTGTGATGGTGGGGCGGAAAAAGTTCTATATTCCCATGATCATGGCTATAACCCAGTGGGGACTGGAGTTTTCGCAGAAACTAACATCGGCTGGAAAGCTTCCAATGTAGGCTTTTCTATGATGGAACATCTGAGTAATCAAAGTGGATCTATCGGTTTATGCCAATGGAATTCATTTGAATCAAACCAAAAACCTTCTTTTGTAAGCCTCGGTAGAGGTTTTTCTGGTCAAAGTTTATCGGCATAGATGAAAACTGGAATTTGACACATTTGGAAGAATATCAAGACTGGAACGGAGTAGATAACAATCGAAACTGGATGAATCAGGAAACTTTGGATCGGAGCACTCCAAACTTGCTCAGGTTTGCCTCTTAATGCAGCTTGGCAAAAACCTAACTGCTGCCCCATCTGAAGTCATCAAATGCCGATATTCCAGAAAAATCGGCAGTGGAACTGTTTATACTTGACGCCGGGAACCACCATTTCAGGCACTTCAGTCGCCCTACCTTGGGAGACTTTTTTGTTTTGTGGGAAAATGTGAATGGACAGTAAATTCAGGTACTAAAAGAAACTTAGGCTCGCGACTGACCTCGCTCTATAATCCTCGAGATTTAGTAACAAGCTTTTTAAAGCTCCGGTTTGAAGTATGAAAGATTTTCATACCCTAACTCTGAAAGCAAATTTCTGCAATCCCTAATCTGTTTCAATAAGTAACTTTTGGGCCTCCGCAATTCGGAGCTGCTGCAAAGTAATTGCGTAAAGGTCTTTCCAGTCGGAGTTTTTTGAAAAAATCGGCGAAAAATGCTTCTTTTACTGAGATTTGCCTTTTCTGCTGCTCATCCAAACTGGATCGCTTGAATCGTTTCCAACAAAATTGCATGATCTTGATTCATTCGCGTTCCATCGCGATCGTTGAGATTCGGACTAACTTTGATTTAGTGGATCAATTCAGCTTTAGCACATCCAAGAGCGTAAAAAACTTGATCCCAAAAAGAGAAACCGTTCTAATCCTTGAAAGTAGAGAATACATTAAAATCTTCTCAATTCCACGCCAAAATCTCCCCTTCACTTTGAAAGCAACTCCCTGGTCATTTTCTCGGAATTTTTGCAAGGGAATTCATTCTCCACCTTTCCAGCAACCGCTTTGCCTAAGGCTTTTGAAAGTCAAGAAAATACCGTGTTCCCTGCCACAATCAATTCAGCTTTCCATTCGATAGTATTCTGGATCACTTCGAAAGACCTGCGGCACATTCTTTCTCGCCAAAAAAAGACCATCTCCCGGCCTGGACTCGCCCACATAATCCCCACTGAGAAACTTCCTTTAGCCGCTCCAAAATCATGGTAAGTTGCAACTGCGATGTTTGATGAAGTTTATCAAAAAAGTGGGCGCCTCTACTCTTCTTGAAAGCCGGCATATAACCTCGCTTTGAGTTTTGGGATTTGGAAAGGAATGACTTTCGACATCATAATTGTGAATCAAATTATTATTTGTAAATGCATATATAAAATAAATAGATCAACTACAAGTGATTGCTGTAATTAATTAAACACTCTGTGAAGATAATACTAGGATCGCGCTTGGCCTCCACTATCTTTGTATATATAGTAATAAACTCCTATGGAACAAAGTGAGTACGGTGTATTTCCTGCCGGATAACAACCAAATTTCATGGCAGACGGACGTCTGGACTGCCTTTATTTTCAGAAAACATTGACTTCCAGCTCGAATCTGGCAGTTCATGGAATTATCCTAGGAGGCACATTGGGTGAAAGCTCAAGCACTTTCCACCGCGAGGAAAAAATCAACCCTTACGAGAGAAACTGTTATATATAGATGGAAAGGTTCCTGTAATCCTGAATAATTGCAGAAGGAGCCACTCAAGATGCCCTTTTCTTGGGCCAAGAAAGCAGAAGAGGCTTAGGAGCTTCAGGCTTTGATTGATTTCCTTCCCTCCTATGCGCTATGGCGGCTGAATGCAAGAGAAGTGGTGACCTACTTTTTTAAAAGCTGTTCGCTAACTTCTACCAAACTCCTATGATGATCTCAACAATCCGTGGAATTTATAAGGACTTTGGTGACGATCGACAATGTTTGCTGAGCCTGGCGAAATGTGAAAATATTCAAGCCATCAAAGAATCTACACGTGACTCTCCAAATGTGGAACTCGTATGATTAATCGCTTTGGGATAGATACAAGTTGCTTTGCGGAGTAGATACCTTTGGCCAATGGAAGAGCCTTGTTGAGGGTGCTTGTTGGGTTTGGGTGGCAGTTTAGTTTGTGTCTTTTTCCCAAAGGGAAAACTGTCACCTCTTAACTAGTGCAAGAAGGGCCAAATCAAAGAAGCAGCGGAAATTTTACAGATGGTTTTTGCCACCTTCTGGAGTTGGCATATCCATCAAAATTGGTGCATACATCAAATTGGGCAGAAACTCACTGTGGAGTCGGAAGCGAAACAATGTTTCGACGCTCTAAGATTGACTTTGGATAGGAGAGGAAAGAGAAAGAATTGAAAAGATCATTATGGAAGGCATAGCGAAAGGCCTATTTTGTAAATTGATGGTAAGATCCTTTGCATATAAGATTTACGAATGTATATCTGATAGTCCGAATTTATTAGGACATGCGGTCCATCCGAGTTATCTCCTAATTTTCCAATCTTTCATTTTAAATATTCAAACATGAACCTAGACGCAAATTTTCAACTCCGCACAAGAAGATCTTTTAACATACAAAACCTCTCTGGAGTTAAAAACAAGCAGATTTTTCTAGAAAAAAATTGCTGAAATCGCTAGAAGAAAACCGAAGCGCAATTGTCCTGACTGGCCAGTGCGGGAATCCAATCTTCCTGAGGGTCGAATCAAACGGTGTTAGGACCGAACTACTTGGTCAAATTAGCTTTTTGCCATTTGCTACGTGAAGGAAGTTGGGTAGAAGCAAACAGTAGATCCTGCGGATCTGAATCGCTTCTCCTTTTGCCGAAGGCCGGATATTCGTAAGAAAATGCTTACCCCACTTGGACCGGTTGTCGTTTTTTTGGTGCGAGCAAATTCCGCTTAGCAATTCTCTACCGCAGGTGGCGATACCATTTCAGCTTTGGCTGCAGGTTGTCCTGTGATTTATCAAGGGGGGCATCCTGCTCCCATCCAGATTACTTCGAAGTCTTGTTGGCAATTGTATTTCACAAGCTGTGAAGAATTCAGGTTTCCATCTGGAATTTTTTCCCACATGTAGAAGGCGGCGTAAAAAATGGGACAGGATTTGGTCAAACATCCTTTTGGCGAAGGCCGTAGGTTTTTACAGGCTTCATTTGGGGCAGGAAAAATCACTTTTCAATACTAGCCGGTAACCGGATCAGCCGATTCCAGTTTTATGCGGAAATGGGCTCGGTAAATCCGATTTTTGCCTTTCCAAAACGATTAAAGATGAACTTGTCCCTCTTGCCCAGAGCTTTGTGGGTTCTTTGAACTTTAGGAGCAGGTTCAATTCTCACAAATCCAGGATTGATATTCGTCCCTAGAACATTGCTGAGCGGATTTGGAAATGCCATATCGGATGCGATTCAAGAAGTGGCTGCAGCTCCGTGCTTCATGAAGGAATAGCGGAATCCTAATTACAAATCTCTCATGAACTTCAGCTTCGCTCCGAATTGGAATGGTGAAAGTTCCCGCTGCCAAAAGCATCTCATCAATCAGTCCAGCTTGGCGGAATCTCCGCAGCTGAATTGGATGGAAGATGTTTCTTCAGGAGGAAGTTTTTGGTTCCTTCCGCTTTTTGATGGTGGTTTAATGAAAATACAGCCGAGCTGATGTCAGTTGGCCGAAAAGCTTCACGGTTCAAAGTTGACGATTTCCCTTTTGGGGAGATACCTGATGAAATTCAAATGCTATAAGGATTGGATTAATCTATTGGAGAAAATGCGGTTAGAATGCTTCCTCGCGGAGTACCCGACAGGTGTCGGAAGTGGGCTACGCATGCAGGCATGAGAGGCCCTTTTCATCAACTACAGACTCTAGAAGCACATCAGTGGGAAGCTCAATGCCATCAAGCGTTTTGCTAGACCGATTGCCTTTCAGGACAATGCCAAGAATTTACTTCCTGATGAAATTGAAAAGACGGAAATCCACTTGGAATTATGAAGGACAGGTAATGGAAAAGTTTGAGGTTTGATTTACGAATTTCGATTTTGCATTCACGAGATTTAGGGAATCAGTCCTTTGTTTACAAATTTAAGTCAGGGATTAAATCAATTTCCTAACCTATGCACTTTCCAACTTTTGGGCAGCCTTTCCCTTAATTTTCCAATCTTTCAATACCTCCAATTTTGAATTAAAAATGTCAAAAGACCATACGTTCTTCTTGGCATTGATGCCCATACCTGTGGGAATCCTGTTCGAAGTAGTTTCCTGGTGGGGTGCCTTTTCTCAAGGAGATACCATCTCGAAAACGGCAGTATTTTTCTAGAAAATTACGAACTGGATTCGTAACAGGACTGTGTTCGACCTCGGGTCTTGGGATATGATGTCGGGCTGCCATGATTTTTCCTCCACATGAAATCCTGAAAATGATTTCGTGTGCTCTTTAATCGAGACTTCTGGCTGCCTGCCCATGTGCGTCACGGAGCACGATTGGCACCATCACATTGGCAATCGGAAGGAGGGCTTGATTCATCCCAAAACTCCAGGATTCCTAAGAATGGAAGCCCAGCAGGTTTGGTACTGATCGATATAAACAGGAAGGGAAAAAGGTCAAATCCGTCAAATTGCGAATGTGACAGAAGCTTTTTTTGGCAGGCCCGAAAATCTTGAAATTGAATCTGATGAACTCGGAAAACTGCACTGCGCTGGATGTGTCCTACGGAGGTAAATTTCTACTGCATCGCTCGATCCTCAGGAAAATTTCGCGGGATTGGAACATTTCAACAAGCCGCGCACCTCATCTCCATGGCTCGAAATCTTCGTGCAAAATGAACGAACGCTATGATTTGTGCACCCGGAAACATGATCGACTTCGAGACTTTCACATGTGCTTTGGACTGGCAACAGTTCTAAGCTCCAAATAGTACGCGCTAGAAATGCGGTCTTCTAACGGAGACAAGCATAGACCGTCTCCATGCGGCCACAGGCACTTCTGGGCTCGGATGGCGCAATGTTTGGCTAAAAGGCTGGTTAAAACCAGGAGATGGAATTTATTCATGAAAGCTTAATCGGATCAAAATTTCACCCGGGAGAATCGAAGAAGTCACTGAAATTAACGGCAAAACTGCAATCATTCCAAGCATCGAAGGTTTGGGCAAAAGTGTCATGGCTACAATACGATCATTTTGGACGATGATGATCCATACTGTGGCATGGATTTCAAGTGATTTAAAACCAAAAGATATAGACCCAGGTATCAAGACTCTGTGACTGGACAGAAAAGTCTTAAATTTTGATACTAGTTACTTGATACTTAAATGAAACCAACTCTAAAATCATCGGCCGGTGGCATCGTCGGAACTTTTCTCGCATAATTTCCTTCAAAAGAAGGAATTGAGGTCACTGTAATTGACCGCACAGGACTTGAAGACTAATTGCTCCACAGGCAATGCGGGGATGATGGTGCGAGTCATATTATTCCATTGGCAGCTCCGCGGGATGATCAGCAAAGGGATCGGTTGGATGTTTTCTTCGGCAAAAGCCCTTTTCCTAACAATTCATCCGAGATTAGATTTATAAAACTTGCGCAGTGGTGTCCTTATTTTTTCAAAGCTGCCAATGAAAACAAGTCAAAAAGCTATCCCTTTTCCAAAACCTCAGTTTCTCAGCAAGCCTTTATACCAAGGAATTTAAAGTTGAAGCATCCGAGTCTGCTATCGATATATGGATCGGACAAGGGCTAATGATGGATATCAAACCGAGTCAGTGGAAAAAGAGGAAATTGAATTTGCCCATTTGGCTCGAAATACGGTTTGGAAGCAGAAATCCTAACTCCTGCTGATATCCAAAAAAGTAGAGCTGAATCTTAAAGGTGAAAGCTAGAGCGAAGCCGTCTTTTCCGTGGAGATGCACATACTGGGACCGCTGGTGCTTTTGTATAAGTTTATTTGAAAAATATCTTGAGGAAAAAAGGGTCAGATTTTCTTTATACAACACGCAAGTGTTAGCTTTAGAAAAGCGGATCAAAAGTGGAAGCAGGTCTTGACAGATCAAGGTAAAATCGAAGCTGAGAAAATCTTGCTTTGTGGGGGGTTCTTGGTCTGGTGAAACTAGCTAAAAGTTAGATTTCTCCTTACCAATGATTGGGAAGGTAAAGGCTACTCTTTTGTACAAGAAAATAAGCCGAATTAACGGCAGACACGATTTTAACTGAAATGAAGATAGGTGGGTAAGCCCTAATTCAGAAACAGTTTCGCTTTTGTGGAACCATGGAAATCGCCGCACTACACCAATCCATCACCTGAAATCGGGTAAAAGGAATTTTCGAATTCAGTCAATCGCTTTTATCCAGATTTTGAGGCAAAACATTTCCAGCCGAAAAATCAAAATTTGGAAAGGACTTCGTCCCTGCTCTCCTGATGGTTTACCTTATATCGGTTTTTGCCCGGGCTAAGCATGTTTTGGTAGGTAGCGGCATTCCATGGATGGGAATTCTTTAGCACCAGCCAACTGAAAAATCCTTGCGAGCTCCATCAGCAAAAAGATACTCGATTGAGATACAGGAATTTTGAAGTGGGTAATTGCTTGAAGACTAAGCCGAAAATAATCTATTCAAGGAAATTTCCCATTCCAAGCCATTTAAAAGGCTTTCGGCAATATCCTTTAAAATTATCAAGACTTGCCTGCCAATCCTTGACGTTGGAGTTCAATTGAATTTTCACTGTTCCGGCTTCGGGAAGGGTTTTTTTTTGGCCTAAAAACCTCCCCCGGGGAAAAAAAATTGCTTTGGGGCCCCCCCCTTTTTTTTTCCCCCTTTTTTTTCCCCGAAACCTTTTAAAAAAAACCAACCCAACATTTTCTTCCGCTTCCCGGCGAGGACACTTCGATCAAGCTTTTCGTTTTTACTTTTCAGATATATTCCTTCAAAAGTCAACCCCAAAACTCCATCACGGGGCCCTCCATAGCGGTAGTTGAACTACCCCCCACATTCAAATTGTTTTTGCAAACGGTGGTAACAAAATCAGGGCTAGCATTTTTCAATTTTTGATGTGGACAGGCCTAATCGCATACTTCCAAACTAATTTCAATCGGAATATTGGACTAAGGCAGTAACTGTTATGGCTGAGCTAGTGTCCATTATATGGGCGATAGAACGAAAGTTAGCGAATTGGTTGGTACATACGCCTCGTGTATAAAAATGAAACAAAAAAGGACACATTTCTAGTGTCCTTCGGAGTAAGCGGGAACAGGGGCTAATTTAACAATATGTATATCAATACAATATTACAATTTTTAGGGGACAAAAGGGAGGACAAGCACT
>Ga0163217_1031179_pt1 | contig 15470 bp, 9 predicted proteins | sample SynspAceP_FD_185933 | JGI IMG/M metagenome (GOLD analysis project Ga0163217, IMG submission 185933) | Saline lake microbial communities from Ace Lake in Antarctica - Synechococcus sp. Ace-P (PacBio error correction) | ecosystem: Environmental > Aquatic > Non-marine Saline and Alkaline > Saline ...
AGGACAATGCAAAAACATACCTGAATAAACTTAGCTAAGGCACTGAACCCTCCATTTCTTGGCCGGTTATACGTGTTTTGGACTTAGGCATGTTCCCCATAATTTGCAAGTTTCAAACTTGTTTGAATAGTGCCTCCCCTCTGAATAAGGCCCTTGGGGAGAAAGGGAAAAAGAGCCAGATCCAAACTAATGTTGAGGGATTTTTGGAAGCCCAAAATTAAATGTAAACGCCAAAAATGATCGCTCCGTATTCCGCTTGCTACATTACCAAAGAATACGATAGCAAGACGCGGGGGAAGTTCCCTAGTACTTCAAACTTACATAATGGAGGTGTAGACGGACAACTTATCCAAATTGGATCCCACCAACATACCTGGCCCAACTATTTTCCTACCTGCGGAACGTTAAAATAATCTCTCTTTTAAAAATATATTATATTTTAACCCCAGATTTCCCTAACAAACACGGTTTCCGGGGGGGAAAATCAAGATGATCTCGGCGGCAATTTCTGGCCTGTATTCGAGGCCATTGATCAAACTGGAAAAAGAATACCATATATGACAAACGACCCTAACGTAGTAGACGTCCCCGGAAGCTATCGGTCCTGTAATTTTATGGATAAAAACCTAATAAAAAATTGCTGCGGCCATACCTATATGGCGGAGGAGGATATCCAACGCTTGGCACTAGGATACACCATATTCCCTATCTGGGCATTTTCATGGTAAACGATAAATCGTAACCTGGGGTCCCATTTAAAACACAAACCATTGATCAAGCCATAAGTGGAAGCAGCACGGTACTCCCAATATATCAGAATTTTCGTCGGCATCTAAAGGCAAGTCCAAAGTACCCCTGTTACTGGATGGTATTTGCCAATAAAAAGACCTGATTTAATGTGTAAAGTACCCATAAAAAATAGTATACATTTAAAAACGAATCGAAAAAAGTCCAATTGGAACTTCATTATTATTAATTCATTAATAGTTACAACGGACTTATAGCAAATAAAACAAGAAAACACGGGAATAAATCCTGACCCGCAAAAAAAGATTCATGCCTCCAACCACTCATCTCCTACCTTAATAAAACATTAGGAATAAAAATATAATTATGAAAAAAAATCAAATACGCTAGTCATAACGTAAACGCTCCAATTCTCCTATTCCAAACTATAAATAAAAACTCAAGGCCCATAATAAAAAGCCCTGTATGTCAAACGTTGATGATGCAAGATCCCACTGATAACGCCAACCTTCGGACTCTTTTTACATTCCAAGACCACTTTTACTGGGCCCGGTAATAAAATCAACATAACGATACCGAATGAAACAGCTTGGAAAACGGACAGAACATTGTAACCATTCCATTCAATCATTGATGGGATAGATGGGTTACACCAGCATAGCCAAAACAATATATCTTGACAATACTTATGGAATTATAACAACCAACAACCCTACTAACAGCGTTGGAGGAAGACCCATAGAACTTACGGCTATACTTGCCTCAAACTTTAAAAGTACAGATGCGCAAACTACGTAGATTGGTAAAAGAACTATTTCTGCAGCCAAGAAGTGACGGACCCATACCAACACTATCGAAACATCGAACCATTAAATTTTATGCCAATTTAGTAGAACAGTCATACGGGCAAAGAACTGATTGATTTAGTAACAAGGCAAGAGAAAAAGACTATCCACTTTTTAGTTTCATAGTGTGAGTGTTACTTAAACTATCCAATGAAGCCTTAAGGGAATAATTACTTATACCTAAAAAAAATGAAAAAATTAAAAATTGGGTAGATACCTTCATAATTTACCGCATATATATCTAAAACCAACAGACAATACTAAAATAAATCAGTAGCTCAGATATAAAAGTTTCAACACTATCATAATCTGAGGGTAAATTCCAACAAACAAAACAAACATCGGTGACATTACTCTTTATTTATGGCACTTCAAAGGGTTCGGTTTGTTGGTAGGAGAATGCGAAATTGTAAAGTTTTAAACCTATTTATTGCATCCTTTAACCATTTTTCTATACTTAAGTACCGCAAATTTTATTTCCAAACAAATAACCAACCGGTGTTACAAATACTAAATAACCCACCTGCAATCTTTCCCCCTGCCCAGTCTTTGGCAATACCCGCACCTAAATCGCACAGGGCGCGGACTGGCGGTGCCATTCCTCCCTAACTTACAAAACCAACACTGCCATAAATAACTCACACTATGATTACATAACACAACTAATTACGTTAAGCCGACAGGAAGAATTCATCATCGAGATATCTGCTATTTCCCACCATTTTAAAATATATGTCAGAGCTTACCTAACGATAGACCACAAAGATCCTAATCAAAAAAAATATAAGACCCTACGAAATTCATTTGGTGGAATTAATACTCAAGAAAACTGATAATTTAAAAATGACGAAACGAAAAAATTCTTGCATCAAAAGAAAATCGATCAAAATCTCTCCACTTTAATCAGGGAACCTAATTATACTTCGGCTGGGCCTTTATTCCCTAACCATATCGGAACCATTACAACGCATACGTTGCATCTTATACATCGACCTATGTCCGCCATCATAGAATTTTCCGCTTATATCCTTTCAGATCCCCCTTTGTAAAAGACGCAAGGCGGGAGTATTCCATCGGCTTTTTCCATTTCTGCAAGGTTTCCAGTGGTCCTTGTTACTTGCCTCAGCACACATGGTGAAGACCAGCAGCCAAAATTTCAGAAATCCAGATATATCGCCCCATCCCTGTGCATAGCTCCAATATAGGTGTAGGGACTGTTCATAAAAAATCTTTCCAATGGTCCTAAAACACACATAAGCGCACATTTTATCCGGCCATACCAAATCGCCCCCCTAAAAAAGCAAAGTACGCACCCCCCACCCGAAAATCCGCGCAACCTTACGTCCTTAATCCACTCTTCAGGCGCTCAGAATATCCAAAGCATTCGTCTCGGCCAAACACCATAGCCGTGGGGTGTAGAACTGCCACGCTCAAAAAGGGATTTCGGCCATACAATGTTTCAATGTTGTCGCTGCCATTCGTTAATATGCCAAGTCCTAACATCCTTCAGGGGTTTTTCATCTTACGCCCCTCCTCTTAAGCCCCCCATTCAATAACCGCCATATCTCATAAAACACCCGTCGGCTACACAATGAAAAGGCACATGTAAAATTAAAACGGGCATATTCCCCTTTCGGCCATGCTCGTTCGCTCCATGCCCCTCACCTCCATAATAACGTTTTGGGGGTGTCCTTCCTATGAGCGGTGCTGACATCGAAGTCCTTGGTAAATCTTGTCTTTCCAAAGTATTTATTCATACCTGGCCATGCCGTTCAAGGCACCAAAATGCGGCACTCTCCCTTAACTGTGTTTTCGGGTTTCTATAAAAAATAGCCTTCACAGGGTCTTCCAAAGTGCAATATGCCATGTAATTCCTCAATTCTAGGTCCGTCGAATTGTATTTCCTTTATGGAAACTACAAGGTATCTTTAACCTAGCTCTCTTATCTGTCTCGGCCTGGGGCAATGGGCGCTCGTTTCCCCACTCCAATTGGACCCATGTCTTCCGAAGACAACTTGGGCGATCTTATGGCATTTGCGAAATCAACCAAACCGGTATCCATAAGCTTTGGGATTCTGGCAATCATAGAAGGGTATTTACAATGTAAAAAGCGCTCATGGCTAACTCGGGTCAAAAGTGGCAACCCACGTAGCCAAAGCGGCTGTGAAATAAAGCCCTCTAACCCTGTTTCCATCATCCAGGGTACTTTTATTGGCTTTTTCTTTATAGGATATTATAGCGGAAATTTTAAAAGTACTGCTTATTCAATTACCCTATGTTGAAATGTTGGTTAACAGCCCAGCAGGGAATATTCACTGGGATATGCAAATAATCCTCTTCTTTTGGAAATCAACCTACTATGACTCTATATTGGTTAAAAAAGGATACTCGCAAAAATTGATGAACTGGAAACTTTACCCCTTATGTTTTTGAAAAGTTATCACTTATAAGAACCCTAATAGAATGGCTCTGTTAAGCATATCCTTTGGATTAAGACAGTTTAATAAAGTTCCACTATTAAACCGTATAATACGCAGTTAACCCCTTTAAACAATTACATATGAGTAAAACTTTGAATACAAAGTTAATAGGAATATACCAAAACAGTAACTTAATTCTCCAAACACGCCGGGTCAAGAGCAACAGGATTTCGTGAATTTATTAAGAAACAAGTGTGGAGCATAAAAAGTCAGGCGATAGATTATTTAAGTCTCCGGAACCAGGAGATGACCACAAAAGAATAAAAATTTTCCTATCCATAAGGAAATAGAAAAACTCATAAAGAACTATAGGCATTTACGATTCCTAAATGCCTTTAAAAACTTATCTAACAACATAAAAAACTGTAAAACATGAATATCAAGAATAAACGATAAATACGCTAATGAGAACAAAGAAGTGCGATTTTTACTTCTCTAAATTAACGAAATCCTTAGAAAAGTCGAAACCCATATTCCAGAATAGAAGGTACACTTGAAAATGAAAAGGGAAAAAAGGATGGGTTTAATGAATATCTCTTGTTCTATTGAAGCCAGACTTTGAAGGCAACAACCCATTGCCGTCACAAATCAGCAATATCTATAGATCTCGCTACTGTGCCATTGGAAAATAAAAAGTGTCTCTAAAATACATTGTTTGAAAAAATCAAAATCATTATAGCTATAATAATAGAAACAAAATCAACTAGCATGAACCTTGGCAATTGGCATAGGGTCAGTGAAACAGTTTACAATTAAAACATTGCATAGCCATTGGAACAAGTGTCCAGTGACATGACAGCTGACAATCCTATATGCTTCTAACATCTGCTTTTGACTCGTATGGTGCACTTCTCTCCCGATAGCTATCGAGCCCGAAAAAAGTTACATTCGTTAAGTACTGTTGTTCTTCATCGGGTCATTCAGGAATGCCATTGGCATTGTATCGGGGAAACTGTAATGGAATACCATAAAGAGTAAACAATGGTCATGGTATAGACAGTCGCATGGGACAATTCTTGAATATCGACATTTACACATCTGCTTTAAATCGTAATCTCGACTTCCTCCCGAACGCTAACGAACGCCAAAAAAAGCCTCCATTCGAAGTGGAACTGTTTGATCGGTTTGCGCATCAGAGGTATGTTACACTTAATATTCAAAATGATCTCGGCCCGAATAACCATCGAAGCTTTTTGGCGGTCACTTCCGGGATTGATTTTAAATATATAACATCCTTCAAGAAAAGTAAGAATAATATTATTCACAGTTTCCCGTGAGTTTCTTTCATTTTGCAATCGCCCCAAATGCGTAGCATTACATTGAAACCATTAAAACATCATATGAACCGCCGGATAATAAACGAACCAGCGGGAAAACAAGTATCGTGGGTGTACGCTCGATTAGGGACCTACAGTACCCAGTGTCAACCCTGGACCTACGCTTCCTTCCCCCGTGAAAAACCCCTGGATATTAACTACTAAACATAAAAAATAGGGCCGGTTCTTAGTTCCTCAACCTACTTCGTTCCTATATATCTTGTATACTTAAAAGATTACCGTTGGAGTAAATCTTAAATCCTGTGGGTTAATCATTCGATCTTCTCGTATGGGAGAATCCAAATGCCGAAATTTTGAACATTGTGAATTAATTAGGGCCAGTCTCGGCCCATAAAATCCCAAGATTTATGGACCACCTAGTCAAGTAAAAGTCTTTTCTCTTGCCCCGAACGGGCAAGCGTTTGGTTCTTTATAATTCATCTTTATATTGGGAATAAGTACTTCATGAACCCCTACGTCCCGTTTCAATTAGAAAGCAAAGAAAACCGGAAGGTTCATGAAAACCAATCAAAAACCAAATAACAACCACTTATAAAAATGAACAAAGTTACATGAAACTCCTACTCATTAGTATAGAAAGTACAACGTTATACAGATGACATTGGAAAAATTAATCGATAAGCGAAGCATACCTATATTTGCTATCTTAAGAAAACTTAAATAAATCTCTTGGCTGTATACTTCCCCGCTTACAAACAGCTTATAATATTATGGATAATAGAATTATAGTAACACAAAATGGTCATATACACCTAAGTTGACTTGAAGTTTTTATAATATTGTTAATATCTAATATCCCAATTCGGTTTGTAATATAAAAATTTAAATAAATATCAAATAATTAACAGTAAAAACTATTAAAGTCCCTCCTAATTCCCTTTTATTATCAAGGCACTTTTGGGGGGAACATAAAATTGTCTCAATATAATTCCACAAGTGAATGAGTTCGGGGTACTGGAACGTAACGAGCCAATATCAATTTCAGCCCAAAATCAGAATCGATAACGATATCAAATGATGGTATATTCAGGAGGAAAATATCACCATGAATATCTCAATGGGGGAAATAAGAAATAAGGCATCGTGCGTATCTACAAGCTAGCGATTTATTAACATTGGAAAGATGACACGTTGGCATTGATTCCCCAAACAAATCATTTTTTCCACATAGGACCAAATCGGCAAAGCTTTCGGGTGGCGACAAGTTATTGCCTAAGTGCTATGTATAGCCGGGAATCGTCAAAGAATTACAAGCTCAAAAAAGGAATGCATATAACTATTTATACCGTACTCGCCGCAGCACCTTTGGCAATGGCAGCAAATGACGAGGAAAAAACATCGGCATGATTACCCAATAATCATTGCACATTGCAAAGGAATGCCAACCTCGAGATCCATGTTAATTGCCCCAAACCTACCTTCACAAATGGTGGGCAACTTTACAAAATCGGAACTATTACTTATGGCCTCTGACCCTATAAAATTGGAATTCTTAAGCATATCTTGATTTGGCCTACGAATGCCCCGATTTATTTCAAACACCGTATGAGGTGTATCTAAATATAATAAAAAAATGAACTAACAAGATCCAATTGTTCTTCACTTGTAGGAAAGTCATGAACAATTCCTAAATCAAGATAACGATCAGAAACTCTGTAACGATTGCCCGGACTTTTATGCGGCTCAACTTTTCCATGGAAACCTTCCAATAATTGATAACCGAGAATTATTCAGTTGGCCTGATGATCACTAATCGTGGAAATACGAGAAAAGTATGGGAACGGAAAACGCTACTATCCGGTGTAATCCTTGGACTGACAAACTGTTAATGGCAAAAACGAATAACCAAACTCCTATATAGTCGTGAAAATGTTCCTCTCATTTCATGAAGCACCTAAACCTGGAATTCATAAGGAAAACCAAAACAAAATTTCTGAAGATATTACACGTCAAAAAAGTGAGGTCCATCCTTAGAAATTGGATCTACCAAACTACTGCCAAGACTTTGGAATAAAATAACCAATCGATAATACATTCATATGACTTCCATAATAAACTATTATCCAAAGATATTACGTTGGATATTCAAATCATATCAACATAAGATTCATTGTTACTGGGGGGCAACTTGGAAAATTATTTGGAATAATGGCGTTTTTCATATCACAACCAATTTGCTTCTCCCCACCAATAGCCTGACTATTACGGATGGTGAACAAAAGATTAGTTCCAGTATTCCATGATGCAGAAGAACCAGTACCATTTCTAACTACGTATTGTTGTTTTTTAAATTAAATTACTACATAAGCTAATTTCAAATCGTGATTAAGAAATATTTTTTATGAGGGATTAAAAACCAGTGTAGTTTGTATGTACTTTCTGCAACTATTCTGCCCTTTTAAACTTCCTATTGCTGACCTCTATAAAAAAACAGGCTTGTTTTAAAATTTTATGTATATTTCAATTTCTTCCTCTTTTTTTCTTGTTCTTGGTGCCCATCGGCAACTGTCGTTTGTATTTTGTCGTCGTCATTAGCTTCCTCAATTTGCTAGTCCAAAAGTAAGATAGCGGGCAAATTGAATGTTTTTCCATGACCAAGAAAGGTCATCGGAATTCTTGCAGCAGTGTTCCCGTGGATAAGTTGGCAAACTTCAAGAATGAATCAAAGCTTTATTTATGCTAATTCCTATTGGCCGTTCATATCCACTTCAACCATACCCGCCTTCGTAATTATCCAGATAATCTTCTGTATAATTTAATCAATTAACAACGCCATCAAATCCATTTGATATCCATAGGGACCTCATACTACCTTTAAAGGTCCACAACGTTATCAGCGTCGAACATAATTTTTTCAGAGATTATAAATATAGAATTTGGAGAATCAAGCGAATACAACAATACCTCAAGAAATCTTTAACCTATCATTCATAACTTCAATTTCAAAAAAGGTTAACTTTTAAGTAATACTACCGGGCAAAAGACCTATACAATTGTACAAACTAATATTTTTTAAATTTTTGAAACAATACATAATCCTGGATATTCCTTTACAATTCATGTCCCCATACTGCTGTTTTAATTGAAATTAAGGAGGAACAATTTAAAAAATTAGAATAAATATCGAAAATAAAAACTCATTATTCGGAATACTTTACACTTCTTTTTTTCCCTCTACAGTCGCTTTTGCACCAAGTCGGAAACTATCAAAAGGATAAGTTTGGACCTATCTTGGTTATAGTACGCAAGATCTCTGACAAGGCCACAAAAAATGTTCTCAAGCCCTTTGGATAAAGGGGATAACCTGCCGCATCCTTAGCGGGGGGGAAAACGGAACAGTATCTCTGTGGAAGACCACAGCGCATCCGATCCTGATACAACAAAGTTATCGGACAGCCTGCTGAAATGTAGAAGTTTAACCGAACAGTGGCTAGAATAAAAATGGCGGTAAAAATCCATATTAGAAGAATTACCGTAAAAAGGGTAAAACTAAAAATCTTTAAAACCTATCAAAAGCAGTTCTCATACGGACTGCTTTTTTTTTATTTCAATTTTTTTCATTGTCCAATTGTCAGGCCCACCAAAACCAAAAAGGCTAATTTCTTTAGAGGTTTCGTTAAAGGAAAACTATTTGAACCCGGGGGTCATGTTGTGAAAAAAAAAAAAAAATGGTTTTTCAAAAATAGCTATAAAACATTGGCAAAGCGAACACACTCTCCTGTAAGTATTAAGCATACAAGCTATGGTAATAGAAATATAGTCATTAACTGACATTAGGATTACCGCAAATCTCGCTCAAATACTTTTTCCATCGATGAATACGTAATTATTCAGGGATACCTATAAAAGTGATAGAATCCATAATAAAAAAGTATCCAAAAAAATCTAGGGCTTGATTTTCTTTCTTGAAATTCTAAGCGGGAACTTGCCAACCCGCAGCGTCCAGGCCCTTCACTTTGTGGAAATGCCCTTGACCCTTCCTGCCCCATGTTTGAAAACACCTTGATCACTAATCAAAATAAAAAATAGGCCGTTCCTTGTTTTCCTTCAAACCTACTATTCCAATAAAATCATTGGGACATTTTTGAAACATACCCTTAAATTTACCTGGAACAGCTCCTTGTGTCCGCTTCTCCGTACTGGAAGCATTTACTACACCTGAGCGATCGGAAGGGTTGGACCTACAAAGAAAACCGAAGGTCATGGAATACTCTTGAAATAGTTTTACTTAAAATCCAGTTAACTCAATGGAACTAAATCGAAAGAATCACGAAAAATCAATAAAAAACAATAAACAACACTTGATAAAATGAACAAAGGGTGATTCAGAACCCTCTCGTCAATATCACTTTCTATAACCCATAATCTAGCCTATGGTAACCATAATCAGGTTTCGGGGGTAATACCAATTAATAGGCACTTTTCCATAAATGATGTTTTAATCAGACCTAATACACCATGACCAACTAACCAAACCTTATTAAAAAAAACTGGTTATTTCCGGGGGATTAAGATAGCCACATCCCATTTCCGTTTTCCCAATCACGGCACAATGATGACAAATTTCCATCGCCAAACAACATCAGAGGCTTAAACGCTTGATCTATATATCGGACAGCACATTCTTGGACGCTTGCTTCAACCCTAGAAGGAAGAAGGGAACAACTCGCCAATGAGGCTAATGGTATCAAACCAAAGTTTAATTTTGGAAGTCTACCGTGCGGGTTGTCGTCGCTCCCCGATTTTTGGGCCAACCACAAAATACTTTTACTCCAAAACGCTTTGAAGTTTGTTTGGTGAATTGGGCCACGGTCCCCGGAGTAATATAGGGGGTCAAAACAAAGCGACTGAGGTGTTGTCCAATGGCAAATCCAAAGACCCAAACAATACATTAAGCAAGTGATTGGACTCAGCCCCTATTTTTGACACTTTATAGGGGGGGGGGGCTTGATGAACTTTCTATTACGGATATATCATTTGAATCCAAGGCCGCCATGAGACCGTAGTGTCCGACCACCAGACAAATTATGACTGAATTGTGCAACCTCAATCTCCAAGATCCGCCATCGTTAATCCTGAATATCCATATGATCATTAATATCCACGGTGTACGATCGTTCAATGTTCGTTATGATGTGAAACCTGGGCCCAAAATTATTGACGAGTTTTGGGTAGGACGAAAACACGTGACATACACTCAGCTTTGGATTTACAGCCTATGAATGCTTGTGAATTATAAGTTTTTGATCAATCATGGCGGAAAAATCGGGGGACGTTGATCATGGATTCAGGGCTTGTTTGTGGACATTGCTATCATATCCTACTTTGCCGGCCAACGAATTGTGATTTTCCAATTATGGAGTTTTTAAACGGCCATGCCCGGCACCCTGCCTCGAATGGATTTTTGAAAATGCAAGGGGCTCGCCAAGGCCCTAAAGACCTTCCATACATGGTTAGCCGGTATAAGCCCCCGCCACTATGAATGCAGTGCGACCTTATAATCATGGTTATTGGGATGTTGGAATTCCAATTGCTTCCAAGCCACTATCCCCGAAACATGCAGGCAATTATTTTCTAAAACCAACGCAAGCTCTGCAATCCGACATTGTCGTCAAGATGGGCATCGGGTGGCACAAGCAGGCAAAAAATCATCATACGCCGATTTTGGCCACCGGGGGGGTTGAAGACAAGGAAACGCCAAATTAGCTGGTCCTAAACCCAAATGGGAATAATAAATGCGGGAAAAATTAATCTGCGGGAACTGAAAACCACTGGACAAGGCCGTTGGATATTGGAGCCACAATTGAAATCATAAAAGGCCATTTCGATGCTGAATAAAGATCCGGGGTGATGGAGCAGCATCCTCGTACCCAAATATCAAAAAATGGCAAGGTTTATGTATTTAATACCCATACGTTTTTCCGAGCGGATCTTTGACCATGTAGGGAAGTTTGGCTCTGCCCTCGCCCACTGGGTCCTGCTGGATCTACCTACTCCTTGGCCAATTGCTTGAAATGTTTCACGAACAATACAGATAAACTTAATGGGGGGCGCCCCCACCAAACACCCTCAAACCCATGAAATGGGACCTATTTTACACAATTACAAACAAGGAAAGACTGAATTCAATTAACGGGATTTGAAGGGGAAACTGATACTTTTGATGCTTTTACCGGGTCAAAAAATTGGATACGAATCAGGAAACACTGAAAATGAATACCGAGTCGAGCTTTGTCTTGCAAGAATTAGCCCATGAAAATTTATCCCTTCACTTCTCCTCCTTTTTTTAAATTGGAACCCAATGGCAGTGACAACCCACCATAAGAAGGTTAACAGGAGCTAAAAGAACAATGCCGTATTTAGCTTATTTTTGAAATATCTATACCACTGATGCCGATGGTAAGGCCATTTGATGATATTGGTTTTTTCAAGCCTTCATTTGCCAATCACCACAAATAAATTTAAACTTCAAAAAACAGCTCCCTTATAAACCTATGCCGAGGAGGAAATAATATTTTATCCCATCACACACCCATCCCCAGATGAACAATGCACATTGTTGGATAAGGAAACCATCTTTTGGAATAAAAAAGTTTCTAAAAGCAACGGATTGAAATCTATGCGTATCCCGTTCCATGGTTTTGGTTACGCCCAATTCCAATACGCCCAAAAATTCTAACGTTGTTTCGGTTCAACATATATTATGCTTTACCAATAATCACAACTGATTTGGTATGATACATCGGTAGAGCAAAACAACATCTTTCGCGATAATGTATATGAAATGAATATTGCTACTCCCGACCACCCCAGTACGGGAAAAAATAATGTCGCGCATAGACCACCATAAAGAATAAGACATGTGTTTATGGCATTCCTGCCGTTCCACTTCCTGATGATTTGCCACCTAATTACCGCCAATGGAATCTAAAGGGGTTCTTTGAGTTATTACAAAAGCAAATGGACAATTAAAATGAAGCCTTTACTGACTTCGGATTAGCGGTAGAGCGTACTTATAATAAAGGGGGGCTTCATCAATACTTTTTTGACATTTACTCAAGTATATTTTGTCGGTTTTATTTCCAATTATTTAAGAAATCCAAAACTCGGGGTTTCGAATTCATGGCCCAATATTATTAAACCTCAAAGACTGCAAAGAGTCCTGAATAAAATCAGGAACCTTAAATTGCTGAATACTATAAACAAGTTTTCTGATATACTTTTTACATTCAACTGTTGTATCCTTTTGTTATAATTATCTACAACAAATCCCCATTAGTTTGAAACTGACCAATACCAGAATGTTTTTCTCCTTCCTACACATAATAATTTCATCATTACTTGAGGCCCCAGAATTTCAACTTCTACGATGCAGCATTGTCTGGATTTATACTTTTATACCAAAACTCCTGACATTAGTAAAAAAACATAAATTACCGCCATCGGAACATAATAATTACGTCTCTTTTGGTTAAAGATATCTTGATAACCGTATTATCCATCATTATCCAATAAACCTCTTTTTTCACTTTTGTAGCTTGATTTTACGCGGTCTTGAATTACTTTTTATCAGCTTTAATGTCGATGTTTCCTTTGACTACCTTTCACTCTTTGCGAAATTTTATCACCATGGTTTGGTTTTAAACATAGTTACTTCGTTCCCTCTTGTTTTACTTTCCTTTTGGATTTTTCCTGTGCCAATAGGTCCAGAAATCAAATCCGGCTTATACGATAATGAATAAATTTGTCATTTGTTTATTTTTAAATTTTAGTGGTTGCCGTTTTCCCAGATGCCTCCGAACAACATAAGGTGAAGCTAACTTTCCATATCGTCGCGTTACATAATTATCGCCAAGTATTGTACTAATTCATACTATATCTCACCAAATAGAGTAGTTGGAAAGGTGAATTAGATGAACTCATTGGTGAACCGTATTTATTGATTTAATCCCTTAATCTAAACTGCTTCATCATTATCCTATCTTTGCCCAGCTAAAAACAATAAATGGCCCTTACCCTACCTTTCACAACCTTTAATTTTACAGATATTCCAGGTTTCGCAATGCCTTCATCATACTTTGGGGTATCGATACTTTTAGCGCCCTACATAACTAAAATGGAAAAGCTGAAAAATTAATCAGTCCTATCAACATCGATCTATTTATCAAAAAACAACACTACTTAGAGTTAAATTCCGCAAATAATCACAATGATGCCGAAGATTTTTTATTTTGCCAAATACGTGCAGACTTGGCCTATAAAGAATTGAATTGGAATTTAAGGTTGCCCTTAATCCTATGTTTAACTAAAATCGAATGGGCTCTGGCTAATTTTGCAATTCTAAAAAAATTGACAAGGTCTTTACACAGAGCATCACAAACGAAACAGAATATTTTGTTCACTGAAAAGAATGGTTACGAAAACGCAGAAGGAAATCTGGACGCCTTTCTAATTTAGACCCAAATACCCCTTAAAAACATTGCCATTCACCCAGAATTGGTACAGCAACTCTACAAAGCCCCGTAGATTTGATCTTTTAAAGACGCCTCAGTATACCTAAACACAATTGTACACAACGGAGAGAATACATCTACAAGCGAATCGTGCTTTAAAGCCATTGAAAAAACGGTTTTCCAACTATAGATCACTTTATGATCGGTCCGTTATTGCCGATCCTTTTTTACGCCATAATGACAAAAATAACACTACGGAAATCCCAAACCGGGAGTCTATTTTTTCAGAATTTCATGACACTAATTTACAAACAATACGACGAGTACTTGTTGAACCTTGGACCCGACACCTAATAAAAATAAATCTAGGTTTTGGAATTCTTTCAACAATCTACCTCCAATCCAAGCCAAAACGTAACAAAGCCAAATAAAAAAACCGGCAAATCTGTAAACCAGACTAGCGGGTCAGTCAAAATTTATAAATCTGAAATGAAAGTCAAAACCTTTTTAAAGGTTGATCATTTGTTTTAAATAACTGCAAATCGTTTTGGAGTCATATTTATGTTGTGACTTTTCCATACTCCTTGATCTGATCCTTTGTGTCCATTCCTTCGCTATCTCAACTCATTAACCGGTATACTTACATCCTTAACAATGTTCCAAAAAACATGGTTGATCCAATAGAAAAATGTCCTGCTCTCCTCTTCCTCACTTGTTGTGCTTCAAAAAGGATATTGCCTCCGTGCCCTAGCGATAATAATGGGGGACCAAAAAGCGTGAACTCATTATCCACAATGCTATATTGGAATGTACATATTATCTTTACAAAATTATGGTTCCTCCGGGCAAATACGATCGGGATATGGTATTGAAAAGAATATAAACCACATTCAATAAATTATTTTTCTTATCGTAAACGCCTTTACCGCCTCCAGATCTCAACCAGAAATTACAGTCTTGCAATAAGAATGGCATCATACGGTCTAAAAAAACAGTATTTCCCTCATCAATACTTCTTTTCGCGGTTGTTACCAGAATCCTCGTGTATTGGCAATGTCAAATCTATTATTTCCGTATCACCAATTCAGGGGTTTTGGTACAAGGTTTTCCACACAATATGCTTCTTCTCCCTATCAATTCTTTGGCACTGCGGTCCAAGTATAGCAGCTCCTGTCCGACAGTTTTTTACCATTTTTTTTACCACAGCATTTGGTAACACCAAAGTTCTCGTTGTCTACATCTCCAATGTAATCACCTTCTTCAAAAGCCATCAAAATTCCATGTTTGTGGGTGCATAAACCCGCACTTTTACTTGGTCCCCGTCATGGCCAACAACACGCAAATGGTACACTGCAACATTACGGGATCATCAACTTAAGATCACCGACAAGACGTCTCTAGGAAATCTTGCCATCCGCATACCGAAAATAAACGAAAATCGGCAAAACCGCGAATTAATCCTACTGTTCGGGCTAGTTTTTCGCTCTGAGCAATCTAACAGAAATATTCTGAAAACTGGCTTGACCAATACCCAGCCATCATATAATGAATCCAATGTTCTTCAAAAATCAATTCCTGAAAAATGATTGAGATAACCCAACAATTCCC
>Ga0163217_1001038_pt1 | contig 15469 bp, 13 predicted proteins | sample SynspAceP_FD_185933 | JGI IMG/M metagenome (GOLD analysis project Ga0163217, IMG submission 185933) | Saline lake microbial communities from Ace Lake in Antarctica - Synechococcus sp. Ace-P (PacBio error correction) | ecosystem: Environmental > Aquatic > Non-marine Saline and Alkaline > Saline ...
AAGGAGAGAGAAAATAAAGTTTCCCCCCCAGGGTTGTTTCTTCGGCCCCCCCGGGGTTTTGCGGGCGGTAAAACCGGAATGGCAAAAAAAAAAAAAAAAAAAATCCGCAAGAATCCGGGACCCGCCAAGACGGGGGGCCCGCCGCAATTGGCGCTTGAATCCCTTTGGGCCCCTGCCCCGGGGCCCAGCCGAGGCCGGCGGGCGGCGGCAATCGCTCCCCAAACCCCTGGCGGGCTTACGGCGGGTGGCGGGCGCCGCAGCCCCGGCCGCATCCGCCTCGAGCGCCAAGCGCAATGCCAGAGGTCAGCCCCGCCGCCGCCACAGCAAGAAACCAATCAACATTCCGCGCGGGTGATCCGCCGCCCTCGGCGGGGCCCTGGCTGCGGCCGATCCTTCAAGCCCGGGGTGGTGCCCGGCCTGTACGCCGCATGACCAGCGGATCGTCGAAACGGTTTGGGATCAGCGTTTAGTTCCCCGTTCCTGCGCCACTAGTAGCGCCCAATCGGCGTTGCTGCGGTCCCCTCGTCATGCGCGGTCATACAGTCCCAAAACAACCTTCGGGCCCCAAGGGCAACCAGGGGGTGTTTGGCGAATCCCTTTTAAGGCGCGGCGCATCCGGCCCAGCATGAAATGATCACCGGCAGCAACGCCGTGCAGTTTGGCTGCCATAGGCAAACCCCTTTTGGGCCCATGATTGCCGCTGGAAAAGGCGGATGAGCCCCCCCTTGGCCTGTACCGACGATTCCAAGCAGGCCCGATACCGGCCGCCGCCACCTGGCCGAAACTTTGAAGCTGCGGTGTTTTGGCATAACCCCGGGCTTAATCCTAGAATGCGCCGGACCCCGGATGTCATCCAGAACCGGAAGAGTTCAGCCCAAAGCGTTGCGGCCGCCACATGGCCTTCCCAGCCGCCCCGCCCGCGGGCGCCCGGGTCAAATGTCGAATATTCATTGCAATCAATGCCCAATTACCATTTCTTCAAGGCCTCAACCGAACCTGCGGGATTCCGTCCAGAAACGGGAATATGCCCGCGCCCGGCACCCCGCCGACCACCATGTCGGAACGCGGCGTTCCCATCTCTTGCAAGGTTTTCCCTCGCTGCAAGCAGATTGGACGCCAATGCCACGGATGCAAGGCAGATCGGCAAGCCCCGTCAACGCTTCAAAAAGAACAGGCCAAAGATCGGGCGGAGGGCGGGCGAAAAACGGCTTATAGCCACCGCAATGCGGCGCAATGCTTGTCATAGGGTGACTTGGCAGCCGCGGTTCTTCGGTCTGGGGTGTAGAATGCCTTTTGCGCTGCCTCCAGTCGCAGCGCTGGTTCGGGGTACGTCGTCACAATTCGGGGAAACACACAGCGGCATGTCCGCCGCGGGCTTTTCGCGTCGGTTTGGGTGGCCGGGTTCCGGCCCGAAAATGAAAGTATCCATGATGAAATCCCAGCCCTGCGGGTCGATAATGTGGGCCGACAATCGTTAAAGCGACGCCCAGCAATCCGGGTTTTCTTGCTGCCTTGGCCAACCCAGATGGCCGTTCAGCCCCGCGTGAAACGTCCCAAGCCACGGGGCGAACCGTTGTCGGATTCCGAGATGGTCCAGCAGTTCCCATACGCGTCGCGCATTCAGCGGGTGGGGGAATAATGGCGACCGAGTCGGGATCAAAGTTGGATTGCCCCCGCCCGCGATAATCCATCTGATTCAGACGCATACGTTTTCCAGATGCGCGAGTGGCATAGTCGAAATCCCCGTGGTCCCGGCGTTAAAATCCGCCAGGCAGAGGAATCGGTAGCCGCTGACCTCGTCGGCCAAAATAGCGAGCCGATAACGCCCGTCGATGTGGTGAAATGAGCCATTATAACCGCTGCCAGTTCTGGATGCCGTTCAGTCCTCAGCACAATGAAGCGGGTTCCCACGGCAAAACGGTCCATCGGTTTTCGCCCGGCCACGGTTGACCCCAGGCTGTCCGTGAAGCCAAAAGCCGTTGCCGCCGGGCTGCATCCAAGCCCATTGAGCGATAACAAACCAGCACTTTGCGATGCGTGGCAGCTCGAACTTTTGGCCGGCCAGTTCATAGACAGCGACGCGCAAATCAGGCCTTGAAGATCCTCACGCTTTCGAACGACAAAAAACGGCAATCCAGGTGTCGCCAGACGGCGCGGGAATGACACGCGGCCCTCAAGCCTTGCCGCGACCCGTTCGATAAGGATCGCCGGTGTCAATCCGCAATCCTTCAATATTTTCCAGGCATCTTAGCAAGCTTCGAAAAATGCTGGAAGCTCCCCCAGTACAGCGCCAGTAAAACGTGCGACGCCTGCACGGGGTTTGTCGTCGTGTCCGGGCCTCATTTTCCCACGCCCAGTCCAGGCCCGTCTTGGTGACCTGAGCCAGAAATCATCAAATGGCCGCGGTGACCGCGGGGCGCAGCCAAGAGTAAGCTTAACTCGCTTTTTGGCCGCCAATGTTCCGCGACCCCCTGCGGCCTAAGGCTGTCTTTTATCGCTGCAAAGTCCGGCGTCTGAATGCGGCTTTGCGCGTGCGGTCGCGGCCACATCGGAACAAGGTACCATATGCCATCGACCACGCATGGTTGTTATCGCCATGATTTTTCCCCCCCCTGATAGTTATCCTGCCGCGAGTACTGGTCAACGGCTGGCCGCTGCCACGAACAGAGAAAAGGGCCCGAAAAAACTGGTCGCAATGGGGTTTACGAACAAGGCGCGAGGCTTGAAAAGACTGCTGCCGAACCCGAACACCCCGGCGCAAGAATACTGGCCTCCTGTATTTCCCCTATAGACTGGGGAGCCTTTCTAATGACGCCAGGTTTAAATCGCGGCGATACCGGTTGCTATTCACTATTACTGGTAACGGTTTGCTTGACGGCACACCTTCGATGCCAGCTCGACGGACCGCCCGAAGCCTTTGAGAAATTCACTGGTCGGGTCGGCCAGTATTATCCGCGTCGATACCGCGAATAATCCCGGCATGGGAAAGTCGGCGATACCAAGACGTCAAAATCGACAGCGGCGAAGCATACGGGCGATGTGAAACCCCTGAAATGCGCCCAAGCTGTACGCGCGCCGAAAGGCATCCTGGCGGACATCCCGCTGGAAATCGCAACGCCAGCTGCAGAGTGCAAAACCCGACGCGTCAAGCGATGCCGGGTGATAAGGTTGTTGAAGTGGACCGCAAATCCACCTTGTCACAATTTGAATGCCCAAACCATCCGCGCTGGGCGGGCAAAGACGCTGCAGTTCGGACATCGAAACTGGGTGAAAATCGCCTGAATCCAGGCCGCAATACAGTCCTGGCGCTTTTGATCGCGCCGGACTGGCTTGTCCCAAGAAACCCCGGCTCGAACCTCGCGCCCGCCGCGCAAGTAAGCCAGCGTTATGGGGACAGTCAAAACACCTCGACATTTAAAATCGGGGTGCCACCCCCGTCCCTGGAAAATGACATGCTTCTGGCGAGTGACGGAAAAAGGCTTTTGCCAAAATCCCCGTCACCACGCCCGGCGGGATTACGGTGCCCAAGGGGCTTGGCCCTGAGGTCTTGGCGGCCAAAACCTGCAACTGGCACGGCCGGTGCCTCGCGCGTAGCTGTGCGGCGGAATCGGGGTCATTCAGTGGCGGTCCCACCTGGCGCAAACTTGAATAAACGTGCACGACAAGTTCCGTGGGGCGATGTGGCCTGCGCGCGCGAATGTGGCCGGCTGCGGGTGCAGTAACGCAACGAAAGCTCAAGATTTACCACGCGGGTGCCGCAACACCAGCGGATCGGAGACCGCCTCGCGAAAAGTCTCCGGGTGACGATCTCGCGAAGCGGCACGCGTGCTCAAGGTGCGGATCGACGATCAATGTGGTTGACCCATCCGCTCGACACAATCGGGCGAGTCGCTGCAAAGCGCGCCACAACAAAGAGGCGCGCGTAGCAAAAGCCCCCCATGCGCGAGAATCTGGCCCTATTTGATGCTGGCGTCAGGCGGGGTACACGGGCAACCCGGAGACTGGTGGTCGACCCGATGTGCGGCTCAGGTACCGTTCGTGACGAGCCCGCCGAGATTCCGCCATGGGCCTGAACCCGCCGCTCGCCGCGCCATTTTTCGCCTTTCGAGGACCCCGCGAAAGCTTTGATCCATCAAAAATGGGCCGACTACTGCGTGACAAATACCGCCACGTTCGTACGCCGCTGCGGTTTTTGTTCCGACGCGACGCCGGTGCCGTCCGGATAAGCGGGATGAAACGGCGGAACGGGCATGGGTATCAGAAGCTAGTGCCAGTTCCGAAACACAATAGCCGGCCGGGGGAGCTTGAACCCGCAGACGGACCACCGGCCCTTGTAATAGGTTTTAACCCCCCTACGGCGGCGCATCGGTAACAAGAAACTGCTTATGCCGCTCTAACGGGACGCTTTGGACAAACGCTGCTAACCCCCGCTTCCAAAAAGGCTGACGCGTCGGCCTCGTCATCGTCCAGAAACCGCCCTTGGCCAAAGCCACCGGGTCTGCCGTGGAACCCAAGGCGCCCGCCATCGCCCACGCGGCATGAAGGTCCTGGCCTCTACCAACCCCCCCGTTTGCGCTAAACACGCCGCACCATTTCAAAAAAATGGGGAAAAAATCCCGGGCCCCGGCATAGGGGGCCAAGAGCCCCGAAAAATAGAACTTTGTGGCAAGAGCCCCGGAATCGCCATATCGTATCTGCAGTGTGCTTACAGGTTATCCGCTGCGCAATTCCCGCAGTACAAATGGAACCCCACCATCCAAACCGCGGATGACTCGCGGCCCGTGTGCAGGCCCGCCCCGGCAATCAAGAGGCCGAGATAGACCGCTGCCCGCCAACGGCTTCCCCAGTGTCGCGTTGGACCGGCAAGGGGGCAGTCATGTCGTGTGGCTTATAGTCTTGCCGCCCGCGCCCCAATCGCTGCACCGGCGAGCAGGTTTTTCCATCGGCGCGGGGACTGATTGCCCGTTGACGCGGATGCCTCGGCCCCAAGAATCAATTCCGCCAGAATAGCGCGTGCGCCTTTCCAGTGCGCTTTTGGCCTACGCCCGCATGGAACGTGTAGTTGCGCGTTTACAGACGATTGTGACCCAATGTAGGCAAGCGTCAAGCAGCGTGCGCCATTCTCGACCATCAGCGGAGTGCGCCCGCCGTGCGACCTCGATGAAGGAATAGGCCGATATATTCCATCGAAGTTTTTTAAAGTTCTCGCGCTGGTGTTTTCAGTGAAACGGCCGCGTCAGCTCTGACTTGTCCGGGAAAACGCGATGGCGGTGGACGACGAAAATCGAGTCGTGGCCCAACGCGCAGCACCATGTTGGTCAAGACGCGGCCCAATCAGCGAGACATCGTCGTCACAATCGACATCGACCATAAAGTCGACCCGACGCTTTCAGCCAGCGGGTTTTAAGACCCGAGCCAAAGGCTTCCCCCTGGATAGGTGAAAACCGCCAGTTTTTCCGCAGCGGGCCCGGGCCATCGCCCCTTGCAAATGCCCACCAAGCGATGAACGTTCATATCGCGACACCCAATGATCAGGCCGCGTTTTTTCCTTTAAAGCATTTCCTGACCATTTGCTGTCTTCTCCACTGGAACTTTGGAAAGGAGTCATTGATCCGTTGGTGCCGCGAACCCCAAAGAGTGGTCATCAAACGCGAAAATCTAGAACCGGCAATTGTCCACGCGCCTCCCAGCGCGAATTTCGGGAGGGGTCCAGTTTCCGGGTCCAGATCAACGGGACGGTGATGGATTTCGTGAAGTAAAGTTCATGTTTCCAGCCACTCAACAGGCAGAAACAACTGCCTCTAAGTGCCGCCGGCGGCCTTGGCGTGGGCCGGTCTCGACTTGGTCGAGCTGAACAGGGTGGGGTGCTGCCTTGCCAAAGACGCGGCCGGAACCCGGCTTGGAATTTCGCCGACATCCGCGGGGCCGACGGTGGTGGATGTGCCCGGTGCGCCATTGATATAAGCCGACGCCTTGCGGCCCCTCCGGCACAAGGGTTTCCAGCGCCAAGACGCATGCGCGTTCGCACACCTGCCAGTAGGGGCTACCATGTCGTGCCCATCGAATGTCGCCGCATAGGCCGGTTAACTTCGGCATAGATGGTGCACCCGGCGGGCTCTTTTTGGCGTGCTCAAGCTCTTCGAGCACCAGCATGCCGCCGGCCGCCCGAATGCACGAACCCGTCGCGGTTGGCGTCAAAAAGGCGCCGGCCCTCGCGGTTTTTCGGGGCGTCGTTATAGTATGTGCTGCTACAATAACGCGCCCATGCGTTCGAACAGGCACTGAAAAACAGGCGTCCAGTCCTAGGTTCCCTCGCCGCCGCCTGCGAACATCAACGTCTTGCTTGCCCAAGCATAGAAATCTGTTCGCCGCGTTACCGATGCAATGCCAGCGAAGTAGAGCAGGGCCGAGGTGATCGAATAGTTGATGCTTTGATCTTGAAAGCAGATCCCCGAAAGTTCGCGGGGCTTGAACGGTGACGACATGCCCATTTTTGGCAGCGGCGAAAACGGGCCCGATACGCTTGGTCGCGGCCGGGTGTCGCGCACGACATTAGTGCGCGTGAAAGCGAGCGCCGAGTACGACGGCCCGCCGAGCCGCCAACAAGGCCGGTGCGCGAGTTGCTGACCAGGATCTTTCGCTCAAAGGCGCGGCGTCGCGGCGATCGCTTGCGCTGCGCAATCGCGATATAGGCATAGGCCGCGCGCCGCCCATGGAAGCGCAGGCGCCGCCGTTTGTCGATGTGGTCGGCACCATCAATCCTTGAGCCGTCCCTGCAAGCGGGCGTGCGAAAAAAGCCGTGCTTCTGTCATTTCGGCTGGCGACGAAGTTGCCCCGCTAGGTGAGCCCGTCTTTGAAGCGAATGCCAGAAGCTTCTTTCTGCATGTTTCCGATGGACGGAGACAATTCCCAATCCCTGTGACAACGCAACGCGGCGCTGGGCTGCACTCCCTGAATCTAGTGTGGGGCGGGTGCCCTCTTTGAATGGCTGGCGCGCCCCTGCGCGTGTTCGCGGGGGCCGCAGCGTTCGTTTTTCCCGTTTGCACCGCCTATGGGGCCGACAAATCCCAAGTCATCAGCCGTCGTAGATCAGCAAGCTGCTCGGAAGTACCGCTCAGCTTCTCGCCTCAGCGCGCCTTCATGTCTTTGACCTGATAGAGGTCACTTTTCGCCGTCAGCTTCGACGATGCCAATCGGCAACAGCCCATGGTCAGGCGACGGGTCTTGGATCGCCTTTGGTAGGTCGATCTTGTAGGTCAGCAACTTGGCGGTCACGGGCGTACCCATACGGTCCAAGTTTCACTTCTCCGCCGACGCCCAAGCGCATAGCCCGCGCTCCCTGCCAGCCGGCGCCAAGCCAAGGTTAAAGCTCAGCCTGCCACAGGCCATCAGGCCCCAAGGCACAAGCCGGGCATATGATCGGGTTGCCGAGGGGAAGTGGCAGTCAAGAGAACCACAGGTCAGGGCGTGGATGTCGGAATTCGCCGTGATGTGGCCTTTGCCGTGGGCAACCGCCATCCCGAAGCGGATACGTCTGTAAATACGGTCCATGCAATCAGCATCGGCGGGGCGGGCAGCTGTGCGTTGCCGCTTCGCCGAAAAGCTTCGCCACGGGCGGCATTGAGCAAGGGCTTCTTTGTCAAAGCTGGTTGGGTGTAAGTCCGGCGCATAATATCGCGCTCCTGAGGGGCTGAATTTCAGTCCCCCTGGCAGGTTAGCATTGCCGCCACCGCAGGCCCGGCAAGGGCGGCAGGCAGATCGCATTTACCGCCAACGGCGCATGGCGGCGTGGCAGGTGTTTTTCGGGATTTCCGTTTGAAAAACCGCAGGCTTTTGCCCTTTATATATAGGAAACAATGAGAGGTACCTATAGCCAATGACCCCAAACAACAACAGCAGATCAGTTCTAGTGGCTTGCCCAAAGGCGCGCCTGCGCCCCACGCGGCAGCGCAGACGCTGGCGACATCTGTTGGTGGGCGCAAACCAGGTCACACGCCATGTCACCGCCCGAAAGCCCTGTTTCACGGCAGCCAGGGGCAGGGCGATGCCGTGTCCCGCTGGCAACTCGTCCTACAATACCCTGCGCGCCTTTTTTGCGAATGCGGGGCTGAATGCAGGAAGATACGGTTGAAACGGGTCCAAAAAAGCTATTCGATAACCAACATAACCCATGGAATCACACCCCCATTTCTTCTGGGAGGACGAGGCGCGGTCCTGTCCGATGCCCCTCTGATCAGCCTTTGTGAATCGCGGCAAGCTGCCTGACGCCCCCCGAGGGCCCGAGATCCGCATCGGTCGAATGTGGTGATCCGCCTGCGCCGCAGTTTAGGCCGCGACGGGTAATCGGGCGCGGGCCGTAATTTCACCAACTGCACCGCGCCTAGACCATTGTCCCGAGTTCCATCAGACCAGATCCAGCAGCTGGCCGTGAATGCCATTCAAACGGCGCAGAGTGTGTTGCCATTTGAAGGTTGAAATGCTGCCCGTACTGAGCCCGGATTAGAACTGAGCGCCTTGCCTGCGGAACGAGCCAGACGGAGGTGGTGATATTGTGTGAGGGCCACGGCAGGCGTAGTGTTTGTATCCCCTGATCCGAGTAACGTGTGATTCGCCAAGCATCTGCAAGCCGGGTTTGGCGCGGAAACCAGGGAAAATGCCGGTCGATCTTGCGCCGCGCCGCTGCACGTGTTCCTCAAAGCGCCACCGTAATCCCGCCAAAGAAATCCACAACTGCCGCTCTTTGGGGCGGTGTCAGGCCGTCTCTGACGGCCACGGCGTAAATAAGCCGGAACCGATCCATAAGGGCATTGTCCAAGGACACGGCGTGGGTGCCGCCTCAAGGATCAATCTGCGTAAGAGGTCGACAAACATAGGCAACATCGCATCGCGGCGCTCTTCGGTGTGAAACGCAGCATCTCGCCCACGGTGCGCGTCTCGCAGAAGGGGTTAGAACCAGGTATTATTAATAGCAAGACATACAGCCCATTGCCCCCCGGCCGCGGTCGAATCACGGCGGTTCACCGCATCTTCGGATCGCGCCTTCGCGGTCCATGTCGTAATCTAACCCGCAGAACGCCTTTGCTTTCGGCCCACAATCGCGGGCCAAGTGCAAAAGATGGGGGCAATAAAGGCAACCAAAGTGCCGAACCAAGCTATGCTGTGATGGCCGCAGCGTTGTCTCGATCTCTATGGCGTCTTCGAGCGCATGGATCAAGGCGATGGGCCCTTCTCAGCACGGTTTTTGCTGTCGCTGAATGAATGGGTCAACGACTACGATATATGCATGACACCTCCCGGTGGAAACTGCGCTTTGTCCTAAAATCTGTACCAAAATCGGACGCTATTTGCAAGAGAAACGCTTGGCAACTGTTTAGAACCGGTCGCTTTTATTGCCAAGCCTTTGAATCAACGGACCTCCATGAAACCGCGCCAAAAAAGCTGTTCATTCGATATACATAAGCTAAGACTCTACACGGTTTGCCAAGAATATGAGGAAGAAACGGCGTCTAACGACAGTGAACGTATGGCCGGTCCTCTTGGGGCGAGATCACTACGTCCGAGACAAAGAACCGGCTGCCGATTGCGGGATATGATCCCCTGCTGAACACCGCTGTCACATCCCGGGAAAAAAGCGCTGAAAAAGCTATTCCCCGAAGCTGGGCCGCCTGAAGCCGCTTGAAAGAGGCTGACCCAATCTGAAAATCGGCGGCCGTTGCGTGGCGCAGGCCGAAGGGGGCAGAGATCATGCGCCGTCAACCGGCTGTTGATCTGTTTCGTCGGGCCCGCAATCCTATCACCGGCTCCCCGCCATGGAACCCCGCGTGCGTTTCCGGCAAAGACTGCCGCTAGATACGGATTTCCCCGAAGAAGACAAAATTCGAAAAAGCCTCAAAGGGCCGCGGCAAGGCGAAACGCGCCGCCCTGCATTTCGACCGTGGCAAGAAGGGTGCGAACGAAGTTCCTGGCGCCTTCTCGTGTGCCCCTATAACACCCGCGGTTGCCGAAGTCTCGCGCCCTGCAACCCGTGTGGCGCTGAACGCGAAGCGCCGCGAACTGGTAGAAACGCGGCGTGGCGCTCGAAGTCACTTTGCTGGTCAGAACGTCAACGCCTAATCACGCGTGGGCGCGAAGAGGGCGCGGAATTACACGCTTGCCCGCTCTGATCCAGAGTGGCCAAGATCGACGGCCTGGAACGGATCCGCTATACCACCAGCACCCCAACGGAACATGGACGACCGCGCTGATCGCGCAACATGGCGAGATCGACTAAGCTGATGCCTATTTGCACCTGCCCCGGGGTTTCAATCCGGGGTCCGATCGTATCCTCAACGGATGAAACCGCAGCCACACCGCCGAAAAGCAATCTGCGGCTGAATCGAACGCATCCGTGCCGCCACGACCCGCATATCCGTGGATGTCGGGCGATTTCATCGTCGGCTTCCCCGAAGAGACAGACGCGGTTTCGAGGCCCAACGATGGAGCTCGTCCGCGAGGTCCAAATACGGATATGCTTATTCCGTTCAAATATTCGACCCGCCCCGGCACCCCCGCCGCTGACGCCCGCAGGTAGAGCCGCCATCGCCCGACGCGCGCCTGGCAACGTCTGCAAGGGTTGAATCACCGGCCAACAGCGCGAGATTCCAGTAACAAGCATGGTCGCCGTGACCTGTCTGTAACTGGGTGGAAAAAACCGGCCGCCCGAGGTAGGGCAAATGGGTGGGTAAATCAGAATACCTCCATTCTGTGCATAATTGACGTTAGGCGCAGGCCAAATATCCGGCGATGTGGTCCGCGTCAGAATCGTTGATGCAAACACCAATTCACTGACCGCGCACGGCAGATTTAAGTGTCGCAAGCCGCGCTTTGCACCGCAAAGAATTGTAGACAAAAAACGGCTGCAAATCGCGGTAAATGGCGTAAAGTGTGGCAGTAATCATAGTAAATATCGGGCCGCAATTCGCGCTTCACAGAGCCTCGTTTTAACCTCCTAATCTTACAAAACATTCAGCGGACGACCGTGGTGCCTGGGTATCTCTGGGTTTTCCGACTGGGGGACCAGAAGAAAGGACGAGGGCTGTGTTCAATACAATTTTCCAAGGGGCCTACGGCTGTTTTTGGCGGGCCACCATGATCGCCGCGACATTCGTGCGCTTAATCAAGGCATCTGCTGCGATGCACAAACAAGATCCTCAACAGGGGCCGCGACAGGGCCAGTATAATTCAGAACGATCTGGGTTTGAATCCTCGAACGGGGTGCGAAACACTGGGTCCATGGATGACGGTGCGAAGGCTACATGAACCTCGATGTCACACGTCCAGGGTAATTTCCGGTCTGCCGCCGGGGGAAACGTCCTGCGGCGTGAATGGATACGACCAGTTTTTCAAGACTGACAGCTACCGCGGTGCACGCCGCAGGGCGAAGCCGCGTCTGGCTGAATTCTTCAAAGTCGACAGGTGCTGTATCCTATACGTCAGCGGTCACACCGGACAGCCGTGCGTCGATGCCTATAACATGAAGCTGTCGCGTGGACCGTGCCAATGCTGTGCCAGATCGCACAGCAGTCGGGGGCCCGCCACTCGCGAATTGTTTCAGACGGCTTACGGCGAGCCGGAAATGCCAGCAGCGTCCAACGGCACAATCGGGCGGTAAATGGCCAAAAACGCGCCGCGTCGAAATCAATCTGCATTCGCTAAGGGGACAGTAACGTGGAATGGAAACAAGCTAAGATTATGATGGTCACCGCCTGCGCCCTGGACCACTGGGTGCTTCGCTGACTACGAAGGCCCGGGCTACCGCCGCCGATAAAATCCGTTGACCGCGCGTTTCGCAAAAAGCACCTGAGCCAGCTTCAAAGCCCGGTATCTGGTGACCCCCAATGCTGCGACCACTGGATCATCGACGATGGCTTGTCGAAGGCTACCTGAGCCCAAGCGCTTGGACAAATATGGCAAGCCGGTTTTTGTTCTGGTGGGTGGCGCAGGCCGACCTATACGGCGGGGTGATTTCAAAAGGCGGTTCGCGCGTCCGAGATCCAAAACTGATCTGAGACAACTCCTGCACCATAGATCGGCCGGCGCCGTTTTTTACGCCTCTCGGCCCTTTTTTTGTCGGTGCCAAGGGGTACACAGGTTTTTGAAAACGGGTCCCTCATATTGATCCAAAAGACATCTCCAATTAGGAAAAACGGCCTTTTTGCATCATAGTGAATAACAATGACAACCTTCCCGCTCTAAAACGCGCAGCAGCTTGAATTTCCGGATAAACCGCCCTGCTGACTCGACCCTGGTGGCGGCCTTAATGACGCCAATCTGCGCCGTGGAAACGGGCGCTCGAGGTGCAGCATTTGGTGCGCCGGGAATCAAGCTGTCGGTGATCCGGCGAAGATGATTCGCACGCGTGCCGTGGCGGTGCTGAAACGGGCTATATGCCCGGCTTTGGAAGGCGGACGCCCAGCGTCAACCTGCGGATGTCAACTAGCTGTTGCGCATGGTGATTCCGCGGCAAGGGACCAGGGCGTAACGTCCGGGCCGAATCAGATCGAGCATGCCCAATCTTGGCGGCGGGGTCGAAATCAGAACCGCGAAAGAAACGTGTCGAACCCCGCACCGCGGCAACAAAAGGCCTATGTTTGCATCGCTGTTTTTGACAATGAACTGGCCTTTGGCAATCGGGCCGCCGGCACGGGCAAAACCCTATCTGGCCGTGGTTGTGGCGTGTCGATGTTCATTGGGCGGCCCATGTTGATCGCATTATCCTGTCGCGTCACGGTCGAGGCAGGCGAAAACACTTGGCTATCTGCCCGGCGATAATGAAGGAACAAGGTCGATCCCTAACAAATGCAGCCGCCTCTAGATGATGCGCTGAACGATTTTCTTGCCCGCAAACAGCTGCCAAGCCTGATCGAAGACGAAAAAAGATCGAGATCGCACCGCTGGCCTTTATGCCGGGCGACCTGTCCGAATGCTTTGTTGTATTGGAACGAGCCAAGAACCGCGACCTCGATGCAGTGAAGTATGTTTCTTGACCGCGTTTGGCGCGAAGGGTCGCGTAATGGTGATAAGAGGCGCCGGACGCCAGATCGATTGCAACGCGGCGTGCCCCGTCGGGGGCTGCAAGAACGCGGGAAACGGCTGCTCAAGACGATCCCAAGAAATCAGCTTTAATTACTTTCACGTCCAAGACGTGGTGCGTCACCCGCTAGTCTGCCGCGGATCATCGAAGCCTAACGAAAGCAGATACTCGGCCACGCGTAATGCCGCTGCTTCATTTTGTTCCAAAATAAAACTCCGGGGTTCCGGGGGGCTGGCCCCCGGTGCGGCGGCTGAGCAGGCGCCTGGGAACGTAATCGGAGGAAGATCCGCGTTGGACCCGATGGGACCTAGAGACCCTGTGCCCCGGGCGGTGCGATATCGCCACGCTGGGCGCAGCTGTCGCTGGAGGCCAAGCGCCGCCGAGGTCACTGTGCTGGCCTGTGACGACGCGCATTTGCCACGCTGAAATGCTGAATTTCCGCGACAAACCCACGCCGACCAATGTAAACTGGAGCTGGCCCCCGGAAGAACGCGGTGCCGCGCAGGAATGGCGATATCCGCTGCCGTCACGCGGGGTTCGACATTGCTGGAAACTCGGCGGATATCGCGGATTTCCCCATAATGATACCGGCCTGCAGCCGGGCAAAGAAGGCCGCAGGCAAGCCGAGATGGTTATCAATGTGACCCATTTTGGAAAATACGTTTCAAGGGGGTCTCCATTTGGTTTGGCTATGACCCACGACGGACGGGGCTGCCGGCCCTGAATGGAACGGTTAGAGGTAGAAATACTTGGTAAATTAGGGTTTGGATGACCCATATAGAGACCGACGCAGCGCAAACTGCCTGGCCTCAACCACATAAAGACAGGACCCGATGGGCGATACCAGACGGATCATCCTGAGGCGCGCAAAAGCGCGCCAGTTGGAAACAAATAGAAACCTGGCCTCCGAGTGCTGAAAGAAACCGAAGATACCCCATAAAGTCCGGTGGCTTTCTTTTCCCGGGTCATGGGCGCACCTTAGCGCGTCAGAACCACCCCGAAGGAAGAGGAGAAATGACTGCGCTCAGACCGACCGGCTTTCCACGCGGCGGCAAGCATGAACCTGCGCGGATGCGGGTCGAAGACCGTTGTTTCGGTGCCCCAAGGCGATATGCACTGCCCATACCGTCGGCTCGACGCTGGATGAATTGGTGGGCGTGTTTCAAAGAGAGCCGGCCTAACGCGGTTTGCCGGTTTACGACGGACGCTGCGATACGCCCGTTGGTTAATGGGCCCACCTCAAAGGACCTGGCGCTGGACCCCACGGTTTTTAATGGCCAGATCCGCCGGAGTTTGATCTCATGCGAATGCTCCGTCCCTTGGTTGTTTAGTGCCGCAAAATCAATGACCATAGGTGCCGGTGCTGCTCGACCAAGATGCCAGGCGGAACGGCGTCCACATGGCGTTTGGTGAATTGACGAATATGGCGGCGTCGACGGCTGGTCACGATCGCAGACCTCATCGAACAGGTGATCGGGCCGAGAGATCGAAGACGAAACATGACGTCGATGAAGGGAAATATACTGGACCGTTGAAAACCGGGCTGCTTACCTTGCGCTGGCCAAAACGCCCGCTGGATGATTTTAGAGCAGAGATCGGACGTTCAGTTGAACGCGACCAACGACGATGTGACGAAGAAGGAAATCGGATACGCTTGGCGGGTTGGTCTTTAGCTGTCGGGTCGGTACCGGCGCGGCGAAGGTGGTTGTTGCACCCCGACGGCCCCGAATTCGAGGTCATCGATGCCGGATCCCCGCCGGATCAAAGCGGTTGCGTGTGGCGTATGGCCGAATTCTCTACTGAAATGACACTGCGCCAAGTGACCGCTTGGAATGCGGTTTCGGGCAGCCGGTGCTTGCCGGCGTTTGGTCGCGGCCTTGGGGCAGGCCGGACAGCACCCGCTGTCAAGGCACGGATCCGCTCTACACACACAGTCCACCCTGACCACCTAGAGCGCAGTCACAGGGACCTCCCCGCGCTATTGATCTGCGCTGGTTTTTGGCTGGCCGCCCTCGCAGCGTGCTGCTGAATCTACCGCCGCATTGCAAACGTCGGCGCCAAGCGGCTGCGAATCGGCTGGGTTTTGGCTTGGGTATTTCATCCACGCTGGTCCATGGCTGCTGGTCGCCCTTCAGTTGGATCCCGAAAACGGCTACGCCTGGATGGCCCGTCCGTTTGCCGTAGTCGGGCCTGAACCCGGGCGCTTGGCGTCTGTTCTGGCAGCGGCGTTTCTATGGGCGCCCGGCGCCAGGGTTGTCCCGCCGCAGGTTTGGCCGGCTGAATCTTTCCGTGCTGCCCGCCGCAGAAAATGCTGCGCCCGGTATCTGTTTACTGGCTTCCTTGGGGCATGTTCTCGCAAATCCTTGTTAACGTAGGCCGGGCGCAGGGGCTGGCACT
>Ga0163217_1039719_pt1 | contig 15467 bp, 7 predicted proteins | sample SynspAceP_FD_185933 | JGI IMG/M metagenome (GOLD analysis project Ga0163217, IMG submission 185933) | Saline lake microbial communities from Ace Lake in Antarctica - Synechococcus sp. Ace-P (PacBio error correction) | ecosystem: Environmental > Aquatic > Non-marine Saline and Alkaline > Saline ...
GAGGAATGGAAATCATCGAGGATTTAGCAATTTTCCAACCAAACTATTGTTTGTTTCCTGGGATTGGGGCCCCCCCCCCCCCTATTTTGGGGAGGCAAAGAAAAAAAAAAAATTTTTGAACCAAATTTCGGAAAATAGCACACATCCGCCGCCAAACAGCAAAATTGGCAACTGGGGAAATTTACCAACCAAATCGGCCCTGTGATGGGGTTTCCCCTTTCCAATCAATTCAAAAATTATCCCTGCTGGTGGGCACCCGCCATAAGAACTGCTGAATCCATTTAGATCAGGCTTAGTCCCCCATGAAGTGAGGTAATGGCGCCAGGTTTCCAAAAATGAAAGTCCCCGGTAATTCCCAGCCAGAACATCGGAATTATTGCGAGCGCTTTCCCGATGCATGATTGTAGTCCGAAGGCAGCTGAAAAAGGTGGTGCATTGATTCACTGCTGAAATTTGCCTATAGTTTATGACAAGGAACGTCCTTTGCAGTTTCCCGGGAACCTCCAGTCCTCCTTTTTAGCGAAGGCTGTAATCAGTTGAATCAAAAAGAAAAGGCCCAATATCTACACTGGCCCTGGCAGATATTGCTGAGGCGCTTTACTGGGTTCAGCCAGGTGAAAAGGCTATTTAAAAGTTCCAAGTTAGAATTTAAGCAAGTAAAACGAAGGGTGAGGAAGCAATAATAGAAACTTTTGACGGAAAAGGGAGAATCAGAAAATCGACTTGATTTCCATACTCAACTGGAATTCGCTTGGACCTTTCATTTCCGCAAGCTATTAGCTTAGAATTTGAAAGGCAAATCCTCAAATCACTTCTGGCAAAAAAGTAATAAGCTTTTAGGATAAAATGGGGTCCGAGTTTTTTTCACCTAGTGGCATCAATATGTCAATTCTTCATTACGAGAGATTTTTGTAAAAATCCTTCACAGGTTTTTTCATACTATACTAGTAATTTCAGTAAAATTAAATAAAAAAATATTGCTTAAGAATGGCAAACTAATACGCTTCAAATAAATTGAAACTTTACTTACGAAGTAAGCGTCCGAAAAAAGGAACCTTCTCTTGTGGGTGATTCGCGAGCATTTGGGACTTACGGGCACCAATTATGGCCTTGGGGATCGCGCAAGTGTGGAGCCCTGTACACATCATGTGGACAATGCGCCAAAATGCGAGGTTGTGTCTTACAGGTGGAGGACTTATTCAAATGTCCCAAAACAGAATAAAAACCATTCGAAGGCTTTTCTGAAAATGGCAACCATCCTTCAAAGGGCTTGGAATTGAAGCTCAAGCACCTCAATGTGGGCTATTGCATCTCGGACAAATAATGCAGGCAAGCAGCATTATTGGAAGAAAAATCCCAATCAAGTTCGAGCAGAGATTAAATCCAAAATGAATGGAATCTTATGCCGCTGTTGGCAAACCTATCTCAGGAATAAAAGCGATTGAATTGCCTTGCTTCAACTCAAATCAAATACTAAAACTAAAGATCATGAGAGAATCAAAATCAAATTATTAGTCCGAAGAGATTTTTGAATCTTCTCTGGAGGTGTAGCCGCTTTTTGTCGGGGTTCAGGGATTTTACCTCAACTCGTCCTCTTGCTCTTATTCCTGAAAAAAATTAAGGCAATTTAGAAAAGCATTCCGTTACGGCTTGGGTACTAGATGAAAGCGGAGCCATCACTATTTTCAACCAGCTTTCCGAATGGGGCAAGGATCATGACTTCTTTGCCGTTAACTATTTGCAAGAAGAAATTGGATGCCGATTGGAAAAAGTGACAACTGATTCTCACCCGCAAGAGAACCGAAATTACGGTTTCACCCGGCTGGTCTCGCGGATACCAATTGATGTTTAACGGTGGGTAGTCGAACCACAAAATAGTTATTACATGACTATCGTCAGGCAGGAGCTCAGGCGAGGTATGTTTCTATTTATCCAGCGTGTTGCCTAAAAAATGGAATGTCCCCATTTCCAGAGCTTTCTAACTTCAAAAAGTACGCGTTTATTCATGAAGAAAGCGGAAAGCTATCGAATATGGCGGAAATAGTTTCTTTCCTAGAAATGCCCGAAAGCTAATTCCTGACTTTTCAGCGGAATCAGCTTAAAAAGAATCCAGATTTTCAATTAGTGGGGGAAAAAGAATAGTAACGAAAAGATATTCCGGAGAAGTCATGGATACAGCTAAATTCCTATCGAATATCCGCTTACCCCGAAATTGGTCTATGGAGTCATAGAAAAGAGGAAATCTCCACGGTTTTTCCAAACCAAGCTTGCTTAACTGAGTCTGAGGTTCTGGCTTTTTCGCAAGGAGTTTAAAAATAATTCCACTTGAATATGGAATTGGGATTGTTGGGAGTAAACACTTGAGGGTGCACTCGTTGCAAAAAGAATACTTTTCGCATTGAGTGGACGTTGATTCTTTAGTTCCTGGCCCATATTCTCAGGAAACTTATTCTACTACGAAAAAATAGCATCAGCAGTCAGCCGGTAAGTGCTCGAAGAAAAGGAAATGTAAAACAAGCCAATAATCTAGCTCAAAAACTATCGAGACTGATTTAAAAAACGATTACATCTAATCATCGCGCAATGGAACCTCTTAATGCGGTGGTAAATAGTATCAAAAGACTTAACTGAGCGGAAGTTGGGTTGGCAGTCACAAGGGTTTGACACAAGCTTGCGTCCCAACCAATTTATTAGCATTGATACCGGATAAGTGACTATTCAGCCTTACAGTATTTAGGTGGCGGCGTTTTGGCAGAAAGAAGTATGAATGATGACTTCGTGGAAGAAGTGCGCCCATTACTTGCAAAAGAGAATGGCTCCTTGCACCAGTGACAGCTTATTTGGACTCGGGAAGATTGACCTCTTACTTTATGGAGCTTATCCGGACCATTGTCGTTCAACGAATCGGAAGCCAGCAACTGATGAAAATGGAATCTGCAGCAGTTTTTTCTCAATACTGGGTGATTGAGATGAGTGGACAACTTGGGTAGCAAGTGGTTACAAACAATTCACATTTGAATTCCCACATCAATTTTGTAGAATGGACGAGAAGCGACCACGAATCCCGATTGAAGCATTGGAATCGTTGGTCACGGACCAAATAAGTTTGCCAAATTGACCTGCATGCTGGACGAAATTCCCGAGATCAGGGAAAAGACCTATTCAAATTTCGGAAAACTCTTATGATATTATCACCACGGGCTTTGGCACGTTAGAAAAAGTCGAGAAACTTTCGCAATTGGGGTACTCCATCATAATCTGCAGAGCAAAAGGATTGCCTTTGGTGAGCAATGGTTTCACCTCGGTTAGGCGTTGTGAGGATTTCACTCAATTCAAGGAAAATCTGGCAAAATCAGTGTTCATAATTTTTTTGGGTAGCATTGGATGCTGGAGTAATTGTTTTCCATCCGACAATGTCCGGGCTCAATTGGAAGGTGAAATTATGATGGGAAACAATCAGCAGTGTACTTAAAGACAAATCACTATTGTAGATGGAAAAGTTGCAGCATCCAATTTCCATGACTATCAACATACTACGGATGGAAGATACTTCCTGACCACATTTGAAACCGAATTGGATTGCTTCAATTGTAAATCCTGAGGGAGTCGGACGAAACAGCAACTCCAATGGTGCGCCGTGTGCTATCGCAAAATGCTTTTTTGGCTTTGACTGGGAAAGAATGATTGAAGGCATTTACCTTTACTCCTGAGCGAGTTTTTGGAGGCATTGAATAGTTGAACCTATTTGAAAGCTATAAAAAATTGAAAATCATGATTTTACAGATTCGAATTTTCTCTGGTGGACAAATCTTTTCCGATACTAATCGACACGCATCCCCAATCTTCCTTATTTCAAATTCTCCATTCTTATTCTCCAATTCTTCTAATTCTCCAATTCTCCCCAATCTGCTTATTCGCTCGCCGCTAATCTTCAATTATTTTCACTCTCTATTCTCTCAATTCTCTAATCTTCATCTCCGAGATCACCTTAGGGAAATACATTTAAGTAAAAGCACTAAAACTCATCAAAATCAAATCCTAGTGCTGTACCTGTGGGAATAAATCAATTGGAAGTTTCTGTTTTGTCCCAAAGTAGATAATCTACAGAATATCCCATCGTGGCACTTTTCGATCCAGTCCCGAAGCCGGTTGCTTATCGAGAAGCACCTCACACAAGAAAGCCGTTCAGCTGCACTTCGTAAAATGAGTTTGAAAGTCACTTTAGCCACACCCTTATCAGGCCCGGATTATCGATTCGATCTACAAATTTGATTGTCCCATCGACTCCATTTTATCCATTGCTATCTCCAATCTTTCGGTCTGGAGAGATCCAGTTTTCTCGAGACTCAACCTTAGTTTTGAGTGGTGCCAGAAGCAATTCAGCTTTTCTTTTTCAAGCAATAGAAGGGAAAGTAATCCCAATTCACAAAGAAAAAAATGAACTAGAGAATCCCAACAACCAACGAATGGAAACGTCCGTAACCAACCGAAGTGATTTGACTTTTGTTGACTTCTTTTTTGACATTAAGAGCCTGGATTAACAACATAATCTCGGGCAAGCTTCATAGCCTCAGCCAGTTCCTGACCTTATTGAGTCCCAAATTTTCCCCGGAACTGTTCACAAGTTTCAATCATCAACTCTGTAGCCATATTTCAACCAGTTTTTTCATCTTTCGCCATCGGCAAAGCCACATACCCTTTCAAAGCCTCTCGAATCGGGTAAACCTCCTTATTAAACCTGCTAAACTTTTCTGCAATAGCTCTTTAAGTACTAATGAAGATGTGCTCCAAATCGATTTTCCCGAAGGCTTTGATATTTATCTCAAAAAGTGAGGTGGATCAATTTCGGGAGTTGCCAACATCAATGGTATCAGAAAGAGAAATAATTTTCTATCCCAAGCTGATCCATTTTTCTACGAAATTTCAGCAACCCAACTCAGGGGGAATAGGGTCATCATAAGGATTCCAAAACCATACTTAAGGTAAGTCCCCAAGTCTTGCCACTAATTTCACAACGATTTCTGGTCTCCTCGATGGTATTAAGCGCTCTAGATGCTTGCACTGGTATTTTCGCTGTTGGAAAGTCTCAGAAGTGAAAGGGGAAAACCTTAAATCTCTATTTCGGAATAATAGAGCATCTTCTGCCACGAACATTAGCGACAATCGAGAGTATTTGCTTATTCGAATGGTGAAGATCCAAGAGAGAAAGAACCTCAGCTGTTATCCGCATCTGTGGAATCCGCTTTGGACTCACAAACTACCAAAATCAATCAGTGTCCGAAGCGCAACTTCAGCAATTGATTATGTAGGCAGCCTAATCGCCGGTATCTATAAACTCGGTGAATTCCTGCATTGCTCAGCGTGGACATTCGATTAATTTGATCAATCAGTCAGAAATTACGGATAAAGCTAGGGCTAAGAAATGGGAATTAATTTGAGAGGTAGAATTTCCTGTCAGTGCAACAGTATCTATGGCATGGGTGAATGTGCTGATGGGTCATAAAATAAAAAAGACTCATAGGAAATGGTGCAATTCAGAAATCAAGGATTCAAAGGCTCCTTTCATTTATTTTCAGAGAAAATGCTTTGATGCATTCATTCTAATAGTCTTTTGAAAGACAGAGACTGAGGTTCGCCGGAATTTTTTTAAGTCCTAAATTTTAGGACTCGTGGTTGTGTTGAAACGTACCTTGTGATTCGGATTTAAAATCCTACAACAGGGTTCGACAATTACAAATGTCGAACAGCGGTAAGTTGGTCAAGGATGAATACAAATTAAGCATCATGAATTCAAAGATAGCCTCAAATATAGCGTTAATTTTACTGCACATCGATTCCCGGTTGTGAGACACAAACCGAGGCGATAGAAGAACGAACCTACTTTAAAAAAACCTCCTTCGGCTATCTATAAGTTGTATCCGCCTTGCTCTTGTATAGAAATTGTAGCGATGGAACATCAATTTTAAATCAATTCCTTGCATTGCCTGGAATTGACCATTCGTTCCTACTTCTTTTACTTCTAAGCATCTGTTTTTACACTTTTCCAACTATCATCGAAATCATCCGGGAGATCCCAAGAAGAAGGTTTCCGAGGTAACATAGTGATTGTCCTATAGTTGTAACGTTTTAATCCCCGGACATGAATCGGGACTGTAAATTTCCCGCAGCTCGAACATCTTCTTTCAAAATTTGAAAACTTTGGCATTGTCAAAACATTGAGTCAACATTATATTCTGCTCTTTGTCTAACTTCTCCCTCAAGTTTTCAAATCAAAACGCATCGGGGAGCTTCAAAAATGCTTCTCAGGATACGCAGAGTACGCCCTTACAAAAATCCGTATGAAAGCATTCTCTGTCTCTTCGTGCAGGTAATTTTAAACCTTCAATCTCATTTGCTTGATTTGCTCACTAGCTCACTGGGCATTAGTGGTGCCTTTCTCCTCAGGAATAGAATCTTCCTCCGACTTTGGTGCATCGCCTCTGAGTGCAAGTACATTTTCTACCCCGTAGACACTTAGATCAATCAAGAGCATTTTTCCGGTTTCCCTCTTGAAAAATCCCATCCGCAAGCAACAGTGTGACCACAGCATAATCATGAAGCGATTCATGATCGCCGCACAGATCCCAACTGTTCCGGTCGCTTCTTGTACTAATCTTTTCTAAAAGCCGTTGGGATGCTTTTTGTTAAATAAATTTCTTCCCGATGGTTAAGTCACCATCCACAAATGGTGGCTTAAAATCCATCAAAGGCGAGATCCCTTCCATAGCTCTTTAGACTTTGGCCTTTCAAAGGCGGAAAGAAATCTCAAAAGAGAAAAGCGTATTAGTTGCTTGATTAGGGTTCGTTATTTCATAGTTAGTTTTCTGCCAAAATAAGTTGAGGGGTATATAAGCCCAATTAGGTAAAGTAATCCGCTCCTGCCTTCTCTAAGTGTGATTCCTTTGCGATCCGCGAAACTCTCTACTATGATCTGCTCCGATTTTTACCCAAAAGTCAGAAGTCTTACTGTCTTGATTTCCAAAGTAAAACCGACAGCGGATGAAGGTAGGATACATCGCGATAACTTGAAGTCAAACTTTCCAATCCCTCTTCTCATATCCAACAAACTGAAGATGGTTTCCTTTCAGAATGCTCTGGAACAAGCCGGGTAAACCCTGGCGCAGGTCGTATATCCTAGTATTCTCACGGACCACAACTATCATTATCCAACACTCATTGCTGGCTAGCCCAGTATTCCTTGCGCACTAATTATGAACGGAGGTTTCGCAGCCGCCTCCCTGCCAAGCGCTCTGCTAAGGCTTTAAATAAAATATAATTGTAATCATCTCCATCGGCTGAATTCAGCTAATTTCTTTTTCATACGCTAGTCCTGGAATGTGACCGCAAAGCAACCCAAGTAATCTTCCTGCTCGGGATGTAAATAATCTGCTAAAGAACGATTTGGAACTCCCTTCCCTTTTTGCCTTGCTGACGAGAAAGTGAAACTTCGAAATCTTGTTTGCTGTTTTCAATTCGAATCAAAAACTAGTGCGTCGTCTCCCTACTGTTGATCGGGATAATCCGAAAATTTGCTTTAGCCGTAATCATTTTTTCAGCGATCGAATTGATCGAGCATCTGATTTGCCATTCTGTGAAAGCTTTTTTGCCTCTATACCTACAATCGGATCTTCTTAGTATTTTAGGATTTTTCCCACTCAGCTCCAAGTTGCTAAAGAAAGGCGTCAATCATATATTCTCCTCAAAACCGACAATCCAACTCATCTAAAACTGTCATTTCCGAGTTGTTTTGCGGCTTAGCGAATCGATAATTGACCATCGATGGCTACAGGTTTAATTGCGCCGCTCGTAGGAATCAATTGCTTGACCGCTTGCTTCGCTCATGTTCTACTCTTGAGTTGACTGTGGTCCTTCGTTTGAGCTTTAATTTTAATATGCTTCTTAGTCTCTTCGGAGATCGTTTCTCCCTGCTATGGGAACAGATCTTAACTTGCATCGGTCCACATGATGACAATCCCAGAATACATCGGGGTCAATTTTGACCGCCAGTATGAATACTGAGGTGGTACTCCGCCTATCATAGCGGGGATTCGGTCATTCCCTGTCTTTCCATCTCAGATTGCTACGTTGACCATGCTTCGTCTAGTGAGGGTGTATAATTCCGCTTTAAACCGATGATACAGCCTTATTTTTTGATGGCTTTCATTCAATGATCCCTGTGGCCATCTACCAATTACGCCAAGGTCAATAATCTGATAGCTATTGATGCGATAAGCACTACACAACTATATTCTTTCCAATATCATGGAATCGCCTTTGAACAGTAGCCAAGACGATCTTTTGAGTGAAGAGGCAGTCTTCCTTCCCGGAAAGGCATTGAAGGCTCCAAATAAGCCACAGCCTTTTTTTCATCACACGGGCAGATTTTAACTACTTGTGGCAAAACATTCCCCTCTCCCCAAAAAGATCTCCACAACTTCATTCCCATCCAATCAAGGTCCTCGATGACATGCAGGGATTTTTTCAATTCTTAGTCTTAGCTGCTTCTAGTATCTTCGATGATGAATCTTTAAAATCCCTTTTATCCGAAAGGCGAGGCTAAATTTATACGCTTTATGCACTCCCGGATGTGATCGCCACGAAGGCTTACTTATGCGAAATTTTCTGTCTCTTGCTAGATGAAACTTTACCGTCGGCAAATCCAAAAGCGCTCTGTGGCATCCTCTTTTCGATCGAAAACCATCCTCTACTCGATCCAACAGATCCTTGGAATATCATTCATAAGATTTCCAGCATATAGGAATTTACTATTTGCCCATGTCCATTCGTGACGAATCGCAAATGAATAAAGAAATGTCCTGCATGCATCGCCTCTCGAACCGGATTTTGCCCGAAAGAAAAACTCACGATTACTGACTCACAGAGATTTTAAGGGCACCGGGGAGATTTTTCCTTAATCCATTTGGTGGCCGCGAAAGAAATCTATGTCAATTTTTTCTTATGCTCATCCATCCGCAGTTAGAACCGGAAAAATATTTGGTCGAAATGATATCCTGCGGATTGCAATTTCACTACGTCACCAGCGTTCGATAGCATCTTTCACAGATTTCAAATTCTGGCGCTCGTAGGTGTCTGCTTGTCTTTTTCAATCAAAAGCCACACCTACTACTGCCCGCTCCAAACTTCTTAATAGTCTTCTGCTTGAAGGATAAACTTCCTCAGCTCCCCTTTTTAAAGAAATAAGAGTTCCAATCCCAATTACCTGCACACATTTCAAAACTGCGACAATAATGCTCCATCTTTTGAAGCTATCAATCATGATTGGAATACGTCTGATTTCTGGTTCGGAAAGCAATTAGATTCAAAAATTTGACCATTGCAAATTCTCCATCTAGCATTCCCTCGTCCATACAAAACATCCAGAACTTGCGCTCCACGCACGCACCTTGATCTAAGGCAAACTTCCGAAGCGCTGTTCTGTCGTAATTACCATCTCAAAATCAGCCTGGCAAATTTCTTCGAACCTGTGATATTGGTTCGGTCACCATAATTCAACAAAATTCAATCTGGTGTAAAAAATCAAAGGCTCCTAAGCCTGATAATTTTAGGAAGTTTCGTGTGTCCCAACATTCAATCCAATACTTTCTTCACTTCTTTTTCTATTCTTCTTGGCTTAAATCCGCTAGCCATCTGGCAAGAGCAGCAATATGCTCAAGGAGTAAGTACCACAGCAGCCACCTAAAATATTTAGCATACCTTTTTTCAGAAATCTCGACTTGGTCAGGCCATTTCATTCGCCCCTTTTGATCGTATGGTCCCCCAAAAAAAAAATCCAAAAAAAAATTTGGCCATCCTGCATTCGATAAGCTCGCTAACGAAAAAACGGTGCCTGCTGGCTAATACTTCTCAATAAGGTCTCAGCTCTTTTGGCCTCCAAGCACAATTAAAGGCCCTACTGAGAGTAAAAGAACATGCGACACGCAATCAAAAGCTCTGTTAGTCCTGTCCGATTAAGGTTCTTCAGAGCATCTGTAATCGTACCTGAATCATAATTGGGATTCACCTTCTCTTGATCAAGTGAATTCCTCTTTTCTCAATATACTTCTTGAATAGCATAAAGCGCTGCTTTTGCATTGAGGTATCAAAAATGTCTCCACAAGAATTAATATACTCCTCCATTCATAACCCATTAACTCCTGGTCGCCATAACCGCCCTCTGCAAGCTGATCGACGGTGACCGCTCGAATAGCCGATTCATTCACATCTGTAAAGAGAAGCCGTTCGGTTCCGTCGGCCGACAGCCTTCCAGCACGAATCGAGTTGAATCAGGATTTTTAAAGTAATTCTTCTGCTACTTCTCGCGCTGTTTTTGCGGATTCAAAGTGAATCGCATAGGCCAAATGGCCTAACCTTGTAATTTCTTGTGCGATGTTAGTTCGCCGAAAAAGTAATTGTCTCAATGATTCCGCACCTGCTTTGAGTATTTCCCGATGAATATCCTTGATGATATCCGACGATTAGGAAAGTAGATCATTGTTTCCCTTTAATGACTGGGGGTGATCTTTAATTCTGGAGTTCTAAAATCTCTTCTTCAACGCTTATAGCGCTGAATCATGGTGCCCATAGCCCCATCTAGAATTAGAATTTTTTTGAAAGTTTGTCGAAGAAGGAAGTCGTTTTTGTTTGCATAATTCTTTATCAAAAGCTTATCGAGCAAAACCACGGGATAAAAAGTACAAGTACCTTATCCGCTCATCTGTTTCTGGAATATAACCAGAATGGGGTTAGCACTTTGTTCCAGGGTTGCAAAGACGTCATAAGGCCCTTTCCTCAGTCTTTCGATAAGCAAGACAAAGTTAATAGCATTTTACTAAAAAAAACAGTCATTTGACCGAATTGAAAGCTGGTTTTTATGAATTTCTTAAAAAATTCTACAATCTATGGTCTAATTCCATCCAAAAAGAAAGGTAAAGGTCCAGCCATAAAATCTACGCATATCAAATTCCCCAAGGCGTAATTCCCTATTGGCAAATTTCATATCCGGCAGACGCAGAAAAAATCAAATTAAATAGATTACGATTGGGTGACCGGAAGGCTATACTCAGCAAAAACCTCAGGCTTGATCATCAACCCTGAAGTTTCTCAGGTGCCGTCAACAGTTTTGTCTTGCTCACAAAGTTGCTGGGAAATCAGGTTTTTTACGTTGGAATCAAGCGGTATATCGAATATTTCCAGACCAAGTCCAGCTAAAGCGCCAGTCCAAAGTTCTTAAACTGAAAGAACTTGTCGCCCATTTTGCATCGACCCGAAGGCTGTTCAAGCTTGATCCATCGAAGAGTTGGCATTAACTGAAAGGGCTAGGTTGTAAACCTCAAGCTCCGTAAGCAGTTTTTTCAGTATTACAGGATTCGAAGTCCCAGTTGGATGGTGTTTCTGAAAGGTGTCAAACCAGCTTCGGTTAGTTGCTCATTAGTCTAGTCGCATCAGTGAATGAATCCCTCTGATCAAATAAATCCAATGGCATGCATTTTGTAGAAAAAATTCCGGTCAGGAAGTGAAAGCCCTGCCTCCTATCCTAAAACATGCTCCACTTTGAGTATTATCAAAAGAAAACTCCAGCATATTCCATTTACCCTTCGAATGGGCTTAAAGGAATAACCTAATTTGGCTAATGATCTGAATCTGCTTCGGTCTTCCCCGTGGTTCAAAATCAAAAACTAAGCTGAAAGCCGCGATCTCAGTCAGAAAAGTTACCAAAGTTCTGAGTGCCTTTTTGGATAATCGGTGCGCTCTTAAAATGAATCCCTTTTGGGGTTGAGCTCAAAAATGATTGAAGATTATCAGGACTATCTGTTGGTGCAATTTGAAAATTCAAAAAACCAACCCTATCGACGCATGTGTGAATTAGCTTGAAATCGACTTCTTCCTGTAAATGAATAAGCCAATGTTTAATAAGGCTCGTGAAGTCCGGTAGCTTAGCTTTATCTCATCAAAAGTGCTTTGCCTTCCTTGGTTTTGGGTACAATTCTAACCCAAAACAAATCGTTGACCCTAGCTTGAATATCCTATTCCAAAGTTCGATAGCGATTTTCATCTGACAGTCCGCGATCACGAGTCCACTGATTAAGATTGGTTTGAGCTTTAGCCCCTGAGGTACCGGTCAATCAATCATAAAAAACTAGATCGGGGACTTGGTAATGAGTCGCTGAGCCGACGCAATGGTAAAGAGTCAAAAATAAAGATTCCTGAAAACTAACCGCGTAAAAAACTGCATCGGTAAATAGGTTGAATCCCCCCCCGTCATTCCTAGATTTCTGAATTACTTAGGCAAAATTTGATGCTAAAACCTTTCGAAGATTTAAGAAGATTTTGTCTGGGTATTTGGATTATTTCTCATAGAGCCTTCGGAGTAATGGTTGGGCACAAAATCATTGATGCCAATTCTCTTCCATTTCGCCTTTGTCTCCTGTAATGAAGAAGCAGGTTCAAAACTAAAATAGGGGGTATTCCGTTTTTGTTAAATCAGGATTTTTTTCGACCAATTGATCTTGCTACAAAAAACCATCTAAAAACAGGCAATTTGAAGATCTAATAACACCAATGAGTAATTTTCTTTTTCAATTCCAATCCAATGCCCTCCTGACCATCAGAAGCTAATCGTAAGATTTCTACATCCATTGGTTAGAATTCTTATTAAGATTGGTTGATAAGCATTTATCTTCTGCAACCAAAATAGATGCTTTTTCAAGCGATTTTGGCAGATTACTCAATTCACCGGCATAAGAATTTTGACCTCTTTTCACAAATTCAAATTTTATATAAACTCAAAAGTACGTCTCCTTCCAATTTGGGATAGAGTGCACAATTTAAAATTCTCCACATGGATTTCAACCAATCTTTTTACTATCCGCAAGCCTAGGCCGGTTCCTCATATTTCCGTGTAGTGGCAGGGAAAGCTTGCGTGAATGCTTCAAAGATGGTTATCCCAGCTTTTGCTCAGGATTCCTATTCACTATCCTCAATGCAACGAATAAAGCAAAAACGAGCCTTTCTGCTATTCTCAAGCTGTCAGACTGATCTTCCAAATCCCCTCTCGTAATTTAATAGCAATTTGAGAATAAATTAATTTACAATCTGCCCGATTCGACTGAATCTCCGATATTGATTTGGTATTCCGCCGTCAATTTCAGCACTTATTTTCAACGCTTTCTCATTAGCCTGAAAGCTATGCGAGTGCCATTCCGATGATCAAATTCCTCAAGTCCAAAAGGCCACTGATTCCAACTCAGTTTTTAACCGGAATCAATCTTGGTTTATACGTCAAGAATATCATTGGATCAAACCCTTAATTCTCTGCGAAAATTGTAAGGTCCTAAGTTTTCCAATGATCCGGACGAGGATTTTCTTCCATTAGAAAATGTGAAAGACCAATAACTGCATCATTGGGTTCTAATCTTCGTGACTCCATCACGCAAAGAAATTGAAGTTCTTGCATGATGCTTGCTCAGCACGCTCTTTAAGCCTCAAAAGTTCTTAATTGCGCTCCTTAAGTCTTGAAATATCCTCTGGCAATTCGGTGTATATGCTTAGAATCCAATGTTTTCGTTCCACCCATATCTCCCATTGAGTTTGAAAAACTTTATAATCACCATTCTTATGTCTATTCTAACCATTCCAAGAATTTGGTTTTTCCGCAAAAAATCGAGATTGAACTCAACATTGTCTGAAAACAAAAATCCTAGTATTCAAAGAAATCCAAAGATGGAATGCCCAAAACCTCTTCAGTTTATAATCAAGCATTGAGAAGACATTTGAAGGGCGAGATGTAATGAAATCCAAACGATTCAGTCAATGAAAAATGATCTCTGTGGACTCTCTACAAGGGTTCGATACTTATCCTCAGATTGAAGGAGGTTGATTTAGCTCATGCTCTTCGTGGAACTCACGAATGATCGATAAATACAAATTCTACTACATCATTTTCGATGATGGGTCTGATGGTACTTTGATAATACCTTACCCAAGTAAAAGAACTCTGTATCTACGATCTCTCTATTTTGAAATACACGATCCAATAGAATTTAAGCTCCGAAAGATCAGTGATTGTGGATTTCAATTTATCAGTTTTTCCTCAAAGGATCTCCTCGCTGAGCCCCTTTTCAAAGTTGTGCCTTCCGCAATAATATAGCGCCCTTGAATTATCAAGAGAAAAATTATTGGTTCCAGGGAATATTTGAAGCTAAATACACGATATTTGTTTATCCTCGTTCTTGCTTGAAGATTTCAAGATTTTTCCGAATCAGTACAATGTCTGAAATAACCCTTCATGGAAGATTATTTTACCTGAGGCATTACAAGCACATCACGGTTTTTATCTCGACCAAGCATAAGATCCATCCTTCTTTTTAACTCGAATATTCTCTGGAAAAAGAGTAATCCCTGAGATCCTAAATACGTCAGGAGCAATTTTTAATTCTTTCTCCATCTTTCTGGTTGGAGCAATCAAAAATGAAACTTTATCCTGACCAACTCATTAGCTGAAAAAACCATTGGCTGATATTATCAGAGATATAATTGATTCTAATAATTTTTGGAGAAGGGTTTATTCTAAAGAGAACTGCAGGCTTATTTTCTACAATTAATTTAATTCGTTTGGGCAGCTTCTGACTTATGCTTTTCTTCAGTAGATCCTCAAATAAAAGAATAACCGATCCGGTGCTGTTCCAGAAGTGAGAGTTGAAGATGAAATTTCAAAAGGACTTGATGCGTAGTTTTAGTTTTTTATGTGCACCTCTTTCTTGACACTTTGAACCTAACCGCTATTGATTGTGTTTATTCAAATTTTAGGTTTTCCCATTTGAAATTTAACATTTCAGATTTCAATGGACCCTTGAAATCGCAGCAGTCTCCAAGGGCAGCAAAGTTGAATGGCGGCCTCTTCAAATAGATAACCATCAGCTCTTATCGTTAACAAGAAATTGGATCACGTTTAACTTGAGCAGATCTGAAATTGAAGTTTTCAGTAATTCATCCGCAGCAAACGCTTCTTGTGGTAATTCAGTACAGAATCCCAAAACTTCCAATCCTTGACCGTTAGGAAGTCTTTTCTGCTTCGATCTCATAACTTGAATAAGTTGGATGTTGCCTCTTGGTTGAAAATAATTAATTCCCCTGAAAACCATTTGATTGAGCTTCAATTGCCTTTTTCAAAATTCTAACCAAAAATATTCCTAGTTTTCTAGTTCGATCTTTTTTGAATCAGAACAGTACTATCTTCAACGGCCGGAAGATCTCCCATCCAAATAAAATTAGATAACCCGAGCAATGAAGAAATTTTCTTGGTAGTGCTGTAATCTCCAAATCCCGATTTAGCTAAAATTTCTGTGCTCGCCACAGGTTTGCTCGTTCCGCTCAATTTTTGAAAGTTGGCTACCACGATAAGCTTCCTCCAAAATATCCCAAGCTGCTGA
>Ga0163217_1016567_pt1 | contig 15465 bp, 6 predicted proteins | sample SynspAceP_FD_185933 | JGI IMG/M metagenome (GOLD analysis project Ga0163217, IMG submission 185933) | Saline lake microbial communities from Ace Lake in Antarctica - Synechococcus sp. Ace-P (PacBio error correction) | ecosystem: Environmental > Aquatic > Non-marine Saline and Alkaline > Saline ...
AGCCAAAAAAAGAAAAGGAGGAGGAATGGGAACCATACTAAAGGGCCCCCCTTTTTATAAAAAGGCATTATGGTTAAACATTAGATAAAACAGTAAGGAATTATAAAGTTTGGAGGTTTCATTAAAGGAAAAGATGCAAACGAACAAAAGGAGACCGGGATTTGGTTTTTAATGAGTCTTATAAGATGGTAAAACCAACAGGGACCTCTTATTTTTTTTAAAAACAGCAGGGCTTTATCTTTCGAGAATGGGTTAAGCACTAAAAATTAAGACCTTAATACAAAAGACTACAGCCATTAAGAATAAGGCTATTTGGGAAGGAAAAAGCTCATGAGAGAAAATCAACTGAAAATTATCCATAAAAGGCGAATAATGAAACGTCAAGAGCAAAGAGAAAGCTTGGAAAAAGGAGAGACCCAAGCCAAAATATTAGTTAAATCGCAAGAAATAAGAAAAATTTTTAATGCTTTTAAGAAGACCTCTTTGCGTTACGATTAAAGCCACAGCATTTTTACGAAAATATATCAACCGTAATTGAGCACAAAATAAAGATTCCTGGAACGGAAGTTCATTTACTCAGAGTTAGTTTTACTGGCCAATAGGAAAACGGCCGATTGGGTGATCTTTAATAGGAACAATAAAGATCCTCTTTTTTAGGAAACTATTCTGATTATTGTCTTGATCTGGTTTATAGCAGAACGACATCTACAGGGCTTTAATCCACAATCTCCGTATCCGCTCTTTAAGGTAGGCTTTTTGAGTAACGCCACCAGATTCTGGTGCCCAAAGATTCGCTAATGAACATCGTGGCACTCCTTTTTGTTTGAGGCAATTTGCAAACTATGTCGGGCACATAACTGCTTTTACATTTTTGGTGATCATTTTGCAATAGTTTGTGGCCACTTCTTTAAGCTCTATATTATATATACCAACATTTTTATTTTTCGATCGGCAAGTTTTGGGTTGGGGTATAGTCCCTTACGCGAAAACATAAGGGGGATACATACTTGTTGCCATAGCATGTTCTCTATAATAGTCCAATATTTTTGAACAGGGGGCATAATTGGCTATGGAGAAGTTTCCTTTGGTCTTTCGCTCTGGTGTAATAGAGAGCATTGGCTTTCAAACATCTTCCATTCTAAGCACATCAGATATCCGCAAAGTTCATACCCTGGGTAATAGAAGCTAAAACAAAGTAATTTCTGTATTTGACTAAATGTGGGTGGTCAGAAAATCTAAATTGGATGATAGGCATTATCTCTAACAAAAATCCAACGCAACGTTTCAATCCTTTGCCTCTTAAACCTCGTATTTTAGGTCTTAACGGATTATAGGCTTTCCCTTGATTGAAACACCACGCGACTATACGCTTATTAAATAAATGCCCCTTTATGGCGCCGCATTTTTACAACCAACACCACCATCTGTGCCACCTCTCAGGATCTAAGGAAGGCAAATCATACTTGCTTAAAATGTAATGGTTTTTAACATCCCTAATTAGTAAGCTTCTTTATTTATGAATATTTTTGAATGAAGTTTTTTCGTGTCCTTATAGGATTTGGCGTTTTCCTATACGGTCCGGCAAAGGTCATTTCTTTATAATCGTCATCAAAAAAGGCAAAAATATCGTTACTTATAGGATTTAAAAGTAAATTCTAGTATCGTTCTTCAAAATCCTGTACGCGTATAGTCAGGATTTTCGATTTCCAATTCGGTAACCTAATTTTGTTGCTCTTTCCTTAAATTTTATTAGCAGTCGATTATTTTGTACATATTGGAATTACGTTTTTATTAATTTTTCATCTTACAGCTTACCCAATTCGTCGCTGTTGCCGTATAAGGAGTCCTTATAATATTTACATTGTCTATTTTTTGGTTACACGTAAATAAACAGGATGACCATTCACATCTGTTTTTTTTTCTTAAGCAAAATTTTAATTAGCCATATTTAGTCATTTAAGGTCAAACATTTTGGCACTAATATCCATAAATGCTTGATACCTGAAACTTAACTTTCTGGAATTCAGCCAAACATAGGTCAACCAAAGTGGGCTATTAATGTAACAATGTATTGCTCAAATCATAAAATAAATATTCATAAACAATTGGTAATCAGATTATAAGAAGGCAAATGAACATTACAGTGAAACATACCACTTTTGGAGGCTGTAATCAGAGGGTTCCCTTGGGTTCGAGCCCCAAGAGGGTGCAAAACAAAAAAATTCAACTTATGAAATAGGTTGGATTTTTTTAGTTTAAAGACTATTGTATATCTGCAGGCTTTGATATTGATGCCCGTAATAAGTTTTGGAGATTTAGTTATAAAGTCCATATGAGCAAGCTTAATAGTGGTCCATTTTGTAGTTTTATCTTTCAGAATATTAATCAAATATATTTTCGCATGACCTACAGAAAGAAAGCAATCAAGATAAATGAAAAGTCTTCCCAAAAGGGGTTTTTGGAAAAACGATGTTCCACAAACCAATGGTCTAAGTCAAGGATTACCATGAGAACAGCAATCCATGGAAAATTCAGATGGAGAATTTGGGAAAACCCTTAATAAATGGAGGGGTACTTATGAAACTTGATACGCGCTTTGGCAGCGCACTGGTTGGCAGTGCGGGAATGAATATCTTTCCCATTACCGCTGCGTTAAAGGAAAGTAGATACCGAATATGAAAAAGGAAGTTTTAATAAGATATATCGATAGCCATAAGCAAAAAAAGAAGACAACGTAAGGCCCAGAAGACGATACGCAAGGAAATTATGGAATGGTCTTTAAACTAAGAAAGAAACAATCATAAGCGTTATAGAATAAAATTTACGAAGCTCGCCATTGTTAAGGATAGCAGAGAAGCCCCCCCAGGGGAAAAAAAAAATTTTTTTTTTACAGCATTAAAAGATTTTGACTGCTACACACTAATTATAGGTATGATTTTCCCTGATAGGTCAGGTCTTATAACACTGTACTCCATAAATAAATATAATATTTTTGTTTCAGAACTCATTGAAATGCATTGGGGGTCATCCTATACGACCGATTAAAAGGCACCCCATGCCATTATTGGTCCCGTACATTTCCGGGATAATAAATAACCAAATGGATTAATGCTTTATTGACAAAGTAAAACGAGCATTGCCAAATCAACTAGAATTGATTAGCTATGAAATATTGATGTGCTCATATTGAATAATCACGATGTGGGGCTGGTATTGCCAGGTTTGGAGGAAATTGGCAAAAGAGAAACTTGAAAAATTAAAAGGGGAATAAGTATGCAATGGTCATCGAAGCCGATGTCTTCTTCAAGGAGGAAAATACATCTTCTGATGAAACTGGAAAAATCTGGCAAATATGTAGATTGAGTTCCCGGACCCAAACGATGTTTGCGAAGCGAGGTCATGATAATTTTGAAAGCGTTCCATCGCGGAGTCTGTGAACGACCTAGAGGCGACAAATTGCGGTAAGCGAAAAGAAAAGAAGCAGGACTATTAAACTTATTGTCGTTGAAGGTGTAGCGGGGCTTAGAACCTGTTTTGAATAGTTGGGTAATTTAAAAAAAAAAAACCTAAAAAACCCCCCGGGGCCCCCCCCAAAAAAACCCTTTTAGATAAGGGTTTTGGTTTTTTAGTAAAGTGAAATAACTACCTGAAATCTTCAAGGATTTTAGATGTTTCCAAATCGTTCTGTGGCATTCGCGTTTGTTCCCGTAGAATTTCTTTTTACCCTAATGTGGGACTAGAACCTCGGCCAAAACTCATTATATTTCTTCAATAAGCTTGGATTTGTCCTCCCCTGCACTGGCCTCTTCCAACAATGGACTCGTCGTTATCAACCAGAAAAAAATGCCTTTAACTACCATCCAAGCACGATGTGCGGTACCTGCTGCACTCCATGCATCTCGTTATCTACCCAATTTAAGTTCGGGGAGGATTCTTTAAAGTGATATAACATCCTTCTTTCCGTAGCTTTATTTCAAAGTAAATTTTGAGTATACCTACTTCCTTGGCATTTTCTGCCCGCATTTCAAACCTTTTTACGGCTCTTATTTTTTGTTGATGACATTCCTTTAATCTTGCCCTCCCCTAATTTTTTCAATAACCTTTTCATAACTTTATATTAATCGGCTACTATATACGATATGCCTACCGGTTGACCATAGATTGATTTCAATATACTAAACCCGTTTGGTGGGAACGATTGATCCCAATGACTTTGCCTTAACTTCAATGAAAATAATTTGGAAATTTTTTAAACGACCCTCCCTATAAGGACCTAGGTTTTCTCTTCTATTATAGGTGGAGATTAGGGGAAAAGTTTTAACGGTAAATAATTCCGATATAACCCTTTAAAGAAGGAGAAGAAATGTTGGGTTAGAAATGGTTATATCGTTGTAGAAAGAGGCGATTTAAACTCTTAAACTCCCATGGTTTTTTTTTGGTTAAGCATAAAGCGGTTTTTCATACTGACAGGGCTGACATGGAAATACGTTTGTGTTTATGATGTTTTTGAAGGCTAAAATACTAGTCCCTATTCTCCTGCGCTGTCCAGAGTATTGCATGGCCTCTCCTACCAATAACCATAACTAAACCGCTAATGGCTATAAGAACCTCCCTCGCTGACGGCGATTATACACTTCGTAAGCTGCTTGGGCAATTTCGGCTCTCATCAACCCTAGAGGCAAAAACATCTCTATGCTTAAAATTAATTAACGGGCCTACCTTTAAGCATACTCCCTTTCTAATTCCAAGATCATATCCGGTTGTCACTAACATTACTGTGTACGGTTTTGGTAACTGGATTTCGGTAATTGCGGTCATTCTTCTAAAATCGATATCCGCTTGGAAAATTTAATTTTGGTCATTAGCTTAGAATCCATTGGTCATTATTGAATCAAAAACAGTGGTTTCCGAAATACCAATCTCTTTTAAATTCGATTATTAATTAAAATCGCCGTTTAGAAGTGGAGCCATTTTGGCTGACTATAATTTTTTGCGTTGTAACTCCACTCCTGTTGCCGTTATTGACTCCAATGTTCTCAGGTTTAAAAGTAACTTACGTTGTTCCTCAAGGTGGTTATCCTTCAATTACTCCGTGGTATACTATGAATGATACTCCAAAAGTTTATGCTTGCTGAGCCTAGAATGTAAATACTTGTTATTTCATAGGAATCCGTAAAACTCTGGCTGTAATTCAGGAATTTCTGGCGTACAGCTGTAGTGGTTCCCATGTTGAAAAAGGGGTTTAAATCACATCTAGCGCCCGTTATATACGCCTTGGAGTATCCAGCCCTGCAATGAACACCCTATCACAAATTTATAGGAAAAGAATGTAAACTTGGAAAAAAAGAGTTTTGCTATAGCTTTGACCATTGGTCTGAGTTTGTTGTAACAGCAAAGGTATTTTTTGGTCCTGTCTCTTCAAACGTAATCCTCCTTTTAATCCCCATTTCTTTCCTTCGTAAGAGCCGTACCGTATAGGCCAAGAACCTTTTGGGTCAAACTCAAAACCTGTGGTTCAGTCCTGGGTCCATTAACAAAGGTCCGCCGTAAAGTTTTTATTACTTCGTAAATCATTGGCTTACATCGTTTAAAAACATATTGGGCTCCGGTCTCAAGAGTCATTCTCTGGATTTGGGTTGGTGTAATCCATTTTAAACGTAAATCTGGCCTTCTTTGAATCTGTTCTAGTTTCTGTCTGCTAACCATTAATCATCCCCAAAATAGTGGGGGTGTAAAAAAATTCGGCACATTTGATCCTTTCCAAAGAAATTTCCCAAGCCACTAAAAAGAAGTGTATGTCCTCATGTATTTTCGAACTCCTTTTTATATTGCAATTCGTACTGAAGTTTTGGATTTGTGGCTCTCCGTAATCTTCGTTACGTTGCATTCAGACGTAATGGAATTATTAGCGTCGAGCGCCATAAAAATTGTATTCGATGGCTGGTCTTCTTATTTTCTAGAGCAAAAGTTTTCCCGAAGCGGTTAAAACGTTGTAGTCATTTTATATGATGTCGTTCCAAGGACTATTTATAATAGGTTTTCATTTCGGTACTCTCGTACCATTACTAAGAATGGTGGTGTTGTGTTTTCCAAATCTCGTTTCGGGTTTTCAGATCGTTCGGGCATCATCGCGAAGACTATTCCAATTGGGTAAAAGAAGGTTAAAATTGCTCAGTTCTTCTATTTAAGCTTACCCCAACACTATGGCTCAGGAGCTCCAGATTCACCGAAATAGAACCATTGAAGTCCCTTACGCTCCTCTTTAAGAACATATTGATAATACTGATTGTCCCTTCTGCATCGTATTTGGCAGAGGGATTGGTCCTAACTTCTATTTTTTCGAATCAAACGGCGTTATGAGTACCTTAGTGCATTACCCTGCATCACTAGCAAATTATGGGATGGGTTTTCCAATTGATGTAGATCTGAACGCCCTACTCCCGTAGAGCTTATCCGCCCTTCTATGTAACGTTTAACAGAGGGAACGTATTAAAACTTCCAAGGCACTTGCCTCCTGTTGTACTAAGATCTTTCCCCACGTTAAAAAACACCGTTTGTCCACTTAAATTCGTACGCGAAACTTCGCCTTGTACCAATACTCCTGTAATTGCTCCGCATCTCGGAGAGCGATACGTTACCTAAATTTATCAGTTTTATCCTGGTGTGGTGGTGCTCCAAGTTTTGGCTTTTAAATCCCAAGAAAAATAAACGCTCAATATAAAATCTGAAGCAGTGGTCCTCAAAAAGAAAAACTTCCGTCATCCATTCGTGATACCTACTTGGGCTTCTTGGTTTCGTTGTCGCGACCATACGTAGCAAAGAAATTGCTGCCCACTGGACTTCATTCCACTACCGTTTTCCATTTATGGTTAGGGGTAGTATTCGTTGCCTTGCGTGGTCTAAAGAGAAATTAGCATATACTACAATTTAACATTTGTGCCAAATTTTTTTTCATGAATTCCTTCATTATGTCTATTGGAATTGTAAGATTACAAAATATTCACTTTTTTATTTAGAAGTTGGGGTATTTTTCTGCTGAACGACAAAGAGTAATTCCAATGAACGACAAGTCCAAGGTTTTATGTTAGGCCTACGCCGTTTAGGGGCTTATTTCTGCCGTTGGGACCACCTCTATTATGAAATGCGCGCAATAGTTTAAGATTTGATGTATGAAAAAGCCATGATTTTCAGAAAGGACTATTCTTTCAGTCGTGCTCCCATATCCTGGTGCTGCTTTCTATTCCTTCGATAAGAATAATCCAGGAATTAGCCTTTTGCCCAATTGGTTTTCTTTCTGCTGTATAAGTTATTTTTGCTGCTTTTATCACTTATCTTTCTGATGCCCAGGTTTTTTATACGCGACAAAAATATTGGCAGTTTTTAGGGCTGGTTGTATAGTGTTGTTTTGGAGTGTATGGGCAGAAGAACTTTGAACTGGGTTTTTTTAATCCTGGTACCAAAAGAGCAAGAATTGTTCCTGGGATTTAATTATGCAACATCTATCGATGTTTTACCGGTATTGCAATTTTGTCTGGATGTTAAGTTTGCCTGGGATGTCCATAAGTTCTCTCAAAATGAAGTGGAAAAAATTAAGGACTTCGGCACAGGAAAAATGAAGCTGCAATTTTAAAGCTCACAGATAATCCCATTTTTTGTTTAATAACTTGGAACAATCTTTTATCTTACGCCATTGACAACTCCGCTAAACCTTACGATTAATTTTGGGACTATCTTCGAGTAATTGAAGGAATATGTTTGTTATGACCCCTGTAAGGAAAAGTACGTGCCCTTGTCAAGGAATTTAGAGCAGCTTGAACAATCTAATAACCCATTAAGTGAACTTCAAATTGAAAATCGGGGGACTGTCGACCTTTAAAACTCCATATTATAGGGTCAGGATACGAATTGCACCTTTAATCTTGACAGTAATTTGTGGAAAATGCCTTAAAAAACCTAGTACAGCCAAGCCAGTCCGGAAGGATAAATTTTTATTAGTGTAGATATCAAATGTAGCGAAAAATGGCGTGTTTGCAAATTTGAAATGTGCAATTCCTTTCGCCGTGAAAGCCAATACAGATGATCTTTCCCATTGGCATCTGGTACAAAAACGTAAAAACCGCGACTTGGGCTAATTTATCCTGGAGCCATAAAATTTATTAATAGACAGAAACAGATTTACCCACCTATTCCGTTAAGTTGAAGCATTGATCTTAAAAAGGCAAGCTCATGATCGTTGTATCATTATCGGGACCAACCGCCCATCAAGCGTGTTCTTCAAAAGTATTTAAGCGTGAATTGAAAGAGTTTTGGAAGCTTAAGGCCGACCTTCGCCGATGCTCTCAAGGCCATGGAATATCTTAAACGGAAGAGATAGACTTGAATTTTTTTTGGATATCCATTTACCAAGATTTCTAGGGATAGATTTTCCTACAGGCTTTGAGCCAAGAAACCACATGTGATTCTGCACAACGGCCTTTTTCCAGAATATGCTTTGGAAGTTACGAATACCATGTACTTGAATTATTTGTTGAAGCATTTTTCATTTGAACGATTTGTAATGGCCGTTTCTAAAATTCCAATGCTTTACATAAGTTCGGCAATGGTATCAGGATTTGGAAAGGAAAACCGCAGCACCAGAGGTAATCTTTATAAAGTCGGGCTACGAAGCAATCTTTAAAATTCTCCTGCAGATTACTTTTATATATCCAATCCGAATCGGACTAACACCGACATTCTTTTCACTCCGAAAAAAAAACATTTGGACTTTCCCACTCCTTAAGTATTGGTTGCAGACCCTGCCAACAGATCCATTTTGGCACAAGTGACATAAAATCGTACATTGTAAATACATTACAAATTGAGAAGGTCTCGGGCAACCGTAACTTCTTTGAACCAGAAATATACTACCTATTTGGGCGTGCACTATAGGAAAGTTTTTGTTGAACAAGCTATTAAACATAAAGGGGAATCGTATTATCTGGGCTAATGAAGGGCATATTTCATCTAAGACCGAACAAACAAAGTTGTCACCAATTTATTCGTTTATATTTTAGTGCAATCGATTACAATTGAGTTGCTAAAATATTATATCGTTGCCAATATTAAATTAAAATGCCTTTTTAAACAGAGGGCTAAGGGTGGTACCTGTATGGGAAAATAGTACATGTTACCTATTTTGGCTTTATGAGTGTTTAACGTATCTATTTTTTATGGCCACAATTCCCGTATTTTAACAAATTTTCAGCCGAACAATAGAGGTATTGTATATAGACCAAAGTTAGTAATTCATGAAAATAGAAAACAACTATATATGACATAGCGGCAAAACTTGGTCTAACTGCTGCAACCGTCTCTAGCCCTAAACAACAAACAAAATAAGTTAATACACGCAAGCTAGTTTTGGAGACTGCCTAGAAATGAATTATGAGCAGAACCAAGTTGGCTTTTTTGGCGTTAAAAGTGGTAAGCAGTTATAATGTTTGGCGTTATATGTTCCCTAGAATAGATAGTAATTCTTTTCATCGGTTATACGCGCGTATGAGGAGAATTATACCCAAGGGTTACATGTTAATAATCTGTCAGACCCATAACCAGTGAAAATATTGAAAACGAAAAAATAAATTCCGCTTGTAAAAGTCCAAGTGGAGACGGCATATTAATGTTCTATATCCAATGCCAATCTGGAGGAAAATAAAGGGTTTAATAAACCTTCTAAAAATAAAGGAACACCCATTGGTCTTTTTTGATAGGAAGAAAGATATTAAAGGGATCAGTTCTGTACTATCGATGATTTTAAAGGTGGATATGAAGCTACCAAACATTTTGTTTGGATCAGGGTGTAATGCGTATCGCACATTCTTGTCCAATTGATCCGTATTTTCGAAATATTTTCGGAATAGATACTTGGGTTATAAGCAGGCTTTGTCCGATAATGGAATTGAATTTGATGAGAGCTTGGTCATTGAGACCTCAGAGTAACGTTACTGATGGGAGAAGGGCAGGGAGCTTTCTTTTGGATATGGAACTCCACCAGACGCCAATTCTTTTCCAGTGATTTTTCTGCCTTAAGGAAAGTATTCAGAAATAAAGGAGAGTGGACTTAAGAATTCCAGATGATATTTGCGTTGTAGGTTTTCCAATGAGCCCTTACACGATTTATGGAACTTTACGTACCAATTTCTACTGTGGACCAGAATTTCTTTGAGATGGAAGGACCGCTGCCCAGGTTTTTTTGGAAGAAGTAAGGCAATACTGCAGGAACTAAAATCCAAAAACGTGGTGTTGCCACCAACTGATTATTAGCAAAATCTTCCTGAAAACAAAGCAAGGTTGAAGAAATTTCCTTTCTTCAACCTTGTAATTATTTAATATTCAGGGAAATCGACTGACTTATAATATAAGAACCACTCCCTCTGCGCCAAAGGAATAAAATCATTTTGATTAATAATTTGGCTTTTGTCTGAATTTTTCCACTGGCTACGTCGATTATAAAATTCCAACATTTCACATTCTGCCATTTCTTTCAATCGTTTTTTCACCTCGTATTACCGCGCTTCCAGTTTCGATACATCGTATTATATCCGGCATTCTTTCCATTAGTTCCGTATTTGGAGGATACTTTTATAATTGGAGCAATAGGATCTCCTGTTGGTGTTCCCCAACCCTGTTGTAAACAAGACCACATTGGCTCCTCGCACCTACATGGCCCGTAGTACTTTCCACATCCATTTCGGAGTTACACAAGACGGTTAAGGCCGGGTTTTTGGTAAATGTATTCGCTCATAATCCAGAACGTTCTTGTATGGGAGAGGTGCCTCCTTTTTTTGGCAGCTGCCGGCAAGATTTTCATGGCATCGGTTATTAAGCCGTCCCTTTAATGTTTCCTGGGGAAGGGTTACTATGTCAAAAACCCTGAACCGCATTCTACTACAGATTTTTTCGTAAGGCTTGCATAACTTTAGAAACTTTTGGCCCTTACGTCTTTCAACGCATCTGTTTACGCAATTCCCTGTTCTACTCACATAGTTCCGGAAATTTTCTGATATTTTATGGGCCGACGTTCAAGGCTTGCCAACAAATCGAAAACGGCCCTAAAGTGGGGGCATTAGCTGATATCCCTGAAAAACGCATCGGATCGCACTATTCCAAACAACCGTAGTTTAGATAATGGCGCGGGTTGCGTTCTTGCAATTATTAGCTTTTTAATGGCTTCAAAAGGACCTCCTTGACAATGGCCGATAACATTCATCCACTGTTCCCATTTGTTGTTGTTTTCAAAGAATACAGACTGGTTTTGTTCAGCTGTTGGGATTAATGCCTCTTTAATTGCTTCTTAAAAAACGCTTATTTTGAAGGTTTTTGGCACCCAGACTCATACAGGTAGCCCCAGCAACCAATAGGCATTGTTTACATAACCTGCCAATAATTTGCCCAAACTTTCAGAATCTTTGTCTTATACCGCCACAACCTCCTGGGTGTTGTAAATGAATTTACCGGTCAATATTATTTGAATCACTCGCTTGAATTAGGAAATCACCGCAATTGCTTCAGTATATTGTTCACGCAAGACCCGAAGTAACATTTTGATGCGCGATTAACTTTTTGTTTTAAAAGCTCCTTTTTCAAGACAAATCCTTAAGATCTCTATGTTTTCCTGTTTTCACAAAAACCAATGAAAAAAACAGCCCCATACGTTCTTTCTGTACCTACGTTCCGTCTTCCCAATGTAACCAACGAAATGTTTTGTCTTTCATTTTTCCACATTGGGAGCGGTCAAACTATGGTTTTTCCGTTTTTCCGCAAATACTTTTTCAACTTTGGTGTTTTACATTTTCAGTGGTTAAAGCCACCCCCTTTTTTCTATGACGTCCATTGGCACTGCCCACCAGAACACTATAACATAACAATAGCACGATCTCCCGGATTCAATTTTTGGTAGGGCAATTTTATGCTTTGATTTGATATCGCTGATAGCACACGTAATTTCCTTTCCTCAAATGAAATTACTGTCACCTGCTTTTTTAAAATTAACCAATGGCAACGGAAAACGTTTAATCAGAGGTATTTAGCTCTTAATATATTTTTAACTTTCATGTTATTCGACTTCAAAATAGTTATCTCTAATGGCTTAAAACTTCGCTGTAATTTGCAAATCCTACTTCAATTCCATTTTGTTTTAATTTCCTCCTCCAAGGGCTAGGGCATCTGCCTTCCGTGAGATGGTCAACCTGAGTTAGATCTTCTCCCAATAGGCTGCATAAACTCAAAGGTTTTTTTTAAGCCTACTTTCAATAATCATTCGATGTCATATTTTGGCAAAGGCCGTCCACTATTCATCGCTGTCATTAAAGGTAAACTTTCCTCCTTCCAAGTTCCCTTTAATAAAACGTATTAGGCAGCGAAAGGAGAAGGTTAGGTTTGGTAGGTATTTTATTGTGAATGGCCGCAATATTCCAATAAACTGGTATACCCCTTACCTTGAATTTGGAGATTGAATTAATGGCAATACTTGATAAGGTTGTGAATAATAAACGGATTCCCTAAATCGGTCCAAAACTTCATCCGAAAACTGTCGAGCTCTTCCTTGGCAGCATTGGACAGGGTATGGTTTTATTCATTAAAGGAATGCGCATTATTCACAATGTGCCCTGTAAAGGCTTTGTCTACGGTTTGCTTTTACCGTGGGTTTTCCATATAAAAGGGAAAAGGTACCATGGCGGTATGTGCAAGCTGCCGTTTTAATATTCGAACCTTTCTTGTTCTATAAGGCTGCATATCAGCTACAAATCCTTTAGCTCCATAGATCGGTTTTATGAAAAGGTAATATTTTTTCTTAGTTTATCCAATGCACTTCTATGATCCCAAAGTAGAAACGTTTCGGGCAGGCCACAATATTAAATTGTATTTATAGGATAGTTGGGCCCCATTGTTATCTTCTCAATTTTCATCTTTGGATATCCTGGTACCTATACGATCTACGCAGGGTTTGTGGAATGTGGGATATCGTGTGGTTACCACAAGTGGTGAAAGTCTTCGCCAGTTTTCCAGTCATCAAGAGTATTTTTAAGTATTAATTTCCTTTAAAGTGGTTGTCGAATTATTATTGATCACTCACAGGAATATGGTTTGACCTTAATGACACCTTAAAATGTTTAAAACGTCATACAATAGCACCGTGTAATTAAGCAGGGAATGAACTTGGGGGTTGCATATCCAAGGTGTCGGTGCAACATATGCTATATGCCGGCTTCGTGGTGTTGGAATAATAAACTGAAGTTCGCTCCTCCTTGGCTAAACTTAAGTAGTCCTTAAAATTGCTTGTAAGGGTCAATTCCTTTTTACAATGTTGGTATTAGCTCTTTATGCTGAGTTCCTTGCCTTTCTGAACTCCTTCAAAACAGGTATAAAGTCATCCTGGTCATTAAGCATTTTTCACCAAACCTCTTTCAAAGGTTGGACCATCCGCTAATGCCCGCATGTAAAATTCAGGCTTTCTGGTTTAATTTTGGAAGCCATAATCTTACAAATGCCTTAAAAGTTTCCCTCTCCAAATTGCACAATCTTAAGTTGGTGGGTCCAACTCTAAATTGGCTTTTTTTTTCTGTTTAATGGTTGCCATATTTCTTTTTTTTATAATGTTTTATTAATACCTGACGATTTACCTTAGGGATCGCGCCTAAAAGCTTTTAATGGTCAATTCAACACGTGATAATGGTTAATCGATTGCACCAATGTAGCATAAATTATTTACATCCAATTTTTTTCCACCTGTTTCTGGATAGTTTTATTTTGATTAATGGTAATAATGGCCCAAGCAAATAAAAGGTATTCAAGTCTTGAGGTCCCTCCCTTAATCAACTGTCTAATGACCTTGAAATAGCTGTTGGTCCTTTCAACACCAGTGTATTTTACAGAGGGTAATAATGCCATTGATCAAAATTGATAAATTAGTTTTCCTACTATAACTCCCACGACCTCCTGCTTTTTCCTTGTTGCTTGACTTGCAGCCTGCAATTACCTTTATCACGTTCATCCGTCTGTTGCCGATACTGGGACCGACTTTATTATTTCGTTAGAGCTTGGTAGATACTTCGTAATACGCCATATAGTCCCCTCTAAGGTAGGGACTTGTTCTGATAATTTTAAAGCCATCCTCTCTGTATGTAATAGAATCCTTTACTCTTTATTCCAATTCTGCTCCCCAATCTTTGGGTGCCTGGTATTTTTCCAGCTTGAAAGGGGCAGCCTCCTGTACATCGGCCTTTGGATTTTATAAATGGCCCTTGGTTCCGTGCAGACTATCTGCCGGCATAATCTCGCGACATAGTAACTGGATTTTAGTGTAACCCTATGTAGAATCATAAATCAACTTCACATCAAATAATCTTCCACTTTGGAATTAGGGCGAAGGTGTCCAAATCGGCATATATGGCCTTGGGCGATGCCCCAAACAATACCATCCTGATCAATTAAATGTGAGCCAATAAAAAAAAGATCATATAACTTCCGACCCCAGCTGTGGGGTCTCTTTGTGTACCTTGTAACTTTAGACCTGGGCAAAGCGGTCATAGTGGATCTCAAGCCTAACAATTTCTTCTCCATCCAACCTTCATCCATATTTTTCACGTTTTTAAATCGCTGTCATACTTCTAATTGTGAAATAAACAGAAAGTGTTACTTTTTTTCCTTGGCCAATTGGTATCAATTCTCGGCCTGTTGCCGGGTCGCAGTAAATGGGTTTTTCACGATTACGTTTTTTCACTGAATTTATCGCCTGTTCGTAAAATCATAATGTGGTAATGCTTGGGGTATTGACCACTACCAATTCTATATTCATCTCCAACATTTCTTCCAAACCCGCGGAAGGTTTTATATTGGGATATTTGACTTGGGCGTTAATTTTTGTTCTTATCAAACCTCTATAAATTAAACTTCTGGAATGATACATTCAACGAATTAGAAGGGGGCCGTGAAAAACGTATCCCAAGACGGGTTTTAGGCATATCCAAAGAGCATAGGGCTGTAAATTAGATATGTGAGACTTTTCCCATCAGGCTTAAATTTATAAAGTTTAACTATCTACAAATCATAATAAAAAAAATTACTACTTGACGGGTTTTTAGGATGAATAATTAGACTTATAACCAACACGAGCGACCTTTACCCCAAAAAAAGAGAATGGACGTGACAGACACATAACAGGATTCGTAAGAAGTATGGCCCGGTTTGTCTTTTGATAAAACCCCAAGTCCTTACTTGATACTTTGATTCGCATGTGCGACTTTCTCTTTTCTATTTGTTTCTTTTAAAATGATTTCAATTTACGGGAAGCGTGACAAACGCGCCCACACACACCCCGACCATATGGCATCAATTTTTTTTTTTGCGGCTCAACGGATTTCCGGGATTAAAGGAAGAAGTTAGTCCAAGTGAAGATAACGAAGCGGTTTAGCACTAAACCGCATC
>Ga0163217_1092279_pt1 | contig 15464 bp, 20 predicted proteins | sample SynspAceP_FD_185933 | JGI IMG/M metagenome (GOLD analysis project Ga0163217, IMG submission 185933) | Saline lake microbial communities from Ace Lake in Antarctica - Synechococcus sp. Ace-P (PacBio error correction) | ecosystem: Environmental > Aquatic > Non-marine Saline and Alkaline > Saline ...
AAAGAGAGAGATGGCCTGGCCGGTAGAGAACGCGAAGCCGGTCCGGCGGCCAAAAAGGGCAGCCCGCCCCGAAAAACTTTTGGAAAAAAAACTTGGCCCCTTGGAAAAAGAAAATCCCGCCGCCGAGGCCCGGGGTGGCCCCCGCCCCTGCGGGCGAAAGAAACGCCGAAGGCGGCGGGGGCGCGAGCAAGCTCCTTTGGAGCCGAAGCCCGAATGAATCCCTACCGCCTTTTGGGGTTCCCCGCAATAGCCCTCGCCTTCGGGCTCGCGCGCTCCCTCCGTCCCCCGTCTTGGTTTCCGGGGCTCGCCGCCTTCAAACAAGCGCAAAACTGGGATGACGGAGACGTCGAAGAGTCTCCGAAGACCTTCTGATCACGGTCCAGACCTCGGCGCTGCCCGTTTCGCCCGGGCGCCGGTTGTGACCAAGGACCTGTTTCGAAAAAGAGCGGTTGACAAGGAAATTAGCGAAAACGAGATCACAACAGGCCTTGCTTCGAAATTGTGAGTTCCGTCCTCGCGCCGCCGTGGAAGCAAAGATCGTCGACTTTTCCGACGGCCCGCGTCCGCCGGCGTTGGTGCTGTTCGTGGGCGTCCAACGGGTCCGGCAAGACGACCACGATCGGCAAGAATCGCTTCAAGCTGAGGATCAGGGGCCAAGGCCCTGCTGGTCGCGGGCATCACGTTCCGCGCCCGCCGCATCGAACAGCTCACCGTCTGGGGCGACCGGCGCAGGCCATCCCCGTCATGTCCAAGCCGACAGGCGCCGGATCCGCCGGTCTCGTCTACCGAAGCCATCGAACGCGCCAGGGCCGAAAACCTCGATCTCGTGCTCGTCGACACCGGCGGGACGCCCTGCAGAAACCAAGGCCGAACTGATGGCTGAGCTGGAAAAAGTGGTCCGCGTCGCGCGCAAAGCTTCGATCCCGATGTCGCCGGCAGTGGACGTCATCCCTCGTGCCTTGACAGCCACGGTCGAACACCATGAATCGCGCTGAAGCCCACGTAGGGCGTTCCGGCATACGGCGGGCGTGACCGAGGTCTGGTGATGACTCAAGCTCCGACGGGGACCGGCCAAGGGCGGGTGCTGGTGGCCCATCGCCGAGGCGCATGATCTGCCGATACCACATTTCAGTCGGGGTCGGGTGAATAGGGCGCCGATGACCTGACGCCCCTTCAGCGCCCACCGGCCTTCTTCGGCTGAGGGCGCTGGTCGGTGGCCATCGACTAGGCTTTAATTCAGGCCGGCCTGCGTCACGCGCTGTCCATCATCGAAAATTTTCTCGATCCCGCCGCCCGGACAGGCCGCGGCGAATGGCAACACGGCCAGTGGAAGTGAACGATCGTATTTGCCGGGTCTCTATGCGCAGCTTCGAGAGCGAGAACGTAGGCGAGGCGACATCACCGCCGGTCGGGCAGTTCCGTCCCTTGGCGTCCAGCCGCGTTCCGTCCTGAGTAAGCGAAGAGTATTCTTCCATGGCTACACGTCCTTGCCGAACGCTGCGCAGGCAATGACGCAACGTCCGAAGCAAGAAGAAATAAGCTTGGGTCCGAACCAGAAAATCAACTTCCACAGACGCTGCCCTAATCGAACGGATCCGTAACATTGCAGGAAGCCTGTGTAAAGGAACAATCCGCTTGGCACAGCGAGTCTGCGTCTATCTCGGCCAGGGCCCGTTTTGGCCGTGCGCGAGTTGTATTGCATCGGCTTCCGTGCGCACCAATCCGCAGAACGGCCCATATTCCGATGACAACAGGCAGGGTCGTTGGCGATTGCACAAGTCACATTTGAGCCAAAGCGGCGGATGGCAATCTTCCTGCAAAACCCGCTACAAGCCAGATCGTCAATTGTGACGGATCTTAAATGACCATCATTGGCCAAAAAGTGCGCCGGTAGCGCTTGGTGGCAAGTGCGAAATCCCGGGGTTTGCATAATCGTACTCATGTCAAAGTCGAACCATCACGTAGATCAAGAAGGCTTTAACATGTCAAGTTGTACTGTTACACTACGCCTATTTCCGACCGCCGCCATGGGCCCGCGCAGGCGAGCTGCTTTGTGCCCGCGCAGCAGCCGCCCCCGGCTTTTGCACCGGTTGCGTGGCGCATCGCGGAAGTCACCTGCACCGGCCAGGATCGTTGCAGGTTTTGTAGAACACTTGCACCTCTGCATCATAGGCAGCCGCACCGCAGCTGGCAGGTATAACTGGATCTTGCCGGCAGTGACAGTTTTCTAGGTTTGGTCAGGTCGATGACATTGAGTCCGGTCACGGTAGCCCCGGACGCAATCAGCCCAAGCGATCATCGAAGAGCCCATCCAGCGCGCTGCCGTTTTTTCTGCGTCTGGCCGGTGGATGCAGAGAATTTTCGCGAGCGGCAAGTCTCGGCCGCGCGCGACACCGTCCCCAAGTGGGTCAGCATGGTCGTGGTGAATGCGCTCCATCCAGATCATGCCAACATGGGCCCCATCGACCATCGGGACAGGCAGGCAGGGGAAACCGTTCTCTCCATCAATGGCGCGGATCAGGCTCGAGACTGCCATTGCGAATAGTTCAGGAAGGGCCAAGTATGAGCATGATAAGCCGTGGCCTCTCTCGCTGTTCCGAGCATCAGGTCGAGGGCGGCCTCTTCCATTTGCTGAACCGCCGCGTCCGGCCGCGAGATAGCCTCGATCGTAGCGTCCGGGCCGGGCTCAGTCGAGCAGGGTGGACAGCTGCGAACAATCTTGCCCGAGAGCGTGCGGCCAGGGCACTAACTATGGAACGGTTAGTCGGACACCAGTCGGTGCGAGGGCGAGCATGTTCCCGCGCGCGGGAAATGACCCGATCATATCAGGCGAGCGCACCTTTTCATCGAAGGTCCAGGTCGTGATTTCCTGAAATACAGGATTGCGCACCTGAAGATATTGGAGTGTGAGTTCAAGACCTCAACAACAAGAATCTCTCCCACAGGGCGAGCGGAGCCACCGATTGGGCTGCCATAACGAGAGCGTCAGCACCGTCTTGGGTCGGCCTGTTCGGAGATTGCGCCCGGAGCATGCGCCCATCCTTCCGGGCAACATCGGCCTGCGCCAGGAGACACCTGACCGTGGCCGACCCGCACAACGCCTCGACCGATTCGGCCGGCAGCATCGGCGGCTTCCTTTTGCGGTCGTTGAAAAAGTCCGACATAAACGAATTGCAGGATACGCCTCGTCCCGCCTCTGAGCGAGATGCCCATGGCGATCCGTGTCAATTCGGCTTCGCTGGCCCGCTCATGGTCTCGTGGCCGTCGGACCGTGCGGTGATTTGATGTAACGCGATGGTTCGAAAACCCGATCAGCCACCCGCCCATGACCGCACTCTTTCACGACAGTCCGCGCCAATCTCCGGCGATCTCGGTGCTGGCGTTGCGTCTTCGCGGTTGGCGCCACGGTCGCCCATGACAGAACACGCGCAATGCGCGGCAGGCCACTCATCTGCGGCTGCGCGGAGTAGTTTCTTGTATGCGTCGAGTGTTCGAGCTGCGACGTCTCAAGGATAGTCGCACTGTATACTCATCCGTGATCCGAGCTTCTCTCAGCGCGACTACGGCAGAGCGCGGTTCGAGAGCCAGGACCTGCGCGGTATAACTGGAATATCCATGAGACGACATCACCATCACGGAATGGATTCAGTCCAGGTCAGGTCTGGCTTGCGGCACTTGGCCGCACGAGCGAGCCGCGACCGGGTCCATTGCAATTACCCATATCACGAACGCGTGGTAATTGCCGCGTGCACGATGACAGATGGAGCTTGATTTCGCTGCGCCCAGCCGTCGGCCTGGCCGGTCATAGATGGTGTGGAATATCGAACAAAGCCCGGCGTGTACGATCTGGGCGTGGTCGATCTCAACTCTGCGGGCGATGGCTCGATTAAACTCTTGCCAAGGCCTGTAATTATACGCGCCAATCGACGGCGAACGTGTCCATGCATCGCTCTGCGCGCGGTGCATGCGCGCCCGGTGCTTGTCAAGACGGGCCGCCGCGCAGGATGATATCGTTTGATCGCACGAGTGGGCGGTATGCGTTCCGCCACTTTTTAGCCGAAGAATGCACACAGCCTGGATTATGTGCCTACACCTGAGCGAGCAGGCCTCGTCGCGTTCGGCCAACTCCGCCAGTATGCTGAGGTGCAGGAGCGCGCCGCATGACAGAACCGCCGCGCCCTCGACCTCGCACAGCGCCTCCGTCGCGACTCTGCCACTGAAATGTGTGCTCGAGCGCCCACGTTGGCGCATCGAACGTGTCCCTCGCGCAAGAGCGCCGGCGGGTCGCAAGACCATGCCCTCGCGGACGCTCCTCACCTCATGTGCGTGACGTGCCTCGGAGGGAAGCTCTGAGATCGCGAGATCATCGGTCGCCATGGATCGCTGGCTTCGCGCGACTCGAGCCTCGGCGTCTCGCGCGGTTTTTTATGACGGAGCATCGATCCTCAGAATAGCGCGCTGGCCACCATGGCGAGAGCGTCGCGAGCGAGAGCGCTAGAAACACCCGCCACTTCTGCGATCGCGCTTGCCGACAAGCGGCTTGCGCGCACTCGTCCTCAGATGAGCGCGCGAGCCACGAGGTCTCACACGCCAGCTTGCGAGTTAGTCGGACGTCTGCGGAGCGCCGCGACTGTGCTTGCGTCGCGTGCGCGAGCACTGCTGCGCACGTACGTCGTTACACGTCAGGCTAACCTGCAACCTGATGCGGCGCGCTGCAGCGCTGCCGGCTTGGGGAACTCATTAAGATACGGCAACCATGCCAGCGATCGTGCTGCACCAGCGAAAGCGCTTTACGTTCTGGCAGTAGTTGCCGGCACTTGTTGCCGCGGCAGACTCAGCGAGATCAATTGTCTATTGCCATGCACGTGCTATCTCCGGTGCGACTGTACGACGCAGCCGCCTCGACAGTGCACCGGTCAGCGCTGTTCTTACTGTGATAGACGCATTGGAGCGCGGCCTCATACGCGGTTGCCGACGTCGCGGGGCGTCGGAAATGCGAATGACTCCTGAACTTCGTCGTCTGGTTGTTCCCTAGTTTCGAACTGATTCGGCGTGACCGCTCGCGCCTATGGCAGCGCCGGGGCGGCCAATACATGACGGCGATCCGTCCGCAGATCCGAGGCGAGCTCGTCGCGGGCGTGCTCGGATCGTTCTCATAACGGCCCCTCGCCATTTTTTTTGCGTACACGCTGAACACAGACGCGGCGATCGTGACGGCCTAGCGCGAACGTCCTTGTCGTGTTGCGGCCGGGTTCGGTCGCAGGTCCTGCTTCATGAAGGTATTCGGCCCGGCGACGAGCATCATCGCGGCAGCGCGGTTGGGCTGTGGTCTCGTGCTGATGCAGTCGGGAATCCCGATCTGCGGTGCGGTCGCTTTATGCAAGACAGTCGCAGCATCAGGGGCGGACATGCCGCGAGTAGAGATACCGCATGACATACTTCAAGAGATCGCCGATCGACCAGAACGACTCAGTCAAAAAGGCTGGCAGTATCTGGAGCACGACTCGGCCCATACCCTCGCTTCATCCTGATCTACAACGTCCCTGTTGCGTTTTCCGGAGGTGACGGCCTGCTAGAGACAGAGGATACGGAACGTCGACCAGTCGACAGTCCTGGCTTGCTCGAAGCGTGCAGCACGCTGTTTGACCTCGTATCGTGATGACCGTGCTAGGTGCAGCACCTAGTCTGTCTCGCCTGAGACTGATCATGGGCCGAATACCACATGGTTGTCCTCGCTGAGTGGACGGCGTCACGACATCAACGAGTTGCTGAGAGAAAACTGGTCCGGTGAACCGCGGTGTGACTGCTCGCGCTCTAGTCTGCGCCAGTCGAGCCAAGCTGACTGCCCCTGCCGGCAGTTCTAGCGGTATCGCACGATGCGCGGCAGAGCACGAGCTCCGAGCGAGAGGGCAACTAAGCTGACTGCCTTGCTGGCATCCAGGACTCGAGCACCCAGGCCGGTGAGCGGTGCAGCGCAGCCCGCCTGCTGAGGCACGCGAACACGTGGCGGACCAAGCCAGTTTCGCGACGATCTCATCAATCATGCACCACATATGTCAGTTATGCGAGTCGATCCGAGAGAGCTATAGCGGTCTGCGGCGCGAGGAATCGGCGGACGCGAATCAGTTGGCCTGGTGGAAAAAGCGTGCATCCGTGTCGAGAGACATCGCCTATATCGAATGAGCTGGCGCGCTACGTGTGCCGTTGCGCTCACTGTCCGTGCCGTGCTGTGGCGCCTGGCCCCTGAGCAGCAGACGCATTCAGCGTATGTGCCTCGTATGCGGATGTCGTCTAGCATGGATGCGCACTAGATCGCTGGCCTAAGGCGTCAGAACGTAGTTCCTTTGCGGCAGTTTTAGCGCGAAGCGACCTGGGCCAACTGAGGCAAGCCTCGTCATGCGAGTTCGGCGTGCGCTCGTGCGCGCGAGAGCGAGCGCCCTACACGCTCAAGCACATGACGCGCGTCCTGCAGTAGCCGGGAGTGACGACTAGCGCGTGAGTTTTTCTGTTCCCACCTGGGCGTGATTCGAGACGGCACGGGACTGCCGTCTCATGTTCGTCCGGGTAGCGGCAACTACGTCCATGCGCACCAGCACCGACCCGAGCGAGAGCCAGCTCTGTTCTCACGCGACATCCTTGATGCAACCACCAACGATACAGCGGCAACCCTCTCGCATTTCGGGCCTCTGGCGCGCGACGAGCCCGACCGCAATAGAACTTGCCCGGAACATGACCTGACCTGGCTGATACGCGCACGGATAGACTGGCGAGAAACCTGTCGAGTCGGATATCGCGCAAGCTTCTTCCTGCCTTCCCGTCCGCGCGTCCTCGACGTTTCGTCTCTTCCATGGCAATCCAGGCAGGTCGAGTCCAGATATCCCTAGTGCGCGGCTGCTAGCCACACGGCGCGCGACACAGCGCAATAATCCGCCGCCGCTCGACTGATGGAAGCGAGCGGACTCGCACCATCTTGGGCGAGTTTCACTTATTGAGAGTGCGAGCACAATAGCACGTAACTGCGACACACTCCGGCGCGTTCGCGTTATCTCGTGCGGCGGTCACAAGAGCACATCAAGCTACAATGAAAGGCCTAGGATCGAAATGGAACCACACTTGCCTACAGTCTCAGGTCGACACAGTGCACTCCTAATATTGTGCCATGCGCGATCCCGCTTATGCAGAAAAACAAGTTGATCACCGCACACGGTGTCCCTTGATATCTGCTTTGAGACCATGCGGCAATACGAGGCTGGAACGGCGCGTGCCGACGGGCAACCACGCGAAAATGGAAGCTGAGCAATTTAGTCACCCTGAGGACTTCGACGAACCCAGTTCGATACTCTCAAGCATATGTTCTCCACACGGCCCCACCTGTGTCGCCACCTCAGTTCGTTTCGCCGAGCGGCCGCGCGCAACAGAGTTGCAGCTCTGCCAATCATAGCGTCGGCAGGTTCTGACCGACCTGCCAGTCGCCTGAGACGCGCGGTGTGACGGCTCGTCAGTTGCGCTGTTCCTGCGGCGCCGCGCACTGCCCGGCAATGCCGGCATCAGCCACAGTCAACCGGAGCGCGTCGTAGATGCGTGAGCGGATCATCCGAGCGACCGAGCGCTCGGCCGGACATGGTCCGCGCCGAGTAGAAAACAGTGCGCGGGCCCATTCAGTCGTGTTGCTATTCCAAGCGATGCCCCGGCGATCCGACTTCAGACTTGAGTGGCGCAAGGGTGCAAAAGGCGCTTGAAAACACCACCGAGCTCGATCTGCTGTCTGCACATGGCCGTGGGCATCACGTGAGCGCTTGCACGCTCGCACGTGGGTCGAGGGGCGGAGGTCCGCTCCAGAACGACACAGGAGCAGGACAGTCGCTTAGCTACATATGTCTCAGTGTCTTCGCTGAAGAGCTGTACGGAGGCAGAGCCGAGCAGCGCCCGCGAGCAATGAGAGAAACACACGAGCGCAGATCGCGCTACTAAGCGATCTGGCGCGCGTGGTCCGCGCGAGGTGAGTCGGTGCGAGCGATATAACAGCGAAGACTGAGCAGCAGGAAAGCAGCATCATACGAGCAAAAGGTCGCAATCAGAGAAATGCGCCACAAGATGAGCCGACAAAGGCACGAGCGAGATGACGGCGACAGCGAGGCCCGAATGTAGTCGAGGTCATGTAGCAGGCGCAGCACACGCACAGCGCGAGACAGCGGTTACAGCACCCGCAAAAAAGAAGTAAGACTTCGGTGTGGAGTCTGTCACGAGGCGCGTTCTCACGCTGCGCGTGAGCTCTCTCGAGCGTAGCTCGTGCGGCCTCTGACGCGAGCGTACAGCATCAATGTGAGCGCCTCTGAGCTGAGTCGCGCTCTTCGCATATGTACAGCGATAGGCACACGAGATTTGAGCGTTGAGCCACTATCACATCCGCGAACGTCAAAATCAGGTGCCGCATCCGTTGCGGCCCGTCCTTGCGCGAGAGCGCTGATCCGCGGATATACAGTGGGGGTTGCGCGCATCCCCGTGAGCAGCGAGAGGTGTCGCAATCTCTGCCTCAGTATCCTGAGGACCGTGAGCGGAAACAGAGGGCGCCGAAGCGCCATAACGGCTGACGGGACTACGCGCGAGCGCGAGCGAGTTCGGGACGGAGCAGGAGTGTGTGTACACGTCTGCACCACTCTCACACTGCACCGAATGGTGCTCACACGAGTAAGTGGGAGGATCTGAAGCCAACCCCTCCGACGATTGAGCGCGCGATAAACACTATATATATCTGTTGAGTCATGGCGATCTGATCGAGCAGGCACACTTCGGGGCGAGCGTTGTTTCAGCCCTGCTGGCTTCGTGTAGCGAGAGAGAGCGAGCGAGTAACACACTCTCCGCGCACCGGCTCTCAGTGTATGCTGTGCGCACCATGTGCGCGGTGATATTCCCACGCGGCAGCGAGAAAAACGTTTGGAGCCACGGGTGTCCAGCACGACGGCGAATAACCGGCGCCGCCGATCCAATACAAGGCCCGGCCGGTAGCAAGGCCCAGATATAGGCAGCATTCTGTCGACGGTGCGGCAGGAAACTCTATCATCGCGCGCCAACTAACGCAAGGCAGGGCGGCGTCACGCGAGGTATCGTAGTCTGCCCACGCAACATTGAGTGGCTCAGAGGCCACATCTCAGAGCGTTGCGCGCTGAAGACAAGGACACGAGCGCGAGCCCACTCATCAGAAGGGCCAGAAGATAGACAGCGCCATTTTGGCGGGTCTCCTTCAGACGTGAATGACACTGAGGAATCCTGAGTGCAGCGAGGTGAAACATGTCGACGCGAGGGAACGTTGATCCAGCGGCACATATCAATCCGGCCATGGCGATGACGCGGGCCGGGGCGCGGGCCGCTTTTTTGCCTCTGCGATTCCATTGCGGCGCGCAAGGCCCATGTAACCGAGGAACAGGAACAGTCAGGAAACAGCAAACGCGTCATCATCCGCGCATCATCCATTGGCCCACCATGTGCCCCAGGTCGGCCTTGCCACGACAGACCCTGTGGGCGAGAACAAAGCAGCGTTACATGTCGCGCCGAGCGTGCAATCGCCTTTGGCGGCAAAATATTCGGCCATCGTGCCTGCCAGATGAACCAGGTGAAAACTCGCCACCGCCCATGGTCCGCACATAGCTCGCCATGGCCAGCCAGGCAGCGGGAACAATGGATGAACATCACCCGCAATGATGTCGCCGCCCTGGTAACTGCATACCTTGGGTACGATCCAGGCCCTGCACAGGCCCCATCCGATGCAGGGCCGGCGCCCAGCGCGATAGAGAGCGGCGCCAGCCAGTTCGACAGCGCAAGAACCGGTGCGGATTTGCAAAGGCCGATAACATGCCCATCAGATAGCCTTCCCGGTCATCCGCCGCCAAGCGCAGCGCGCCGAGCCATGGCGAACGGGGCCAGCGCCAGTGAAACAGTGTCGAATGCGTACTGAGTAACAGGGCGCGCTGTCCGCCGCCGCAGCAATCGCTCATCGCCAATCCGACCCGAAAATCGGTCGGCACGTTAAAGCGGCAGGGCGATCAGGGCAATTAAGTAGTCCTCCCGGCGGCGCCAACGGTTGCTGACAGGGGCGGCGGCCGACCCCAGCCCCAGAAGAAAGAAGGAGAGCCCGCCGAGCCCGTAGATTCAGCGCGCCTGACAGCAGGTCGGGTTCCCCGCTCGGCCTGGAACATCAATCGCCGGACCGGGCTCATCAAGCGCCAGCGGCAACCCGGCCGTCAGCAATGCGGCGAATGTCTTGGCAAGCGGCGATGGCCCGAAACGGGCCGCGCCTATCTGGCAGCCACAGGTCAAGGGCGCGCCCCTCGAGAGTCTTCGGGCACCGAAGATTCGTTCCAGCGTGACGAGGCTGGATAGCGCAAGTGATACCCAGAGAAATGGCGGGGGCGCGACCGCCCTTGCGCCAACAATCCGGGTTTCGGAGTTCTAATGCGCAGCGGACCAGGACGGCGGCTCCGCAAAGAAGCCGAGCGGCAACAGGGGCGCCCGCGCCGCTGCCCAGGCCTTCCGCCGAGCGCTTGCCGGAAGGCGAGGGTGGAGGCGGGGGCGCCGCTCACATGAGACCTAATGCGTCGCGCCCTGCGGGCCTCGGCACACGCGACTGCTGCTGAGCATCGCGCGTTCGCCCGTGCATCCCCTAGACGCTGCGCAGCGGCACCGCACTCGATTAAGCCTATTTGGTGTGCTGACTGGCTGCTGGATACTCTCGCGCATAGGAACACACCCCTATACTCTCTGGCAACGCATCAGCAGACAACTACGGCGTCCGGCGCCACGATGGAATGGCTGATACGAGAGAGCGGACGAGGAGCGGAGGAGTTTCAGCATCAAGTCGCCGCCGAGTGCGCCCAGCCGTTGCCAGACGCTGAATATAGCGGCGCCACGACACATGAAACACAAGTACAATCGAGATGTCGCGAGCGCGCGAGACACAGCCAATGTCATTCAGGATTGCGTCCACATCGCGTCCGCACCCGCAGGCTTACGCACGCAGAGTTTTAGATGCGTGCTGGTGTTTTTCGTTGGCTTCAGGTCCATATGCCGCGGTTGTTCCCACCCAATGGGAGGGCGGCATCCGGTTCACACGGCGCTCTCCGGCAGCGTTCATGCGAGGAGATGCGCAGGCCACAAAGTCGTAGTTACGCGCCGTATCAGCCCCACTGCGAGCCACCGAGAGCCTTCGACCGCCGCTAGCGGACACACTGCACACGCTGCTCACAAGACGCGAGCCACACCACGCTGCGCTGGAGGAGTCACCACGCGCGACGCGTCTCGCACGGACTTGCTTGCTGCAGCTGCGAGAGATAGCGACACGACGCGCGGCTACCGGGATGGCCTTCAGCATGCAGTCAGCCACGCATTGAAACGCGCAGGGCTCGGCCGCAGCCGATCATGGCGACTGCAGCGCGCGAAGAAGGCAGTGCAGGGAGCCGTATCTCTAATGTGGCGCAGAGCGATGAAGCGAGTCAAGAAGCCAGACTGTAGCATCTAACATGACAGAGTCATGCGCGCGACAGGGGGACCAGAGCTGGTGGCAGCTCGTCACGGCTAAGCACTATGGGCATCTATATGCTAGAACTTGCGTGAGCTCTCTGCTGGCATACGGAAACATGCAGCACCGGCGAGGTTCCGAGTGCTCGAGACGATGTGGCAAAAGCTTCCAACCGAACATTGAGAGGCAGATTCTCTTGGCGAGCGAGTGTATCTACGCTGGGGCGAGCAGAGGCGTATACGGTAGCACGAATGACTATACCTGAGGGCGCGCACGGCACACGGCCGTGCGAGTGCAGAAGGAGGACATCGAGAGCACGCCTAGTCGGGCTCTCTGATCAGGGTCGCAGAGCCGCGCGTCGCCACAGCTCGAATGCAGGCTGGAGCATCGGCTGGTACTGTCTTGTAGAGGGCGTCTGGGCTGATGAACGTATGCTGCGCGCATGTGAGAGAGGGACGAGCACCGTTCTGCTCGAAAGCTCGCAGCGTCAGACCTGGCCAGCGAGAGAGCGAGAGTGCGCGCGAGCCACCACGCACGGATGCGCCTACCGCACGCGGCGCGCCGTGCTTGATGCATGGATTTCAGCCGAGTGTTCCCGGCCGTGGTCCGACTTCGCTGCCAATGCGCTGACGCCGCCGCCACACGACGCCTCGGCGAGCGACATCCTAGGGAGCGATCAACCGCAGGTGCCCTCCGGGAGAGATCTACGTGGACTGCAGAGCCAGGGCGATGCGTCGCGTGATTTTGCGTCAGACAGTTTTCGCACGCGGCGGTGACACCGCAGTCGTTCGCGAGAAAGAATATGTACGCAGTATGAGATAATCTCCAAACTGAGAGACCGAGTTGATGCAGGGCCGCCCTCCCTACACAGTGGACACTATCATCTGGGCGTCTGAGGTGCTGCGAACCGCCTTCAAGAATTTGGGCCGTGTGGTGCCCGGCGCGGGCACAGGCATCTGCCAACCAGGTTGAACCTCCGGAATATCTCGCCAGACCGTCTTGGAACGAAAAGAGGAAGATGGCGAAAACCGTTGCTATCCCTGACACATGCGTCGGCACCGACAGCCACACGACCATGATCAATGCCTTGCTGTGCTCGCTGGGGGCGTCGGCGGCATCGAAGCGAGGCCGCCCATGGCTTGGCCCAGCGGTTTCCATGCTCATTCATGAAGTCCATCGGCTTCAAGCGACCGGCAAGATGGCCTATCGTGAAGGCGCCACCAGGCGACAGATCTCGTGCTCAACGGTTTGTCACAGATGCTGCGCAAAAAAAGGCGTCGTCGGAAGTTTGGTCGAATTCTTCGGCCCGGCCTTGCCAACATCACGCTCGAGATGAGGAACGACTCTCGAACATGGCGCCGGAATATGGCGCGACGTGGTCGGCTTCTTCCCGGTTGAAATGACGATCGGTCAAATACACTCAACGAACACGGGCCGCGACGAGCTGACCGCGTGGCGCTGGTCGAAGCAATACGCCAAGGCCCAGGGCTACTGGCGCCCTGAACAGGCCGAGCCTGTCTTCAACCGAACACGCTCGATACTTGATCTCGCGGTGCGATCCGAGATCTCCGGCTCCGAAGCCGAGCTCCACGGACCTGTGCTGTCTGGTCTGACAGGCGACCACGGTCGCGTCCGGGCTCAGACGCCAATGAAATTCGGCAAGCTGGCAGACGCGGCTTGAACCGGATGCACCGTTAGAAGACTATGATCCGTGACCAATGAGCGACGTGTTTCGAGCGGCCATTAGGGTGCGTGGCACTCACACATCGAAACCCCCGTTCATGGTGGCGGCTGGCCTGGTGGCCCGCAACGCGCGGCGCTATTGGGCCTGGCAAGCAAGCATGGGTTCAAGACCCTCGCTCGCACCCCGCAGGCCAGGGTCGTCACGGACTATCTCGAACAAGTGCCGGCCTGTCGGACGAGAACCTCAATGCGCTCCGGCTTCAATCTCGTGGGCTAATGGCTGCACACACCTGTATCGGCACTCGGGTCGCTTGATGGCCGCTCGCCAAGGCCGATCGCAGACAGGCGATTCTCGTCTCCTGCTCGGGTCCTGTCGGAGCAACGCGCAAACTTCGGAAGGCCGGATCGGTCCTGAACAATGAAGGCGAACTATCTCGCCTCACCGCCCCTGGGTCCGTCGCGTATGCGATTGGCCGGGTCGCTGCGCTCACCCCTGACACGATCACTGGCCAGGACAAGGATGGCAATGATGTCTAACTCTGAAGGATATCTGGCCGACATCGCAAAGAAAATTGCTGAAGTGATGGCCGTCGCCGTAACGCCGGGACATGTTCGCGGCGCGCTATTCGACGTCTTCAAGGCGACGAGCATTGGCAGGCTCGAAGGGTTTCCGGCGGGCAGACCTATAGCTGGCCATCCCGGATCGACCTATGTCAGAATCCGCCTACTTTGAGGGCATGGACCTTTGAGCCGGACGCACCGCGATGTCGAGAATGCCCGCGTGCTGAGCCCTGTTTCGGCGATTCATTCCCCGCAACCGACCACATTTCCACCGGTTCGATCAGGCTTTCCCAGCCGGCGGGCGAATATCTTCAGGCCCACCACCGGTCAGCCGCCATGACTTCAACTCCTACGGGGGCTCGCGGCCGCGGCAACCACCAGGTTTCATGATGCGGGCACGGTTCGCCAACACCGTATCAAAGAACGCAGGATGGTTGCCGGGCGTCGGGGTATGGGCGTAACCGTCCATCGTATCGCCGATGGCGAGCAGATGGCGATCTATGATGCCGCAATGCGTTATCGGGGAGGAGAATGTGCAGCTGGTATCTTCGCGGGCGATCTCTATGGCAATGGCTCGTCGCGCGACTGGGCGCAAAGGGCACGATCCTGCTCGGTGTGCGGAGCGTGAATCGCCGGCAGCTTTGAGCCGGATCCCACCGCTTCCAACCTCATCGGCATGGGTGTTCTTGCACTTGAGTTCGCAACGGGCGAAAGCGCGGAAACCCTGGGTCTCAATCGCAAGGAACAGTCTCGATCGAGGGCCGTTGCGACATCCAGCCTCGCCAAACCATGGACGTGAAAATCAACGGCGCGAGACGGCACGACCTTCATTGCAAAAACGACTCTGTCGTATGATACGGGAAAACGAGCCTCGATTAATTATCGCAATGGCGGCATCCTTCACTACGTGCTGCGCAATTCTTGGCCGCGAAGCCTGTAGGGAAAGCCGGCCACAAACCCATGCTTGTCAAAGCCCTTCGCGTTTCGGCGCGGAAGGGCTTTTTTGCAGTTCCTCACAACCCCTGTGATTGTCATGCGATTATGGCATGGGCTATACGAGCCGTAATGAAACAAGTATATCTGCCTTCCTGATACTTTTTTGCCAATGGCCGCTTCCGCCGGGCCGCGCAAAAGCCCGTGCCACGGTCGAAGCACACGACGCTGTTCCCTCGTGCGAGCTGGTTCGCGTCGCACAATTGCCGGGCCTGGTCGAAAGGCGCATCGCACAATGCGAAGTCGACGCGAAGCGCGATGACGTGCTGATTCCTCCACTGCCGGTCGACTATTGGGATTATCTTGGCGGAAAAGACCCGAATGGCGCATGGCAGAATCCAAGGATCGCCAAGGCGCGCCTATGTCGACAAGTTTTCCGTCTGCGCGGGCCCTACACACCGCAGACACCCGCTAATAACGGCGCTTTCCGAGCAATGTCGCGGCAGCAAGCCGGCCAGTCGAGTCGGCGCTCAAGCGTGTCCAGTGCGGCCGGACCTTCGCCGGCGCATCTCGCACCAAGGGCAAGAAAATCGAGAACTGACGGGGTCGCGGTCGACCGATCCTCACCATATTTTTTGTGATTGATTACTCGATGGTGATGGCAAACCCGACCAACATGGTTCATCCCGGTCACGAATCGGTGACCTCGTAATCGGGGCCATGGATCGGCGGGCGTGTCGAAAATCGATCCGTTCCCTGTCTGCAAGTCCGATCG
>Ga0163217_1106779_pt1 | contig 15464 bp, 23 predicted proteins | sample SynspAceP_FD_185933 | JGI IMG/M metagenome (GOLD analysis project Ga0163217, IMG submission 185933) | Saline lake microbial communities from Ace Lake in Antarctica - Synechococcus sp. Ace-P (PacBio error correction) | ecosystem: Environmental > Aquatic > Non-marine Saline and Alkaline > Saline ...
AAAGAAGAAGAGATTTAAACAAAAAACCCCCCTTCCCCCGCCCGCCTAAAATCGCATTGGGGCCCTTTTTTTTAAAAAAAAACGGCGAAAAGCAAAAACCATTTCAGGAGATTCCAAATTCGAAAAGTCCCCCTAATCCCCCCTGGAGGACCGAGAAATGGCCAACCGGCCTAACGGGCTGCTTGTTTTTTTTCGGTAGAAAGCACCCGACAACCAGCCGCCACAAAAACGGCCCTGAACAAAGAACCACAAATCTATGGGAAAGGATTTTAGAATGAACCATACTCTTTTTCGCATTCGCGGGCGCTTCCTTGCTACGCTTCGGCAAATCACAATTCCGGCACAGGCCCAGCCAGTCATGTGATCGGCACGCCGCTTGTCCGCCGCCATCGCACTACGGCTTGGCGCCGATGCCCTTCATGCCAAGCTTGAAGAGCCTCTCGGGCGGCGAATTCTACCGCACACAGGGCCCCCGCAGGCCAGCTGGGGGCGCGGCCGAGCGTGACATGATCGAAAGGCTTTGCAAGATCGGCTTCGCTGGATGTGTTTCTTTTTAGTTGTGTTCTATTGGGTGATTACTTACACTCCACCGGCCGCTGGGCCAACTTTGTGCCCGAAGTCCTACGCGCTGGACCTGCCGTTCCTGTTCCGCGACTAGCATCATGCCCGCGCCGTACTGATGGGCGAGATCGGTCAGGAGCTGCGGCCAAGAATTCGACGAGAACCAGTTGGTTTTGGCCTGCGTGGTCAGAAAACGGCTTTCCGCCACAATCCACCATTCCCCAGCCGTCCCGTTACGGACCCCTGCGGATCTGGATGGTCTGAAACTGCGCCCATGAAAACAAAGGTGCATATGGAGGCGTTCTCTGAAAATGGGTGCGGCAAACCGACGCCAATGGCTTTCCCGAGCTTTTTTCACCGCCCTTCAGCAGGGTGTGGTAGACGGCAGGAAAAACCCATCACGGTTATCACCCGGTCCAAAGTTCTGGGAAGTGCAGGGCCACGTTTTCCGCTTGACCGGTCCGTCTATTTCACCGGTTGCCGTGCTGGGCATCGCCCATCCTGATCGACGGCCTGACCGACGAGCAGAAGTGCTGGTTCTACGAGGCGGCCCAAGGGCCTCTGCTGTGGCACCGCGCCGAAGTGAACCGCCTGGAGGCATGCAGGCGTGGGTTTGCTGCGTGAGAACGGATGGAAGTGAATCACCGATAATCGACAAAGCGCCCCTTCGCTCTGCATTGGCGAGCCTGCGTACAAGGTCTATACAGACCAGTATGGCCCGACTGGTCGAGCGTATCAAGGCAACATCGAGTAAGCCTGCCGCCCCGGGCGCGCGCAGTCGCGCCGGCATATTTTTTTCCTACACGCTGTTAGGACACGTACATGAAGATTTTTTCTGCGTCTGCGAAGACTTCACAACAGGCGTGGCCTTGCGGCGTGTCGCATTCACGTTTCTGGTCCATCGCGGCAGCGGCTGCGCCTGTTTTTCAGGTGTGACTTGTGATTCGGGCGCCATCGACGTGGGTCCGAGGTCTTACACGGTCGCCATGATCTGGTCGGGTCTGGGGGTGGGCCCGTTGGCAGTTCAAACACGGCGCCATGATTCGTTGATTGGTGATCCAGACGCGCTGCCGCCCCGCATCGGCCTTTGGGTCCTACTTCTGGCCAGCACGGCTCGTTGATCTTTTCACGGTTCTGATGTGGCAGGGCGTATCTTGATGAACCCTGCGGGTTGTCCGCAAGCTTGCAGCGCCTTGAAATTTCCATTGCCTGGGTTCTACGCTGCCCTGCCTGGTCGGCTCTGCCGTTCATTCTGATTGCTATTGTCCGGTGCGATGTTGCGTGCTGCGCAAGGTGACTGGTTGAATTCGCTTCGCCAACGCGGAAACGTATAATGAACAGCCGCACTCGGTACTCTCCCTCGCCATCCTCTTTATTCTCGGCGTCCCGATCGCCGTTCTCCATCGGCTTGCCTCCGTCATCGGATTCGAGGCGAACGGACGCTTGCCCGCTGTTACTGGTGGCACCACGGTGTTCACCGGCCCATCGACAGCTTCCCCGCTGATGGCGAATCGCGCTGTTCATGCCTTGCGTGCAACGCTGAATGTCCGGCGGGCGGCGTATTTCACAACGTTGTGGATCCCGATCTGGCAAAAATCGCTGGGTGGGCGGGATTACAGGGCGGCTTGCCTGCAACCTGTGGTTCTGAACCTGTAATGCTGTTTGCCCTCGGTCTCCGGCTCCTCCGTCGCTACGACTTCGCGATTGGCGCGATCCTTAATTCCCGCGTGGTCAAGCATAACTAACCCCAAACCCCCTCGCCGCCTCCATTCAGGCCTCATCGGGCGGAACTGGGCGTGCTAATCCCCCTCGATCCTCTGAATCCTTCTATGGCGTGTCCACGGATACCTCTTTGTGGGCAACTTTCTTATCGCGGGTCTGGGCCCCGGTCTGTTGGTCTGCAGGCCTCGCGTCAATGGCGCTGGTGCTGTCAATCTGCCGGTGCGCGGTCATCGGCAAAGGAGAAGGCCTTGACGCGCCTGCCCCGGTGCGGCGCTCTGGTCGCCTGCCGCTTGCTGGTCCCTGTTGGTGATCCTGGGCGGCCATCTATTCCCGGTATTTTTTCACACTCACCGAGGCCAGCCGCCGCCGCCGTGGCCGCAGCACTGATCGTTGCATGGGCCCTCTTAGGCGATTGAAACTCCGCGATCTGGCCGGAGATTCTGACAAAAACATCATCGACCTCGGCCATCATGATCATCATTCGGCGGCGGCCCTGTTTTCCCTTCCTGTCACCGCTCGGCCTGCCCAACGAGATTGCCAGCCTGGTTCAAGGAAATCTTCGAGAGCGCATCGCCTTTCCTGCTGGCGGTGAAACATTCCTGCTGCTGAATCGTCGCGGGCATGTTCATTGAACTCTTGCGGCGATGCCTTGTTCTGGCGGCGATCCTGACGCCCATGGAGCAATCAGCTACGGTGTCTGATCCGGTCCACCTTCGGTCTCATCATTGTGGTCAAATCTGGCCGCTGGGGATGATCACGGCCGCCCTCGGGTGAACCTGTTTTTTGCGGCTGCACCGTGGCAACCTGCGGGTGGAGACAAATCATCCACCGCAGTTTGATTCTGGTTCGTTCTGCACGGTTTTTGCTGCAACCTGATGGTCATACCTACGTCCGCTGCGATCACAGCTGTGGGCCGGTCGATGGGTATTTGGAGAATAAAGCATACATAGAGATGAATCTTCTTTGGTCCTGGGCTCCATGGGCCTTGGCATGGCCGACAAGCCTTGTGCGTGCAGGCCATACGGTGCGCGGCTATGATCCAGATCCCGCGCGGGTCGCATTGTTCTGCGGCGGGTGGAAGCGCCCTCGCTCAGGATGACACGCCAAAGCAGACCGCCCTTGTCAGCGCAAGTTTCTGAATGGGACAGAGCAGCGACGGTCCTTCGTTCGCGGCGCAAGGGAATGCAGCCGGGTTGCGCAGCGGCGGTGTGATCGCGTTCCTGCGCGACAGCTTTCACCCGCTTTGCAAAAAGATGGGAGACCGAGGCGACAGCGCAAGGACTGCTCTATCCTCGACGCACCGATTTCCGGCGGAGCGATCAAGGCGGCAGAGGGTCGCCTGTCGGTGTATCATCGCCTCCGGCAGCGCACAGAAGGCCTTTGAGCAGCCGACGCCCTGCTGGATGCCATGGCCGAAACGGTTACAGTCTGGGCGATACCACGCCGGTCCCGGCTTCGGCATCGAAGGACGGTGAACACTTCTCTGGCGGGGGTCCACATTGCTGCCTGGCCGAGAGGCGCTGGCCTTTGGGCCGTCTCAGGGGCTGGGACCCCGCGAGGTGGTTAAGGTGTTTTCCAGTCTCGGCGGTTTACTCTCGTGGATGTTCGAGAACCGCGCGCCCCATTGGTCGATGGTTGATTATCGCCCGCGCTCCAAGGTGGATTCTGGTTGAAAGGATCGGCAGTCGTCCGGTGATTTGCCGCCTCGGCCGGACATGCCCCGCGCCCATCAGTGCCAATGCGCTTGGCGCGTTCCGTGCCGCTCAAGGCGGGTTTCTGGGCGACGAGGATACGCTGCAATCGCCAATATTTTTGCAAACGCCAAGGCGTGTCACTGCCGGGAGACGCCTGATGCGCTGCCGGAATGTATCGGACGATTGTCACAGGCTCCAGCGATCTTGCCAACTACGCTTCGGCGCAAAGCGGGGATGGGACAGTGCATACAGCGGCGAGCCAAATTGGTCCGGCGGAGGCTGACGTGCAGGCGCGGGTCGTTGCGCCTCAATCACGCTCGATCGACCCGGCGCGAGGCGTGGCGCCAGTCCGCTCGCCGCGCTTGAATGGCTGTGCCGTGCGCAGGGATGCGAGCAGATTCTTCTTCACAATACTGCTCGACCTTCGACAGCACGCACAGGGCAATATCGGGCCAGTCGCAGACGCACTGGCCGAGGCGCTGGATGCCCACAAGGTCATGGTTTTGCCCCGCTTTCCGTGCTGGACGGTCCGTTTTTATCAAAGGGTAATCTTTTTGTCAAAGACTGCTGCTCAATGAGAGCGGTATGAGACCACTCCGCTTGACGCCGATGACCATGCGACCTTCGCCGCCTGATGGCCGGCAAAGCGCCCATCTCGGTGGGCCATTGTCCCTGCCGAGCCGTTTTCAGCGGGCGCAGGCAATCGCAGCACGGCCTTGAGGCCGAACATGCCTCTGTCACCGGGCATGATCGTGGTCGATGCCCCCTGCGCGATGCTGATCTGATGCAGAATCGGCCCTTGCTGGCAAGGGGTGCCAGCCTGGTCACGGGAGGCTCCGGCGTGGCTACTGGGGCTGCCTGCATTTCGGGTAAGCCCGCCTCAGCGTGCCAGGTGGCAGCCGCAAAAGCGGGAAGGCCGCGGATCCTGTCAGGGTTTCCTGCTCAACCGCGACGCCGCAGCCAAGATCGCCCATCACATTGCCCATCACCCCAGCTCCGTATCGAGCCCTGCGGAGGTCATGAGCGCACGCAAACGCCAGACGCTGTGGCACAGGGCTGGCAGAAACAGACGGCCTGTCCATCGCGTACAGCTCAGCTGACCCTCAGGCGTGGCGAGGTGCAGGCCAGAATTCGGCACCGACATCGCCGCCCACGCGCTTGAGACCTTTTTTGGCGAAATCGCAAGGCGCTCGTTCAGCGCGGTGGTGACCCGTATCCTCACCGCAGGCGGCGAGACTTCGGGTGCTTGGTGGTCGAAGCGCTCGATATCCGCCGCTAGAGATCGGACGAGATCGACCCCGGCGTGGCTGCGTTGCGGGCGCGACACGCTGGTGAATCGCCCTGAAATCCGGCAACTTGCAAGCATGGAAATATAATAGAAAAAGCCGCAGACAGCTGGGACAGGGATTGATGCGCGATACCCTGTGCGCGACAGAATCTGCCTGCTGGCCAGTCGATGTTTTCGAACGTGGCCTGACAGGCGGGAGTACGGGCCAATATCTCGCGCGCCACGGAGGATGGCGGATTGCTGGTGTCGCTACGGGCACCAGTTCGGGCGTCCTTGACCCCGGAACGCTGTCGCATTTCGACGCAGACGGGAGGGCTGATCGGTGGCGATTGCGCCACCAAGGAAATGCCACTGCACTCAGGCGTTTATGACAACGCGCAGCACGGCGGGTGCAGTTGTCCATCTGCAACGCTTGGGCCACTTCGGTCGCCCTGTCCATGTTCCCGATACAGACCCTGAAATGAATTTCCTGCTCGCCTCACCCCCCTACGGCATCATGAAGCTCGGCGCGTCAATTGCTGCTTTCTCTGCCGGCGAATCCTGCAGGGCGAAGCTGTTCGTGGCCTTGCCGGTAAGCGCAGCGCGGTGATGCTGGCCAATTTCACGGTCCGGTTGTTGCGGGCAAGGACGTCGAGGCTGCTAAAACGCGGTGGAAGAAGCTGGAAAGAAACAGCACGGTTTGGGATGATTCTGCGCGGCATGAACGCGGCGCGGCGCTGACGGATGATCGGTGCGCGCACTGGTGCGAAATTCGATATCGAGTGGGATGCATGATGAAATTTTCTGCAATCTGGGCGCTTTTTGTTCACCGAGCTGGCGTTGGCCCGAAGCCTTCACGGTGGCGGCGAAGAACGGCAGGATTTGACCGCAGTTTGAATGCCACTTCCCCTATGACAATCTCCACCGGCTGACATGAAAGCCGCCTTTGACCCGAACCGGCCTTCGCATGTTGGGCTGAATCCTTTGGCCGTGGTGACCGCCGCCGGCAAAGGTGATTTCGCTTGCAGCCTGCGGACCGTGTGAATCGAGGCACGCCACGAGATGCGCGCGCGGTGGACTATGCCGCCGCAGCAGGCGTCGGAAGCGTGCATGTGAATGGCGGGCCGCACCGATGGTGGACCCTGCCGCAGAGGCGTGTTTTCCCGTGCAGACCTGATCCATGCCTCGCGATCTGGGCGGCGGCCCCGGCATCGGTGGGTCTTGAACGAAGCCGATCAAACACCCGTGATGTGGCAGGTTACCATCTGTCCCAACCACCGCCCCATGGCGGAGCGGATGTGGATGATCTGGGGCGCCCCGAGCTGAAATCCATGTTTCGACTGCTACCGCCCACATGCAGATCATGCAGGGTGACCATGACGGCGGTCTCTGGACACTGATGCCCGAAATCGGTCATATCCAGATGCGGCGGTCCCGACCGGGGCGAGCCGGACCGGGGCGAGTCGATTATACATGGCTACTGGACAGATTTCGTCGCTTGGATATCAGGGCCATATCGGCGCAGAGTATCGACCCAGAGCTGGCACAGAGCCGGTTTAGACTGATGGCGCAGATAAGGTCTCCTGAGGGGACGTTTTGATCCGGCGCATTATCCCGCCGGTAGCCTCTGGCGTGACCAATGTCGTCCAATAGGAGCACCCAGGCGATCACATCATCATTGAAATCGTAAGTTCAGGGTGATGAAGGCCTGCGGATGGGCCGTTGCCGAGTGTTGATCATCGCGCCGGGCACCTCGTTTAGCATGAAGGAAAAATCCTCACGCCGAGCACCGGAGGCAATGTCCAGGCGACATTCGCCTCCCCGCCCCTTCGATCGCTTGCGGCTGCGGCGAGATCGGTCCTCATGCGCGTGGTTTAACAGTGGACGGGGATACATGCGGATGGTACTCGCAGCGTGGCGGTCGCACCAAAGCCTGCAGGATACTGGGCACCAGGCGATGCAGTTGCGCCTCGATATGCTCCCGGACCTCCTCGCGCAAGGCGTGCGCAACGGTGCCTGTCATTTCAATCGCTTTGCGGGGATGACGTTAAAGGCATTGGCCTGCAATGGATCGTACAGAGCGACACCACCGCATGTCCATGGATCGAACCGTGCGCGAGACATTGTCTGGATCGGACTTGGATAAGGCATGCGGCGATTGGAATAGCTGTCATGGGTCGCAATCCGGCCGGCGCGTGTCCCCCGCGCCCTTCGTCGGTGATCTGATTTCCGTCCACCGACGCCCATGATCGGCCCCGTGGCGAATGGTGAGCTGTCCCAAGGCAGATTGGGGCGGTTTGTGCATCCCGTAACCTTATCACAGGGCCAGCGCGTCAAAAGGCCGTCGTCGATCAATCGCTTCGCCCCTGCCCGCTTCTCGCGGGTTGGGAAATCACGATCAACGGTGCGTCAAACGCACGGCTTTCGGGCCAGATGGCGCGGCAGCACCAAGCAGCATCGGCGTATGTCCCGTTCAATGGCCGCAGGCATGCATTTTACCTCAACCTTGGAACGCCCACGGCTTGCCGGTAGCTCGACAATTGGCAGCGCATCCATACGGGACGCGCAACGCCGATGTGCGAACCGAGGTGTTGGTCTGGCCGTGGATTCCACCGACACACCGGTTTGGTCCGATCCTTCGACCACTTTCGTCACACCTGCCGCGCGCAATGCATTGGCCACGGTCGCCGCAGTGCGGGGCAGATCATACACAACTCGGGGTTTCTGGTGCAGATCGCGACGGAACGCGTCAGGCTTTCAACGTGCTGCGCAACCAGTTTTCCGTGGCCATCGTCAGCTCCCTTTTCCTCATGCGGTAGCGGAAGTCGCATGCTGGCACTTGCGATGATGGTTTGGTGCGGGGTCAGTTCATCTGCGGTTATAGCGATGCAGAAGTCGCCATCGGCGGTTTACACGACAACAGATGCCCGTATCGCCCAAGCCATCTCTTGTACGCCTCCGAATAGCGCAGCGGGTGACGTTGAAAATCCCAGCTTTTCTTCCGTCGCTTTCCAGCGTTTCGTTTGCAGGGCGTCCTCCCGCGGGTCCAGTTCCGGCTGGATTGGCCGCGAAATCCGGTCAGATCGGGTGCCGCCCCAACGCTTCGGCCAACTGCTTGCCCTGTCGATGGCCCGAGCGCGAGCATGTCTCGCCAATGATGGCCTTCGGCTCGGTACGGTCATGGCGTCGGTGATCACATCCAGCACGTGCTTGAGGATCATCGCCTCGATCTTTGCGGCGCAGCAAGAATTGGAAATGGTTCGGTTGATAGTCCGATATGCGATGGGGTGTGGTTTGTTGTAAGTTGCGACTTGATAAGTGGCGAGTGGTCTCCTTTGCAGTGGTTCAGAGATATGTCAGGTCGCTTCTGCGATATCAGCCATGCCAGATAGACTGGGCTACGCGAACGAGTGTCGGTAACGGGGCAAGGCCAGAGCTGCGGCCTCGCTCACCCCGTCGCGGCACGGGCAAGCTCGCGGCCGAGTGCAGTCCCCAAGGCACGCCGAGACCGTACAGCCGATTCATGCCCAAGCCGTCCTGTCCCAGACGGTGGACACGCGAAGCGGTGAGTTCATGCCGATGTAGCCGGACCAGGACTGGTGTGTCGGGCTGTTTCCGAGGTCAGAAGAGAAGGCTTTCGCCAACTGCGTTGGCAGCCAATATGGCAACGAACGCGGTCCGGCCACGTTGAAATTGCCCATCACAGCTGCCGCTGTGATCAACCGGTTCGCGCGTCATAGCGGAAGAACCGCAGGTCACCAACGGGTAAATCGGAGATAGCTGACGGCACCGGTAGAATAAACCTTGCGCAGAGTCTGTCCGCCCCAGGGCTGGGTCGACATTTGCCAGCCTCACACAGGAATTAATGGAATTCGCCAGTGCTGGGGCCAAACCAGCCGTCAACTTCGCCCGTGTATGGCATTGGTGGCAGGATCAAGGCGCGGGCTTTGAGCGTACCGGAACTGTGCGGACTGACCCAATGCGCGCCCTCGCGGGCAAATAGCTGGTGACCGGTGAACTGTCCTCATGAATGGTGGCACCCAAACCCCTCGGCGGCTTTTGCCATGCCGCGCGCCAAGTGCCAGCAGGTTGATGTGGCCGCACGGTGGGATTGTACATGCCGCATATCCAGAAAGTCAGTGCCCAGCATGGTCACGGCTTTCCTCTGCCGACTTCAGCCTCGGCCGACAAAGCGAACCTCTGCAGACCTCCACTTTTGGTGACAGACCACCCGAAAGGGGGCTGTGGCGCGGCTAAGAGAACGCAGCCCGACTCTTCGTCCTACGGCCCTGCTATGTCGAATTCGCGCACACAGTCGAACAGGATATTGCGGAAGATTGCAACGATGAGCTGCACCATCCGCTGCCCGCAGCGCCATAAAGGTTCTTGACCCAATGTCGCTCTTTGCCCGAGGTGAGGATCGGAATCACCTGCCGCTTGTTGCGCCCACGATGCGCCCCATCCGACGCTTGCCTTCCAGCACGTGACATTCTCCGCGGGCCCGGCGAATCTCGATTGCCGCGGAACAGTCGGTGAACCCCTGCGCCAATCACGGGCGACGCTCCCGTCTCTCGCACTCTGTCGAACGCGGGCCGCAAGGGCGCGCGCCAGGAGCGGTAATCCGCCCAGAAAAGACGGCGGGAAATGTGGACTGCGGCTCATGCTGATTTCTCCATGATGGGGCGGTACAGATGTAACAGCTTCGCGCGCATCCAGAACCAGCGCAGTGCTTCTTCTCGGGGCCATGGTGAAGCCTGTGCCGGCCCGGCTGGTCAGACGCGGCATCCGCCAGCGCCAATGCGCCTTGGACATGGCTTTGTGTCCGAATGACGGTGAAGCGGCAGTTATCGTTTTGGCGTGCAGGTTCCACAGTCGGAAAACAGGGACACAGGCCCCGCTGTCATCCCGGGCCGCTCCGCGCGCCAACCCACCGCAGCAGATCAAGGCCGGTAAGATAGGTCAGCAGATTCAAGACGCCGCTCGGCGATGAAGGCTAGTGCCGAAGGCAGCAATGTTTCCACATCTCCTCCCGGAAGAACCAGTTTGAACCGCCCCAGCCGTGCCCAACGCCGGGCGGAAGGCCCGAATAAGCCCATAAGAAACCGAGCCGGAGCGTGAACATTCAGGTATATCGTTCGTTATCTTATATATCTCTGTTATGTTCCCGCGCACGAACAGCCCCCGCGGCCCTGATTCCGCATTGAGCAGTGCCACGAACGTAGTTTTGATGCAGCAGCTTGCCCCTGCACCCGGATGTTGAAGAAAACACACAATACGGGTCAGCATCGCGACAGGACCAAGAAGTTCCTGATCTCCGGGATAGAACGCAAAAAGCCGCTAATCTGTTACGTCAGGGGCCTTGTCGCGGTGGTTCGACCACCAAGCGTCCATGTCCGACCTTCAGTTGCAGCACCATAGCCTGCAGAGATAATGTTCTCGGACGAATGGATGGCGTTTCCGGCCTCCTCGCGACGCTCGTTGGTAACGTAGTTTGTGCCCGCTTGACCGTTACATTAGGCGACCACGGTGCCGCCGCGGCTGACGGACGTGGGGCCGGGCTTTTTGCACATGCGCCGATCAGCGACGCAGAATACCGGATGCCCGGCCCCAGGGGATACTTATGCGGTGACAGGAACGCGCAATCAATACGGTCGTCGGGCGGTCTGGCGCACTGGCGGGCAGCCGGACGGGAAATATAGGGGCCGCCGGGGCGGCCCAAATCAGCCACGCACCAGCCACCGTGCGCGTGCAATCAGCCGCGCGATTGCGCGCAGGTCGGTGGGCACTCCCGGTTCACAATTGGACGCTGCCGAAAAGCGGCTGATCTGAGGGGAGCGTCGAGTGATTGAAAAGTTCCTTTGCCTCCAGTGTTCTCCAGACAGATGCCGCCTTTGTGGCAAGTAAAGCGGTATCGGACCACTTGTGCGCACACTCTTCGCGCCAGATCAGATCATTGTGAGTGATGCTCGCGTAAGGGACGACAAAAACACCGTGCGCCGCTGTCAAATTTTGGAGCGACAGCGCCCGCACCATTTATCCCGCAGCCGCCTGGCACCTGAGCAGTAACACAGCACTGCGTGCCCCGTCTGGCGTGCAACGTCCTTGCGCACTGTCTCCGCGCAAGTTCGCGCAGTTGTGTGGACCCTGGCCGACCCGTAAAGGATGGTCTCGGTATGGGTATTTCTGTAAACCGGCAGGACATTGGTGGCGGATCGCGTCTTCGATCAAATCCGATAGAATCGGCCGAGGCCGACGTAATCGGCGTATAGAAATGGCGCGCGCCGAACGGCCCGGGCATGGTGCGCCTTCACCAAATTGATGGCCTCCGGCGGATGTGTCGAAACTGGAGTGAATTGTGGTTTCCTCAGCGCGTGATAATCGCCCGGCCGGTGTCCAGGACGGCCCGGTACGATGACAGCCAATTTTTGCGTATAGGGGTGTTGCGGGTTGGCAAGACTTTGCCAGTGGCAACCGCTCTCGACGATCTCGCCCTTTTTGCATGACGATGAATGCGGTCGCACAGCTGCCGCGGCCACACCAGGTCGAATGCGTGACAAACACAGCGACAGGTTCATCCGGTCGCGATGCAGATCGGGGCCAGCAGTTTGATCCACTGGCCTGAACACTCACGTCGAGGCGCCGAGACAGGCTCGTCTGCGACGATCAACTTGGGGGCTCCATCGCCCAGGGCGCGGGCGATTGCCGATGCGCTGGCGTTGGCACCCGAGATTCATGCGGAAAGCGTTCGCGGCGGCGGGCGACAGCTTCGACCAGCTCCGCAGTTGCGGCGCGCTCAACGGGCCTGATCGGGGTCTTCGCGTGGACAATCGGGCCTTGGGCGATTAATGTCGACCACCCTCTTGCGCGGGTTGAGCGGAAGGCCATCGGGTCCTGAAACACCATCTGGTATGCTTGCGCAATGCCGCGCAATTCAACGCGGTGTACAGGCCAGCAGGTCTTTTGGCCGTCCACAATCGACCGCACCTGCGTCCGCCTCCAGCAGACGGGTCCAGCCCTCCGCGACACAAGTCGTTTGCCAGAACCGGATTCACACTACAACGCCACAACGTCTCTCCCTGATGCAGCTCGAAGCTGAGGTTCTTTACGGCAACCACGGCCTTACGCGTGCCACTTGAGCCAGCCGCCGCGCGCCGCGAATGTCTTGCGCAGGCCGGTCCTTTGAGCAGATCGCAGACCGTTTCACCGGCTTGGGCGGTGGCGGCAGCAAGTCCAGGCACAGAGGCCAATAGCGCTTGGTAATAAGGGTGTTGCAAGGAGGTTGAGCACCTTGATTCGGCCGATCCCTGCTCGACACCTGCCCTGACGCAGGACGATCAGTTGATCGGCAATCTCGGCACGATCCCGTAAATCCATGGTAATGAACAGAACGCCTGCGCCGTCCCTTTCCTTGCAACTCGCGGATCAGTTTCGGATCTGCAATTGCGTCGTCACATCCAGCGCGGTCCGTAGGCTCTCCCGCGAGACCAGATCGCGGGGACAGGGCAAGCGCATGGCGAATCATCACGCGCTGGCGCTGGTCCACCGGAAAATCCTGGTGAGGATAGGGCCGTTATAGGCCGACGCCGGATCGGGAAATATGCACCCGATCGAGCATCTCTATGGCGTGTTTTGTACGCCTTCCTTGCGGTCCGCATCCATGTGCGGCGCAAAGCAACCTTCGTCAACTGCCACCGACCGTCTTTTTGGGCGGGTTCAGCGCAGTCATCGGCTCCTGGAAAATCATCGAAATGCGGTTGGCCCCGCACATCGCCCATCTCGCCTCGGATTTGGCAAGGATGTCCTCTACCCTCGAACACAATACCTCCACCTGCGACGCTGACATGCGGCTCCGCCAGCAGGCGCATGATGGCAGAACGGCCGACCGCGATTTCCCGACCGGAATTCACCGACCATACAGACGATTTCACCGTGGCCGGACGCTTGAAGGTTCAGACATCCGCGCAAGGGCCGGTCGACCCTTTGGGCAGTGAAATCCGAGAGGTCCTTGATCTCGAAGTATCGGGGAGTTCTCGGTCATGCTTTGCTTTTTGCCTCGGGTGCATGCTGCGTCCGTTCAGGTGGCTTCGCCCAACAGCGAGAAGGAAAGGACCGTCAGAACGATCGCGATACCGGGAAATGGCCGCGCAGTACCACGCAGTGGGCGCAAACACGGCCCGCTGCCCGATCATGTTGGCCCCCAGCTGCAAGGTTCGGGTCCCCACAGAAAAGGCCAGCGCGCTTTTTCCCAGCAAGAATCGCAGCGCCATGATGACAGAGGCGATAAGACGATGATGGCGGCAGTGCGTTTTGCAGGATTTTCACGGAAGATCAGCGACGTGTTCGGACGCCCAGATTGCGGGCAGCGTCTACAAACTCCGCATTGCGCAAGGCAATGAATTCAAGCCCGCACCTCCGCGCAGGCGCGGTCAGCTGACGAAATGCCGATGGCCAGCGTTGATCCACTCGATCTTGAGCCAGAATGGCCAACCAGCGGTCAAGCAGCAGAACAAAGTTCGCGGATCGTCTGGAAGGCCTCGGTGATGCGCCATCAACCAGGTCATCATCCAGCCGCCGAAGTATGCGGCCAGCGAGCGATCACAACACCGATCAGAATAGAGATAGCGTCGCGGCTACGGCCAACCACACGAGATGCGGTGCGCCCGTACAACAATTTGGCGACAGGATACTGCGGGCCCACTGATCCGTCCCAGCGGGTTTGGCCGCGGTCCATGAGGGTGGCTGTCGCGGCATCCCCTGCGCGCGCAGCGGAATCGCCCGGATCGCCAAGCCCGCAGTCAGTGCATCAGAACGACGAATGGAACAATCCCAAGGACCCAGTAAAGTGCGGGCGGCGTATTGCGGCGGTAGCGCCGCAGAACAATGAACAGAGGCGGGACGGCTCTGCCGGGCGCAAATCGGTATCAAGAGTGGTCATGCGAGTTCAATCGGCTGTCGGACGTGCGTATAAGCAGGTCTGTGAGAAAATTCACGAGGATCACGATGAATCGACAAAGAAGATTTTATGCCATCAAAAGTATTCATGTGCGCTGATGACGGACTGGTAGGCCAGTTGCCCCAGTCCGGGGAGGGTAAGATGGTCTCGACCACCACCGAGCGCCCAGCAGCGTGGAGGAACTGCAAGCCAAACAGGGTCCGCAGGTCAGCAGTGTATTTGCGCATGATGTTGAAGCACATCAGCCGAGTCTCGCCTGCGCCTTGCACGGGCCGTGCGACAAAATCCCTGATCCGCCCACTGCAGCACCGATACCGCCATCAGCTCAGGTAGAACGAAAAGGTAGATTGCAATTGAAGCGCCGCCGTTGATGACCAGATGGCGGGCAACGTCCCACCACATGATCCAGCCGGTGTAGAACCGGCAATCGTCTTGATCCGCGCCACCGGCAACCAGCCGAGCTGACGAGAACGCAAGCATCATCATCAACGACGGAAAAAGCTGGCGTGGCATAAGAAGATCAAGCCCGAGCCGTGGAATCAGGTTGTCGTCAGGGAATAGGCATGCGCCGCGCGGCCAATGGCGGCCCAGAAAGCGATACCAACCGAAAATGCAAGGCAGTGAGGTCGCCATTCAGAAGGCAATGTGTGCCCAGACGGTCCAGCAAAACCGTGGTGACCGGCTGCTTTCGTACACAAAGGATTGCCCCAGATCGAATGTCCGCCAGTTTTCGTCCATATAGGCGCCAAGCTGGACCCAGAACCGGCTGGTCCAACCCGTACTCCCGCCGCAACTCGCGCGATAAAGCGGCACTCCGCCCGCCCATGTCCACCGACAAGCGATGACGTATCGCCGGGGGCCAGCCTTTTCATTCCCAGAAAGGAGGTGCCCGACCATGATCAGGATAATAACCGGTATGCGCTGTACAGACCCGCCTTCAAGGCATAGATCACCATGGGGGGGATTTTCAGTTTTCATTCTACGTGGCCTTTCGGGATGTATTTGGGGGGGGGAGTTAGTCCAGAGACCAAACGGTGGGCAGGCATATCCGGCTTGCCCGCTCGCGGCTTACTCGTCGAGCCAGAAGGTCATACCAGCTGGAGGAGTGTTCGCAGCGCGGTGTGTTGTGGTGGTTTCATCAACTTTTTCGAGGTCACCGAAGATGAAGGGAATGCTCCGATTCGCAAAAGATGACGGGGATCCTCGTCCATCGCCGTGCGCTGGAAGTGGCATGAGTAAACATCTCAGTACACGCCCTTGGCGGGAT
>Ga0163217_1086965_pt1 | contig 15462 bp, 14 predicted proteins | sample SynspAceP_FD_185933 | JGI IMG/M metagenome (GOLD analysis project Ga0163217, IMG submission 185933) | Saline lake microbial communities from Ace Lake in Antarctica - Synechococcus sp. Ace-P (PacBio error correction) | ecosystem: Environmental > Aquatic > Non-marine Saline and Alkaline > Saline ...
GTGATCCTATTGTATGTTTTTATTACCGTTTTTGGGCGCGATTATCTAATCATTTAAACTCCTATTTGGAAATACATCGACCCTCATATTCGGACCAAGTTTAAATTCCACCACTATAATCGGCTTTAAAACTTGCAAAAAAGATGAAATGCACTGAACCTAAATTTTTTATGAAATCTTTTTAATTCCTTTTTTATGTAATGCATGTACGTTTTCTTTATTTTTTAAAAACATTCCTTTTTTGGTCCTTATTTAAAACCTTTATTTAAAAGCCTATTTATTTCTATTTTTTTTTTGTACTCTTCCAAACTTGATCCATTTTCTTTTTAACATCACTTTGTATTCCATGAGGTGGTTGTGCATAATTTGTCAAAATCCGCTTAACGTGGCCTCATTTTTTAACGTCCCTGTACCGTTGATACTTTTTTAAGCACAATGATCGATACCTGAATCTGTTTTAGTGTTCCACTCTTTTCTTTTCATCCATTTTTATTTCCCTCCTATTTGTTTTACTTTATTTTTTTAATTGATACACATTTATTTCCTATTCCTTTGTCCATGTTTTTTACCATTCAATTTAAATTGGCTAACCAAAGAGCAATTAAGTTCTCGTCACTTTTTTCTGTTTGGCACACTTCTTTTATTTTATTCAGCCCTTTTAACAAATTGACTTTCCAATACACAGCCAACACATGCATAATAAGAGTAAAGGACAGGGGTGAATTTATCTTGGACATACAATCGAACTATTTGGATGTTTGTAAAGGGACCTTGCGATTCTTTTTGTTATTTTGATACACAGTTTAACAAGTGAAACCATGTTAACTATCGGCGGAACCTTTTTATATCTACAAGTGTCCTTTATTTTTATTATTAGCAAGGAATTTCAATAATGCTATGGTCGATGAACGGGCAATCACACTCAAACAGACTAATTGATCTTTATCAGCCAACCTTAACTTTTAAAAAAGTTGAAATCGTATTTTATTACCTGCTGTTGTGCATTTACCTAGTTCCAGCATGGATTCGCGGTCCATTTATTGGAAAAGAAGCACTATCCTCTTATTATTTATTTGGCCGTGGTGGATTTGGCGGTTTTTTCATTTCGATTATGATTCAGCTTATTTTCTTTTTAACCTTTGTGCCTTTTATTTTTTGCAAAAAAAAATCATCTCTAATGTTAGATTATGAAGTTTCTCAATTAATTTTGAGCTTTTGAGTTGGCTAGCGATATTTTGGGACTGCCACCGTTTTATACCGGTTATTTTCCTTTCGATACTTGTTTGCCATCGCCTTTAGGTATTTGGTTTTTCTTTATTTCCAAGAAGACAAAAAGGCTCCTGAATTTTGATGAAAATTAAGTGCCTATTGAAGTTTCCTTACTTTTATTACTGGTTCATTATTTTGAGTATGAAGCGCCTTTTTTACTCTTTTGATACGTCATGGAGAGGTCAAAATCCTTGTAATTCTTTTATCCTTTATTGCTGTTTCATTTAGGGCTCACTTCTTGCTACAGTTAAGATGGAATTATTTTTAGAGTTTGCGGCGTTTAGGCCTCAATCGTACACGTCATTCATTGTTCAAATGTTTTACTTTTGGATTATCTTATTCCTATACTGATAAGAACAGAATACTTTCTAATTGTTTGATTAGCTATTTGCTTAGTTGGTTGGGAGTAGGGTATTATCACTAGACAAATTATGTAAATCGCAAACGGTAAAAAAAGACATAATTTCAGCATCTATTTGTCGTGAATAATAACCTTTTTACTTTTTTAATAGAAAGATAAACCTATTCGAACGTTTACTTACTAAAGAAAGCTGTTATATACTATTTGAGTAAGTTACCTATAAGGAGGAATTATCCACATGGAAAACCCCATTCATAGTTATTAAAAGAGCGTCGTTCCATTTTACGCTCTAGGAAAACAAATGTACCCTTATCTTAATGAGCAAATTACAGATTAGTACATAAGGCTATTAAGGAAAGTTCCAACTTCATTTAATTCATCAAACATCACCGTGCCGGTGTAATTGGGTTTTGGGAGATTCATGATACATTATGGGATCTAACAGAAGCAAAAGCTTTAAAAGTTTTATTCCTGAAGGACAAGATTTTGCTCCGCACTGTTGGAAAATTCAATTCTTTCCGTGCTGGTTTATGCAACAATCTTATTCTTTGAAGATATGAGTATTGTCAAAAACCCATACAAGAGACAATTTGGCACTATAACAGCAGATAATTTCCCAGTAATGGTCAGAACGAAGCTTCTGAATTGCACAACACTCAGTAATGGTACGGGCATTAGCTACTGAAAATGTTGGTGCTAGCTTACAACCATTACAATCCACTAATTTGATAAACGTTGTTCTTCAGAATGGAACTTATCTTCTGACCTGGAAGTTGCGTGCACAAATGCCCTTTGGCTCAATTGAAGCACGCCCGCTCAAGATAAAGTAATATGGATGATGATGAAGCGAGTTCTTCGTTTTAATTAATTTCAAAAAGGACAAGAGGCTGGTGCAAAATATGTACCAGCCCCTCTTTTCCACATACTCAGAATTTCTCCATCTAGAATTTGCCTTCAAAAAGCAAAACCGAACTCACCTACCTTCACGATAATGCTCGGTGGTTCGTGACCCGAGCTTATCGCGGAAGTGATTCGGGTCTAAACTGCTTTAATTGTGCCACTCTTTTATTTGTATAGTCCTTTTGTACTTTTTTCCACATAATCAGGTAAGTTTAACATCAATTTTTTACTTCACAATAACGTACTTGTCTGACTAATTTATGGCGCCTTATAATCAAGACATGACCAAAGGATAATTAGGGATAGCGAATGCGTTTTGTAAACCTGAACCACTATTGCATTTGATGTATTATGATGAGCTTCTTTCATATCTTTCAACATCAGTATTATAAGAATTATAGGTCTTCATACACACAACTAAACATCAAACGTTACAATTCATCCAAAACAAGTTCGACTTACAGAATGGATTGAAACTCATAGCGTTTCATTACTTTCTTTCAATGATATATTATGTTCCTGTGACAATAGCTGAGTTCACTCCTTCTCCTCCTAAGCTGCTGAGTCTTGTTTATTATTTTATATATTTTCTTCTAGTCATTCAATCCTCATATTTTAAGTACCTCTCGTCAATTTTATTTATTCATTTCTTCATAACACAATTACTGGTTGAACAGCCAAAGGGACACTCCAATCTATCCTTCAAGGTTCCGCGATATTTACTCTACTCAAAAATCAGCTGCGTACTTAGAATAAAAATTTTTAATTTTGTGTGGGATTATATCAGATCTATTACTTTCCTTACCTCAACCATCGCTCATCTCATCTTTTATAAAAGACTTTTTTTATCCACAAAATATATAATTCTAATCATACTTTTCGACATACTTCTTTTTTATCTGCCATCTCTTCACCGTCAATCTTATCTGTAACGATAACGAGTGTTCGGTAATTAAAGTAGAAATCCTCAAAAAGATTGCCGTTCCCTGCGACTCTAAGCAGCACGTGCAATCTTTTTTTCTCGGTTAGATCATTAGGGTCTGTGAATAGCTATTTTACCTCCCTACTTTTTCAATTCATCAGATTTTTAAGGAATAATGTTTTTTCTCTCTAGCTTAATTTCATATCTAAGTTAGTCCTTTTTCTTTGAAAGCTCAAGAGCTAATCTGAAGTTTTAAAGATAAATTTAGGATCGTTGATGGTGTTTCAAAAATTTCTTCAGATTTAGCAAATCGCGAATATTTAACGGTATTGCGATGAATAAATAAAATAGTTTAGCCAGTGAGAGGTGATATCACAATTCGAGATTCAAATTACTTCATGTTTTTCTTAATTTCTTTATCATTTAACTGATTGAAAAGCCTAGTTTTTTTTAAAGTAGTGGTAATAAAATGTTCTACTTGTGCTAAAGGAGTAATGCTCAATTAATTATTTAAATCTTTAGTTTGAATGATAATCGACGATTCCAAGAGAATTGCTTTGTAACACATTTTAACAAGTTTCTCTTGCTTCTTGTAAGTAAAATATAGATGAGGTTAATTCTGCTACATCAATTCCAATTGAAAAGGTGAAGTTGATTGCATTCTATCTTTAAAACCTGCTGATGTAATGAGGCAAGTTTATCTTTAAATTTGGTTCAGCTTTTTGCAACAGTTATTCATAATACTAGTAATCTTTTAATTGGAAACATAACGCATTTCTCAAATCTTAAGAAAATTGCCTTTCTACCCAATTCATATTGTCAAATGTACCCGATCTATTTCAAGGCATTATCCAATTATTATTCACGACTCTTGATTCTCAAAATTGAACGTAAATGATAGTATAGGATAGATGAATCACTAACCATAATCTTTTCCATAATCTATCACCACCATGAATAACAGGTTTTACTTATTTTGATTGGGTTTTCTTTGCATTAATTGAGAGAAAAAAAGTTTCCTCTTTAATTGTAACTACTTTCGGTTATTTCCGAATTTTATTAAATGGTAGTAAAAGAACTGTAATTTGTGTTTTGTTCAATATGGCGAATTGAGAAAAAGGAATAGAGGGAATCCTGATCCGCTTAAAAAATGTAACATATATAATAAGAAAATAACGCAATTGATGTTTAATTGGAAACATGTACCACCGAAACAAGTAATCTTATTCTCAATCATCTATTTCAAAAAGAAACAGATTCTTTAATCCTTATTTAGAAATTTTTTTAAGATATGGAAATTAATTGTTTGTTGATGATTAATTTTCAAAACGATAGATCTTGGTTTGGAAAACTGTTTTGATTCTGCAATATCTCTGTAAATGGATTAACCAACATAACATGGACCCGTTTAAATAGTCCTAAAATGATGGATAAAGTCTTTTTAAATCAGCTCCTTTAATTCATCAAAGTTTATAAAATTTCTTCTGAAGTCCTAATGCATAATAATAATTTGTCGTTGCTGGTCCAAATATATGAACGCATTTGAATGAGAAATGGTCCTAAAAGTTAAGGGTAACATGGAATTTGTAATAAAGGGAAGTTTAGGCTACTCACGCAAAGGTTTATCACTCTTCGTCTAATCCGTTAATAAAACCTCCCCTAACTTATTCCTCCCAGCTCACTGTAATTCGATAAAGCGAATTGAATGAAGTCGCATAAATTTTCGGGATTATCTTGAAAGCGCATAGCTGTTGTTAATAAGACGTTTTTTTAGGTAAATATATAAGGCAACGTTCTGGGTGTTGCGGTAATTTTTTAGATTGCCTCTAACTTCTTTAGATATAATCAGCTTGCTTATTTAAACCTGAAAATATCGGAAACGTGTGGTATTTCAGTATTGCCTTTTTGAGAGTGTCATTTTGATTGCCTTTCATACTTTTTATACGGTTGATTAATTGAGATAAACTTCTAAGCTTCAGTCACTTTTTCGGGGGTGTTTGTGCTAAAACTAATGCATGTTTTAGTTTTGTTTTAAATAAATGATAGATAGGCATTTAATGTACTATACACTAGTAATTAAAGAATTCAAATTAACTAAAAAAAAATCTTTAATCATCAAGTTGTATTAAGCTGCAATGAAATTTTAATAATAAAAAGAAATGATATTTGAGCAATAAAAAAGGCCAACCATTTAACGTTTTTGGCCTTTTTTTGGAATCTTTAGATTGATAGTTGCTTAAAGGTTTCACAACAGCATCTTCAATAACTAAACATTGGAAAATCAATTGTTCAGAGGCGTTTTATTAATGACAACACCCGTTTCCCTTAAAATAGTGAAACTCAAATTTTTTTTAGCCGTGATTGAAAGTTAAAGAACGTGCCCTGCAAATGATGAAGTAAGTCAGAACTAGCAATGGAGTTTCTTTTGCTCTTCCTAATTTCTGGCTTAATTTTTCTCCAAATAAAAAACTCATCTGCTCGATAATGCATTATCCAATAGGAAACAACCTTGGAATCAATATTAGTTCATCTCTTTGGATTTACTTTTGCTTGATCCTCCGCCACATTCATAGCAGTGAAATATGAAGATTGTACGCATGGTATTCAACGACAGTTTACTTCCAGCCAGTTTGATGCAATGACGATCAACGTTTTGAGTGATGATCCGGACATCTTTTCGGTTTACTTTCTAAGCTCTGGCAAATAAAGAATGAGCGTAGCATTCGTTGCCAGATTTTATTCGTTTCTTTCTATTATTATCTGATTAAAATAAATTTTTCAGGAGAATTTAATAAATAGCGTTACTCATCCTCTCCTAGCTTCAACTTTTGCTCTCTATTTAGTATATGCACCATTATCTTGACCGAATAAATCTAAGAGTCCCACTTTCAGTCGATACTCCAGCCCCTCCAAAGAAAAGCGATTATGCTTGCTCATAATAAATTGTTGTACATGTGTCAATCGGAATTGGCATATCTAATGCTCCTTTGTTTATTTAATATCGTTAAGGCACTACTATACATATAGTCGAGAAAAATTTATTAAGATGGCTACTCTTATTTTCTAATAAAAAGTAACAGTCATAGACAATAAATTTTAATACTATTTCCTTATTTTCACGGCAGAATAACGAGTCTACCATCTTTTTAACAATCGTAATTACTAACAAGAGTTAGGATATTAATCTTCTGGAGAACCAGGAGAAATCTGAGAGCAAAATGGATTCAATTTTTAATGTTTCACAAATCAGGAATTCATTTCTCTTCAAGGAACAATCCGATAAATTTAGGGTTAGTACATCAGAAGGGTGTAAGGAAAAAATTTTTACGTTACGGTTTGGTAAAGGATCAGTAAAAAACAATATCAGAAGATTCGTTAAAAAGATCTCTGATAGATTCAACGATCCAAATTCTTGAACATGTTGTCCGTATTTGAGCCGTAATGACCATAAAGAATTGTGGTGCTTGCCCAGAATACAGCGTTTCGATGTTCATAAAAGATTGCACCTAACACATCTTCTTCTTTATAAAGTTAATGTTTTAATAAAATTGTTATCTTTCCGCGTACAAACTGGATAATCGAACAGCTGTATCCCTCAATATTTTGCCAAACGGAACTATCAGCAGTTTGAGATCAATAATATTTCTGTTGCGCGTTTTTTCAAATATATTTTTCTTCAGCATTTTTTTCCGTATCGGTTTTTGTTAGTAGAAGTGGTTCTTACTGGGAACTTCATTATCTTTAGCAGTTGTTTGAATCAGAGCACTTTCTGGAACTTTTAACGTCTTTGGTTGACGTCAAGTATTGTAATAATTAAACGATTGCACTAAATAGTCGACTGATAAAAATCGCTAACCAATATTTTTTTTCATGTAATATTCCCATCTTCTTTTTTCGGCGTTATCTTTTGACAACGTTCTTTATGAATTGATAGTAATAACTTATGTTTAGACAAAGATCACAAAATATATACTCTGTCGCAAAGGGAGATGATAGAATGAAAAAAGTTTTGAAGTTGGCATGTTCCCCTTGTCCACTCTACTGTTACTATCGCCAATATTTTGGCCGCAACTGCTATGGCAGAAAACATAATACAGATGACGTAGGTAGGTGTCCGCTCCTAGGTTAACCCCTGGATTTCAGTATGCCTTGTATAGCTCTTCAAAAAGCTGAACTAGTTGAAACACTTCAGGAGAACGGACAATTGCACTGTATTATTGCACCAACTAATTCCGCATTCGAAAAAACTGTTAACAGAATTCAGATATTACAGCAACGAATTACTAGCACACCTGATTTAGCAAAAGTTCTTCACAATATCATGTTGTTTCCTGGAATAAGTTATGCTGCTGATTTAAGACAGATGAATGACGCTGCATACAAGTAAATGGTGAAAGAGTTAATGTTTGATCTTTCAGGAGATCCAATGGTTAAACAAAATCTATGATTCCTAACATACGATATTGAAGCAACAACGGATGTTAAGTCGCATGGGTTATTGATACTGTTTGTTTCCTTCAAGACTCATGTTACAAGAAAGGTTGAAATATGGAAGAAACAAAGTGGCAAAAACAGGCTCTTGAAAGTAAGTACATGCCGCTTCTTTTGTAGCTATGTTGGTTACAGCTAGTGCACTTGTTTTATGGTTATTGCAAAAAGAAAAACAGCTAACGAAAAAGGCTAAACTTGAAATCAAAATAAATAGGATCTTAATAACAAAACCCTTTGAAGAGACTATCTTTATTTTCTCAAAGGGTTTTTGTTTAAAAAAGAATGCCGGTTACTGCGCGACTGGCAGTACGTGCAATCTTTATTTACATGAGGATTTCAGAAGAACAAAAGACTTTACAAAAAAGTTACATGACCATTGGTCATATCAACATTTTGTAAAAGTCTTACGCGATATTATAACATGGAGATCGTGGAGAGTTCGAACTCGCGTCCAATTAATGTCGGCACCGTAGATACTACGCTATAGTTGTATGTTTAGTTTAAGGTTCCGCTGGGTATTCAGCACACAATGCCGGCATATCCGTTTTGCTAGTCGATGATCTTCTCTAAAATTGCAGAGACGGAAAGCTTTTAGCGTATCCCACTAATATAAGACCGTTGCCTCGAGCACATGGGCGAGCCGAGAGGAAATCTACAACTAAAGCTGTTATTACGCAGCTAAAGCGTAAGCTAGTTTTATTAGTTTTTTTATCAGTTTGTTTTAACTAGTAAAACGTATTTGTAACTAGACGTAACCTACGAAGCGCACCAAGTCGACTATAGCCTGGTCGAATCCCGGTAATCGCCGACCGAATGGGAAGTGTATACAGAAGTTGTAAGTTACCTCTTAAAATTCCATTACCGTTGTTAACTCTCTTAAAATTAAAGTAAATAGACAATACAGTTAACAAAGTGGAAATGAAAGATGTTAGGGAAGGATTATACCCTAACAAGAAACCATCGCTTAAATGAGATAGATCAATACAATACATGACACCTCCGTATCTTAAAAGAATTCGGAGGGTTTTTATCAATATACAGTTAGTTAATTATTTAATCAAGCCTGCGACTTCATCTTTTAACGAAACTAAAGAACATCATCCCTACCAATAGTAGTACAGCAGATAACGTAAAGCCTAAATTGGTGATTCCGGAACTGGTCTGTAATCCACGTGTTAAAAAGGGCTATAATCGTAACTAGACATTCCGAAAAAGTAATCCTTAGAGCAGTAGATAGAGAGCCTTTTGGTGCGTTTTTAGACAACAAATGCTACTAGAATAGGGTCAAGGGCTAATTCTGCCAGTTAAGCAGCCGGTAAGCGATTAAAGCAACGATCAACAATATGTATCGATCACTGTTACGTAAAGCAATAGAAGAAAATAAGAAATTCATTGCGAATAGGAAACTAGATGTAAACAAATATTTTTTGTAACGATTAACTTTATCAGATAACGAGCAAATATTATGGCTTCCAGGAATAGAATTCCAAAGGAACCTAGGGAAGAAATGAAACCGACGCTTGTTCCTTCAAAACGACGTTCCACTCTGTAAAGAATTGTGGGCAGCCCATGTGAGTACGACAAAGAATCCGTAAGTGAACAAAAACATAAGATAAAGTAAAGTAGTAGCGATTCTTTAAAAATAGAAGTGAGCGATGCTTTTTTAACCACTTCAGCAGGTTTTATATCATTTTTCAGTAGATGCCATTTTGGTCTTCTGGACGAACACTTTTCCTTTAGCAGAAAAAAGAATAACACCTAATACATAACGTACGTAGGAATTTGCCATTAATTTTAAAGGGTAAGTGTCCAAGTGTTCTCCGTTTTTCTAAAAGCTAATTTACTAAGAAAGTAAACTACCTGCAGAAGTTCCCAAGGCCATTCACTATTTATAATGGCATTTCTAGTGTTTAGATTCTTTGTTGGAATTGGCTTCAGTTGATAAGCGTATTGCCGGACCGTATATGCCCCCCTTTCCTTTTGGGCCCCCCCTTTGCCCCCCCCCCTTTTGGGTAAGAGCCCTAAATATATGAACATACAACCTGAAAAGAATCGCTAAGAGTTGTGATTCCCATGTATAACAAAACAATTGAAATAACATTTTTCTTCTAATACTTGTCACCTTTATCTACTCAAAGGAACTTTGGTGTGACTGGCGTAGTTAAAAAAAGAACTGCTGACTAATCCTAATTGTGCATTTTTAAGCTCAATTCTTTACGTTCGATTTGTGGCATTAGTAGGATTAATAATCGGTTCTATTGCTACATTAATACCCATCCGAAGAAAACAAGGTAATGTTTTCCACAGCCACTATTTTTTCTGATCGTAAGTTGCCCGATTGAACTCTCTGAGATTTGCTTTATTCTTTGACTCATTTTTCATTCCTCCATATGTTATGAATTGCCTAAAATGAAATTAACGCGTGCATCTATATAAAAAATTTTGATTAAAGTAATCAATAAAAACAGTTGGTCACTGTAGCTAAGGCATTTCGAGAGTGGCTTAGCTGAAATTTATAAATATTGATGAGGGTACATAAAAAAGTCAATGCGTTACTGCTTTTAAAAGAAAAGAATTTCTATAATGGACAGCTATCGAGATTCATTCCAAGCATAGTAGCCTACGTGAACTTCTCCGCGGGAAATGACTCCCATGCGCATTCTGCAAACATAACGTATCCGCAACGCAGGAGAAGAACTATTCTTTGAAAGACGCGCTTTTTTCAAGTTCGGCTTGTGCATCAAATGATAACTCTTTCATTCTATACTTTTAACATCTCTAACTCCGTTGTTTTTCTACTGCTTTCTGTCTTAAATTTTAGACTCATGGTTAAGTATTTTTGAATAGATTAGCCTTACTGTCTTGCGCGGCCCTATCTGCATAAGTTGCTGTGCGTCGTCCTGTTCCCATAAAGACAGATCATCCTTTTTCCAACTAGAATCGACTCTTTGTTAAAACACTATTTCTCCCTTTCTTTTTAAAGGCACCCGCTTTCAATTTTAAGTCATCCTTTATACATCTTTATTGTAAGTGCTATGCTATTGATTACATTGTTACAAATAAGCTAAAAATTAATAGGCTATTTTGTTCTATTCAACAATTTTTCATCTTCGTTGTTTCATGAATCCTTATAGGACAAGAGTAGCTGGCAACTAAAAAGTGCTAAGCCTCCCTGTTTAAAGTTGTATTTGAGATAAAGAATATGTAACGAATAATCAAAAAGGGTACAAAAAAAATGAAGGATTCAATTATGAACTCCTCAATAAAACTAATCTTTTTATAACTTAACTGCTCACTACCTATGTGCGAATACTCTACTTTTTAGGTACCAAAAGTAATGACGTAAAGTACTTAACCTACCCTCTTTTAATGAAGAAAAGATAGTTACAACCAGATTAAAAACTAGCTCTTTTTATTCGTTTCGCTTAAATAATGATATAAAGTATCAAAAGTTGATTTCAAGCCTCAATAATCCAAACCGTGAGTATTTCAGAAGTTAACATACCGTGGCTTTCTCCTTTAAAAGGACAGGAGTTGCCATTTACCATTGAAATGCCGTAATCTAACATGTCTGTCGATGTCAATTTGAGTCCATCCCCAAGATGCATTACGGTTGGCAAGATTTTTCATAAAGATGCCAGGGATTTTTTTCATTAATTCTGTAATGCTGTAGCCCTTAGAACTTTTTCTTGTAGGAAGTGGTATCTATGCATAGAGGTGTATTGCGGTAATAGGAAAGTTCTGTGGCCTTTTTAGAAATAAGCATCTTCTTCTTTATTATGTGACTCAAAATTAATGCCATCAGTATTTTTTCTTCAGGTCAAATGTAAGAGAGAGGGTGCGTCTGAATGAATAATTGAATAGCTTTTTGTTTTAACTAGACGGCTGCACGAGTTGCTCGTATTTTATAGATGTATAAAAGGATAGAGCAAAATAACGTTCTCTGCAGTCGCTTGTTTTATAACAATGGTAGTGTATGCATGTGGAAATGCTGCTACGATGAACTTCTTTTCCTTGTACACAATGTATGTCAGTAAGCGAAATAAAGAAGTCTATCGTTTGTTGACTTCAAATAATTGACGATTTCAGTGGACTACGGCCTGTCGCGAATAAATGGGAATATGGCATTAAGTTGCATTTGTTTCTAACCCCGCTTTTACTACTTCAGTTTACTCTGATTGCCATTGTTTTAATAAATAACGTAACCAGTCTAAATCAAAAAAATGAAATGATTTGGGTTTCAAGCTTTTTAATCTCCTTTAAAATCAGTTTAATCTTTTCTAAACTTTTAAAATGATCTTAATCTGATTGTAGCTTTTTACTGATGAAAGTCCATCATAAGTAACATTACTTTTGACACACGCGCTGTTGTCAATTTAAGATAATGGGTGAGGGATGCTATTTAGTTCTGGTAACTAATCCACTTAAGATAGTAGACGTGATCGTGTTTGCCGCTAAACTAAACCGTATCACATCAGTATCTGATGACGTTGTTTTTATTGAGTTTACTATTAATCCTTTTCGATTCGCGTCCAGAAAATTCAAGGTATTTTTCAGCATGATGATAAGGGATCCGTGCTTTTTTTGTTTTGCATTCATTCGCTCTAGGTACAAGTGCTTCTTGACCATAAATCGCCAACCGTAGGATAGCATAACATTCATTAATGCTCGCCATACTTTCATTCCACACCCAAGCTTTCAAGATGAGTCGCAAGAAAGACTTCTCTCAATTCAGGCATAGCGATGAAGTAGTCCAAATCGTCGGCCTCTTTATTCTCTTCTAAAATATCCGGCTGGTCTCATGTAAACGATTTAAGGTGCACGTATAAACAAGCAGCAAATTTAACATCTGCTAATACTTGGCCGGCTTCTTCGAACATCATGCTCTCTTTTTTCAGTTATGTTAATGTTCTACACCAACCTTTGGCATTCTTCTGTAATACAATTTAGAATAAGTTTTTCTCCGTGGTCGAACAAATAGAATGTACAATCTGTTTAAGCTTACAAAAAAATCTCGCTCCAGTAACATTAAACATTTTTCATGTCCTAGGCTATTCTTCTTCTAGTTGTACTCAAACACAATGAACGTAATGGAAAAGCCAATATCCAAGAGTTTTTTAGAAATTAATCCCACTTTTTAATTTTTTTGGAGAAGTTCTCCTTCATTGATAAAGCTGTTGAGGCAAAAGAGATTTTCAAATCGTTTTACTTGCTCGGCAAACGTTTCCGTATCTGTCTTTCTTCTTACTTTTTCCGTGCCATGTTCACGGTCTTAAGGTCCACTCTGTCTCGTAGAGCAAATATCGAGATTGCCATCTTCAACTAAGCGTGTTAACGGGATGTGAACTTTGAGCTGTGAGAGAACGCAGTTGCAATTCCAAAAGAATTGGAAAGCACCGTCTAGCCCTAGCTAAAGCCCGTTGTATGTTTGGTAAGTCTTGGAAAACCCCGACCATCAAATAACAATATTGTGCGTTCTTGCTGCTTTAATAGGGTCTTCGACCACGATTGTTTTCTTCACTATGATACAAACCGAATGCAATCAGGGTAATGGTTTTCCGCGACAGAGTGAACTAAATCAAGTTTCGGTCAAATTATATTAAGAAATAGCCTTTGTTTTCTTCGTATGTGTTTTCTCCTTTATATTCAATATAGTAACTTCAGATTTCAAAGTCGTCATTTTGAGTTTTTCCCAAAAAGTGGAAGAAGCTGCTCTGTCCAAAAAATACGAAGATAATACTAAGTGGGTTTTTCTTATTTTTTCTTTGTCTTTGTTTTGAAATAATGCCTTTACGAAGGAATCTCTCCCGAAGTTTATCCAATAGAGGCTTGCCGCTATATGGTTTTATCGCGACGGATTTTTTGAATGACATGAGTTCGAGACAAACTTCCATCGTTCATCGTTAGAGGAACACAGCCATGAACAATTGATTGGTCCATTATATTGCTCAGAATACATACTATTAGTTGTATAGATGCGGAATATAGAATATATTGCTTATTCTGACGTGCCGCGTCCGGTTTCGGCTTTTAAACGCATAAATTAATGTTTCTAGCGATACTTCTTTCTTTAGTTAACTGGTATGGAATTATTCTGGAATCGAATTGTTGGTAAAAATAAGCTATGTCGATTAACGGAATGACGTTTTTCCTTTTTAGAGCATCGGTTTCCTTCTCATAGTCCAAACGTGCCCCCCCTATCCAAACCATGTCGATATCCGATTGTGAAATTAGGCTGTCGTTAATGATGCCACTCCCAATTTGATTGAATAATCGCTATGGCTTGATGCCCAGGTTTTTGTGATTTGTCTAATTTCTTCTGGTCAAAAAAATCCGTACTTTCTTCTTTATCAACCTTAGCGTAAGAAAACCCTTCGTTTTTATCTTGTGTTTATGAAGGCATCTCGGCAAACGTTAATAATGGTGGCGCAATGAATACCATCAGAGCCTCTCGATAATCTCAAGTTTAATCATAGCGGAGCTTTGAGAATAATTCTAAGAACATTTAGCAATACAAACAGCTGAACGCCACAGCCTGCTCCCATCCATTAAAATGTCGTGATTACCGCCCATTGAATATGCAACAGAATGATGATCCCATTAATGTAATCCACAATTTTAATCTGGATAAGACCTCTATATCATAATATCCCTATCAACAATGCCAAATGGTTCTAGCTACTAAACGCTGAATGAGAATAGAGAAATAGCCGTGATAATGGAGGTGCTCGAATCTAATGAAGGATTACATTTGAAATATTTTTAACTAATAGATATCTTCTTATATTATGGGAAAATAGTTTTATCTTTAGATAAATAATTCCTTCAATAGATATAGCAAAATTCAAATTGCAAGAGGGGTCTGGACCTTCGAACTAGTAATATTTTTGAAGCAACATAAACAAATAGTTCGATTATATACGTGATTAATGTTTTGAAGCGATACCCACTCATCCATTTCTTCTGGTCTCGTTATTGTTTCTACTATACTTTTTTTTAATTTTCTCTTCAGGATAATAAATGCATGTAGCCAGTGGTACCATATTCTATCTTTTGGGTGCTTAAAGCGCGTTCGCTAAAAACTTCATAGTTTCTCTGTGGGATATTCCCAGAATCATTGGCCGCAAAACATGTTGGAAAAGGCATCATTAAATTCTCCCATGAATAATATTCTGTTCCTTTGGGCAAGTTCATGAGGTGGCGTAGTAGGAGGAGCGGTAGCGGTTTGTTTATCCCCAATTGGTTGGGTACCTCGTTACTAAGAGAGGTTAATTATTTATTTTTGTTGCTACTCATAATCATTCTTGCCTTTAGGAGTGTAGTATGTAATGTCATTATCATTTTTATCATAGAATCAAATTGGTTTAAGACTAGCCTTTTAAGAGCCTCAAAAAAAATTGAACTGACCTTATACATAGGCAGTTTAATTCTTTTCCAACTAAATCTTATTCGATTTTTTCATGTTCGTTAAGCGGCTAGGGGTCTTGCTACAATGAATCCTCTATTTTTTTTCTGTTTA